>Ga0114966_10005645_pt1 | contig 10540 bp, 9 predicted proteins | sample M_130207_XF_Meta_FD_87029 | JGI IMG/M metagenome (GOLD analysis project Ga0114966, IMG submission 87029) | Freshwater microbial communities from Lake Montjoie, Canada to study carbon cycling - M_130207_XF_MetaG | ecosystem: Environmental > Aquatic > Freshwater > Lake | place: Lake Montjoie...
AAAGTTCTCGTGGGGGCATTGAGCCCGGCATCGGTAGTTTTGTCTGGATCAAATGCATCCGCATTACTGGGAATCTGGGCACTGGCTGTTGCAGTGCTGGCCGGCGCTGCCGGTGGTGGCACAGTTTCACCGGCCGAGATTGGGGCTGCTGCAGGTGGTGGTGCCGCAGCATTTTCGGCTCTTGCCAGTTCGCCACCGGCGTTTCGTAACTCAGTAGTAAGTCGTTCAACAGTAGCGTTAGCATCTTGAAGCTCAGATCGTAATTTGCGAATCTCAGCCTTGATTTGGCTAATTGTTGCGGTGTCAGTTGTGGTACTCAGCTTGACATTCAAGTCTAAAATACTGTCTTGAATTTCCGTAATGTCTTTCTTTGCAACCGAAATTTGTTCTCGAATACCAGCAATAATTTCTTTAATTTCTGCAACGGTAGCCATAAATTAAAACCCCAGTGTGCTGCGCAATGTGGTAATCTTGGGAATGTAGATCATTTTGCCTGCTTCAAAATCCCAAGGTGGTGCAGTTAACGTGTTGGGATTGCGTTGATAAAACACCCACCACAGATTAGATTCTTGGTACAAGTCATATGCCAGCAGGTCTGGTCGGTATTGATAGGTCTGATTCAACTTGATAAGATTGTCATCGTTCTGTTTGGGAATGGGACGATTGACCATGTTGTCAAGATAAAACTGAGCATATGGCGTAGTAAAGTACGGACTTGTTGCGTTGTAATTAGCCATTACCAGAACCCTCCTTTGAGCTGGTCACCGTTAGCGTATTGTTGTAGGTTAAACACCTTGCTGATGTCCGAGCGGCTCTGGACCGGCAACAATGTAAGACTGATATCCATTTTGGTAGGAACATAGGTAGGAGAATTAATTTGTAGTGTCGACGGCGGTGGCGGTTTAGTCATACCTCCGAGTGGCGCTTTGATGCCCAGTAGTCTACCCAGCACCGCAGTAGTGGTAGTCGGAGCAGCTATACCGCGATCCCGACGATCAGTCAAGTTGGTTCCGTTGTTGGACACACTGCCTGCTCGAATGTAGTCCACATCGTTAGGCAGACTGTAACTGAAATTAGATACGAGCACCGGATGATAGTTGAACTGGTACTGCCCGAGCCCGGACAAGAAACACACCGGCGGAGGTGCGCCACGCATGGGATCAGTGGCACCGTAGAACATCTTGGTAACGCTGCGGAAAAAATGAATCACTGCCAACAAATAGTTAGCCTCAGATGTGTCTTGTGCAGTAAAAGTTCCGGTCAGGCTTATTTCTTCCACAGCACTGTTTTGATAAAAGTAACCACGATAGTTGCTGTGTGTCAAGTCATAAGTGCTGTAGTTTGCACGGTACGCAGTTGATATAGTAGGAGTGTAAGGGAATATCACCCCATCTGTGTACAGCAAAGGTAGCATGATGCCGGCAGCAGATACCTGCCCGGCAGCCAGCTGCTCAGTTGCTGCGGCCTTGTACAAGTAATTAGAATTAGGAGCAAGGCTCAATTTGAATCGCCAGTCGCCATCATTCGCCTGTTTACGCTGTTGTGACAAGCTGGTTTGATCACGGGCTTTTTGTAGAGTTACTTCTTTGCTGATCTGGGCAACTTGTTCTTCGCTCAGGCCCTGACCTACTGCTACCCGAGGGTCAGGCTTCATTGCTGTTATGTCTGCATCAATTGCATCATTGACTGCTTGAGTTGTTGTACGGTACGGATCTTTTGCATCCTTTGGGAAAGAAGTTAGATACGCATCAACACTTGCTTCTCGAGCCGCAGTAACTTCTGCATCAGTTGGAATCTGGTACGGATCATACTCTACAGGTAAATCCGGTGGTGCGCCAATATCTTGTGCGAGAGGCGGTGGTGCTGTGGTTTGCTCATCGTACGGATAGGTCTGTGCAGCCGGCTCATATGTTGGTTTTAAGGTTTCCGTTGCAGGTGGAGCTGCAACAGATCTTGTCACCTCGGCACTGCTGCTGTTTCCCCCTTCTGATTGACTTGGTGTTAGTGCATCAGCAGGAGGTATATTGCTGGGAGCTGTTGCAGTCTGGGTAATACTTTGTTGCGCAGCCGCGTAGGCCCCTGCATCCTTGGGAGTCACTGCGGCAAGAGTTTCAGGAGGCAGTCCAGCAGATTTTATTTTTGCTTCTGCTTCGTCTTTACTAATTGTCTGACCAGTTCGTACATCCTGATATGATCCATCGCGATTGCCTATTACACCAGCTTTATATTTTCCATCTTTCAACAACTGCTGTTGATTGGCCACTGACTCTTGTTGAGAAATTATAGCGGTGGAATCAAAAGTTCTAGTTCTTGGATTGCCTGTGTTAGGATCTGTTGTAGTGACTGTGGCAGGAACTCCGGTGTTGACAGAATTTACGTACTGATTTAATTGCTCTTGTGTGTCCGCGTTGACACGAACCGTTTTGCCCTGAGCATTGGTAATAAGATACAATCCTGTATTGGGATCCTGTCTGACATTAGGTGGTAGAACGATATCGGCCATATTGTTATTTACCCAAATCAAAAAACACTAACATTATAGGTCAACAGCTTGACTTACCGGCAGAATTGTGCTACAATAAATATATTTTAAGGAACCCTACATTGGCTACCACCACACCCCGAGTAAACTATCTCAACAATCGCGACCTGCTCAAAGAGATCCACTTGAGCAAGAACACATATTGTTCCTTTTTGACACCCGAACTTGATCATAGATATGATCTAATTTTGCCCAGTGTCAGTAAAATTAACCAAAAGACCATTGCCGAGGCTCGCAAGGCACAGGCCGATCGTATCAAATACGACACCGGCGAGGTAGTTAACGAGAAGAAGATTCTGGTTACCGATCTTGTGTTCAGGGTCATGACCCGTGAGCACATTCCACTAGCTCCAAAGAAAAAGCTCAAGATGTTGGCCAAGAAGAAAAAGATCGAGGATATTTTAGAGTTCGAAGAGATGCCACTTGATGACCCACTTGATGACCTGGTTGATGAACCCATGCTGGATCCTACTCATGTGCGTGTGAACTTCCCACCGTTCTTTCACTATCGGGTAACTGATCACAAGGTTCCGTATATTGTGGGCAAGAGTCACTGGCGCGGCGATCTTGAAACTGGCGAGTACTGCCGAGATCACGGAACAATGACCAAGAAGCTGGCCCTGATGTTTATCAAGCTGTGCGAACGCTACGCAACACGCAGCAACTGGCGCGGGTACACTTACAATGAAGAAATGCGCGGCCAGGCGCTGCTTCAACTCAGCCAAATTGGGCTACAGTTTGACGAGTCAAAAAGTGCAAACCCTTTTGCCTACTACACCGCTGCCATAACAAACAGTTTCACCCGTGTGCTCAATATTGAGAAGAAGATGCAGAACATCCGTGATGACATTTTGGAAATGAACGGCCTTAACCCAAGTTGGACTCGACAAAATTCTGGCAAAGTGCCCGGAGCTGTTATCCCTGTTGCTAGCGAAGAATAATACACACTTACACATGGCAAACCTATTCAAGAAGGCCATTGTCTTTACAGACATTCACTTTGGTCTGAAGAGCAATAGCCTGCTACACAATCAGGACTGTGAAGATTTTGTAGATTGGATCATCGAAACAGGACGAGCACAGGGCTGCGAGACTGGCATGTTTCTCGGGGATTGGCACCACCACCGTGCGTCTATCAACTTGCAGACCCTGAGCTTTAGCCTTAGGTCCTTGGAAAAACTTAGTGCTGCTTTTTCACAGTTCTTCTTCATCCCCGGCAATCACGATTTGTACTACCGGGACAAGCGTGACATCCATGGTGCAGAGTGGGCCAAGCACATCCCCAACATTCACATCTGTAATGACTGGTTCCAGGAAGGTGATGTTGTAATTGCCCCTTGGCTGGTGGGGGATGACCACAAGCGTATTGCCCGGATGTCCGGCAAGTACATGTTTGGTCACTTTGAGCTGCCGCACTTTAAGATGAATGCCATGGTGGAAATGCCCGATCACGGTGACATCAAGGTGGAACATTTTGGAAAATACGATCAGGTGTTCTCCGGACACTTTCATTTGCGTCAGCGCCAAAAAAATATCAATTACATTGGCAACAGCTTTCCACATAACTTTGCCGATGCCGGGGACGCCAAACGTGGTTGTATGATCTTGGATTGGGGACAGGAGCCCGAGTATCACGCCTGGCCCAATCAACCGCTGTACAATGTATGGGATCTGAGCCATGTTATCGATCATGGCGACACTATCCTCAAACACAACATGCATGTCCGGGTGCAGTTAGATATTGAGATTTCGTACGAAGAAGCCAGTTTTATCAAAGAAACATTTGTCAAGACTCACAATCTTCGTGAGATGGCGCTGATTCCAAACAAACGCCAGTCGCTCGAAGACGATATGTCTCCCGGAGATGTCAAGTTTGAAAGTGTAGATCAAATTGTAACTGATCAGATCACCAAGATTGAATCTGAATTTTACGATCCGAAACTATTGCTGCAAATTTACCAAGCCCTATGATCTATATTCTAGATGCCACATATTTTATATTTAGGTAATAATACTCAGGACACTGATACTCGGGCTCGACAACTTGCAGAAGCTGCTGGTATAATTTGCCATGGCCTACTTAGCGAAATTGATCACAATATTACAGAGGTAGATTACAAGGCCGACGGTTGCTATCATAGCAGCATTTATGATATTAATTTTGGAAGGTTAGTCGAACTAGGATTACAATTTGATCAAGTAATCATGCTTGCACAGCCCAAATCTAAGTGGAGTCACCCTGATGCATTTTATAACACAGTACGAGTTATAAAAAAGCTAGGTGTAGTAGGCACATTTCAAGATGTTAGCTACAAAAATAGTATTGAGTTTTTTGAAAATCTGGTAATTGAAAATCCTAGCTTTTGTATATTTCCGTTTGTTGAACTACTGGTTAACTTTAATCATACTACAGTGTGTTGTCGCAGTTCCGAACCAGTTACCAATATTGATCAACTAGAAAGTTTTGCAACAGATAAAAATTATCAAAAAATCAGGCAATCGATGCTAAAAGGTGACTTACTGCCAGACCATTGCTCAACTTGCTATCAACTTGAGAAAATAGGAGGGAGAAGCGCACGGCAACAAGAAACGGTAGAATGGGCAAACCGGATTGATATCACTAACTTAGAAGATCTTGGTAAGATTCAAAAACCATCCTACTACGAGATTAGGCCTGGGAACAAATGTAATCTACAATGTCGTATGTGCAGCCCGCTAGATAGTCATTTGATAGAACGAGAATATAGAAAATTAGGAATCTACCAATCCGATAGTCGCGGTAAAAAGAATACCACTGGTTTTGATCTTGTTGATTTTGATGGGCTCAAGAAACTATATGTTGCTGGAGGTGAGCCTACAATTATGACAGAATTTTATCAATTTTTAGATCGTTGTATTGACAACGGGCAGACTAACTTTGAGTTTTTAATCAACACAAATGGCACCCACCTAACAAAAAAATTACAAGACCGATTGCAGTATTTTTCAAATTTTCAATTTATTTTTAGTCTTGATGGATATCAAGACATTAACCACTATGTCAGATGGCCCAGTAAGTGGGATAGCATTATTGCTAATTGGCATTGGTTACGCGATCACGGTCATAAAGTATCAATCAACACCACTGTGAGCATTTACAATATTGCTAACTTGGATCAACTGTTTGGATTTATCGATCAAGAATTTCCCGGGACGCTAGTCCATTGTCAACTGGTACAGTCGTCAGGCGAGCTGAATCCGTTTTTATGGCCCGATGCTGAACAGATTATCGGTGTTCTTAATCGAGTGCAGAAACTTCCTTGCTATCACAACGACTCGCTATTTTCCAGCAGCATCGATGCTTATATACAACAGTTCCAACAGCGCAAGCAGATCAATTACGGGCAATTAAAAAAATTCTATGAATTTAACGATATGCTTGACCAATCTCGTAATATCATGCTAGTTGATTATATACCCGAGCTTGACAAACACCGCAGATTGTTGTATAATCACATATTATAAATCAATAACATATGTCTATCTCGATCAAAGACCTTACCGTTAAAAACTTCATGAGCGTAGGCAATGCCACGCAAGCCATCAACTTTGATCGGCAGGACCTTACCTTGGTCTTAGGCGAGAACTTAGATATGGGAGGAGATGGAAGTCGCAACGGTACTGGAAAAACCACAATCATTAACGCACTAAGCTATGCGTTGTATGGGCATGCGTTGACCAGTATCAAGAAGGACAACTTAATCAACAAGACTAATGGCAAAAACATGCTGGTCAGTCTTGATTTTTCGGTTAACGGTAAAGATTACCGTGTGGAACGTGGCCGCAAGCCTAATCTTCTAAAATTCTATATCAATCGAGAAGAGAAGGCGGCCGAAGATACCAGCCAGGGAGATAGTCGAGAAACACAAGACGAGATTGAATCCGTACTGGCCATGAGTCACGATATGTTTCGGCATGTGCTTGCTCTTAATACCTACACCGAACCGTTCCTGAGTCTTAAAGCCAATGAACAGCGTGTGATTATTGAGCAACTGCTGGGTATTACGTTGTTGAGCGAACGAGCTGACAAAATCAAAGAGCTCAATCGTGCAACCAAAGATGGCATTTCGCAGGAAGAAATGCGTATCCGAGCTGTGCAAGAAGCTAATAAGAGGATTGAAGAACAAATTGAAAGCTTGAAAAAACGACAAACACTTTGGCTAAACAAGCAAAGAGAAGATTGTGTAAAGTTAACTTCTGCTATCAAAAGTCTAGAAACAATCAATATCGAAGTTGAGGTGCAGTCACATCGAGATCTTGAAAGCTACCATACTCGGAAGAAGTCAATTGATGACTGTAATCTCTGGATCAAGAGTATCACCGCTAGCGTTGCCAAACAGGAGAAAATACTTGTCCAGCTTAAAAAAGAGATTGCCTCTTTGGAAGACCATAAATGTTACGCCTGCGGGCACAGTATACACGATATTACGCAGGGAGACATACGAAGAGCTAAACAGAACTCTTTGGATGACGCTAGTGCACAGATTAGCACCTTGGAGTCTCAACTCAAGGAATATTCAGATGCAATCACTGAACTTGGAACCCTTGGCGCTCCGCCCAAGGTGTTTTATGACACGCTGGAACAAGCTCTAGACCACCGTAACAGTCTTGATACACTGCGCAAGGATCTTTCTAATCGCAGTAGCGATGCTGACCCGTATGGTGAACAAATTGATGATATGCAGGGCAAAGCACTACAAGTTATTGACTATGTGGTGCTGAATGAGCTGACACGGCTGCAGGAGCATCAGGAGTTCCTGCTTAAACTGCTAACAAACAAAGACAGCTTTATACGCAAGAAAATTATCCAGCAGAATCTAAGCTACCTGAATTCCCGCTTAACATACTATCTTGATAAAATTGGGCTGCCGCATCAGGTTGTGTTCCAGAACGATCTTACTGTTGAAATTACTGATTTAGGGCGAGATCTAGACTTTGACAACCTGAGTCGCGGAGAACGTAACCGTCTGATCCTGTCAATGTCCTGGGCATTTAGAGATGTTTACGAAAGCTTATTCAACACAATCAACCTGTTGTTTGTGGACGAGCTTGTGGATTCAGGCATGGACTCAATCGGTGTAGAGAACTCGTTGGCTATCATGAAGAAGATGGCACGTGATGGCGGCAAGTCTGTATGGCTTGTGAGTCATCGTGATGAACTGGTAGGTCGGGTCAACAACATACTCAAAGTTACCAAAGAAGCAGGTTTTACCAGCTACAACACAGACATCGATCTGGAATGATATTTAATTTTTATTAATCTATACTTTAAGGCATAACTATACAGCAAGGATAAATCACGCACATGACATGGCTGTATCAAGACATCCCAGTTGAGACACTGCCCGAAGAATGTGTGGGATTTGTTTATTTAATCAAAAATAATCTCTCTGGCCGCAAATACATAGGCAAAAAATTAGCAAAATTTAGTAAAACAGCATATAAAATAGTCAAACAAAAAAACGGCATCAAAAAGCGGAAGAAGATACGATCAAAAGTTGATTCAGACTGGAGAGAGTACTATGGGTCAAGCCCAGAATTAACTGCTGACATAATCACACTAGGCACCAAAAATTTCTCCAGAGAAATACTTTTTTACTGCAAAAGCAAATCAGAATGTTCTTACGTTGAAGCAAGAGAACAGTTCGAAAGAAAAGTACTAGAATCAACAGATTATTACAATGGCCATATACAAGTAAGAGTACACAAGAGTCATATAAATGGTAAACTTTCTCAGTAACTAAGTTAGTTGATATGCGTAAACTAGGGCATCAATTTATAATTTTTTTCGGCGACACCGATGACACAGTAGCAATTGCTGCTCAAAAATTTGATTCAGATGCATTTCTTGTCAGCACTGACAATCTTGAACAAGTAATCAACACTGACCTAATGCATGATGTTACTGTATATACATCGTTAGGAGATTTGCCCAAGGATCTGATTGTAGTTTGCCGGTTACTGGAACAAGCTGATGAGATTTTTTATTGCCCTCCAGAAATTTGGTCTGATCATGCAGTAGTAGACGTGCTAACGCCCACTGACAGCATGCAGGGTCTTACCGAAAATATACTCTTGTTATTATGCCATCAAGTCCAAGTACATGGCATCGAGCAGGCATTATTTTATCCCAAGGCAGTACCGTTAACTGATCATAGAAAAACAGCAAGTCCTCAAATGTGGTCAGTGGGGTGCAGCATAACTCACGGTGACGGAGTCAACAATTCTTCTCGCTATGGACAGTTGATAGCAAGCGAACTGGATCTAGAGTGTAGTTTTTTAACTCGCCCTGGAAGCTCGATTACCTGGGCAGCAGATCAAATTTTAAGATCAGATATTAAATCTAACGACATTGTTGTATGGGGGATAACTAATAATGAACGTGTAAGTTATGTTCATCAGGGACAGTTATTGCCCGGTATTTGTATCGGTACATATCAAACATATCCCAAACTTAAACAGCTGGTACCAATTGAAACACTGTTAACTGAAAATACGCTTTATCAAAATATCTACTCAATAGAACAAGTAATCAACTTTTGTAACAAATGCCAAGCAAGATTATTAATGATAGGGCTCTTACCTAACTACAATATCTTGCGATATCTCTCTACTAAATTTAATTTTTTTAACTTTCCTTACCCATTTAACTTTTCAAAATCAGCCATAAAACTTAGCTTTGTTGATGTGGGAACAGACAACGAGCACCCAGGCCCTTTACAACACTCCCTTTATAAAAATTTCGTTTTAAAACACATATAAAAGACTCTGTGCTGGGTATTTGACCCAGCCCCATTGAGGTTGTACAGGTAGTGCTGTGCCGTCAGATCTTGGGCGTCAAAGGATAGGCCAACTTAGGTTTAAATGATAAGAGCTCTGCGAAACAGATGCAACTCTTACACAAGGAATTTCGCTTGTATGGGATTACCTGTGCTCCGTTGTGAGTCAAGGCTGAGATTTGGGGGTACCGCACAACCGCCTCCGTTGCATGCAGATGCAAAGATCTCTTATACAAGTGACTGCGTGAGCTCAGCTGAGAGTCTCCAGACATTCTTGCCCGGGTAACGGGCAAGTATGACCACTGAGTCTAGCTGAATATCTCTAAAGCAAAAGCAAACAGCATTATGTTGCGTAGAAATAAAAACAGCATGTCTGAGCGTGAGCGAAAGACATAGCTGTACGCAGTACAGCTTTTACAATGTATCAAATAATCGCTATTATAAATGAGCAGTTACGACTAAAATTGATCTGGCCAGTCTCTCCATAAGGCATGTTGTATAGTTGAGCAATCAACAAACTGATTGAAGCTCTTGTGTTTTACTTCGAGTTCTCCCTCTAGAGGAGCTACACGTTTAAAGGCTTCGTCCATCTGAGCCATGTTTTTAAACTCCATAATAATAAGCCATTCGGGCATGTCGGCAATGCTACGGAATCCCAGCTTACATCGAGTAATACGATAGCTCTCCATCTTGCCTTCGGCTTTTAAGTGATCAAAGAAACTCTTCATTCCGTTGACCCATTCAAGGTCAGTGATGTCGCCTTCTTTGTTTGCCCAGATAGTGTATAAGTCTGCCATGTTATAGTGGTCCTAAAATTTCAAAACCCTGCATGCTTTGTTTATACAGGTGTGCTTGTTCCAGGTACAGGTATTCAAACCCACGAGCTCGATATATTGCACATTCAGTCTGCAAGCTCTTGATACCGAGCCGCAGTTTGGGAGTCTTGTAGTCCCAGGCAAACTGCGCACACAGTGCATTCTTGCTGTCGTATCGTTCAATTAGGCTGAACGCAACCAGTTGTCCGGCATCGCGGTAGCCGATCACATCTGTGTTGGCCGCAGTATATCTGCTGTCAAAGATGGGCATGACACTGGCAAAATGCTTGTAGATGCAGTAGCGTTTGTATATGTCGTTCAGCTGTGCTGTATCGGGCTCAGTAATGTAGTACCAGTCGCAACTG
>Ga0114966_10005646_pt1 | contig 10540 bp, 9 predicted proteins | sample M_130207_XF_Meta_FD_87029 | JGI IMG/M metagenome (GOLD analysis project Ga0114966, IMG submission 87029) | Freshwater microbial communities from Lake Montjoie, Canada to study carbon cycling - M_130207_XF_MetaG | ecosystem: Environmental > Aquatic > Freshwater > Lake | place: Lake Montjoie...
CACTTAGTAACTAAGAACCCAGAAGGATATATTTGCGAATTTATTTGTCCATTACAATTACAAGGATAATATATTAATAAAGAATCCATATTCTTAATTTCTGTAACTCCATTATCAAACTTAATAATATAGGATAAATTATCATATTTATATTGAATTATTGCTCTAGTAAAATAACTATTACCTGTCTGTTTAGCAAACACATCATCGCCTACATTAAAACTAAACTCTGATTCAGGGTAAGGCTGATACCAAGGATTATTATATATTTGTATATCATTTTTAATTGTGTTTTCTTTTGTTACAAGAGGTTTTGACTCATTAGGATTTAATGATTTTTCTACTTCCATTTCATTTGTAGGTATAGGACAATCGCATCCACTAACAATACTAGTTTTAGTTGTTTTTGCTCCATAAACAGGATAAGCAGGATTAAATCGAATAACTGGAACACCGAAATTGGGAGGCACAACTCCTCTTCTTAATGGTCCCTTACCTTTTAATCTATTTAAATAACGATCGTAAGAATTATGTTTTATATCACAACCAATACCTCCGGGCGATTGTCCTCCAGGACGACTAGAAGTAACCGATGTTGTTTTACGATTTAAACTACAATTTGTGCCACTAGGTACAACTGTTTTTTGAACACTTGGCTCCACTCTATCACTCATTTGATTCCAACAAACATTTTGTGTTTTCGTCCCGGGATTTTGATAAGCAGACAAAGGTCCTAAATTTGCTGTATAAAGCGATGCATATACACGAACTGTATTTTGAATTAATTTTAATCTTTGATATTGATCGGCAGGAGTATTAGCAGTTAAATTTGTGTCACATGCACGCACACGGTAATAATGTTCTGGTAATCCTAATATTTTGCTGGGATTATTATATACTATAGATGTTCTAGAAGTGGGAATCATATATATAATTTGATTATTTTTATTTTATTTTTATTTTTGAATAAAATTGATTAAATGATGTATAATATTTATAAATAACAATCCAATACATAAGAACCCATCATGTCACATGTAAAAAACCCAATACCACAAATACCACAAATACCAAAATATTATTGCAATTTTTGTGCAAAAGAATACAAAAGTAGAAATGGATTAGAAAAACATGTTGCTTTGTGTGAAATTATTTACAAAACACAAAATAACAAAAAGGTTTCATTGGAAGAAGAAGATGAATTACCCTCACAAAGACGATTATATCAATTGTTATTAGATTTAAGTCAAAAATATAATCGACTAGAGGAAAAGGTAGATGAAATGAACAAATGGGTTGCTAAAAAGAAAAAAAAGATAAATGTATTAGAATGGTTAAATGCAAATTCTTTGCCAACCATTACATTCGAAAATTTATGCAATAAAATACAAGTTTTAGAAGAAGATGTTGACTATTTATTTACAAATACATTTTTGGATACATTTATGAAAATATTTTCCAGAACAATAGACGAATTAGAATCCACAACAAAAAAACCAATTTGTGCCTTTGAACAAAAACACGGATTGTTTTATATTTATCAAGAAGAGAAACAAGACAACCAAAATAACGAAGACAACCAAAACAAAATTTTGGGTTGGTCACCGCTTTCAAGAGAGAATTTAATATTATTTGCAAATCGATTGCATAGAAAAATATCCAAGGCTTTATCAGAATGGAAAAAAAATAATAGCCAAAAAATAAAAGACGATGATAAATGGGCTCTTATATATGATAAAACAATGTCAAAACTCTTTAGTGTAGAAATAAAACAAGACGCTACTTTTAATAAAATAAAAAATGCGCTTTTTAATTATTTAAAAACAGATATAAAAAGCATCATTGATTATGAGTTTGAATTTTTATAATATTTATATTTTATTTTGTCTTTCCAAGTAGTTTAATATTATTTATATTATTTATATTATTTATATTTTTTGTTGTTTTGTCTAATATATATTGTCCACAAGGTCCACAATGGTCTTCATTAGATAAATCCACTTTATTATTCATTTTTGTATCACAATATTCAATATTCCATCTACCCAAAACTTTTTTTTCTTTCCTTAAAATTTCTTGTAATATATTCTTAATAAATTTCATGATAACTTATTAACAATATATGTAACTATGTCTTTAAATATATTTAAAATACAAATAAGGGGTACAAATAAAGACTACAATTTTGAATTATTTACACCCTTGAAGATTTAAAACCGCATATTTATAAATGATAAAATTGAAACAACATATTAAACTTAATTTATTTAAAAAATATAATGGAGTGCTCTATTTGTTACGAACAATTTATTCAACCAACAAGCGAACAAAATCGCAAAGAATTAGAAGAAGAATTTGGTAAAAATCATAATGACGATTATAAGTGGATTAGATATTGTGCGTTGTTGCTTCTTCCAAATATGACACCTAGATATATGTGCAATAATGATAAATGTTGTAAATATATGTGCAATTATTGTTATGAAAAAACTGTAAATGAAAAAAAAATATTTAAGTGTCATTATTGTAGAATGAATGATTACAAAACATATATGAATATAAATGTTTTACGAGAATTACAAATTAAAGTATTAGGTAAAGATGGTTTTAGAAAATTGTGGATAGAACAAATACCAAATATATAATGGATGGTGTAAATAAGAAAAAGTATAAAGGGTGCGGTTTTAATCTTCAAGAGTGTAATTATTTAAACGCTTGGGAAACTCGCCATCATAGCAATACCACAAACACCCGCATCATTTGTAGAATCAGAACGAGCAATCTTTACATAACCATTTTCACCCCAACTGGTTCCCCAACTATTTTTAACTAACCAATAAGGTGTGCCATTTTCCGACCCATACCCAACAACCAACACACCATGGTCCAAATTTGTGCCACAATTAGTAGCCGAAGTTAATACACCGCCTGAATAAGATTGGAAATAACGTGTGTCTGCCTCAATAGCAATGGAAACTGGCTGTTGCGCAACTGCTCCCTTCAAAGACACTTGGTCATTTGACTTTACATCGGAACAAGAAGAAAGATGAGCAACAGAACTACACTTTTGGCAACTACCTTCCGTCTTTGTTACGCCTGAAGTATAAGGATAAGAAGAAAGCGAGCATTGTCCGTTACTAATTACATACTTAAATGCGCCATCCATTTGGCCACCAGAGCAACCATGTGAGCCATAGGATAATCCAGCGGCACAATCCACCAATTGTTGCTCCGAAAAATCCACCAATTGACCTTTGGACACAGCCCATGCACCCTCAATCGCACCGGTAGATGAAAAGGCCCAACAAGAACCGCATTGTCCTTGATCTTTCACAGAAGTAACCGCACCCTTTGTTCTCCAATCCAAAGAAGCAGGAGCACCTGAAGCAGAACTGGAAAATGCTTTGCAACCATAAGAGCCGACTTCAACATTCATAGGCTTGCCGCCATTCACATAAATTTCCTTAAACTCATCCGAAGTTAAATCCGTAAATTGATTCACGCCCATAGTAAAATTATTACGGCCATCCAAATTATGAAGAATAATGGCACGCAAATTGCTTTTAAAAATGCGAAATCTTGATTCTAAATCTTCCAATGAATTATAGTTTTTATGAAATCTTTCAATAAAAGAAGAAAATTGGGTCCAATCATTACCGCCATCAACAACAACTTGTGTATCCGCAATATTCAACTTTCTTCCGGTAACGACAATAAAAAAAGAAACAAAAGCAAAAAAGGTAAGGAACATTTTTATTATATATACATATACTATTTTCTTTTTATTAGGTTTTATTATGTTTTATTTTCATTATAAAATATATTTTATAACCACGCATTAGTAGTCACTAACTACACTAGACTATTGTAAATAAGTTGCAACAAATTGTTCCCCCGTCATAACAGGAACACCTAATTTTTTTGCCTCCGCAACTTTTCCCGTATCTTCTTCCGCACTCTTCATTATTACAACAAATGTTTTGCTTGAAACACTGGAACCAAATTTAACGCCCAATTGTTTTAAAGTTGCTTGTAACTCCGGGTCTCTAAATCCGGTAAATACAACCGTTTTTCCAAATAATGCATGAGAAGTATCAACCAAAACCTCACTCTTCGAATCATGCTGCTTTAGTTTTTGTAAAAGCCCTGCTTCGCCAGCAAATTCAATAAAAGCAGGAATTCTTTCTACAAAACCCTCAGCGGATTTTGTAGCCATCCCTTTAATCGCCGCTATTTTTTGAATCTTTTCACTATTTGAATCCTTAGAAACCAAAACCTCTGGCCAAGATTCCATAATTAGTTCCAGCCTTTTTTCACTAAACCCTCTGCCAAATATATTTGATGCGGACATGATTGTAACGAGTGAAGCCGCGCCCAGCCTTTCTCGAATACCATCATAAAGTTTTTTCGCCATTTTCATTTGAAATCCTTCTACTTTCAAAAAGTCATCCACATTCATTTGTATAATTTTTGGAACACTGACAAACCCAGCCTGAATAATACGTGCTACATTTCCACTACTTAATCCTTCCACACCAATTCCTTTAAAGAACCCGGTTATATTTTTCTCTCTAACAGTTTCATCTGTATCTATATTTTCCAACATAACATCAATATGTGTATCATTCCATTTATAAGGAATAGAAGGCATTTTGGCTTCTTCTGCTGGAACAATCACTTTACGAATATAAGGAATGACATCTCCACTTCGAATCAAATCAATTACAGCACCAATACCAATTTTATTATCTTGAATAAAAGCACCATTAAACCCAGTGGCATATTCAATACGCACACCGCCAAGTTGTATGGGTTCAATTTGCACACGAGGTTTTAAATACCCGTCTTTGCTTGGACTCCAAATGACATCAACCACTTTTGCCTCTGCTACTTGGTCGGACAATACCATTTTAAAAGCAAAGGCGTGTTCTGGATTACCCTCTTTTCTTTCATAAATCCCATCATTTGCAACAATAATACCATCAATTTCATAAATATAATTTGTTCTCCAATCTACTAAAACTGAAGACAACATTTCATTTGATAAACTCGTTTCTATTTTATACAAGACTCTCTCCACATTGCCACATAAGCCCAAAAACTCCATTTGTTCGGAAGGTTTTAACACAGGTTTGATAACCTCATATACAACAAAATGTAAATCAACAATCGCCCCATCAATCGTTTTATGATTAATTAATCCAGCGACCATATTTCGCGGATTCGCAAATTTTGATTTATATTTCGCAACAAAAACTTCTTTTGGAATAATAAATTCGCCGCGAATAACAATACCCTTTTTCTTTGGCAAACGTAAATAAGGTATTAAATGACTAATATCTTGACCCACTTTTCCATCACCTCGCGTATATAATTTTGCTTCCGAACCTTCCGTAGTATATAATCCACTTACACCATCCAATTTACAGGATAATACATAAGGCCCCTTATATTTTTTGGTCCAAGATACCAAGACTCCGGTATCCGGTTTAATTTTGTCCATAGACCCCATAAAATATGGTAAATTTACTTTATTTCTCTCTACAGGAGCACCAATAGCAATAATTTCTTTATTTGTAGGATAGGTTGTTTCAATAAATTCTTTTACAATATCATATTCATTATCGGTTAGCAAAGGTTGTTCATTATAATAAGCCTTATTGGTTTCTCTTATAATCGCACCTAATCGTTCTTCGTTCAACCCTTTAAGAACAGAAATACCATTTTTCTTAAAATCCAGTATCCATTTCTTTACAACAGGATCTACTATATATTTTTTAAACTCACCATGCTCATCCTCTATTTCATTTCCCACCCCCTTTTTCACAATCTTTTTAACCCTTACTTTTTTGTCTTTTGATAACATTTGTTGAATATGTTGTTCTGGAACTTGTTCTGCTTGTATAACATTCTCCACCCCCTCCATTTCATTCATTTTTTTTTGTGGAACAACCGCCCGCCCATCTTTTCTCTCTTCAGGTAATTTATATTCTAATCCCAAGTAGTCAAATATATCTTTTTCTAATGAAAAAACATGTTCTACTTTTTGCCCTTTCTTTTTACCTTCCAACCTATGTAACCCATGTTCATTCATAGTAAGCCCTTTTTGCAATGCATATTGACGCATAACAGTATTAAAAATTTTGCTTCCTGTAAAATAAAGAATTGCAAATGGGAACTCTTCACCACTGGTAAATAAAAAATCAACGCGACGATATACATCAAAACCCGGGACCTTTGCTATAACAAGACACTTTGTTGCACCACGAGACAAGACTTCTACAATAATATTTTCTTTTATCAACAAATCAATCAATTCTTTAAAAACGCTTGCCGACGAATCAGAAGTAATAATAACATCAATATCTCCGGATGACTCCGCACCACGACGATAAGACCCGACAATTTCATAATGAAATGGCGTCTTTACCGATTGTTGAATACTTTTAAGAATTGCATTGAATTCATTAATTTCTTCGCGCGGAATACGTTTCAAAATATCTTCATAATATGTTAGTCCGACTTTTTGCACATCATTTAACAATTGTTGATTTTGCCTTAATTGTTCAATAGTTTTAATTCCATGTTTATCCACTAATTCCTTTGCTTTCTTGGGTCCAATACCGTAAATATCCCCCAACAAATTTACAGGATTGTTTTTCTCTCTTTCAATAACTCTTAATGTTCCAGTTGCCATATATTCATTTATTTTTCCGATAATGGTAGGACCAATACCTGCAACTCCAACTAATTGTTCTGTTCCAGTAATATCATCCGGATAAGCCATAATGGCTTCTTGTGCTTTTTGATAAGCCCTTGCACGAAATGGTTCGCCTTGTTTCAACATAATATTGGATAATGTTTCCATAAGTTCAATTAATTTTTCATTTAAACGACCGGATGGAAGGGGAATCGTACTCTCTGTCATAGAATAAACTATTTCAGGCGATTTCTTTAAATCGGTTTTTTCTTTTTCAATCGGGTTTGTTATAGAAAAAGTTAAAGAAGATATATCTTTATCACCAGTTTTTTTTACAGTTTTCTTTTTCGTTTTTCTAGACGAAGACTTTTTTTTAGAAGAAGAAGAAGCAGAAGAATCTATAATGAATACTAGTTTCTTCTTTTTTGTGCCCTTCTTTTTGTCTTTCTTTACCTTTTTTGTTTCCATATTATAAAGATAGAGAGAAAAAACAGTTATTTACAATATATTACAAAATACAAATATACTCTACTCTATATATTGACTTTTTCACTATATATTCACTTTTACTATATATTTTTTATAGGACGGCTTGCTTTTTGAGCGCATTGATTCTCTCTTGAATCACCTGAATATCTTGTTCTCTTTTCTCCTGCTGCAAACAATAATCCTCCACATCATCCATTTCATCAAGAATTTTTTCCATTTCTTCGTCAATGCTGACTTTAGGGATAGGTGTTGCTAACCATTCCTCATAGTAATCATTTTCTAAAGATAAATTTGACAATATTTGTATTTCTTTTCTTGTAATACTTGCGCTTGTCCCATCATCGATGATGTCATTCATAATTTTATTATTTTCTTTGATACGTGCGTTAGCATATTGACGGCTGACATAATAACTTATACGATTGTATTCAGGAATGTAATCGTGTAAAAGACAGTAATCTTGGTGAGGTGCTTGAACCACAGCAAAGTCCGTCAAGTTGATGCGATGTCTGCGGCCACCACCACCACCAACATGCTTCTTGCTCTTGTTCTCTAAAACAACCCAGTGCCAAGGATCATCATAGACGAATTTAGCAACTGCTTCATCATCTAAAACCCGACACTGAAAGTTGTATGCTGCATTACTGTTATACCAGTGAGTAAAATGAATATAAGCAGCATTATAAATCTTACCTGTTTTATCGATTTTTGAAACAAGATCGACACGACTTACCTTTCCAACATATTGTTCAAATGAATATGAAATACGTTCTGCCGAAATATTGGCAAACACGTGGGGAATATAAAGACTAATGTTTTCAATAACGGACATTTTGATTAATAATAATAATAATAATAGAATTGCTTTGCTTTTGAAAAGTTAATGGTAATATAAAAGTGCTTTCAATAATTGTTGAAAAAGCATTTCAATTTTTTTCCACCTTTAAAAAAGGTGGAGCCAAACAAATACCTAAACAAATACCTAAAAATTTATAATTCCACATTTAAGAAAGGTGGAGCCAAACAAATACCTAAACAAATACCTAAAAATTTATAATTCCACATTTAAGAAAGGTGGAGCCAAAATGTTTTGCTCCACTTTTTTAAAAAGTGGATTTTTAAAGGTTGATATATATATGTGCTTCAACTACAAAGTTTCATTATTTACATTTGCAATCGGCACAATTTTGTCTATATTTTTAATAAATTATGGGAACCCAAAATATGCATTAGAAAATAAAGTATCAGGCATCTTTTTTTTATTTATATCAGCCATTCAATTGATGGATTTTTTCTTTTGGATAGACTTGAAAAATAAATATGGAATAAATCAACTAGCCACTATTTTAGGACCTATACTAAATGTGTGTCAGCCTACAATATTATATGTAATTAAATATTTGTTCTATAAACCGAATTTGCAAACCACCACTAATTTATTCGTAGCAATAGCAAACATCCTGTATTTTTTCTATTTCATCGCAATGTATATTGAATATTTGTCAAAAGAAAAAATGGTCACAACTGCAGAAAATAATCACTTAAAATGGCCATGGATAAAATACGCAAATCCAATATACTATTTAATTTTATTCGCCATAAATATTTTTTATTTATTTAATTTCAATTATGGTGTAACTCTTTTTACAATCACATACTTTTTTTTATATTTAAGTAAAAAATATTTTTATTATAATACATGTGAATTATGGTGTTTTTTTGGTTCGTTTATCCCGCTCATCATGTATTTTGCATCTTTTTATATTTAATTTTTATAGATACAGTTGGACATTTTAGATGCGTAATTCCACTTCGTTTGGCTTTATTGTTAAAAGTTTATTAAAACACTTATTACAATACAACCCACAGCCATTATAATAACGCTGTCTGCCTAAATATTCCAAAATCATACCAGAAGATTTTAATTTATCACATAAGCAGCATTCAGATACGGCTTCAAGTGACCGCATTATATTTTCTTTTACGCGACTCATTGATAGATCATAATGCATCGACCTCGTCCAATAACCTTTCTTAAAATACCAGAAAGGCACATAAAGTCTCAACATATTACATAACTTGTCCAAAACAAGCCTTCTTTCCGGGTCATATTCACATATTAACAACTGTATATCAACTGGTAATTGCTGTATTTTTTTCAAAAATTCTGACATTTTATTTTGTCTTGATAATTGTTTTATTTATTTCTACCTTTTAAAAATAAATAAAAAGTATCTCAATTTTTTTAATTCCACCTTTAGAAAAGGTGGAGCCAAACTTTTTGGTAAGAAAGTTTTTTATCTTTTTGGTTCAACTTTACCTTTAGAAAAGGTAAAACCAAATTTTGTTTGGCTGAACCTTTTTAAAGGTTGATTTTTAAAAGTGGAATTATATTTTTTTAGGTATTTGTTTGGCTCCACCTTTTTAAAGGTGGAATAAAAAAATTGAAATGCTTTTCTAAAGATTCATGAAAGCAAAACAAATACTATCAACTTATTGCAAAAGCAACCTGAACATTTTACAAAACATTATTATAAAACAATGTGTGAAACCTGCCCAATTTGCATGGATGACCTTAATCGCGTCCGCAATTTTACAATGACTGATTGTGGTCATTGTTTTCACACCAGTTGTCTAATGACAAATGCCGCACACAACGGCTTTGGCTGCCCATATTGCCGCGAACAAATGGCAGAGGTGCCAAAAGAGGAAGAACCAGAAGAAGACCCAGATGATATTTCCTATATCACACATGAAGAAGGTGAGTTTGAAAATGAAACTAGTTTTACCAGTATGAGAATGTTGTTTCAGCGCGTAGAAGGTGATGAAGTAGAAGAAGACCAAGAACAAGAACAAGACCAAGAGCAAGAACAAGAGCAAGAGCGTCAGCCAGAACAAGAACAACCCATACCATCGGTTGAACTAATTGCGCGCAAACTGATTAGTCAAGGTGTTACCTACGAAGACTTGGTGAAGAATATTTTGTTGGAACATGATGAGTTCAGTTACGATGAAAACTTTGAAACATCAGCGGACAAAATCTTTGGAGTTGTTCGCATTTACGTTTCCAATTTTCAAGAAGCAACTCCAGAGCCAGAACCAAGATTCCGCAACTTATTCACAACATCTCCTATGCCTGATTTCGCATTATTCACACCAGAGGAAAGAAGAACTATTTCACGCGACTACAGCATTCCTAACAGAATACGAACAATGCAAAGAGTCTGGCGAGCCCATAACATCAACCTTTAAAAAAATCAACCTTTAAAAAATCAACCTTTAAAAAATCAACCTATAAGAAAGGATAAGCCAAATCCACCAAAAAAAAAGATTGAGCAAAAAACAAAAATA
>Ga0114966_10005648_pt1 | contig 10536 bp, 11 predicted proteins | sample M_130207_XF_Meta_FD_87029 | JGI IMG/M metagenome (GOLD analysis project Ga0114966, IMG submission 87029) | Freshwater microbial communities from Lake Montjoie, Canada to study carbon cycling - M_130207_XF_MetaG | ecosystem: Environmental > Aquatic > Freshwater > Lake | place: Lake Montjoie...
ACCAGATTTGGCCTTTGAGCTTGGCCCACGGCGATTCCTGCTTCATGCCTTGCCGGCCTGATCCTCGAGACAAGAGCGGATCTGCAACAGCGCTGACAATCCGGCGCGGCCCGCGCTCGCGCGAAGCGGTCAAACGGCGTCGGCCGGAGGCGATGCGGGCCGGTGAAGGGTGCGAATGGCCATCGGGAGAAGGGATTTTCACCGAACACCGTGCGATTGACCACTTGCCGGGCCGGCGATATATTCGCGGGCAGTCAAAAGAAGCGCTTAAATTTCCTATTCGCTGGCCGGTGATGGCCGCAGGAAGTCATCGACCAGCCAGTAAAGCCGGCGACAGGTCGCCTGTCACGCGGTCGAGGTCCGCTTGCGTGATGTCGAGGACAGCAAGCGCAAATTCCGCGCCCTTGCGCCACTCTTCGCTGAGGATGCCCATTTTATGGGTAACGAATGCTGCTTCAGCAGCCAGAACGAGTGCAACTCGCTGGTCGCTCATGATGGATGGACCGTCGCCCCCGTTTTTCGGCGAGGAATACCGGTGGTGTCGAAGTATGGCCTGACAAATTTCGTCCGGCAGCAGCCAGTTCTTCGCCAGTTGACAGCCGACACGCGCGTGATTGACTCCAAAGAGTCTGTCTTCAGATGCGGTGACATTGCCGGCCGCCGGTAGCTTGCTCCCCGGCAATACCGGCCGGTAGCTCTTTAAGTTGCTCATCATTGCAAGCATGCCGCAGTCGCGGAACAAAGCAAAAGTGTAGGCCTCGTCGCGATTGATGCACTTGAATTCCTGCGCTAGCAAGGCACTGATTTGTGCGATCGCCGATGTAGACTCCCAATACTCGCCCATCAAATCGCTGGAACCGCCGGGAAACGCGTCACGCAACACAAGACCGCTCACCAATTGAGCGACGTTGCGCAGCCCGAGCAACGAAATCGCCGCCTGAACCGATTTCGCTTTCGCGGGCAATCCGTAAAATGGCGAGTTGACTGTTTTCAGCATAGCGGCGGCGAGGCTTATGTCGCCGCTGATCAATTTCCCGAGCTTGACGAAATCGGGCTCGTCGTTGCGCATCTCCTGCATTAACTTCGTCAGTATTCCCGGACACGGCGGTATGCCGATGTCGGCGACGATCTGCTCCGCTTCGTGATCCAGAATTTCGAGTGCTTGATCCATGCTCATCTCGTACAATTATCTAGACGTTCGGGAACACGCCGTCCTCGCGCCGTCGCTGTCGTTCATGAGCAATATCGGCAAAATGCGCTGAAGCTTGAGGCGGAACTTAACAGGCAGGTTTGGGTTCATAACGCCCTCTGAAATTTGTCGTCAGCGGACACCCAAATCCGAAGCACTGATTCCTTCGTCATGAATTTTCCAGCGACCGGAACGGCCGAGGAATTGCCGTTCATGCCACGCACACGAGCGGCGGCTTACTGAATTACATCGGACACCCAGTACGCATGTTTGCGACTCGGCCAGTGTCCCTTGATGGCCGATGGACATTGACCAGCGTCCGCAACCCACCACTGTCATTGATGCTCGCGATGGACGAATGACGGCTCCCGCCTGATATGCGGTTATTCCCTGAGCCGCTAAAATCGATACGTCGCGTAGAGTCACTCCCTTGCCGTTAAGGGAATTTCCCATGCTCGGCATTACCGACTACGGTGCTTTTGTCGTCGCGATTATCGTCATTGCAAGCGGCCTCGTGCACCTATCGCATCGCGCTGGGTTCGCGCGCCGATGCGCACGGATTCAGCCTGCATGCGGGGGCGCGCTGTGGCGCGCATCAGCGCAAGAAACTCGAACGCCTGTGCCGCTACATCACGCGCCCCGCAATCGCCAACAAACGGCTCAAGCGCGTGTTCGGAATCGACCTCAAACACTGCCCACAGTGTGGTTGCGAGTTGAAGATCATCGCCGCCATCGAAGAGCCGGCGGTGTGACCGCTTGCGGGGCCGGCGATAGAGCTGCGGACGGTGAAAAGGGGTATTTAAATTTCCTATTCGCGTCACCGGTTAAAATAGCCGCAGTCACGCGATTTATCAGCGCGCACCATACAATATTACCCAGCGATCAAAGGACCAGACATGCGTTCGACCATCATACTTACCGGCGACATCAACCTGATGGGCGTCGAAGATCCCACCGTTCCGTTCCGGCGAGTCGCGGATACGCTACGCACGGCGGACGCCGTGTTCGGCAATCTCGAGTGCTGTCTCTACGATCCGCCGGTGCAGCGCACGATGATGCCGGACGAGCTGTCCGGCTACGAGGGCTTTTACGCGCCGACCGTGACCGGGCCGGCACTGGTGCACGGCGGATTTCATTGCGTCGGCAACGCCAACAACCAGAATTACGGCGCCGACGCGATCATGTCTTCCAACGCCTGCCTCGACAAGCTGGGCATCCCGCACGTCGGCACCGGCGTCGACCGTACCGCTGCGCGCGCGCCGGCGGTCGTCACGCGCAACGGCACGCGCTTCGGATTTTTGCAACGCACTTCTCAGTACTGGCCCAATAATCACGAAGCCGGGGAACGCAACCCAGGCGTAGCAGTCATCAAGGCATATACCGCGTATCAGCCCGTTTACTACAAGGATGGGACGCTGCCGCCCAACCGTCCCGGTACGCCACCGAAAATTCTGACGTGGTGCGACCGCGACTATCTAGAACGCTTTAAACAGGATGTGGCTGCGCTGAAAGCGCAATCCGATATCGTGGTTTCGTCTCACCACATGGGACACCGCGGGGAGATACTCGATTTCCAGGTCGAGATCGCGCACGCCGCCATCGATTCCGGCGCCGACGTGGTAATGGCGCACGCCGAACACTACCCGCTGGGCATCGAAATTTACCGGGGCAAGCCGATATTCTACGGACTGGGCAGCTTTTGCTTTATCAAGAGCAACAAAAGATTCCTCAAGGGCTGGGTCGGCGTGATGCCGCGGGTGAGTTTCGAAGACGGCGCAGTCAGCAGGATCGCCTTTTCGCTGGTGCGCCAGAACGACAACACCGAAGTCGAGATCAGGCCCGCGGCCGCGGAAAGCGCGGCGATCGCCGAAATCCAGCAGATGTCGCAGCGTTTCAAGGTCCGGCTGGCGGCGGCAGGTGACGAAGTCATCGTAACTGCTGCGACATGAAAAGGCTGCTCGCGCCGATCGCCGCCATCGTTTGCGCGACGGGCGGATATGCAAATGGCGCGTCAACCGCGGGCAACGCGGATGCGTCCGCTTACCCGGCCAAGCCGATACGCTTTCTGGTCGGCTTCCTGCCGGGCGGCGGCAATGACGAACTGGCACGCATCGTCGGTCCGCGGCTTGCCGAAATCGCCGGCCGCGCCGTGGTGATAGACAACCGGCCGGGCGCGGGGGGCAATCTGGCCGCCGACATGACAGCCAAAGCGCCGCCCGACGGTTACACCATATTGATAATCTCCAGCAGCCATCCGATCCAGGGCCTGCTCAAAAAGGGCCTGCCCTACGACCCCGCGAAAGATTTTGCCGGCGTCGCTCAGCTGGTGGTGTACCGCTCGCTGCTCGTCGCTTACCCGGGACTGGCTGCGGCGACCGTGCCGGAACTCGTTGCACTGGCCAAATCCCGGCCCGGGCAAATCAATTTCGTGTCATCCGGCAACGGCTCGGCGTCCCATCTCGCGGGTGAACTCTTCAAGGTATCGGCGAATGTGAACATCACGCACGTCCCATACAAGGGCAGCTCGCCGGCACTGATCGACCTCATCGCCGGACGCGTGCAAATCATGTTCAGCCCGCTGGCGCCCGTGCTGTCGCATATCAAGGCGACGCGATTGCGCGCGATAGCGGTCACCAGCACGAATCGCTCGCGCCTGCTGCCGGAACTGCCGACCATCGCCGAAGCCGGCGTGCCGGGCTATGAATTCGTTTCCTGGTATGCGGTGGTGGCGCCGGCCGCGACACCGAAACCTCTGATCGCGAAACTCAACGCCGCACTGAATCGCGTCATGCAGCTGCCTGAAGTCAGCGACCGCCTGCAGGCCGAAGACATGGACATCATGCGCCGCACCCCGCAGGAATTCGATGAGGCCCGCGCCGCCATGCTGCCGAAGTGGCGCAAAATAATCCGCCAGACAGGCATACAGGCCGACTGAATGAAAAAGGGCAGACCGCAATCTGCCCTTCGTATTGCAACTGCCTGCCGGCCCCGGCTTATAAAGTCCCGATCTGCACCTTGCGCTATTTCACGGCGCCGCCCGGCGCGTCTTTGTCGCCATTGCCGAACTGCAGCGAGAACGGACCGGATGCGAATTTGTCATTCTGCATTCTGGCAGTAACGACGCCTCGAACACTGCCCACAGTGTGGCGGCGACTTGAAGATCATCGCCGCCATCGAAGAGCCGGCGGTGTGACCGCTTGCGGGGCCGGCGATAGAGTTGCGGACGGTGAAAAGGGGTATTTAAATTTCTTACTCGCCTTTCGATTGATGCAAGTCAACTCGTTTTTGATTGCCGCCCCCCAGAATCAGACTGGGCACCCCTCTCCATAACCTGTCGCTAGCCAATCACCGCTTACAAACACTTATCCATGACCGCACCCCACCTACTCGCATGGATTTTCGCAGCCCTGCTGTTGCAGTTGATTGCAGGCATCGGGGTGGCGTTGTGGCGACGGCAGGAGAGCTGCATGCCTACCAATGCACCAGCGGCCGTTTCACCGAAACCATCCTCCGGCGCATGGCCCGGCTGGCGCGATTTCCGCGTCAAGCAGCGCACATTCGAAGACCCGGCAAACTCGCAATGCTCGTTCTATCTTGAACCTGTCAATCAGGTCGTCCTGCCGTCTTTCAAGCCCGGGCAGTTCCTGACTTTTCAATTGCCGATTGACGAAGCCGGAGAAACACGAAATATAGTCCGCTGCTATTCGCTGTCTGATCGTCCCACCCCGACCACTTATCGAGTCACGATTAAACGGGTGCCGCCACCCGCTGACCAACCCGGTCTGCCGTCCGGATTGTCATCGACCCATTTTCATGACCGGATTCGCGAGGGCGACATACTGCAGGTCAAGGCGCCGTCCGGACACTTTTACATCGATTCCGACAGTCAGACACCCCTAGTCCTGATTGCCGGTGGCATCGGCATCACGCCGATGATCAGCATGCTGCGCTGGTGCCTGGATGAGCAACCCGGCAGAACAATCCACCTGTACTACGGGCTGCGCCACAGCAATGAGCAGGCGTTCAAGCCCTTGCTTGAGCAGTTGGCCCAATCAGCACCGAATTTCCACCGCCATGTAACCTGCAGCCGCCCTGGTGAAAACGATGTGCAGGGTCGTGATTTCCAGCATACCGGTCATGTCAACGTCGAACTCCTGCAGCAGACCTTGCCGCACGGACAACACCAATTCTATGTTTGCGGACCAACCGCAATGATGGAAAGCCTGATGCCCGCGTTAATCAATTGGGGGGTACCCCGTCACGACCTGCACTACGAAGCCTTCGGCCCCGCCTCAATAAAACTGCCTCATGATCCGTCTTCACCAACTGCGCCAAGCGCCGATACCGCCTTCACCATTCAATTCAGTCGTTCCGGCCGTACGCTGGAATGGAACGGTCAGGACGAGAACCTGCTCGAGTTCGCAGAACGCCATGGCGTAACCGTCGATTCCGGCTGTCGCGCCGGCAGCTGCGGCAGTTGTGAAACCGGGTTACTCAACGGTGAGGTGGGCTACCCCCAACCGCCGGACCATGACATCGCGCCGGGCCATTGCCTGCTGTGCACTGGCAAACCCGCTTCCGCACTGACTCTGGACGCCTGACCGCCATGCGCGCGAAATTAATCACCCGCCAGGTTCTGCCCTCCCTGCTTGCCTTCAGTGCGCTGGTCGCAGGCGCCTTATTGATCGACGCCGCCTTGCACCTGCTCAATGCAGTATGGATAGGCCGGTATCTGGGTATACCAGGCACATTGCTGATCATTCTTTCGTTCGGCTATTCACTGCGAAAACGAAAACTGATCAGCACCGGACACCCCGCACAACTGCTGCGCTGGCATGAACGCCTGGCCTGGCTGGGCTCACTGCTGGTATTGGTTCATGCCGGGATTCATTTCAACGCCATCCTCGGCTGGCTCGCTGTTGCAGCCATGCTGGTCAATGTCGGCAGCGGACTCACCGGCAAATTCCTGCTCGACCGTTCCCGCAAGAAATTGGAAGAGGCAAAACAACGAATGCATCAGCAGGGGATTCCACCGGAAGAACTGGACGATAAAATGTATTGGGACAGCCTGACCTTTGATGCCGTCAAGCAATGGCGGGCCGTGCACTTTCCGATCACCCTGGCTTTCGTCGTGCTGGCCCTGGCGCACATCATCGCCATTGCACTGTTTTGGGGATGGAAATGAAATCCCGCTGGCTATTGGCGTTGATTACCGCCAACCTCGCAGCCCTGACGGTTCTGGTATTTATTTATCCCGATCTGATGGTCAGCCCCGGGCCACTGGTCAGCGCACACGCTGAACTGGCCACGGACTGCTTTGCCTGCCATGCGCCGCTCCGCGGAGCCGCGTCGGACCGGTGCATGTCCTGCCATGCCCTGCCGGACATTGGCCTGCGAACAACCAAGGGGTCGCCGATCCCTCAAAAATCCCTGAAGACTTCGTTTCACCAGCAACTGATCGAACAGGATTGCATGGCCTGCCACAGTGACCACCAGGGCCCCAAACTCGCAAAGCGCAGCCGCAAACCGTTCTCACATGCATTGCTGCGCCCGGCAATCCGCGAACAATGCGAAAGTTGTCACAAATCTCCGACTGACGGCCTGCATCGTCAGATCACCGGCAACTGCAAACAGTGCCATACCCAGGAGGCGTGGAAACTCGCAACGTTTGATCATGACAAGCTGTTCCTGCTGGATCGTGATCACAACACAAGCTGCGTGACCTGCCATACCAAAAACGATTACAGCCGCTACACCTGCTACGGCTGCCATGAACACCAACCGGAAAAAGTGCGGCGCGAGCACGTCAAGGAAGGCATCCTGAACTTCGAGAATTGCGTTGAATGTCACCGCAGTGCGGATGAGGAGCCAGGCAAAACCGGCGGTCGCGACAAGCGTGAAAGAGACTGAACTTGAATTATTAAAGCATCACCTGAAGGCACAGCAATCAAAAAAACAGCGCCGGTGGTCAGGTCTTGCATTCATACATTTCGCTCCCTATGTTTTACCGCGCGACCGTTTTCATAGGGTGCATTGCACCCAATGCCGGGCTGCGCGCGCCTGCTCAAGCGCGTGTTCGGAATCGACCTCGAACACTGCCACACAGTGTGGCGGCGAGTTGAAGATCATCGCCGCGATCGAAGAGCCCGCGGTGATTGTCAGGATACTCACGCATCTGGGGTTGCCTGTACGCGCGCCGCCGCGCTCGCGTGAAGCGGTCGGAGTGAGGCGATTTGGGACGATGTAGGGTTCGAAAGGTTGTCGAGAGTGGGGAACTTGCACCAAACACCGCGCGATTGACCGCTTGTCGGGCCAGCGATATAGTCAGGCACGCGGAAAAAGGTGCGTTTGAATTTCCTATTTTCTCATCGACAAACTCTCGGCGGAACTCGCCCGGATCCTGGCGCTCCCCGGCATCAGGGAGAAGCTGCTGAGCCAGGGCATGGATTCGTTCATCTCCAAGCCTGACGAGTTCGGCGCGTTGCTGAAGTCGGATCTGGCGCTTTACGGGAAAATCATCAAGGCCGCGCACAGCAGGCTCGAGAACTAGCGAGGCTACGTCTCTGGCCGGCTGGTCGGTGCACATACCTTTGGCGACAACTTATGGCTAGCGGGGATATCAATCGATGACCGGCGTTACGCGTGATCTTGCCCGATGCATTGTCAGTTCTTCATATGCTGGCATCTCTCCCGCAGTCCGCCACGAAGCGAAACGTTCGATTCTGAACTGGCTTGGCTGCGCGCTGGGTGGCTGTAACGATGAAGCAGTCGTCACGGCGATTGCGGCATTGAGCCCGTTCGCGGGCCCGCCTCAGGCCACCGTGCTCGGCCGCGGCATCCGGCTCGACATCATGCATGCTGCGCTCATCAATGCGCTGAGTTCCAACATTCTCGATTTCGACGACACGCATTCGCGCATGGTGGTCCATCCCACCGCGCCGGTGGCATCCGCGGTGCTTGCCCTTGCCGAGCATCGTTCGGTCAGCGGACCCGCATTGCTCCACGCGTTTATCCTGGGGACTGAAGTCGAGTGCCGTCTGCTTGATCCCGCGGTCGGCGAATATAACTTCGCCTGGTCTCCCGCAACATCAGTGGGTGCATTCGGCGCAGCCGCGGGGGCGGGACGTCTCCTGGGCCTTGATGAGCGGCAGATGGCGTGCGCCTTGGGTATCGCCGCGACGCAGGCCGCCGGCTTGCGCGCAACGGCCGGGACGATGAGCAAGGGATACAATCCGGGCCACGCGGCGCGGTGCGGCCTGACAGCAGCGATACTGGCGGCTCAGGGTTTCACCGGATCGGACACGGCGATTGAAGGCGAGCACGGCTTCATGCGGGCGTTCGGGACGCCGAAGGATGTGCAAGCTGCCGCGCGGGGATGGGGTGAAACATTTCATATCTCGTTCAATACCTACAAGCCGTTTCCGTGCGGAATCGTGACGCACGCCGCGATCGATGGCTGCTTGCAGTTGCGCGCGGAGCATCGCCTTCAGGCGGATCAGATCGAGTCCGTCTTCCTGATTGTTCATCCGCTCACGCTGCGCCTCACCGGCAGAAAAGCGCCCGCATCGGGTCTTGAAGCCAAGTTAAGTGTCTATTACACCGCGGCGTGCGCACTGATCTACGGCACGGTCGGCGTCAGAGAGTTCAGCACGGAATGCCTGAACGACAGCAAGGTTGTCGCGCTGCGCCAGCGCATTGAAGCGGCAGCCGACGACACGCTGGGCAAGGAGGAGGCCCGGGTCAACATCAAAATGCGGGATGGCAGAACCTATTGCAAGCATGTGCCACACGCGCTAGGGAGCGCTGAACGCCTGTTGCCGGATGAGTACATGGCCGCCAAGTTTCGCGCTCTCGCCGAGCCTGTCCTGCCGCGCAGTGCGGTGGACCAGCTGCTCGAAATGATATGGTCGCTGGAAAGCCTTGACGATGCCGGCGCCCTGGCGCGCGGTGCTGCGGCTTCCGCGCGGCCATAACTCGACGGAAAACGCGATGCCGGTGAGTCGCCATATTGCCTGTGCGTTGGTGGCCGGCATCCTGATGTCTGCCCTTGGCACGGTTTCCGCACAAACCTTTCCGACGAAGCTGATCCGTATCGTCACGACGACTGCCGGCAGCAACAATGACCTCGTAGCGCGTCTGCTCGCGCAGGGGCTTGCCGCCAACCTTGGCCAGCAGGTGGTCGTCGACAACCGGGGCGGTGGCACGCTTCCCATGGAGCTTGTGGTCAAGGCCGCGCCCGACGGTCACAACCTCCTGCTCAACGGCAGCACGCTATGGCTGTTGCCGTACATGCGGGACAGCGTGCCATGGGATCCGCTCAAGGATTTCTTACCGATCACTCTGGCGGCCAGTTCGCCTGCCATACTCGTGGTTCATCCGTCGCTGCCGGTCAAATCGGTCAAGGACCTCCTAGTGCTCGCGCGAGCGCGGCCGGGTCAGCTCAACTATGGTTCCGGCGGCGCGGGCTCGGCAACGCATCTATCGGCAGAGTTGTTCAAGGCCATGGCCGGCGTCAATATCGTAGGCATTTTGTACAAAGGTATCGCGCCGGCGCTGACCGCCCTGATCGCCGGCGAAGTGCAAGTCTCGTTCGCCACTCCGGCATCGGCCGTTCCATTGGTCAGTGCAGGAAGGTTGAAAGCGCTTGCGGTCACGAGCGCTAAGCCGTTCCCTCTCTTTCCCGATCTTGCAACGGTTGCGGCGTCCGGGTTGCCCGGTTACGAATCGGCGACCCTATCCGGCATACTGGCGCCCGCCGGGACGCCTGCGGGGATTATCGAACTGCTCAATCACGAGATTGTGCGGGTGCTCAACCGACCCGATGTGAAGGAGCGGCTCGCTAACTCCGGAGCGATCGTCGTCGGCGGTTCACCGGACCAGTTGTCCGGAGTGATGAAGTCTGAAATGGCACGCATGGGAAAAATAATCAAGGCTGCCGGCATCAGGGATTGACGTGCTTTGCCCCACATTGAAAAAGGATCACGCATGATCAAATTACCGCAGCGGGCAGTTGGTCTCTCGGTAGTCCTGGTATTCGCGACCGCCGCCTTTGCGCAAGTATCGTATCCCGACCGGCCGATACGGATGCTTGTTCCATTTGCGCCCGGCGGCGGCACCGATATCGTGGGACGCGTTCTTGCGCAGCACATGACCTCGGCGTTGGGCCAATCGGTCGTGGTTGACAACTGTCCCGGCGCGGGCGGCAGGAGCCTATAGGGTCAGTTCTAGACATTGCACTTATCCAGGAGTTGTTGCAGCGATGCTGGGATTTTCTGCGTTTCAATTGCGCGCTGGATCTTTGATATTCGCGATGGTGATACATTGCCGTGCTTTGCGACTTCCCGCAA
>Ga0114966_10005649_pt1 | contig 10535 bp, 7 predicted proteins | sample M_130207_XF_Meta_FD_87029 | JGI IMG/M metagenome (GOLD analysis project Ga0114966, IMG submission 87029) | Freshwater microbial communities from Lake Montjoie, Canada to study carbon cycling - M_130207_XF_MetaG | ecosystem: Environmental > Aquatic > Freshwater > Lake | place: Lake Montjoie...
AAGTCTTAGGCGTGAGCACCGACGACGAGCAACTCCAGAAGGAATTCAAAGACGAGCAGAAGTTTCCCTTCCGTCTCCTCGCCGACAAGGAGAAGAAGGCCGTCACCGAAGCCTTCGGCGTGAAGAGCATGGTCGGCTTCGCTAGTCGCAGCGCCTTCCTCTTCAAGGACGGCAAGTGCGTTTACGCCGACCACAAGGGCCACACCAGCGACCAAGCCAAGGTCATCCTCGACTTCCTCGCGTCCGCTAAGAAGTAAGTCCAGGGAAATCTCCCAACAAAAAGGCCGCATCGTTTGATGCGGCTTTTTTCGTGTCCGGAGGCGGACCTCAGTGTCCCTTGATGGGGAAAAGGTCGGTCACGCTGCTGTTACCGTGGATGCGACGGATGGCATCTGAAAGCAAAGGCGCGATGGAAAGCACCGTGATTGGCAGGCCGCGGGTATCGATGGGCACGGAGTTGGTCGTAATCACTTCATCGATCGCACCGTTACGTAAGCGCTCGTAAGCGATTTCCTGAATCATGCAGTGAGAGACCACGGCGCGCACCGAGCGAGCACCGTTCTTCTTCAAGAGTTCAGCGGCCGCCGTCAATGTGCCGGCGGTTTCGGTCATATCGTCGACCAAGATGACGTCGCGACCGTCGACTTCCCCGACGAGGCTGGTGGCCTGGACGGTCGTCGCGCTGGTCCGGCGCTTGGCCACGAAACCATAGGGCAGATTAAGCATATCAGCCACCGCGGCCGCATATTTCAGGCCCCCGACATCGGGCGAAATCACCGTGGCATCTTTCAACCAAGGTTTATTTTTGATATGAGCGTAGAACACCGGCGAGGCGTAAAGATGGTCGACCGGGATATCGAAGAAGCCTTGAATCTGCTGCGCGTGCAAGTCGACGGTCAGTACGCGATTCGCGCCGGCGGCGGTGAGCAAATTGGCCACGAGCTTGGCCGTGATTGGTACGCGGGGTTTATCTTTACGGTCTTGCCGGGCATAACCGAAAAACGGGATCACCGCGGTGATGCGCGCGGCGGACGCACGGCGCATCGCGTCAATCATGATAAGCAATTCCATGATGCGGTCATTAGCCGGAGCGCAGGTGGGCTGAATGACGTAAACGTCACAACCCCGGATATTCTCGTTGATCTGTACGAACGTTTCACCGTCCGGGAAGCGATTGACCGTAGCCGAACCCAGCGGCACGCCGAGGTGTTCGCAGATTTCTTTGGCGAGGGCCGGATTGGCGTTACCGGTAAAAATCTTCATCTCTGGGGCGCTCATGTCAGTTAACTCCTAGGAGAGTCCAAGGAGGCGGCGAGCGAATCAACCTTTTTGAACAAATCCGGTAAACGACGGGACAAAACGACCAGTCGGCGTTCCAGACCAAAGGGCATCGCTGGCGTGCCATTGACGAAGCCGTCAGCGGGCACATCCTCGAAAAGGCCCGTCTGGGCGCCCAGCTTGACGCGGTCGCCGAGAGTCAGGTGCCCGGCCACGCCGGCCTGCCCGCCGAGCACGCAATGATCGCCGAGCGTCGTACTTCCCGCGATGCCCACCTGTGCGGTGATGAGACATTGGCGGCCGATTCTGACATTATGGGCGATTTGGACTAAGTTATCGATTTTAGTACCGCGGCCAATCACCGTCCGGCTGAAGCGGGCCCGGTCAATCGTCGTATTCGCCCCGACTTCGACGTCATCCTCCAAGACAACGGTTCCGATTTGCGGGATGCGATGAATCGTTCCGTCAATCGGCTCATAGCCGAAGCCATCCGAACCGATGATGGCTCCAGGTTGAATGCGGCAACGAGCGCCCAAGACGCAATAATCGCCAATAAGTACGCCCGGTTTAAGCCAAGAGTCTGGCCCGACCTTGGCATGCGTGCCGATTTGGCAGCGAGCCTCCAGCGTCACGCCGGCGGCGATGATCGCATTTTCACCGACGACACAAAGCGGACCGATGTGGGCGGAGGGATCAACGAAGGCAGAAGGAGCCACCACGGCGGACGCATGGACGCCAGCTGGTGGCTTGGGCCAGAGCTTGGCCTCCAAGACCGAACAAATTAAAGCCAAAGCGAAGGAAGGTTTGGCGACGCGTAAGAATACCTGATTCGTCTGAGGAACTCCGACGAATTCAAGCGGTACAAGGATTACCCCTGCCCGGGAAGTTGCCACTTCCGCCGAGTATTTCAGATTACCTAAAAAAGACAGATCATCCGCCGAGGCTTCTGCTAAGGCGGCGATACCTTGAATCGGATCAGTCCGCGCACCCACAACAGCCACAGCCTCGATGATCGAGGCGACTTGTTGTGGGGTGAAAGTGATAGACATGAACCTAAATGAAGCGCCCCTGCTTAGCAGGGGCGCGTTTCGGGCTTACTTAGTAGCGGGCTTATCGCCAGCTGGGGCGGCAGGTGTCACAGGTGCCGTGCTCTTATAGCCAGCGTTGAGTTCCTTGGTGATCTCTTCGGTGATATCGAGAGAAGCGTCCGCATGGAAGGCAATCGCCTTAGGAAGGATGAGTTGGAGGCCCTTTTCCTTGGCGACCTTTTCAGACTGAGACTTGATATCCGCGTTCACGGCATTCTGCAGTTCATTGAAGCGCTGCTGGATGGTGGCCTGAGCGTTTTGGGCGAACTGCTGATACTCCTGGAAGCGCTGCTGGAGAGCGTTGTTCTTAACTTGGGCTTCGGACTGAAGGGACTTCTTGCCGGCTTCGTTGAGAATCGGATCGTTGGCACGCTTAACGGTGGCATCGAGGTCAGCCTTGAGGCCTTCGACTTCCTTACCGCGCTCAGCGATGGCGGCTTTGCTGGCTTCGACGGACTTGTCGATGCTGGCCTTGGTTTCGATGGCCTTATTGTATTTGGCCATGACTTCAGCAATATCGACCACCCCAACGTTAGGGGCGGCGGCGAAAACTGAAGTGGCGGCGAAGATGAGAAGAGCGGATAGGGACTTCATGGTAGGGAGTTGAGAAAGTAGGAACGGCGGATGGTTGGCAATCAAAAGACCGTGCCAAAACTGAAGTTAAACTTCATGCCGCCCGTGTTGAGCGGAGCCCCGGATGTAGGGTTTTTGGTGGTTTTTAGGGGGAAACCGAAGTCCAGACGCATCACGGACCCGCCCAATAGAATGCGCATGCCGAGACCCCAATCGGAGTTCGCCTGTGACAGACTGAAGTCGGCGCTTTCGGCATTGACCAAGCCAAAATCATAAAAAGCGGCCAAGCGCAGATTATCGGCGACCTTGATGAGGTATTCGGTACTGAAATAACCATAGGTCATACCGCCCATGGGCTGATTGCCAAAACTAGTGTCATAGGTCTCAAACGAACCCACATCATTGTAAGAAAAACCACGCATATCGTAAGCGCCGCCGAGATAAAAGCGCTCGTAGAAAGGAAGCTCAGAGCGTTTTCCTGAAAGCATGCCGACGCGGCCGATTACGCTTAAGGTCTGTTCGGCGGTGGGTGAAAGGAGTAACCATTTACCGGCCCGCAGCTCGGACTTCAGGTAGGAGAGACTTCCGCCCAGTCCGTTGCCGGCAATTTCTTCGGACAAGGAAATCCGTGAACCGCGCGTCGGGAAATTATATTCGTCGCGGGTGTCTTGGGATGCCGAAAGCGTTATCGAGGAAATCGTCTTAGGGTGGCCGCTTTCACTGGAAACATCCGCCGGAGCGGAAAGGGTTACGTCACCAACCGATACGCGTCGAAGGTCATAAGCGATGCGACCTTCGACAGCGCCGAAGATCCGGCGGCGCGCATAGACGCCAAAGCCTTCGGTCACGACGGAGTAATTGGCAGACTGGTAACCCGTAAAACGGCGCTCAATCTTATAGCCTACGGCCAAATCACGCTCCCAAAGGGCTGGCTCTTCGAACGAATGCTCGAAGGAACTGGAGACGCTACCCGCGGAAATCCGTACCCGGAATTTTTGACCACCGCCACGATACCATCCTTCAGGATTAGAATAATCGAAGTTTCCTTCGGAATATTCGACGAAGCCGACCAATTGCTCGACCGTGCTGTAGCCCGCGCCAAAACTCACCTGGCCGGTCGGACCTTCCTTGACCACGACGCGCAGGTCGCTTTGGCCCGGGACTGGGGTCGGAATCGGGGTTACGCGGACTTCTTCAAAAAATTGGGTGTTGCGCAGACGACCCTCGGAAACGCGCATGCGGGCAAGGTCGAAAACTTCGCCCGGCCCTAGGGCTAACTCACGGGCAATGACGTTCGAACGCGTCTTGGAATTCCCTTGGATTTCCAAAGAACGGACGGAGAAGCGCTGCCCTTCTTCCAGCGTGAATTTTATATCGATGGCTCCGGTTTCCAGATTCGGCTTACGGCCGACGTTTACCTGCGTATTCAAATAACCCATCTGGCCATAATACTCGCGCAGCTTATCGGCCGCTGCTTCGACGGCGCCGGTCGCATACCAGTCGCCTTTATTCAATTGATCCACTTCCACGGGGTGAGCCCCCCGGCGAAGCGAAGGCTCACTGACGACTTTCTGCAGGGCCTCGGTCTTGAACGCTTCTTGGGCCGCGCCCATGCCGTTACCCGAAAGAGTCACGCTACCGACGGCGTAACGACGGCCTTCTTTGACTCGAATGACGACATCAAGCCAGCCGTTCGTACCCGAGACGTCTTTGATGGTGCAGGCCTTTTCGGCATCCATTTCTTCGATTTGGACATCAAGAAAACCCTTGGCCCGATAGAAATCCCGGACGCGTTGGCAGTCTTTGCGATATTCATCAGGGTCCAGACGTCCGCCGCTCGTGAGCCAAGAAAATTTCCACCAGCGCCACGTGGAGGACTTTAGGTCAGCCCCATCGATGACTTCGCTTTCTTTCAGAGCCGTCGCGCCTTCGATGCGGACGTGATCTACTTTCAATTCAACGCCTTCGTGGATGATAACTGAAACCTTCACGCCACCCTTGGTCGGGAACGTCTGCGATGTCACGATGGTAAAGGGGCGTTTTTTGCGGAGTTCGGTTTGTAACTTGACCTCGGAGCGGCGGAGTAAAGCGGGGTCAAGCGGCTCGCCTACCTTGACGTCCTCAATCGTCGTTCCGGTGCTAAACCATTCCGAGGCATCCTTGTTAACTAACCCGTCTCCGCCGACATAATCGATGGAGACCAGGAGAGGCCGGGGCTCGACGGTGACGACGACATCGACTTGTCCAGTCTTAGGATCGAGCTCGGGGACGACGATGGCTTGGCTGAAGCGGCCCGTTGCATAAAGGGCGCGAACCGTGCTTGCGACGGCATCCTTGGAAAAAACTTCGCCGGCACGCAGCGCAACATACCCCAGCACAAATTGCTCAGAAACTGCACCGCCTTCAGCCTTCACGCGAATCGAGCGAACGATAGGATCTTTCTCGGTAGCGGGCGCCACTTGGGCCACAGCGACGAACGGCGCGACGGCTAAAGTAAAATAGGCGGCCTGGAGGAGGCTGCGATTGACGGTGGGTTTATTCATTACGGTATTCTTTAGCCAAGGATTCGAAGCGTGTAAGCCCCGGGTTAAAGAGCAAGTTGATGTCGGCGGTCGGTCCATTACGATTTTTAGCTATAATGAGTTGGCGGGTATAGCATCCGGGCTGGGCGGCATGTTCTTCCTCCTGGTCGGGCTGCTGCTTCTGGCTGGCCGTGGGCTTCGAGATTAGCATGACGATGTCCGCATCCTGCTCAATCGACCCAGATTCGCGCAAATCGGACATCCGGGGCTGGCGGGCCTCGTCTTCCGATTTACGATTGAGCTGAGCGAGGGCGATAATCGGGATATTAAACTCTTTGGCCATGGCCTTGATGCTACGCGAGACTTCGGCGATCTGCTGCTCGCGCGGGAGACCGGAATCGAGGCCATTGATTAGCTGGATGTAGTCGATCACGACCATATCCAAGGGCTTACGAGCATGCACCCGACGGCATTTCGCCCGGATTTCCAGGATATTCTGGCCCCCATTATCATCCACCACCAATGGCCGCCCCTTGAATTCATTGGCCGCGGCGACCAGGTCCAGCTGCATACGTTCATCCGGGTGAGCTGAGCGTAATTTCGTCATGCTAACGCGGGCACGCGAGCAAAGCATGCGGAGGGCCAATTCCCGGGCGGGCATTTCCAAGGAGAAGAGTAAGACGTGGGCTGGTCCCTTATTAGAGTTAGGTTTAGGGAAAAGCGCGGCCTCGATAAAATTTAAGGCGATGGAGGTCTTTCCCATGCCCGGCCGGGCAGCCACGACCACCATTTGACCCCCTTGGAAGCCGAAGGTGAGGGCATCTAAATCAGTGAAACCAGTGGGGACTCCTTGCACCGAATTACGGTCGCGCATGATGCGTTCGACCAATTCCATCGCTTCTTCGATCGGCTTATCGATCGAAACGGCGGACTCGGAAATACGGTCTTCGCTGATCCGGAAGAAGGATTGTTCGACGTCCTCGAGCAAGCGCTCGATTCCTTCAGCGTGAGAGTGGGCTTTCTCCACCGTGGTCACGGCGGTGGAAATCAATTGCCGGAGAAAGTGTTTCTCTCGGATGATGGCCAACCAGTGAGGAGCGTGGGCGGTGGAGGTCACCAAGCCGGTCAACTCATTGACGTAGGCGGCGCCACCGGCGGATTCGATGCGCCCTTCCCGCCGCAGCCGCTCGGTGAGCGTGATTTCGTCGATGCCCATGCTATCCTGGGAAAGGGCCAAGGCCGTGGCGTAAATATCTTGGTGCTTAGGGTCGAAAAAATAATCCGCCGTGACGCGTTGCTCGAGGCAACGTTGCAAAGTATCGCCACCGTCGATGACGATACTGGCGATCAATCCGCGTTCGGCATCGAGATTGTGCGGGGGCACCCGATCGCCGTAATTAGGAGAGACGACAGGGCGCTGACGGGAACGCCGTCCCGGGGAGGAATCGGTCATGGGGGGCTTAGAGTGCGGGAGGTGACGTCGTCTGCATAGTCTCGATTAAACGCAAGTTACACCCAACCGTTTGTGAATAAAGACGCAAGCAATTGTAACATTCGACACTTATCCTCGGGCCGGAGCCCATGGGTGACATTCAGATGACGTTCTGAATCCTATTAAGTTAAATAAAAAAACGGGCCGCTAATTGCATAGACGCAACTGTGGAGCCCGCCTCAATCAAGGCCATGATTGCACATCTGCTGATACTCGGGGCCCTGTCGGCCGACCCGGACGCCGCACAAGTGAGCGTCAAACTGATGAGTTTCGACGACCCGCAGATGGAGTTGGCTATACTCAACGCCGAGGGCCGACCCGAGCCCGTCACCCTTTATGCGCACGCGCTGAGCGAGGCCATCACCACGCACTGTAAAGAAGGCAAATTCACGCTCTTCCGCCGCCCGAAAACCACCGACCCGAAGGAGGTACTGGTACCGATCGCCACCTCCCCCGTGCCGGCGGGCGCCACCAAGCTCATCGCCATCGTATCGGGATCCGATGACCAAGCTCGTCTGAATCTGGTATTAGACAATGGCGGAACCGCCGCCGCTGGGACCATTCGGTTTTTTAATCTTTGTCCGAATTCGGTGGGTTTAAGCATGCCAGGCGAGCGTCGTATCCTGCCTTCTGGCCAAGAAATCACCCTGCATCCCCAAGTGAAGCCCGCCCAGTATGGCCAAGCGCAGTTCTTCTTACCGGGCGAGGACGGCAACTGGCGGATTGCCGGTGGACTCCGTTGGTTGCAGCTGGAAGACATCCGCTCCCTCTTATTCCTGCTACCCGCTCCAGGCGAAGAGGGTCAGATCAAAGTTCGCGGGGTCGAGGAGAGGATTGCAGCGGAGACCAAGCAGACGGCGCCAGTCAACCCGCCCGCGAGCGGAAATAAAAAAACCGCAATAAGTAAGACTCTCTCCCCAAGGTGAACCCACGGCGGTCAGGTCATAATCCGCGGAGACCCGGATTCTCATTAATTCTCTCGCTGACGATTATGGCGATGATCGTCATGATTGTCTTAGTGCTGGCGTCGTTCCTCAGCATCGAGTCGAAGGCGACGAGATGGGCCATGCTCGCCACCCGAGCCCGCCTCAACGCCACGATGTCAGCGCGATTGGCCCTTGGACACCTTCAGCAGGCGGCCGGGCCGGATATACGCAGCACCGCGACGGGGGAATTAGCCTGCAAGCCCGACCCCATTAGCCCCTACGATCCGGCACTGTCTTGGGCGATTAAATGCGGCCAAGGTCAACGTTATTGGACCGGTGCCTGGCGAACGGATAAGCCCGATGAACCTCCCCAATGGCTCATCAGCGGCAAGGGCGGCAAAGACGTGACCAAGGCGACCACTGTATACCTCGCTCAATCGATTAGCCTTTCGGGTGAGACGGACTACAAAGTAGATGCAACTCATAATTACTGGGCTCCGTGGCAGCGGGATTATCCGATCACTTATGCGGCGGGGAACAAAGAGAGTTACGCTACGCTGGTTGGTAATGGCAGTGCCGTACTTGACCCTGGCCCAGACGGTAATATCGGAACCGCTGATGATATCGACGGGCGTATTGCTCTTCCCAAAATTCCGCTCCCGGGACCGTCGAACAATAGCACTACGGGAAACTTTGCCTATTGGATTGGCGATGAAGGGGTCAAAGCCGCGATCTGCCTCACAGACCCCAGAGACATCACGAAGTCGGCACCGTCGGCGCTGAGTACCGTTGATGCTCTGCGTGCTCCCGGCCGCACCGGCACCGAATTGCTCCTCGGCCTCAAGAACGTCAACATCAAGGAGCCCATGTTCACAGCGATGGGCTCGACGGCATCGCTGTCGATGCTACCAGGCTACGACCCCGACGACCCGGACGCTGCCGGCCTATCTCCGCTCAAGCTCAGCTTCCACCATCAATCTCTTTGGACGGCGGGCGTGCTCGCCGACAGTTATCGCGGCGGGTTACGTAAAGATCTCTCACTGGCCTTCGAGATGGATGACGCGCAATTCGACATCTCCGACTTCGGTTCCGGTAATGGACATGAGACCGTGATCGAAGCCTACACCGCCGACCCGATTCTCGGCCAGCGACGATCTTGGTTTCCGAGTTATGGCACCGCCAAAACAAATCCTGGCACGATCACTTCTTCGGATCCGTTCCCCCGCGTCTGGGTGCCGATGTATGAAGACAATACCGATAACCCAGGCCGAAAACTAATGGGCGGTACCCAATACCTTCCCTGGTGTCCCGTCTTCATCCGCGGGGACGAGATGGGACAACCACTCGTCGACACAGAGAAGTCGGGCCCCCCAACCGTGACGACGAATACCGCTTGGGATAAGCAGCCTCGACGCTTAGTGGGTCCGCTCTGGCATCTCGTCCGAGATTATTACCGCCTCTACAAGGATGTCGATTGGACAACGAACACGCCCTCTCTCGGTGCGCGATCCTTCTTCCCCAACACCAACCAATTCGTGAAGGGCGGATACCGATTGAACAATTATGCCCGCTACGACTTGGACGACGCCCTGTGGTCCGGCGGAGGCAAGGTCACCTCGCCGTACACCGATGGCTACGATTCCACCCCAGACCCTTTAGGTTGGGTCAACGGACTCAAAGGGGGCGATCTCACGGGCGGCGGTAAGGGACGCTTTATCCCCCGTCCCGTCCGCGGGGCTTACATGCCCACCGTTCACCGGCTCTCGATGGTCTTCTCGCTGCGCACCGTCTCGACCGGTACTGATTATACGCTCAAACTCGTCTGCACGCCGGTGCTCGTGATTCACAATCCCTACAATGTGCAGCTTAAACTAAAGGAGCCGACCAGTGCGGAGCCGGATCCCCGCATCAAAGGCGGGCTGAAGATTTCGTTCTCGCAGTTCGATCAAATGAGATTGCAAATCTTTACGCACACGAGCAACGACCCCGCTCAACCCATTGATGCATCGGCGACATCGCGGCTTTTCGATTCGCTCTTTAATTTTACGGCGGCCTCCGATGCTTCGACGGGCTCTAATGCGGAGAATCTCGTTGCGGTCATCCCGGCGACCACCCTTGAACCAGGCGAGTTCGCCGTCTTCACCTCAAAACAGCTCGTGGATGCAACCACGCTCGGAGTATCCACGGACGCGGCCAAAATCCCGATTCTCAATATGGAGCGGGGATTTTACTACACCGGTGGCTTTTACACCGACATCCGCGCCTCAACCGCCGCCGCACCCTACAAATTCAAAGCGGATGATACGGTTAAATGCTGCATCGACCTGACCAGTTCGATTTACTGGCACCACTGGTTATACCTCACCTCAGGCTGGAAAAAGAGCCTCAAAAACGACATCGTAGGACAAGATCTGGGGTCCGATGAAGTTCTGGGGACGAGCCGCAATAACTCACTGGCGAGTTACGCCCACTACGTAAATGTCGGTGGCAGCGGCTTCAACGCCACCCACCTCGGCGACGCGGGCAGCCCGACCAATCCGGTAATAATTGGGCCAGTCTCCGCAATTCGTACCGTCGCCGAAGTCGCCCCGGGACCCGTCATCGCCGCCTTTGACACCCGGGCCCGCGTGGCGGATACCGCCCGTACTACCACCTA
>Ga0114966_10005652_pt1 | contig 10531 bp, 7 predicted proteins | sample M_130207_XF_Meta_FD_87029 | JGI IMG/M metagenome (GOLD analysis project Ga0114966, IMG submission 87029) | Freshwater microbial communities from Lake Montjoie, Canada to study carbon cycling - M_130207_XF_MetaG | ecosystem: Environmental > Aquatic > Freshwater > Lake | place: Lake Montjoie...
GTTGCCGCTGGATGTGTCGCATCCCGACAATGCTGATAAATAATCGACTCTGCCCCCAGTGAGGACAAAGGACAAATATGGTTGCTGCATCGCGAGCAAAAACGTCGGATCGATCTGCGATTCTCAAAAAGCTGCTGCCGGCGATTAAGCAGAAATACAAATTACCGGTACCCAAACAGGACTGTCCGGTCCTCGAGACAATGCTGTACGCAATCTGTCTTGAAGACACGTCCGTTGAAATGGCGGAAACATTTTTTGAGAGACTGTATGGCAGCTTTCCCGATTTAAATGAAATTCGGGTCAGTTCGGTGCAGGAGATAGAGCAAGCCTTTGAAGGCCAACCCGGGGGGGAGTGGCGTGCATACCATGTCCGTAATGTGCTGCAGTTTGTGTTCGAAAAATCGTATGCGTTTGAGTTTGAAAGCCTGCGAAAAAAGACGCTCGAATTGGCAACAAAACAGCTAGCGAAAATCAATCATCTGACAACCTTCGTTCGCAACTACACCTTGCAATCTGTCATCGGAGCCCACCTGATTCCCCTCGATCCGGCGATGGGACGTTGTCTTGTCTGGTTAGGCTTGGTGCCTCCAAATCAAGATCTCGAGCAAATGGGTGAGACGTTGAAATCTGTGGTCCGCAAATCGGAGGTCCCACAATTTTGTCTGTCGATTCGGTGTCTGGCCACAGACGCTGCGGTGAATGGTGAGTTTGATTCAGCGAAGTTTCCGACGCCAGAGGAAGGGCACGATGGCGCGGCGGTGACCGATCGGTTAGATCGGTTGTACGCCTCTGGCGCCTCTCGGGCGCGAGCAGTCCGAGCCATACAGAAGGCCGCTGTTGCCAAAAAAGAAGCGGCGAAAACCGCCAAATCGAATGCGACTGTCAAGAAGACTTTGCCGGCTGCAAAGACCACTGCGCCACCGGCAAAGAAAGCCCCAAAGAAAAAAAAATGAGCGGACGTACGACAGCGGTTTCACCCCTCGCGAAGGAGCTGCTTTGATTGTCCGTGGGCAAATCCTGTCAGGGAAACGACATTTCATTCAAGGTGAAACGTCCACAAGACATAGTGAAACATCCATAAGACATAGCCGCGAGCAGGCAATGTAAAGCCCGTTGAACGTTTGATTTCCAGGAGAGATCGGATCATGAGCAGTGTCGCTTCACAACGGGATCTGCTTCGGGCGATGATGGCTGTATTGTTGTTCTGTTCAGCAGCATTCGCTGCCCAAAATTCGGCAGTAATCAAACGAATTGAAGAACCACGAAGGTCATCACCGCTGCAAGATCGCGGCTATTCCCTGCAAGAAACCGATGATCCAGCCTTTCTGTTCGTGCCCGCAAAACCGTTGACCGCTGCCGAAAAAAATCGGGACGATTCCTTAGCTTGGTTTATGGCCGGTCGACTGCTGGAGGCTCGAAATGAGCCGCGGATGGCGTTGAATGCTTACCGCAAGGCCATCGCGATTGAACCGCGGGCGATCGAAGTATATCGGCACCTCGTTCCCTTAGAATTTCGCCTTGACGAAGTGGAGTCTGCCGTTCAGACCGCAGTCAAGGCCGTGGAGATCGATCCACACGAGTATGAACTGTTGCAAATGTTGGCGGGTCAGGCGGCGATTCTGGGCAGGTTGCCAGATGCCATCCGGTATCTTGAGCAAGCCGCGAAGTCGCCGAGGGTCGTCAAGGAATCTCCAGAGAATGTCGTTCTCAATAAGAGTCTCGGGATGCTGTATTCGGTGACGGGTCAGGTTGAAAAGGCGGCCGACTGCTATGAGGTGATATTTGATGCCCTCACCCAGCCGGATAAGTATAAAATTGACTTGCGAGGTAAAGCGAAGTTGCTTGCAGACCCTCAAACGGGCTACGAAAAAATTGGCCAAGTGTTCCTTGATGCCAAACGAATTCAACGGGCTTCCGAAGCATTCGAGTTGGCGGCGAAGTCCGGGAAAGTCGGCCCAGGAAACCTGAACTACAACAGGTCACGTGTCCTGCTCCTGTCTGACAAACCGGAGGAAGCATTAGCGGAACTCCAAAAATATTTCGATTCCCAACGGCAATCCAAAGGCCGCGAGGCTTATCAACTTTTGGCCGATATTCTCGATAAAATGAACCAGGCAGATGAATTGATCCCCCGTTTAGAAACGCTCGCGGAAAAGGACCCACACTATATCCCTCTACAGTACTTCTTAGCCGATCGACTCGTCGCTGCCAATGAATTGGAAAAGGCAAAGTCCATTTACGAAACCGCATTGAGGAACGGCGGTGATTCGAGTGGCCTGATTGGTTTGGCACAGGTACTACGCAAACTCCATAGGCCGGATGAATTGCTTGATCTCCTCGGTCGTTCTCTGACAAAACTCGGCCCCGACGGACTGGCTCAACTGGAAGTCGAACTCAAGGTCTTGGGCCAGGATGCAGACCTCGTGGACTCGTTGATGGTGGCTGGCCGACTGCAGGCGACGTCTACACCCCCCAAAATCAACTTTGAAAAAAGTTATTTGTTAGGTGGAATTGCCAAGGCCTGTGAACGGACTGACGATGCCATCGAGTTCTACGGTTATGCAATTAAGCTGGGCAAGGACCGTGCCGTTGGACTGTATCGGGAATTGGGTGTTGTCCTCGAGCATGCCCGGCGATACTCCGAGGCGGTGGCTCTGTACACAGAGGCTCTCAATGAACCACGGTTGTTCGGAATCAAGGACGACTTGTTTTCTTATCTCGCTCGAGCACAAGTCCTCGACGGTGATGCGAACGGGGCCATTGAGTCGATCGGTGAGGCACTAAAACTCAAGCCGGACAACGTCTCTCATCAGTACGAAGAAGCGTGGATTTATAGCCATTCGAGGCAGTGGGACATTGCCATCGCTCGTTTCGAGAAGTTGATTTCGGCCAATGTCGAAAACAAGCAAGCCCAGCGTCTGTTTCTCTTCAGTCTGTCGAACATTTACGTTCAAAAAGGAGAATTCCGGAAGGGCGAGGAGATCTTGGAAAAGGTCTTTGAGTCCGATCCTCAGGACATACAACTCAATAACGACTTGGGATACATGTGGGCTGATCAAGGGAAGAACCTCGATAAAGCCGAGCAAATGATTCGAAAAGCTGTTGTCAGTGAGCCGGAAAACGGCGCTTATCTGGACAGCCTTGGTTGGGTTCTGTTCAAGCGGGGTAAGTATCAGGAGGCCCTTGGACCATTAGAACAGGCGGTCAAGAAAAATACGGGTGGCGACGCCACTCTGTGGGATCACCTGGCCGATGTGCAATTCCAGTTGATGCAATTGGACAAGGCATTCGAATCATGGCAGAGGGCGTTGAAATCGGCGGAAGCTGATAAATTCTCCGATCCTCAATTGATTGAGCGGCTGAAGGATAAGCTCAAGCAGCATGCTCCAGATCAGAATCCGCCCAAGCCTGCGCAAGCAGGATCGCCCTAGGTGGGAGCGAGACGATGCGTCATCGATTGTGGCGTCTCAAATGTGATCCTCGCGACAATTTTCGGTTGATCGGGTGGGAAACAGTTGTCGATCTTCCGGAGGTGCTTCGTGGAAACTACTGCTGTGGGATAAATTAGAACTTCGTATTTGCTTTCGAAAAAGGGTTTGATTTTCGTCATGGCTGGACATTCGCACTGGGCCAACATCGCCTTTAAAAAAGGGTTGGTCGACAAGAAACGTGGCAAACTTTTTGGTAAGCTCGCGCGCTATATCATCGTCGCTGCACGATGCGGGGGTGGTGACCCGGCTGCGAATCTTGCATTGAGATATGCGATTGAACGGGCAAAAAAGGCTTCTATGCCCGGCGATACCATTGATCGGGCGGTAAAAAAAGGAACGGGTGAACTCGAAACGGAGACCTATGATGAAGTTCTCTACGAGGGCTATGGCACGAATGGTGTCGCTGTTCTGTGCGAAATTTTGACGGAAAATCGTAATCGAACCGCCGGTGAAGTCAGGAAAATATTTGAAGTCAACGGTGGGCGTTTGGGAATTACCGGCTGCGTGGCTTGGATGTTTGAACGCAAGGGAGTCTTTGTCATCTCACCGACACACATTGCGGAAGATCGTCTGTTCGAACTTGCACTGGAAGCTGGGGCTGCGGATGTGATGCAGGTCGGCGAGAACTTTGAGGTGATCTGTGACGTTGACGCCTTCCAATCGGTGATCGCCGCATTGGAAACAGCGAATGTCCCCACCGAGTCCTCGGAACTCTGTCGTGTTGCAGCAAATGCAATCTGTCTGGATGTCGCTGCGGCAAAATCCGTCTTGAAATTGATGGAGTCATTGGAAGATCACGACGATATTCAAAAAGTCTATTCAAACGTCAGTATTTCTGACGAGGTCATGTCTCAAATCGTTGCAGAGAATTGAGTCTGTCAATTTTGGAGAACGATTGAGTACCCGCCGATCGAAACGGAAAGAATTGCCGTTGAATGGCTCCTCGCCAAAGTCGTGTGCGATTTGCTTCAGCGGAATCCGGATGAGACGACGGGCGGTGTTGGTGTCGGTAGCAAGCATGGCAACACAATGGCACGTCAGAAAGTCATCGAGGGCGAAGGATCATCCGGCGGCAACAAGCCACCTCCGGCGGGTCGCTTGTCCCCTCATTTTAATCCCGATGACGAACGATTTGACGACGAGCTGAGGCCTCAGAAATTGAGCGAGGTCGTTGGTCAACGGAAGGTTGTTGACAGGCTGAAGATTGTTCTGGATGCCACGCTCAAACGCAAGGAGCCCTTGTCGCATATTCTATTTGACGGTCCTCCGGGCCTCGGAAAAACGACATTGGCGATGACTCTCGCCAAGGAAATGGGAACGGAGTGTCAGATCACATCGGGTCCGGCACTGATGGCGCCCAAAGACCTGCTGTCTTATCTGACAAATGCGAGCTACGGCTCAGTCCTGTTTATTGACGAGATTCACCGGCTTCCCCCTGCCGTCGAAGAGTTCATTTATCCGGTGATGGAGGACTTTCGTGTCGATATCGTTTTGGGTGAAGGGATGAATGCTCGTACAATCAATATGAAACTCAAGCCGTTTACAGTCATTGGGGCGACGACACGAAGTGGGATGTTGACCGCACCACTGAGAGATCGGTTTGTTCATCGCGAACACCTCGACTTTTACGACGTGATGGAACTGACGGAAATCGTTCAACGGAACGCAAAGAAATTGCGAACGGAAATCAATGAGGATGCGGCCGTGTTAATTGCTGACCGCAGCCGCGGGACACCGCGTAAGGCTAATAATCTCTTGCGCTGGACACGTGACTTTGCAACAGTCCGAGAACCGAGCGGAAACATCACCAAGCCGATCAGTGAACGAGCGTTGGCGATGCTGGAGGTCGATGCCGTCGGTTTGGAATCTCAGGACAGGCGTTACCTTTCAACTTTAGTGTCGGTGTTCAGTGGTGGACCTGCCGGGCTTTCAGCCATCGGTCATACCATGAATGTTCCCCCGGACACGCTTGAAGATGAAGTCGAACCGTTTTTGCTGCGTCTCGGATTCATTCAGCGCACGCCGCGAGGTCGCACGATCACAATTGCAGGTCTTCATCATCTCGGACTCCAGGCACCCGATCAACGAACGGACTCAACAGCGCAGGGGGAGTTGTTTTAAGCGTCGAGCGTTTTCTGGGAGTTTGCTTCGTCCTTTGGCAATTCTTGCAATGCTTTCCCCCAGCGGGATTCAAAGTTCGGCGGTTCCGTTGAATTTGGTTCGGCCGGTGTTCGCTTGGTATCGACGATGCTTACCTGGGCCGCGGTCCGTAGTCAGATGCGATCTTCGTCAGACAGGGGCTTCACGCAGTGGACGATGATGCCGCGGAAACGATCGAGTCTGCCACCCCGCGTTACGGATCACCAGATCGGCTACCAGTAGGCCGCCACATTTTTGTCGCAGATCGCCGGAGAGAACGCGTGTCATACAACGAGGGGCTTGCCCGGCGAACATGGTCCAGCGTTATTCGGCTAGATCCTACAACGGAGGCCGTAAGCCGAAGCCGTTTTGTTTTGCGGCACGGATTCCCCGCTAGGCGAGCCCGCAGTAACCCTTCACGCTAGTGTCTCTGATCCGTGTGAATGTCAGTCCCGCGCCGACCAAGGCTGCCAGTCCGATCCGAGCAAAATTGGCGAAGGCGCCCAGAGCCGATCCAATGGCAATCAGCATTCCGGCCGCCATCCAAACGCGTCACCCCAAAGGGAGGGTCTTTGGACCACGAACGCCCGCCCCTTTCGGTATTGACGACGTTCAAAAAGTCCTCCGTCTCGCAGATCAGTTGACTGTGGCTTCCTGACCGACCGACGCCATGTAACGCGTTGGACGAGCCGACATCACGGCCGTTGGATTGTGTTGATCTGACGGGACGATCTGAGCGATTTCGAGGCGGATATCCCGAAATTTGCGGGCGTGCGGACGTCGAGTTTGTCGATCTTTCGGACTTCCTTACGGACGTATAGCCAGCTCTTGTGGCTTGATGACGACAATGACCGGAGTTTTTTCCAGTGGTCCGCGGGATACGGAGTCAGTGAAGACTTGTCGAAGCACGAACGAGCTGCCTTAGGGCCTGATGTCCGACGGGCGGTTTGATTTGCCAGGGAATGATCGCTGAGCGTTGAGCGTGCTTGGTGATCACCTCCCGGAGGAACGTTACTTCGTGACTCTGCCGCCCGCAAAGCACGGGGTCGGTGACGTTCAGCGGCAACAGACTCTGGTTGATCACCCAGGCATACGGTTCGATTTCAGCGCGGCGCAGATCGTGTTGCAACTGAGCCGCTTCGTGTATGGGAGTCGCTTCGGGAAGGGTGACAATCAGCACACGCGAAAAGTGGGGATCGCGCAAGCGAGGCAGAAGCTGTGCGACGGATTCTGGCAGATCGCTCGTTTGGCGCAACACTTCGCGGTGATAGGCCAACGTGGCATCAAGTAGTAAAATGCTATGTCCAGTGGGTGCGGTGTCCAGAACAACGAACCCATTGGTGCCTTCCCCCACTGTTTCTGCGAATGCTCGAAAGACGGCGATCTCTGTCGTGCAGGGCGATCGTAAATCTTCGGCCAGCAATTCCTGCCCCTCAAGATCAAGTCCGACGCCGGCGGACCGCATCACGTCCTCCGAGTACTTCTTCGCTTCGACAGCGGGATCGATTCGACGGACAGAAAGGTTCGGCAACGCGTCGCCGGCGATCGTAGCGGCGAGGTGCGCGGCGGGATCGGTTGTGGAAAGAAGGACGTGAAAGCCGCATTCAGCGAGACCCACTGCCATGGCAGCCGCGACGGTCGTCTTGCCGACCCCGCCTTTGCCCATCGCGAGAATTACACCGTGACCAGGAGCGGCTAGGCCATCGATCAACGCCTCGAGCGTCGATGGCATCGTGAAGTCCAACGTTGGTGGAACGCTCGTGCCAGCGACCGTTGAGGTATGGGTTCCGAAGGCACGCAGTGCGGTAATGCCCAGCACACCGCCGGTGGTGAGTGGAAACATGCTACGTGGAAGATCTCGTAACGCTTCAGGCATCGCTGACACAGCCGCTTCGCCTCGCTGCTGCATTGCGACGGCAAGGCGATCCGACAGGTCACCGGCCTGGAACACGCCATTCACAACGAGCCGTTGATTCTGTACTCCGAGAGCCGCAAGCTCGCTGCTGGTGCGCGCCGCTTCTCGTAACGCCGTCATCTCCGGGCGAGTGACCAGTACGAGCGTTGTGATCGAAGCATCACTCAACGCTGAAACAGTGTCCTGATAGAGCTTCTGCTGCGTCTGCAAGCCCGCCAATGGTCCGAGGCACGATGTGCCTGTGGTGTTTTTCTCGATGAACCCAGACCACGCCGACGGAAGTGTCAACAGTCGCAGCGTATGCCCTGTCGGTGCGGTGTCGAAGATCACATGGTCGAATGCCAAAGTCGCACTTGCATCACCAAGGAGCCGTGCGAACTCGTCGAACGCAGCGATCTCCAGCGTACAAGAACCGGAGAATTGTTCCTCCATACTCGCAATCGCCGTAGCCGGTAGCTGTGATCGGTACGGACCGACCATCCGTTCTCGGTATTCGGCAGCCATTTTCTGCGGGTCGAGATTCATCGCCGAGAGTCCCGGCATGGAGGGAACCGGAGTGGGATGATGTTCCGGCATCGAGCCTAGGACATCATCCAAATTCGAGGCCGGGTCTGTGGAAACGAGCAGAACTTTCTTTCCGGCATCGACCAGAAAAATCGCAGCCACGCTCGCCAAGGTGGTTTTGCCTACGCCCCCTTTGCCGGTGAAGAACAGGTTGCGAGTGGGGGAGTCGAGGAATTTCATGGAAATGTCTTAGACGTTTGTGAAGAATGGCATGGCGTGTTGTTGCTCAACCGCAGTCGCCGAACGAACGGCAACACTCACCCCCTTCGCTGACGACCGGCAGTAGCGGGGGGGCGGTTCCTAGTCCGATCCACGTCATCAGTACGTCGCGCGACGGATATTCACGCTGACTCATGATCTGACCATTGACCGCGATCAGCGGCAGGCAGTCTGTCCCGTGTGTCGCTAAGAGTTGTTTAACGGCTGAGTTCTGTACGAACGCGGCTGGCTGCTGTGCGAGATTGGATCGCTCGACCTGATGTCCCTGTGCTTTCAGCCAAGCAAGGTCGGCCGCAAATCGCGGCAACACCGGATCGACCTGCGGTCCGCAGACACCTGTCGAACAGCACATCGGCTTGTCGTAAACCTGAATCGTCTTCATCGTCTTTATCCTTATATGATTAGAGGCAGTGTGACATTCGTGAAAGGCTGGTGTTCAGGAATACCGTCGCGAGTGTCTTGATCGGACATCAAGTGCTGTGAGGATCAGGAACATTGAGGGCCATCCAACGCCACTCGGAGTTGCTGCACGAATCCGATCAGCAGTTTGATCATACCACCATCGCGTTGTCGGTACCGCATCGGTCATTTCGCGTTCGGAATGTCCCTTCATCGTCTCATGGGACAATGGAAGATTGTGATTGAAAAGATGATTTTCTGTCACCAATCGACAATGATTCAACGTCGATTAGGGGTCGCCTTTTTAGGAGTGTCCGTATCCTCTTCATCCGTATCCTCTGTCCGCTCGATATTTGATATGGGTCAGTCATGTCGACACTATTCAGACAAGCGGTTCCGGAAGGAGTCCAGCGACGGGCGTTGTCACAGTAAGTGTGTCAGGAACGGCGAATTGTAGTCCCCCCCTGTTCGGAGGACTGGCGTGACTCGGGAACTTTGTCATTCATGGCTAACGTAACTCGGATCCTGTGTGGCCGGATAGGATCATGAGAACCGATCTGAAAACAGCGATCCTCGGACGCGCTAAGACACACGTGGTCCGGATGTCGATCGCAGACGAATGAGACCCTCCGGAAGCGAATCTGATTCAGTGACGGGACATCACGGAATCAGATGATCGACGTTCTGAAGGATTTGAAAACCATTTCTATGTCACGATCGTTACCAGTTTTTGACGTGGATCGCTTCAGGATTGTTGTCGAATCTGAAGACAATCGATTTTGACGGGCCCAGCTGATTGGCGATGATGATGTTGATCGATCGCAAGATCCGGCCTCCAAGAAATGCTCGATTCCGGCAAGACGATTCCCAACGAGACAAGAAGTCGCTCTTGCGGCTCTTATCCGAGTCGCAGAGGGTTTCAAAACGGAGTCCTTGGCAATCCCTCGGGGTTCACGCTGACGGTCGAATACGCCGACTCGGGTCACTTGGCTGAGGCTTCGACGCTTGAAGCGGAATCGCACAACGATGAAGCAACCCATTCAGTCTAGGCCTGATACCGGTAGCTTCGTCTATCGAGCCACCCTATTTGCCGAGTCAGTGACGCTAAGCCCGCAGTCCGACTCTTGGAAACGCAGATTTCGGCTGGTCATGTTTCGCCGCCGTCGATCCGAATATATTAGCACAGTCTCTAGTGTCGCCTTCCCTGTTGGTCGATGAGATTCCTTTGACGGCAGAACACCTTTGGGTGTTGCTTTATGGCGGATGATCCCCTGATGCCTGCAACGCAAGCTGGAACATAGAGAAACCGATGAAAACAACGGCCCCTGAAATCACCCAAGTATTCTGTTTGCCCGGTGTTGACTGGCGGCAATTGACCATGCTTATGCGAAACCATATGATTTCACTTGTGAGGATATGAGGATAACGCATTCTGGATGTCCTCTGATTTCATTCCGCTGGAATTCCCGCCATGCTCACACTTCTTGGTCGACAGCACGTTGTCGGTTGCGATGGTTTATCGCGACGCAGTTTTCTGCGTGTCGGTGCGTTGGGGGCCGGTTCTTGGGCATTGTCGCTGGCGGACCTCTATCGCATCGAAGCCAACGAAAAAAGGAGCGTCTCAGAAAATCCGTCGCAGGGTAGACAGAAGTCGGTGATTAACATCTTTCTCGGCGGCGGCCCGCCGCACCAAGACATGTGGGAGATCAAGACCGAGGCTCCAAGAGAGATCCGTGGTGAGTTCAATCCGATTGATACGAACATACCGGGTATCCAAATTGGGGAGGTATTTCCACGAGTTGCA
>Ga0114966_10005653_pt1 | contig 10530 bp, 6 predicted proteins | sample M_130207_XF_Meta_FD_87029 | JGI IMG/M metagenome (GOLD analysis project Ga0114966, IMG submission 87029) | Freshwater microbial communities from Lake Montjoie, Canada to study carbon cycling - M_130207_XF_MetaG | ecosystem: Environmental > Aquatic > Freshwater > Lake | place: Lake Montjoie...
ACGCCGTGCTCGGCATCAAGATCGAGAATCATTCCATCGGCTGGTAACTGGATTTGTTGTTCCAGCCACGGGGCGACTTTTTCTACCCAGCGCTCCGCGTGTTTGCGCAAGCCTGCGCCGCTGAAGTGCACACCTTTGCCGCCGTTCTCCCGCCATTCACTTTTGAGCGCGTCCGAGTCCGGCCCTTCAAGCGCGACGCCGTCTTTCCACAGCGACGCTTGGGCTGCGCGGAGGTCGGGCGAGGCTTCGTCGCCGGGCACGTGGTAACTGACCTGCGCGACAAACCAAGGCGGAGTCCAGCCTATCTTCCGCCGCGAATCGCGGATGAGTTTTTCTAGATATTCGCGGTAGAGTTTGCCGGGCAACGTGCGAGTCGTGTCCGTTTGGTTGGCGTCGCTTTCTCCCTGATGCCAGAGCACCGCGCGGAATCCGAGCGACCCAAGTGGATTCATCCGTGAGACCAACATTTCAAAGGCTTCACCGTTGCTTTCCCATGCGCCCGAGGGAAGCTGCTGCACGCGACTGGTGATCGTCGGCGGGTTTGGAAATGTTACGCCCTTCGGCAACCACTCGCGCACGCTCGTTGCCCCGATGCCACAAGCGATAAAACCAATCGGCACATGGAAACGCGTCGCCATGGCGTCACCGAATGGAGGCAGAAAACTCCCGCCTCCACCGCTGGCACCGGGTTGGGGATCGTTCGCAAGCTGCCAGTGTTTGCCATCGAACGTGGCGACCTTGCCGGTCTGTGTGCTTTGTTTTTCCTCGCCGTGATTGGCGGAGTTGGATTGGCCAGCCACAACAAACACCTCACCCACGCCGACATGCTCGACCATTCCCTCACCAACAATGTTGTCACCGTTCAGAGCCCGCAGGTCCAAGCGATACCATCCGCCTGCGGGAAGTTTCAACGTCGCTCGAAAAGCAGATTCCTGAAATGTCGCCACCAGTTTCTGCCAGTCACCGATCTTTCCATCGGCACTGATGCGTGTCTCAAGTGCGGTTGCTTGGGAACCTCCAGGAGCAACGACTCCGGCGATGATGATGATGCCCTTGTTTTCCACCTCGCGCTGGACGACTTGAAAATCCAATGGCGAGTAGAGATTGAGTCCGGCGCCATGGGCTGCAAATGACAAACCAAAGAGATACAAACCCAGAACCAACTGCGTCAGATGTTTTATTTGCATCGTGATGTGAATTTGATTTAGCCGAGCCTGACTGACAATGTTTCGTTTGCGGTGCAGAAGGGACAACCGTCAAATCGAATCACTTCCAAGCTTATGGCTTCTTTCTGGCTCTCCGGGCCTTGCGTTTGTTTTTGGGTTGTGAATCGTCCGACTCCGGAGACATGCCTTCTTCCGCGCCTGCGCCTTTTCGTCCACCGATGTCAGCATGATTCACCTTGGGAAGCCACTGCTCCAATTCAGCTTTCTTCGATCCAAACTCAACTTTGTTTACCAGATTCGTCCATTCATTCGGGTCGCTTCGCTCGTCGTAGAGTTCGTCCTGACCGTTGCGGTAACGGATATAGCGCCAACCCTCGGCCCGGATCGTGTGGTTGTTGAATTCATAAGTCGTGATGGCGGGTTGATCCCATGCGGACTTGGTATCTGTAAGAAGCGTACGAAAACTGTTTCCCTCGACATGCTTCGGCACTGGGATGGCGCACAGGTCGCACAACGTCGGATAAATCGACATGTAATCGACCGGCCGGTCGCAAGCTTGATTTGATTTCGTTAGTCCGGGCACGACCCAGATCAGCGGCGACCGCGTGGGTTCTTCCCATAGTGCAAATTTCCGCCAGTGCTCCTTTTCACCCAGACTCCAGCCGTGGTCCGACCAGAAACAAATGATCGTGTTATCCCGGTAGGCGGATTTTTCCAACGCATCCAGCAAACATCCCACCATGGCGTCGCAATAAGAGATGGCCGCGAGATAGCCTTGCACCGCATCTTTCCACTTGCCGGAGGCTAGTATTTTTTTGTGATCCCCGGAACGCGTTGCCATTTCAACTCCTGCTCGCGGCACATCGTCGAGGTCATTATCCAGATGGGGAGGAAGCTGAATATCTTTTAGCGGATGCAGGTCGTAATACTTTTGCGGCACATCCCATGGCATGTGCGGCTTATGCAAACCCACGGCAAGGAACATGGGCTTGTCATGAGGCTTCTGCAATTGATCAATGCCATACTGGACGATCTTCCAATCGCGCGTGTCCTTATCGCGGCATTTAAGCGGGGCGAACTTGATTCCGCCCACGCCGGTATCGCCGCGCGGTTTCGGGTCGCGGCCTTCATTTTCCAGGTAATCATCCCACTCGCTCCGCCTCTTGTAAGACTCGTGATAAATCTTACCCGAGCCGCAGACATAGTAACCCGCCTTCCGGAAGGTGGTCAGCAGGGTGAGGTTTTCAGGCACGACCGTGCGCCAGTCGTTGTGATTATCATAAACCCCTGTCGTGAAAGGCCGGAGACCCGTCATCAACGCGGCGCGCGAAGGATTGCAGACCGGTGCGGCGCAGTAGGCGCGAGTAAAATAAACACCCTTGGCGGCGAGCCGGTCGATGTTGGGCGTCTTTGTTTGCGGATGCCTTCCTAGATAGCCCACCCAATCGCGCAAATCGTCAATGGCGATGAACAAAACGTTCGGACGATTTGTCGTGTCTGCTGCCGCAAGGGAAAGGTCAGAGAAAAGAATAAGTGAAACGATGGCCAACGCGAAGCGTGCGGCAATTTGCAGACCAACAGCGCTGCCCCAGGAATCAGCTTTCATTCGTTTCATTTTTTATCGTTTTAATTTCCAGCCCTCTGCTGGTCAATTCAGTGAAGCTGCTTCGAGTTGTGGATGACAAATGCCACGAGTTCCTGGCATTGAAAAAATCCGGTCCACATGTTGTGTCCTTGGCCAGGCGGGATGATGAGTTGCATCTTGCCGCCGAGTGCTTCGTAGCGTTTGCGCATTTCGCCTGAGTTCGCTTCAAGCGGGACGGTTTTGTCGCTGTCGCCTTGAATGGAGAACAGCGGCACGCCTGCTTTTGCGAGCGCGCCGAGCCGGTCAATGGGATTGTGCTCCACAAGTCGCGATGAGAGTTCCCCCGCAGTCATGTGAAAAGCGCTTGCGGCGTTGGTCACGCCAGGATAACTCGCGATGTTGCACACGGGATAAATGCCGGTAAACGCGGCGACCTTCTCCGCGTTCTCCGCCGCCCAACTCAAAGTCATCAACCCGCCGCGACTGCGTCCGAGCATGACGGCCTTCGCTGCGAAGCGGCGCCGCCCCGTGAGTTCATTGTAGAGCGCCGTGTAAAGTTTTTGCCCGTCGGGGCTGCCGTAGGATTCGCCCACGTCAATACCCGCGATGGCGATGCCAGCTTGCGTAAAGCGCTCGAACATCCATTTTTCTTCATCGCCCGGCAGACCTGGCAGTGTTGGCGCGTACCAGACCCACGGTATTGGAGTGTCCGTGAAGTTTGTTTGCGGTGGAATCACGAAGGCGTTGTGGCCTTGAACTTGGAAGCTCTCGCCCGGCATCGGCAACACTTTTTTCGCCACATCCGCGGCGTGCAGAGGCGTGTCCAGATAAACAAAAAATGCGAGCAGCTTGAGAAGAAAGCGGTTCATCATCCTCTTTGTGATATGCGAGCGGAACGAAAGGCCTACAATCCCCATTCGCCTCGATGCTGGGGTCTCACCAAAGTCGCCGCCTCAGGCGACCCCTTGACCGTCATGGTCGCGCCGTCCCATTCGATGTTGCGTCCCAAGCGAAGTGCGACCAAGCCGGCAGCGCCGATCTCGGTGACATGCCCGCCGATTTCGAATGGGGAAAATGTTTTCCCCTGACCTTTGCAGGCCTCGATCCATTCTTGAATGTGACTGCCGCGGGCACGGGGCAACGTCTCTGGAATCGGTTTCGCGGCGTCGTGGTTTATGCCGTTGAATGAAGTCTCGCCTTTCATCTTGATGCGGCATTCATTGTTCCAGAGCCCAGCGGAAATCGTTCCTTTGTCTCCCAGCACCAGGCATCCTGTTTCCGGGACTTTGTCCAAAGTCTCTTTCATTCCCGCTGTGACTTGGCGATCCGGCAAATCACCGCCGCTGTGAAAATGAATGGAAACCGGTCCCCGATTGCCGCGCGCGGCAAAAGAGAAATGAACCCGGCACGTCTTTGGAAAACTGTCTTTCGCGATGGCTGTGCCTGAGATTTCGATCTTGTTCGGATAATTCAAGTCGAGAGCGCGCACCGGCATGCTGAATCCGTGGCAGCAAAAGTCTGCCAATGAACCGCCCCCGAAGTCATACCAGCCGCGCCATTGCGCGGGGTGATAAATCCCCTTCTGGTAAGGCCGCATCGGCGCTGGGCCGATCCAGAAATCCCAATCCAGTCCGTCGGGAATGGCTTCTGATGTGGTGAGCGTTTCGATGCCACAAGGCCAGCCATGACGCGGATGCCAGAGATGCACCTCACTCACCGAACCGATGACGCCGGCCTGGATCAACTCCATGCTCCGACGAAAATTGGGGGAGGCGCTGCCTTGGTTTCCGGTTTGTGTCACCACTTTCGATTCCTTGGCCACAGCCGCGAGCTGTCGGGCTTCGCCGATCGTATGGGTCAGCGGCTTCTCGCAGTAGACGTGCTTGCCTGCCTTGATCGCTGCCACGCAAATGGCCGCATGCCAGTGATCCGGTGTCGCGATGATCACTGCGTCCACCGACTTCTCCTTCTCCAAAAGCTCGCGATAATCCTTGTATGCTTTTGCTTTCTCACCGGCAGCGCCAAGATTCTTTCGTGATTCGGCAATGCGATTTGAATCGACGTCGCAGAGCGCAACAATATTGTGGTTCAACTCCGCTGCGCCTTTCATCAATCCCTGCATCTGACCTCCCAGACCGATGCAAGCGATGTTGAGTTTGTTGTTAGCCGAGTCGGCAGCAAATAGGCGGGTGTTCAACACAAGCGGGGCCGCGACAATGCCCCCAATTGCGGTTGCAGAAGTGTTGCGGATGAAGGTGCGACGATTCAATTTTTTGTTCATGAGGTGAGCGAGTTCAATCCTTGTCAGTGGTTTGTTTGCCAGCGTTTTTCTTTTTCTTCTGCGAGCCGTCGAGCTTCACGTTGTGCTTGTTCTTTTGCGGAGTCCCCGGCGTGCTACGCCCGTTAGTGATGTAGGTCTGCATCAGTTTGGCAAGTCGCTCGGAGATGTCCGTATGGTTTGTGATCACATTGCGCGTCTCGCTTAAGTCGTCGGTGAGGTTATAAAGCTCGCGGAGGCCAGTGGTCTTGAAAATCAATTTCCATGGACCTTGCCGTATGGCGAGGTCGCCGGCGATCGATTGATGCACCGTGGCTTCACGAACCGGCGCTTTGGCCGTGCCGAGCAGGTCGGGTAGGATGCTACAGCTATCCTCGCCGGCATTGGCGGGAATTGTTGCCCCGCTAATTTCTGCGGCAGTAGCCATTAGATCGGCTAGGCAAACGACATCCGTACAGCTCGAGCCGGGCTTGATCTTGCCGGGCCAGCGCGCCAGGAATGGCACGCGATGGCCGCCTTCGTAGATACTCCGTTTGGATTCTCGCAATGGCGGATAAGATCGATGTTCCGCGCCGTTGTCGCTGGTGACAATGACGAGCGTGTTGCTCGAAAGATGGTTTCGTTCGAGCGCATCCAGGATTTGGCCTGTCACCGTGTCGCCTTGAAGTATCCAATCGCCGTATTTGTCCGTGCCGCTTTTGCCTTGGAACTCCGGCGCGGGCGCGTGCGGCATGTGCGGGGTGCAGAGCGGAACGTAGAGGAAGAACGGCCCGCCAGCTTTCGCCCGTTCGTCAATGTAATCTACCGTCTTTTTCGCCAGCAACGGTTGGACCGCAATATCCTCGATGTTCGTGAGCACTCGGTCTTGCTCGATGACCATGCCGATATTTGCCGCGTGAGTGTAGCCGCAGAATTGATCAAAGCCACGAGAGATCGGCCCATCGGTCGCCACAGTGCCGACGGGCATTCCTGTCTTTGATTTCTTTGCGTCGGGCGTGATGTCCCAGTTCATGCCAAGATGCCATTTGCCAAACGCCGCGGTATGATAACCCTCTTGCTTGAGCATGGCGGGAACAGTGAGTCGCTCGCGCTGGATGATCGGAGTTGAGTACGTGCCCAACACGCCGAACTGCCCGATGCGCATCGGATAACGTCCGGTCAAAACACCATAGCGTGTCGGCGTGCAGACCGCCGACGGCGTGTGGGCGTCCGTGAAACGCATTCCCTCCCGTGCGAGACGATCCAGCGTCGGCATCTTGAATGGGGAATTACCCCGGTATGCCGGCGGTTCGCCGTAACCAAGATCATCGAAGAGAATGAAAATGATATTCGGGTGCGGGTGCTTTTCTGAGGCTAAAGCCAGGCTCTTGAACAGAAGCGTTGAAACAATGATCGCAAGGAAAAGTTTTCTCATGTGCCAGATAATATTCAGGGTATGTCAGTCGTTTTGGCGGAACGACCATTTTTTTTGCCGCCAGCCGAACTCTTCTCCGGCGTTTTACGATCAACCCCGCCCGTGAACGGCGGTTGCTCGAATCTCGGCGGTTGTTCGACGACGCGAGGGTCCTTTGCATCGGTCAACAACCTCATCAGCCGACTGGAAAGTTCCTGCTTCTGTTTTGCATAGGCTGGGTCGCCGGCGAGGTTCTTCACCTGGTCTGGGTCGTTTCGCACATCGTAAAGCTCCTCACCCGGACGTTTTCCGAAGGCGAATTCGTAATGCCATTTCCATTCCGGGTCGTTGCGATGGGTGACGAGCCATGCCTTGGTCGGGCTGGAATCCATGTCTGCGTACGCTGCGTAGGTTTCGTCCTGAAGCGTATCAAAATCTGGCCCGTTCGTAGTCGTGAGCGTTTTCGGCGAGCCCATCGGCCAGCGGTCTGGTGCGAAGTTGCGGATGTAAACGTAATCCGGTGTGCGTAACGCACGCATCGGAAAGGGGAGATTTCCTTCGCGCGCAGTGCCCACATGGCGTTCGCGTCCAGTGATGACCCAATCGCGCGTTTCGTCAATGTGTCCGCTCTTGTCCGACTTCAGCAACTGCAACAAGCTGCGACCATAAAGTCCCTCGGGAGGTTTGACGCCGCCGACTTCCATGAAGGTGGGCGCGAGGTCAGGCAGGCGCACAAAATCATCCACGATGCGGCCACCTTTGCCACCTGGCACCCGGATGACGAGAGGGATGCTCACACCCATGTCGTAAAGATTGCATTTTCCTGACGGCACCCCCGGCATTCCATGATCGCCACTGAGAACCACCAGCGTGCGATCGGCTTCGCCGGTTTCTTCCAGTCGTCTGAGCAGAACACCAACGTAAGCATCCACAGCCTGACATTCTCCAAGGTAATCCGCCACGTCCTCGCGCACCTCGGGAACGTCGGGTAGGAACTTGGGCATCTTACCTTTGAGTGAATCTGGCTCGATGCCCCAGAGTAATTTTCCTGAGCCTTTCACCCATTTGCGATGCGTGGTCGTGGGGCCAAAAAAGTAATGCCATGGTTGGCCTTGCTTCCGAGACGCAAGAAAATCATCAAAGTTACCGCGCACTTGATCCAGAATCTTCTCACGAGCTTCAGCTACGGTGTCACCTTTCTTCACCATGGGTGTGGCGTTCATCGAAAAATGAGTGGGCAAGTGGCCCTGCTTTTCAAAGGCGTATTTTTGTCCGCCAAAGGGAGCGTCCGCAGGAGTGCCCGGACTCCAGACTTTGTAGCTTTTGCCGATTGAGTAGCCCGCGTCGCGTAGCAATAGCGGGAAGGTTGGGATGGAGTCGTCCCACACCGCGCCGCTGAGAATGGCGCCGCGATTACAGTTAAAAAAATAACGACCTGACAGCAACGAACTGCGGCAAGGCGTGCAACTGGGCGCGTTGACGAATGCGTTTTTGAAAAGCACACCCTCGCGAGCGACACGATCCACGTTGGGCGTCTTGACGACATCGTTCAACGTAGGCCTGCCGTCGATTCCTTTGTAGCAACTCGCATAGCGTCCCCAGTCATCGGCAAAGACGAACAGAATATTCCACCGCGGCGCCGCATCTGCGTTGGTGGCAGCATTGGTTGGCTTTGACGCGACAGCCCATCCTGAGGTTGCCAAAGCACAGGTCATAGCGATGACAAATCGCACTGACATAGTTGAGATCATAGGTAGGATTCTGATTGGTTAATCGGCGGCTTTCAACGTTATTGGCAGCGAGCTGTGCCAAACCATCGCTCGACTTGCCAGTCGCCGTGCGACGTCTGGTTTTTGTGAAAAAAGATTCTTGGTTTCATTTGGGTCACTGGCGAGATCGTAAAGTTCTTCGCCATCCGCTTTCGAGTTGAGTAACAATTTCCAATTGCCATCGAGAATTGCGAGATTAGGGCTATGATCGTGTTTGATGTTTGGGTAGGCGAATGCGTTTGTGTTGCGGCCGTATTCCCAAAGCAAAGGTTTTTTCCGGAGCGATTCCTTTCCGAGTAAGACCTCGCTTCGATTCTCTCCGTCACTCCGGTAGTCGTCGGGAAGTTTTGCCCCAGCGATTTCACAAAGTGTAAGAAAGATATCTACGGCGGAGACGACGCTCGAATCATCCACACGACCTGCCGGCACTTTTCCCCGCCATCGAGCGATGAATGGCAGCCGGATGCCGCCTTCGTAAAGGCTCAGCTTGCTTCCGCGCAAGCCAAGCGTGCGTTCGCCCTTGAACGTGGGCAACGCGCCGTTGTCGCTCGCGAATATCAGCAGCGTGTTGGTTGGCAACTTATCCATCAGACGGCCGATTTGTCTGTCGTTTTCTTCTAAGACAGCTTTCAGGTTGTCGCGGGTGTCGCCTTTGGCTGAAGACTTCCCGCTCACCCAAGGCGTATGAGGGTCATCGAGCCAGAGATTCACGAAGCAAGATTTGTCTTTGTGGCGCGAAATAAAATCCAAAGTCTTGTCCACGAAAAATGCCGTTCGATTCCAACGCTTCACCTTGTCGTCCGGCCGCCAGACCCAGTCGCCGCTCGTGATATCGGGATGCGGTTCGGGGCTTTCCCATGTGCTCACATTTTCATCGTAGCCATAAATGAAAAATTTGGGTGCATTCGTGACATCGCGCCCGCCCCCTAGATGCCATTTGCCGATGTGCGCAGTGGCGTAGCCGGACGCTTTGAGCGTGCGGGGCAACGACGGCGCTTTGGGGTCGAGGAAGTCCGCTTGTTCGCATGCGCGATTTCCGTTGCGCGTCTGGAGATAACTCGTGATCTGCCAGTGCGCGGGAAATTGTCCTGTAATCAACCCACATCGGGATGGCGAGCAGATCGGCGCAGCGCTGTAGTAGCGGTTGAAACGCGTCCCCTCTTTTGCCATCCGATCTATTTGGGGCGTGGATGCAATCGCGCCACCGTAACAACTGAGGTCTCCAGATCCCATGTCGTCAGCCAGAACAAAAACAATGTTCGGCTTTCCTTCATCTGCGAAAAGTGGAAAGAACGTCGCAACCAGCAAAAACAGGAAGGTTGTTGCTTTGATTTTCAACCTTCAGTGTTTGTTTGAAGCCGCATTGTATCCGGCACGGCTGTGACCTTGCTCGTGAATTTGCTGAAGACGTGCGGCCATGGCTTTCACACGGGCCGATTGCTGGGCGGCTAGATTGGTCTTTTCTGCGATGTCGGTCGAAAGGTTATAGAGCTCGAAATCGTTGATGAAGTCGGGTGGCTTATCGTCGCGGCGCGAGGCGGCCTCCTTTTTGATGAGCATCCATTCCCCTTGCCGAAGCCCAAGCGGGACCGGGCCGGTTTGCAAAACCAGGTGTTCGCGCAACGGTTTGGAAGTTTTCTCACCAAGCCAGGCGGGCAGAACGTTGAAGCTATCCGGCGCGGCGTTAGTAGGAATTTTTGCGCCAGTGAGCGCTGCCAAAGTTGCAAGCGAATCCACATGTCCGATGAGTTCCCCCGAGCTCTGACCCGCAGGGATTTTGCCAGGCCAACAGGTAATAAATGGTACGCGATGGCCACCCTCGTATATCGAGGCTTTGTTCCCCCGTAACACACCGTTCGGCTTTTGCTGCGCCTGCAGCGGATTTGTGCCGTCATCGTAGGTGTTCTTGATCGCGCCGCCGTTATCGCTGGTAAAAATGACCAGCGTGTTACTGGTGAGCTTCAGTTTATCGAGCGTGGCGAGGACCTCGCCAACCGTCCAATCGAGTTGATGAATGACATCACCGCGCCAGCCGCAGTTACTCGTTCCGCGAAAGCGCGGATGTGGCACCATCGGTTCATGGATGTCGTGCGTGGCAAGGTAAAGAAAGAACGGTTTGTTCTTGTTCGCTTCGATAAACTTCACCGCCTTGGTCGTGATCGTGTCGGCAATGTCTTCGTCCACCCAAAGCGCTGCCGTGCCTCCCGTCATAAAGCCGATCCTGGAAATGCCATTGATGATGGAATCTTTGTGACCCGGACCACCCTTGATCTTGAGTTTGGCTTTCGGATCGTTGCCAAAGGGCCCGTCGCCAATCTTTTTTCTGTAGCTCACCTGGA
>Ga0114966_10005654_pt1 | contig 10530 bp, 5 predicted proteins | sample M_130207_XF_Meta_FD_87029 | JGI IMG/M metagenome (GOLD analysis project Ga0114966, IMG submission 87029) | Freshwater microbial communities from Lake Montjoie, Canada to study carbon cycling - M_130207_XF_MetaG | ecosystem: Environmental > Aquatic > Freshwater > Lake | place: Lake Montjoie...
GTAGAGGCCAAGGTCGTCGATTTCTTGGCGGGCGTGGGGCAGGGTGATGGCGTAAAAGAGGAAGAACGGCTTGTCCTTCTGGGCACGGATCCAGGACTCGACGTCCTGCTGGATGAGTTCCTGCGCGTAGGTCTTACCGACGCCCTTGCCGTCGTTGCCGGGTAGGTCGAAGCGTTGGTCGTCGCGGTAGAGGTAGGTCGGGAAGTAACTATGCGCGTGGCGCTGGCAGTTGTAGCCGAAGAAGTGGTCGAAACCGTTCTTCAACGGGCTGCCGGTGGTGTCGAACATCCCCATGCCCCACTTGCCCATGCAGGCGGTCGCGTAGCCGTTGCCCTTGAGGGCCTTTGCGACCGTAATGGATTCTGCGGGGATTGGCAGCTGGCCCTCGGCCTTCAGTTCGCGGTTGGCGCGGATGGGGCTGTGGCCGGTGTGTTGGCCGAGCATCAACGACGTGCGGCTGGGGGCGCAGACCGACGTCCCGCAGTAGCCTTGCGTGAACTTCGTCCCCTCAGCGGCCATGCGGTCGAGGTTCGGTGTCTGAATGAGTTTTTGCCCGTAGCAGCCCACGTCTCCTTGCGCGAGGTCGTCGCTCAGGATGAAGATTAAGTTCGGCTTACGCGGCTCGGCTGCGCACGTGACGGCAGTCAGAAGTAGGAGGAAGAGGCGAGATGCCATTGGGGATAGGGGTAGGGGATGGGGGATGGGCACCTTAAAAGCAAAAGGGGACAGGGGTGGAAAATGCTTAGCGGCCTTTGGCCGCGGCACAATCCAATCCCCAATCACCTTTCTCTTCTTGTATCTTTAGGGGACCTTATTCTGCCTGATCCTTCAACCACTGCTGGTACTGGGCTTCGGTCTCTTCCTTGGTCAGCTTGCCGCTGTGGATGAGGATGCGGAAGCGGAAGGTCTCGGACTTGCCGGCCTTGATGGTGAAGTTGAGCGCGGTCTTGGAGGGGTTGCCCTTGGGGAAATCCTTGGCGCCGAACGGGTTCGCCGCGAAGAGGCCGTAGCCGCGGTTGTGCCAGTAGGTCGGGAAGGTGCTATTCTTCGGGTGATCGAAGATGCCGATGCAAACGTCTTCGCCCTTCACGTTGCCGGAGAGGGTCATCCACTTGGCGCGCGTGCTCCAGCCTTCCTTCTCGCCGACCTTGCCTTCGCTGCTGAGGTAGACGCCGCTGACGCCGGTATTGTCGAGCTTGGCGACGGCGGTGGGCTTGCCGGCCGCGTCGGTGAAGATTTCGGCCTTCTCAGAAGGCTCTTCGAGTGAGCGGGTCACACGGATCGCAATGACGCCTTCCTTGGAATCCTTGAAGACGGCATCCTTGTCCTGGGCGGTCAACGTGACGATGCGGTCGATGATGCGGAGGTCCTTCGCGGCACGGAAGACGAGGGTCTCGTCCTGCTGCAGCACCTTGGAGCCGTCGGCGAGGATCCAGTCGGACGACACCTTGAGCGAGGCGACGCCTTCGCCACTCTTCATGGCAAGGATGGCCTGATGCTTGATGTTGCCGTACGGGATTTTGCTGTCGCGCGAGTAGCCTTCGGGTGGGGAATTCCAGAAGTCGGTGCCGTTGACGTTCCCGTAGTTGAACCACGATGAGATGTGGTGTGGGTGGTCGGTGCGTTCGCCGGCGACCTTCTCGAGCGGGAAGCCGCGGGTGAAGATGTTGCCGCTGGCGGTGCGGAGCGGGGAGAGGAGCGGCTTCTTCTGGTCGGCCCAGAAGACGTAGGACGTAAACGGCTGGCCGTCGACGAGGACGTCGACCTGCTTCTTATCGGCCTGTTCGACAAGCTTGACCTCGGCAGCGGACGCACAGGCGGCGGCTAGGACAAGGGCAAGGAGGCAGAGGGGCTTCTTCATGGGCTTTTCTAGATAGGCTTAGAATAGGCCATGCCAAGCCGAATGCCATGAGTAAGCCGCTACTTTTAATTGAAATATGGAACTGAGGGGGTTGTCTGGTGACAGACCCTCGTATCCCCATGCGCTCCGTTTTCCTCGGCGCGGCTTTTGCCGCCATTTCTGTCTTTGCCGCCAGCCCGGCTGGACCTGAGGGACGCGTGCCTTTCAAGGACTACCGCCAGGGGTCGACCCCGGCCGAAGCACTCAAGGCGATGTCCTTGCCAAAGGGCTTTCAGGTGATGCTCGTCGCCGCGGAACCTCGGGTGGTCCAACCCATCGCGATGTGCTTCGACGAGAAGGGGCGGCTCTGGGTGGTCGAGGGGATGTCCTACCCGCGCAAGCGCGGCGACGGCAAAGGCAAGGACCGCATCCTCATCTTGGAAGACCCGCTGGGCGACGGCTCGTACGGCAAGTCCACGGTCTTCTACGAAGGCCTCGACCTCGTGAGCGGCATCGAGGTCGGCCATGGCGGGGTCTGGATCGGTGCCGCCCCCGAACTGCTCTTCATTCCGAAGGACGCCCAGGATAAACCCGGCAAGCCGCGCGTCGTCTTGGATGGTTGGGCGATGCAGGACACGCACGAGACGTTGAATAGCTTCACATGGGGTCCCGACGGCTGGCTCTACGGCTGCCATGGCGTCTTTACTTTTTCGAATGTCGGTAAGCCTGGCGCGCCGGACTCCGAGCGCAAGCGCATCAACGCCGGCGTCTGGCGCCTGCACCCGTTGACCAAGGAGTTTGAGGTCTTTGCCGAAGGGTCGAGCAATCCCTGGGGCCTCGATTACGACAAGCATGGCGAGATGTTCATCACGGCCTGCGTCATCCCGCACCTCTACCACGTCTTCCCCGGTGGCCGCTACCAGCGTCAGGCCGGCCAGCACTACGAGCCGAATACTTACGACGACATCAAGACCATCGCCGACCACGCGCACTTCACGGGGGCCGTGCTGCACCGTCCGGCCGAGCGCGGCGTGGTTCAGCCGCAGAGTACGGACGAAGCCGGTGGCGGCCATGCGCACTGCGGCCTCGCCATCTACAACGGCGACAACTTCCCCGCCGACTACCAAGGCCTCCTGCTGTTCGGCAACCTGCACGGGCATCGCGTCCTCGGTGACGTGGTCGAGGCCAAGGGCAGCGGTTTCGTCGGCCACCATGCCGGCGACTTCCTGCGCAGCAATGACGCTTGGTTTATTCCCGTCACGCAACGCGTCGGTCCAGATGGGGCGCTCTACGTGTCCGATTGGACCGACCCACAGACCTGCCATAATAACAATCAGGAAATTTGGGACCGCTCCAACGGCCGCATCTACCGTGTCAGTTACGGCCTGGCTAAGTCCCGCGCCCGTGACCTCACGGCACTGAAGAGCCAGGACCTCCTTACAATCGCGTTGGACGACCCGAATGAGTTCTTTGTCCGTCAGGCCCGGAAGGTTCTCGCCGAGCGCGCGATTGAAATGCGGCATGGCGTGGAAGCGGACTTCGGGACGGCGAGTGCCTTGCTGACCGCCGAGACGACGGTTCGCTCGCTGAAGGCCGAACCGCTCCGTCGCCTCCGCGCGCTGTGGGTGTTGGCTTCCGCGGGCGTCTTCCCCGCCTTTGAAGGTGACCGCGTCCGTGCGAAGGTCGATCTTCTTGATGTCGGCCTGACGGCTAAGGATGAGCATCTGCGCGCTTGGTTCGTGCGCCTCATGTCCGAGCGCACCCGTAATATCGGCCCGCGCCTCGCTGAACTCGCCGCCCAGGAAGAGTCGCCGGTCGTCCGTCGTGAGCTCGCTTCCGCCTTAGGTCGCCTGCCACTCACGGCCCGTGCCGCCGTGGCCGCTCCCTTGCTCGCGCACGCCGAAGATGCGTCCGACCATAATATCCCCTTCATTCTTTGGTATGGTATCGAACCGCTGGTGGGGGCGGATGCCGCTCAAGGCATGGCCTTGGTCCAGGCTTCCAAGATTCCGAAGGTTACCGAGTTTATCTATCGTCGACTCTCCACGGACGCTGCGGGTCGTGAACGCCTCTTGGGGCTGGCGGCTCAGCAGGTTGATCCGGCTTTGCGTGAGCGCTTGCTCGAAGGCCTCGTCGCTGGCGTGCGACAGGGTGGGTCGTTCAAAGCTCCCGCGGAATGGCCCGCTCAGGCCAAGGCCCTGCGTGTGCAGGCTTCGCCCCAACTCCTCTCCTTGGTGAACGAGTTGGATGCCCTCGCAGGAGACGAATCTAGCCGCGCTTATTTCCGTGTTCAACTGGCCGACGCCAAAGCCCCCGCTCCGGCTCGTCAGCGGGCGCTGTCCGTCCTAGTCCAGTCCCGTGACCGCGCGGCGGCACCGGTGCTCCATGCTTGCCTCACGGACGCCGCTGTCAGCGGCCCCTTGCGCCGTCAGGTCATCCAAGCCCTTGCGACCTTAGGCAACGAGGCGACTGTCCCGGCCCTCATCGCGGGCTTCAAGGCCTTCACCGCCGAAGAACGCTCCGATGCGTTGCCGGCGCTCATCGCTAATCCAATCGCTGCGACGCAAACGTTGGAAGCCGTTGCCGCGGGTACCCTCGACAAGGCCGTCCTTTCGCCCGTCGCTATCCGTCAACTGAAGTCGATGAAGGACGCCCAGGTCGATGCCCTGATCGCCCGCGTCATCGGAGCCGTGAACGCCACCAAAGCCGATTTTGCGAAGAACAAGGCCAAGTATGTGGACCTCTTAAAGTCCAAGCCACTGCGGCGCGCCGACCTCGCCGCGGGGAAGGCACTCTTCCAGCAGAGCTGTGGTCTCTGCCACCAACTCTTTGGGGAAGGGAACCTAGTCGGACCTAGCCTCACCGGTTCCAATCGTGCGAACCTCGATTATCTCCTAGAGAACGTCCTCGATCCGAACGCCCTCATCGGGAAGGACTATCAACTGAACGTCTTTAAGCTGAAGAACGGCAACACCGTCAGCGGCCTCGTGCAGTCCGAAACCGCTGATGTGTTCAATACCGTCATGCCCGGTGGCGTGAAACTTGCGGTGACGAAGTCCGAAGTCGCCTCGCGCGAGATCCTCGCCGTGTCACTGATGCCCGAAGGCCTCTTCGACGCTTTGCAGCCGCAGCAGGTCATCGACCTCGTGGCCTACCTGCAGTCGCCGGATGGCAAGGCTCCCTTGGCTCCGCGCGTCACGGGCGTCTGGAAGATTGACGGCGCCTTGGAAGGGGAGGCCCTGAAGGTCCTCGCTGTCACGGGCGGTCGGACTGCTGGCCAATTAATGACTTCGTTTAAGGCCAGCCGGTGGAGCGGCAACGACCACCTGTTTTGGACCGGCGGTAAGCCTGGCGACACGCTAACCCTCGCATTGCCGATTACAGAGAAAGGCCTTTATCAGCTCACCTTTGTGTGCACCAAGGCCCATGACTATGGTCGCTTCGAGCTTCGCCTCGACGGCAAGCTCCTGACCGATCGTGGGTTGGACCTCTACAATCCCAAGGAAGTCGTTACCACCGGTGAACTCGATGGTGGCCGTCACGAACTCACGGCCGGCGAGCATAAGCTCGAGGTCAAAATCCTGACCCCAAACCCAGTGGCCACGCCGCTGAACATGTTCGGACTCGATTACCTCAAGGTCGAAAAGAAGTAATCTATCTATTCCCCGCCATGAAAGCCCTCGCCTCGTTTCTGCTGTTCGCTTCCGCCGCTTTGGCCGCCGAAGTCCCCGCTCCCCGCGTCGACAAGCTCGACCCTGCGCTGGACGCCTTGGTCGCGTCCGATGTGAAGATTGAAAAAGTCGGCACCGGTTATGGTTGGGCGGAAGGCCCCGTGTGGTTCAAGGACCGCTTCGTCTTTTCGGACGTCCCGAAGAACACCGCCTACGCGTGGAAGCGTGGCGAGACTGCCCCGACCGTCTTCCTACAGCCCAGCGGTACGGATGAGCCTTCCGATCTTCAGGGCTCCAACGGCCTGGCCGTCGACGCCAAGGGCAACCTCTTGCTCTGCCAGCATGGTGCCCGTCGGGTCGGCCAGTCCCTCGGCGATGGGAAGTTCAAGCCCTTGGCGGCCACGTTCGACGGCAAGAAGTTCAATAGCCCCAACGACCTCGTCGTCGGTGCCGATGGTTCCGTCTACTTCACCGACCCGCCCTACGGCCTGCCGAAGGGACAGAAGGCCGAGCAGGGCTTTCATGGTGTCTATAAGCTCGCGACCGATGGGAAAGTCTCGCTCGTGACCAAGGAAGTCCAGTGGCCGAACGGCATCGCCCTGAGCAATGACCAGAAGACGCTCTATCTCGCCGTCTCCGACAACGCCAAGACCCGCGTCACCGCCTGTGGCTTGGACGGCACTGGCTTGCGCGACGTCTTTGTGGCGCAACCGCTCAAGAAAGCGGATCGCCCCGGTGGTTGCGATGGCATGAAGGTAGATGAGCGCGGCAACCTTTGGACGACTGGTCCGGGCGGCGTACTCATTATCACTCCCGAAGGGAAACACCTCGGTACGATTCTTTTCCACCAACCCACGGCTAATCTCGCTTGGGGTGAAGACGGCAAGACCCTCTTCGTCACCTCCAACCACGACGTCTTTGTCCTGCGCACCCTGGTCAAGGGCCAGGGTTTCTAAAATCCTTTAACTATTTCATCATGAACAAATCCCTTCTTCTTTTGGCAGCCTGCGGGCTGGCTTTTGCCGCCGATCAGCCGGCTTACGTCCCTGACTTCACCCCGCAGCCGGCAGTCAAAGCGCTCACGCCGGAGCAGGAGCTCGCTACCATTCAACTGCCCAAAGGGTATCGCCTTGAGCTCGTCCTGAGCGAGCGCGACGGCGTCCGTGAGCCGGTGAACGTTACCTTCGACGGCAACGGCCGGATGTATGTCGCCGAGCTCCGCACCTACATGCAGGAAATCGACGGTAAGAATGAACATGACCCCATCAGTGTTGTTTCACGTCATGAAAGCACCAAGCGTGATGGCCGCTTCGACAAGCACATGATCTACCGCGACAAGCTCATCTTGCCGCGCATGGTGCTCCCGCTGGACGATCGTGTCCTGATCAACGAGACCGATACGCAGGACATCTTTGTCTACCGTGATACCAAGGGAACGGGCGTGGCTGATTCGAAGCAACTCTGGTTCGAGGGCGGACCCAAGAGCGGCAACCTTGAGCACCAGCAGAGCGGCCTGATTTGGGCCTTGGACAATAACCTTTACCAGACCTACAACGCTTACCGTCTCCGCTGGAATGGCACGCAGCCCCCGCTGAAGGAAACCATCCCGAACGGTGGCGGCCAGTGGGGCCTCGCGCAAGATGACCAGGGTAAGGTTTGGTGGAGCAACGCGGGGGGCGAGAAGGGCCTTTGGCATTTCCAGACCCCGATTCTTTACGGCGCCTACGACCTCAAGGGCCAGTTCCCCGAAGATTTCATGCAGGTCTGGCCGCTCATCGGCCTCGCTGACCACCAAGGCGGCGCTGGTCGGACCTTGCCGGATAAGAAGTTGAACCACTTCACCGCTTCCTGCGGACAGGAAGTCGTACGTACCGATCGCTACCCGGCGGACTTCCGTGGCGATGTGCTCATTTCCGAGCCGGTCGGCCGCCTTGTTCGTCGTGCGAAGGTCACGGTTGACGATGGCATCACGCGTATTTCCAACCCGCATGGACATGACGAATTCATTCGTTCTTCGGACCCCAATTTCCGTATCGTGAACATGACCGTTGGTCCCGACGGTTGCCTCTACCTCGTCGACATGTACCGCGGTATTATTCAGGAAGGTAACTGGGTGCGCGAAGGTAGCTACCTGCGGAAGGTCGTGCAGCAGTACTCGCTGGATAAGGTCGCTGCTCACGGCCGTATTTGGCGCCTCGTCCACGATGACTTTAAGCCTGGCCCGCAACCGCGGATGCTTGAGGAAACCCCGGCTCATCTGGTGGCGCATCTCAGCAGCCCGATTGGCTGGTGGCGCGACACCGCGCAGAAACTCCTCGTCCTGAAGGGCGATAAGTCGGTCGTACCGGCGCTCACGGAACTCGCCTTGCATGGCAAGGAAGTCCTCGGACGCACGCACGCCCTCTGGACGCTTGAAGGCCTCGGTGCGCTCGACGCTAAGGTCGTGACTGCCTTCTTAACCGACGCGGACGCTCATCTCCGCGCCCAAGGCCTTCGCGCGGGCGAGAGCCTCGTTCGCGCAGGCGACAAGACCCTGATTGCCGAGTTTCGAAAACTCTCCGCCGATAAGGACGCTACGGTGGTGCTCCAGCTCCTTATGACGGCGAAGCTTCTTGGCTCGAACGAGGTTAAGGCTTGGCCCGATAGCTCCAAGTTCCTCCAACAAACCCTCATGACCTCGACCTCCAAGGGGGTGAAGGAACTCGGTGCGGTCGTGCTAACGGGCAATGATACCGTTGGCGGTCGGGATTACTCTAAGGAAGAAAACGACCAGCTCGCGCGTGGCCAAGCGATCTATCGTGAACTCTGCTTCGCTTGCCACGGCTACGACGGGAAGGGTATGCCCATGGACGGGCCTAAGCCTGGTATGACCATTGCACCGCCCTTGGCCAATTCTACGAACGTCCGCAGTCACCGCGATGCCATCATCCGCGTCCTTCTTAACGGCCAGACTGGTCCGGTCGCTGGTAAGACCTACGATGCCCAGATGGTTCCGATGCCGTTGAACGATGACAAGTGGATCGCTGACGTCGCTACTTACGTCCGTAATTCCTTCGGCAATCGTGGCGCAGTCATTTCGGCTGCCGACGTCGCCCGTGTACGCAAGGAAGTTGCCACGGTGACGCAGCCTTGGACTGTCGAGTCTCTGGCGGCGGCTTTACCTAAGGTTGTGAAGCCCGACACGGAGTGGAAGGTCACCGCCAGCGACGAACTCGAACTCGCCCAGAAGGGGTGCGATGGCGACATGAAGACCCGCTGGGAAACCAAGGCCAATCAGAAGAAGGGCATGTGGTATCAGGTTGAACTACCGGAAGCCAAGACCGTCTCGGGTCTCCGTCTCGACGACTCCTCTCGTCCCAGTGCTTCGCCTAAGTCCTACAAGGTGGAAGGCTCGGTCGACGGCAAGAAGTGGACCGCCCTCGGCACTACGCGCGGACTGCCTGGCCTTTCCGAGACTTACTTCGCCAAGGAAACGGCCGTGAAGTTCCTTAAGGTCACGATTGCCGACACCCAGAATAATCAGCCTTGGGCGATCCAGGAGTTCCAACTCCTCGGTCGCTAAGTGCTCCCAATCTCTCATGAAATCCCTGCTTTTTCTTACCCTCGCTCCCTTAGCCGCCTTCGCGGCCGACGCGCCTAAGCCAGCTGCCCCCGCTATTCCAGCGGAGTCCATTGCGAAGAAGGGTGAGTTGCTCTTCTCCGATGACTTCGAAGGGAAGGGCGAAGCCGATAAGCGCTGGGTCAAGGTCGTCCCGACCTTTACCGTCGCCGACGGTGTCCTCAAGGGCACCCAGACCCGAGATAAGAATGTCCCGGCCGGCGACGGCAAGCCGGCTGTCACCGCGCACGCTGCGGTGCATGGTCTCGAAGTCCCGACCAAGGATAGTGTTATCGAACTCAAGGTACGCTTCGATGGCGCGGCCATGATCGACGTCGAGCTCGACGACCGTAAGTACACCGGTTGTCACTATGGCCATATCTGCCGAGCCCAGCTTCGCTACAACCCGAAGGACAAGTCGTTCTCCGCCGTCATCATCGACGAGAAGGATGGCAATATGCGTAACGACATCCATGTGATGAAGAGCGACCCGGCTAAGAAGGCGGAAGTCGCCAAGCTCCTCGTGGGCCGGCAGGCAACCTTCCCCGTCAAGCTGGCGCTCGAGCAGGGTAAGTGGATTACCGTAGTCGTTGAGATCGTCGGCGAAGAAATGCGCATGACGGTCGACGGTACGCCGGTCGCTTACCTGAAGTCGTCGGGCATCGCCCACGCCACGAAGTCTCGCTTTGAATTCGGCGTGGCGGGTAAGGATGGCTGCATCGATGACCTGAAGGTCTGGGCAGCGACGCCGGCCAAGTAAGATTTTAGCCGAGCGACTGCAGTAACGACTCCAGCTCGCGGCCATACTTCACATACGATGCGAAGCGTTCCTCGGGCGAGGCCTTGGTGCCTTCGCCTAAGTGAACGATGCTGGCCACATGTGGCTCGATGGACACGCCGGCCGTGTAGCCGGTGCGTAAGAGGTCGCCCATGATCTCGCGCACTAAGGCATCACCTTGTCCGGGGTAGGTAAACGCATTGCTCTTACCGCCGGCCGGGTTGCGGAGTGCGTCCTTGACGTGGACGTAGGCGATGAAGGGCTTAACGGCCTCGTAGAAGGGCAGGGTCGGGAGGCCGTAAGAGACGGTGTTCCCGATATCGAAGAGGTACCGGACGTTCGGGTGGTCGACCGATTCCATGAAGGCACGGGCGTTGTCCGGCGATGTGCCGCCCCAGCCTTCGCAGTTTTCATGCAGGAGCACGATGTCGGCGTCGGCGGCGAGCTTGGCCAACTCGCGGGTGCGGCGAATGCCTTCATCACGCCATACCTGGTCGGAGGTGCCAGCTTGCATCCAGCCCATCGTCCGGACGAAGCGCGTCTGCGCCCGGTGCATCCGTGGAATCAGTACGCGAAGGTCAGCGAGGTCGAGGGCGAAGTCCCCGTTGATGGGGCGACTCCAGTTGCCGATTGCGGAGGCGAA
>Ga0114966_10005658_pt1 | contig 10527 bp, 9 predicted proteins | sample M_130207_XF_Meta_FD_87029 | JGI IMG/M metagenome (GOLD analysis project Ga0114966, IMG submission 87029) | Freshwater microbial communities from Lake Montjoie, Canada to study carbon cycling - M_130207_XF_MetaG | ecosystem: Environmental > Aquatic > Freshwater > Lake | place: Lake Montjoie...
AAGCACAAGCTCTTACGGGTAGCCGATTGAAGCCCTGCCTTGATGCCATGGGCCTAGGTAAACTCACGCGATTCTTCGCTAAACTTAAACGCTCCCTTCAAAAGCGCTTGCGGTTGGGTCGACCAGAAGCCGCCGATAGGCCGGATGAAGTCGGCCGTGCATTCCTTGAACGCATGCCTGAAGCACATAGGGGCCGACTGAGCGGACTTCTTAAGGCGTCACAGGCCCAACTTTGCCAGGATCTCTTCGTTTTGAGCTTCCTTAATTTCAAACAAGGCGGCTTTTTCGTTGAGTTCGGGGCCGCTGAGGGTGTCGGACTTAGTAACACCTGGCTGCTCGAGAAGCAGTTTGGCTGGCGGGGTATCCTTTCCGAACCAGCCCGGTCCTATGCTCCGAGACTTCGCGGAAACCGAGACTGTGCGATCGATGTTCGCTGCGTCTGGAGTCAGTCGGGCGAGTCGATTGCCTTCCGCGAGGCCAGCAACCGGGTACTCTCCACCGTTGCCCGGTTCTCCGACGGAGACATGCACGCTGAAGATAGAAAACAGGGTATCACCTATGATGTCCCGACCGTCAGCCTCGATGATCTCCTCGCTGAACACGGAGCCCCATTCGACCCGGACTTCCTCTCCATCGACACGGAAGGCAGCGAGCTGGAGATCCTGAGCAAGTTCGATTTCAAACGATGGCCATTCAAGGTCATATGCTGCGAGCACGCCTATACGTCGGCCCGCCAGCCCCTCTTCGAACTTCTGACTGCTAAAGGCTATAAACGTGTCCACGAGGACATCTCGCAGTTCGACGACTGGTATGTCCTGGTGGACTGGTCTTGAATCCCGGCCTCAACCTTTCCCGACCGAATACACCTTGAAGCCGGCAGAAATAGCGGCTCGCCGATCGATGATCGAGCGACCGTCGAAGATGGCTGGATTCTTCCCGCACGATGAGAAAAGGGCCGGCCAGTCAATCGTGGCGTAATAATCCCACTCGGTCAGGATGAGGAGGGCGTCAGCCCCGTCGGCTGCCGGCGCAACGTCGGCGAAGAATTCTACCCCGACTTTCCTCTGGTCTACGATGTGCGCGGCGAAGTCCTTGGCGTCAACGCGCTCATCCTGCAGGCGAAGGCGGACCCCAGCCGCGAGGAGCTGATTACAGATGTCGATGGCGGGCGATTCTCGGAAGTCGTTCGTATTCTTTTTGAAGGCCAACCCGAGGATGGCGACGACCCCGCCGCCAAGCTTGGCATGTTCCGCTGCCATGGCGGCGATGCGGCGTTTCTGCCATTCATTGATGTCCAGCACGCCTTGCCAGTAAGCCGCCGGACCGGACAGCTGGTAGAACTCGCAAAGGTAGATTAGAGAGAGCAGGTCCTTCTTGAAGCAGGAGCCGCCGAACCCGATCGAAGCCTTGAGGAATTTCGGGCCGATGCGCGTATCAGCCCCGCATACGCCGGCGACTTCGTCGACATCGGCTTCCGTTGCCTCGCAGAGCGCCGAGATTGCGTTGATCGAAGATACCCGTTGGGCCAAGAAGGCGTTCGCCGCCAGCTTGGAGAGTTCCGCGGACCAAAGTCCAGTGCGAAGAATGGCCGCATCGGGCACCCAGTGGCGATAGACTGCGGCGAGTGCCTCAATGGCAGCAGCGTTTTCTCCACCGATGAGAACTCGGTCAGGCTTCTCGAGGTCGCGGATGGCCGTGCCTTCCGCGAGGAACTCGGGATTGGACAGCACGTGGAAGCTACCCCCGTTCTTACCGGACAACAGAATCCGTTTGATCGTGTCAGCCGCCCGCACCGGCATGGTCGATTTCTCGATGACGATCGTGGGTCCTGTCGCATGTTCGGCGATGTAGCGTGCGCACGATTCCACGTAGCTGAGGTCGGAAGCCTTGCCGGCTCCTTCGCCCTGCGTCTTCGTTGGAGTATTGACAGAGATGAAGACCGCATCGGCCTGCGCGATGGCGGCCGCGCCTTCGGTCTGCGAGATGAAGCGAAGGTTACGCCCCCTCGTCCGTCGGATGATCTCCGCGAGGCCAGGCTCATACACCGGTAAGGAATCCGAGTTCCACGCCGCGATCCGGGCTGCGTTCAGGTCGATGACGGTGACGGAGATGTCCGGACACCGGTCGGCGATCACGGCCATCGTGGGTCCGCCGACGTAGCCGGCCCCGATGCAGACGATGTTGAGTATGCGTTGCTTCATCAAATTCAGACCAAGGGCTGCTTGCGGAAATACGCTAACGTCTTCCCCAGCCCTTCGGCCAATTGGACCTTGGGCTCCCATCCGCCCAGCAGCCTGCGGGCCTTGGCGATATCTGGGCGACGTTGCTTCGGGTCGTCGGTGGGCAGGGGTTCGAAGCGGAGCGGCAAGGACGAGCCGACGAGGCGCTGCACGGCCTCCGCGAGCTGGAGCATCGTGAACTCATTTGGGTTGCCCAGGTTAATTGGCCCTTGGTTTTCCGGCAGGGCGAGGACGCGAACGAAGCCCTCGATCAGGTCGTCGACGTAGCAGAAGGAGCGCGTCTGTTGTCCGGCTCCGTAGACCGTGAGCGGCTGGCCTGACATGGCCTGGAGCAGAAAGTTGGTGACGACCCGCCCGTCGTCTCCGCGCATATGAGGCCCGTAGGTATTGAAGATGCGGACGAGGCGCGCGTCCACTCGGCCGAGACGCGTGAAGTCGGCGCATAGGGTCTCCGCCGCCCGCTTACCTTCGTCATAGCAGGCGCGGGGACCGGTCGAGTTGACGTTGCCCAAGTAGGTTTCCGGCTGCGGGTGGACCAACGGGTCCCCATAGATCTCGGAGGTCGAGGCCTGTAACAGGTGGGCCTTATGCCTTTCAGCGTTCTCGAGCGCGTGAAGGGCCCCAAGCACCGAGATGCGGAGCGTGTATACCGGGTCTTTCTGGTAATGAGGCGGCGATGCCGGGCAGGCGAGATTGCAGATGAAGTCGCAGGGGATGTCGTAGGTGTTCACGACGTCGTGCTCGATGAAGCTGAAGCCGGGGCGGGCGAGGAGCATGGCGGTGTTAGACCGGGAGCCCGAATGGTAGTTGTCCACCCCGATCACCTCGTGGCCATCGCCGAGGAGACGTAGGGCTAGGTTCGCTCCAAGGAAACCAGCCGAGCCTGTGACGAGGTATCGCATCGAGTTCGCTAGCAAATGCCGTCGGACCTTTTCAGGCAAACCGTTTATTTCCGCCGACTATCACTAAGATTGCTTAGAATGCCTTCCGCCGACATAGATGCGGCATGGAATCATCCACCCCGCCTGTGTTGCTCGTGGCCTTTAATCGGCCTGACACGACGGCGAGAGTCTTTGCGGCGATCCGTGCAGCACGGCCGACCCGCTTTTTCTTCGCCTGTGACGGCCCTCGCATCGGTAAGCCCGGCGAGGCCGAGCGCGTGGAAGAAGTCCGCCGAATTGCCGCGCAAGTCGATTGGCCGTGCGATTTTCGCACCCGATTCCTGTCTGAAAATCTCGGCTGTGGCCGCGGCGTCAGTTCGGCCATCGAATGGTTCCTTGGCGAAGCGGGTGAAGGAATCATCTTGGAGGATGACTGCCTGCCGACGCCGGCGTTCTTCCAGTATGCTGCCGTCATGCTGGATCGATATCGGCACGATGAACGCGTGGGCATCATCTCGGGCACCAACATGGCCCCCGAAGTCAGTCTGCCTGACGATCATGGTTTCAGCCGTATTATCACCTGTTGGGGCTGGGCGACGTGGCGACGCACTTGGGATGGGTATCGCCTCGCCCCGGAAATGGTGAGGGCTGACGAGGCATGGGTTGAAGGCTTCGGCGGTCGGTCCTTTCGCATCATAGAGAACTCCTTTCGCCGTATCCATGCGGGCGATGCGCATACGTGGGATTATCAACTACTCGTGCAGATGCTGCGCTCCGGGCAGTTGACGGTGATACCTCGACGTAATCTCATTCTCAATATCGGTTTTGGCGGCGGCGGTACCCATTTTACTGGCACCGGTCGACCCTGGTGGGCGCCGGATCGGGCGGAAGACTTCCATGGCGATTGGTCTCGTGAAATCGAGATGAGGGTCTGCGAGCGTTTCGATCTGCATTACAAAGTCTCTTCGCACGCTGGTGGCGGCAAGTGGCTTCGAAATTGGCTGAAGTTAAGGCGGAAGCTTCACTCCCTGATCGTGCGCTTCGGTCGCCCCGCAGCCCTAGTTGATTGAATTGGATTTCAGGTGAGCTGACGAATCTCATCGCACAGCTTTCGCTCCATGGATGATTGGGCAAGGCCCAGTCGCATCCGCAGATAAAGGTAACGGAGGGTGGCGGGCAGCCATGCCCAACGGTTACGCGCGCAAAGCGACGTTCCGCGCCATAGGTCGCGACGGCGCATCGCTGCCGCACGCGTGTCTTCGGCCAGATGGAGTAGTGTGTATTGCTCGACCGCGTGCCGCATTTCCAGCTTTTTCTGGAGGCGCTCCGACTCTTCCATGAACAGGCGGTCCAACACGCGGCCGAGTGTCTGCTGTGGGCCTCCTGTCTCTTTTTTATGGATACAGAAGTTTGCTCCCGCCACCGGGACGAGGCAGAGTTTCATCTCAGCGGAATGGCGCAGGGTCCAGGCGGTGTCGCCGTGTGTTCCGTAATCGGTCGGCAATGGTCTCGCCCGCAGGAAGTTGCCGCGGAAAAGGTTGCTCGCCCAGCTACCAAGCAAGGCGTTGGGCTTGGCTTTTCTGAAAGCATAGTAGCAAACGGCGGCTGGATTCAGCGTCACGACGCCTCGCCCGGCCAAGAGGCCATGTATGTCCGCGTTGGTATAATCGGCCCCCAGGTAAGGTTCTCCGGCTTCGGTCACGAACATCTGCGGGCTAATCACCACGTCCGCATCGGCCCGCCCGCCTTCTTGCATGAGGCGGAGAAGGTGAGCTTCGCTAATAAGATCTCCGGCCGTACTGATGTAGATCCAGTCCCCTGTAGTCGCGGCGATGCCCTCGTTCCAGGATTCGTACAGGCCGCGGTCGCGCTCGATGATACGCACGTTTGGGTGGCGGAGGCGCTCGCGGATGAGGTCGAGCGTCCCGTCGGTCGAACGGCTGTCCACGACGACAATCTCGTCCGCCAGGTGGGCCCATTCCGCCATGGACGCAAGGTGCCGCTCCATCAGTGGAGCGCAGTTATAGGTGGGAACGACTACGCTGAGTGTCGGCGTTGCGAGCATGAGAACCTCCTAATTGCCAGCGGTCGTCGAAGCGGAAGCAAACACTTTTTAATAGAAGCTTTCTGGTTGAAAGAGGGGCTTCGCACGCCTCATATGAGTGCATGAGAATCGGCCTTACTGGAGGACGTGGAATCTTGGGCCGGATTGCCATCAAGCAACTGCTCGAGCGAGGGCATGAAGTCAGCTCATTCGCCGGCGATATCTGCGATCTGTCCGCTTTACAGGCTTGGGCTGTCGAGGCTCAGGCGGAGGCCGTCCTGCACTTCGCCGCGGTAGTCCCGACCCAGACGGTACAGGCCGACCCAGCCCACGCCTTCCGCGTCAATGTCGGCGGCACGGCCAACCTCGTGTCAGCCTTGGCTGTCTGTGAGCGAAAGCCTTGGCTTTTCTATGCGAGCAGCAGCCACGTGTATCGCCCGCAGTCCGAACCCCTCCGCGAAGACGCGCCGGTGAGCCCGATCAATCCTTACGGGCTGTCTAAGCGCATGGGCGAGCAGGTCGTTGAGAGCTCCGCCGGCCCGGCCGGCCTGCCGTGGTGCGTGGGTCGTATCTTCAGCTTCTATCATCCCGACCAGACTGGCTCGTTCCTCTATCCTACCCTCCAGCGACGATTTGCGACCGAAGACCTCACCCAACCTTTTCCGCTGCATGGTGTCGATGATGTCCGTGATCTCTCCTTGGCCGATGATTTGGTCGCCGCAATCGTTGAACTCACCGAGCGCCAGGCCGCCGGCATTATTAACATTGGGTCAGGTCGCGGCACTCGCATCGCCGATTTCGTCCAATCGCTGGCGCCGATGTCGCTGAACATTACTTCGGTCTCTACCGGCACGCCGACCTCCTTGGTTGCCGACACGAAGAAGCTCCGCCAGATTCTCGGCCAATGACCACCCCGCTCGTCACTATCCTCATCCCGACCTTCAATCGGTCGAAGTTGCTGCGTCGTTGCGTCGAATCAGCCCTCGCGCAGACCCAGGCGTGCGAGGTCATTGTCGTCGACCATGGCAGCTCGGATGACACCCCGGCCGTGGCCGCCTCCTTCGGTGACCGTATCCGCTACATTCGCCGCGACATAGACCACGGCGTGCATTTTTGCTGGCTTGATGGTCTTATGAACGCACGGGGAGAGTTCATGCATATCAACTTTGACGACGACTACATGGAGCCGGTCTATATCGAGCGCTGCATGGCGCTCATGGCTCCGGAGGTAGGTCTCGTCTTTTCCAAGGTGTCTTTGCGTGACGATGACAGCGGTCAGGTCTTGGCGGAACTGTTCGACAAGTTCGGCCCAACGGGGACTTATTCCTCAGCTTTCTTCATGGATAAGCAATTGCGGGGACTCGTTTCGCCTGGGGCCACGATTATCCGACGGAAGGACATGTTGGACGCTCTTTTCGTAGGTAAGGTTCCCTTCGCTCGTTTTGAATACCACGGCGTTGGCCCTGATTGGCTCATGACGGCGATGACGACGCTTAATTACAAGAAAGTCGGCTTCGTGGACGAACCCCTGGCGGTTTTTTCTTCGCACCCCGGATCGATCACGGTTTCCGCTTTGCAGGATGAGGCGAAGAAGCTCGCGTTTAGAAAGGCCTATCAAGAGAGCAGGCGCTTCTACGCCATGCTTTGGTTGGCCAAGAGGTTCCGGCTCGACCTTATCGGCGACGTCGCCTTGGCTTTCCTGCGCTTGAAGGCGAACCTCGCCTCTTTCTTCCGGCGCATATCTAAACTACGAAAAAGCTCAAAGCAATGACCCGACGCACCGTCAAGCTAGCCGATAATACGATCTCCGCCGAGGAGATGTCATCCCTTGCTGATTGGCTTAAGGAAGGCCACCAGGTCACTAAGGGACCGCTGACGCGGCAGTTCGAGGCTGAGTTCGCCGCCTATTCCGGAACCAAGTACAGCATCATGGTGAATAGCGGTTCGTCGGCGAACCTTCTGATGGCCTACAGCCTTCTGGAAGCCGGTTACCTGAAGAACAAGAAGGTGATCGTGCCGGCCGTCTCTTGGATCACGACACTTTCGCCCTTCATCCAGTTGGGATTCGATTGTTTCCTTTGCGATTCGGATGCCGAAGACCTTGGCGTCGATCTCAATCACCTCGAGGCGTTGCTAAAGAAGGAACAGCCAGCTCTGCTGATCCTCGTTCATATTCTGGGCCACCCCAACAAGATGGAAGCCATTCATCGCCTCTGCGAGCAGCACGGCTGTCAGGTGATCGAAGATGCGTGCGAAGCCTTGGGTTCCGAATACGGAGGCCAGAAGACCGGCGCACTTTCTCTCGCCGGTTCGTTCTCGTTTTATTATGGGCATCATATCTCGACCATCGAGGGTGGCGCCATCACCACAAGCGATGATAAGCTGTATAGCGTCATGCTTTCCATCCGATCACACGGCTGGTCGCGCGACGTGCCGGAAGCCGACCGGATCGCCTGGCGCAAGGAACATGACATCGATGAGTTTCGCGAGTTCTACAGTTTTTACTATCCGGGATACAACCTACGCTCTTCCGACCTCAATGCTTTCTTGGGTCGCGGACAGTTGCAGCGCCTCCCGGACATCGCCAAGGCCCGGGAGCATAATTTTGAACTCTATCGTAAGGCTCTAACGGAGTTTTGGTCACAACGTAGCGAGCGCAGCTTCGTCTCCAGTTTCGCCTACGGTACTTTCGTGAAAAACCGCTTGGCGGTCTTCCATCACTTAAAGACGAACGGTATCGAATGCCGGCCGCTGGTTTGCGGCTCGATGGGTCGTCAGCCATTTTGGATCAAGCGGTACGGCGTGACGCACCTAACGGTCGCCGATCGCGTGCATGATTTCGGACTTTATCTGCCTAATCACGCCAACATCACGCCCGATGACATTAGCTATGTGGCGCGGTGCTTCAAGGAAGTAGCCGAGCCGTTATGAGTCAGGATTTATCGCCAGCCTAACTTCCAAAGTTGGCCATCGAGGCGGCAGGCCAGGCCAGAGAACGCCCGATGAAGGCCGCTCGAATAAGCATGCGATCGCAATTTACGGTCTCGATAGACGCGAGGCGAGCTTGAGCGGGGTGCCGATAGAAAGCCTTGTAATGCTTGGAATTGTATCATCGGGTCAAACCACTGGGGCGGGGTATTGTCATTGAACCAAGGCTCACGGAGGTATGAGAGGTATAGTTCATCATCGGCGTCCACTTTTAGGATGTGCTCAATCGCGGCATCAAATGAAGGAAAATCCGACACGTTGATGAAGCTGCGGGGGTTGAAGTCTCGGGCTACCTCCGGGTTACCCCAGTAAATTGGCAAGCTGCCAGCCAGCATCGGCTCGACGAGTTTCTCGGTGGTGTAGCCAGACGAAGAGGAATTCTCAAAAGCCAAGGTGAATTTATAGTCTCGGATGAAGGCGAGCTTATTGGCGATAGGTTTGCCGAGGTTATTGAAGTGTCGGCCGCCGGAGTCGACAGGCTTTCGGCGGTGGAGCATCCGGAAGAATTTATTTCTTTCCAGACAACGTGGATTGGAGACGACGAAATTACAGAACTTCGTCTTGGTTTTCAAGATCGCGGTCGCATCGAAGCCGGGCTCTTTGATGAGGCCGGAAGCCTCATCGACGTAAAAGACATATTGCGGAAGACGGAAGTGCCGAGGCTCATCGGGTAGGTGGCAGAAGGTGATCGCGAAGTCGCACTCGTTGAAATCGGGCAAGACGTTTTCGGACGTGAAGAAGATCTTGCGGCCGTGGAAGGTCCGGTGCGTCTGGCCGAAAGTCGAATAAATCAGCACATCGGCTTCGTCCAGAGGAACTACCCGGACCTCATATGCGCGAGCTAATAGCCGCGTGAAGACATTATCCTTGGGGTCGAAGCGCCCGAATTTATCCGTATCGTGGCGATTGAAGATGAAGTCGCTGAAGGCGAGCTTGAGCGTGGTCATGGTTTGGACGAGTTGATGGCACCAAGTCCGACAGAGCGGAGAAATTCCATTGCGCGAAACGCCCGGACATGGGTGTTCTCCCCGGTGCCGTGGCCCATGGCCAAAGAGGTTACGTTGCCGCCTTGCTCCAGCAGGCAACCGAGTTGTTCCATGCGATCCAGGCTGACGTCAGGAGTCGCCACTCGGAAACGGCTTATGCCATGCAGGGCCAGATAATTGCTGAAGTAGACATCGTCATGGAAGCGACAGCTCGCATGGCTGAGGGCTTGCGCCAGATAGGATTCGAAGTCGTCCCTGAAAAAGGAGCGGTGGACGATGAAGCCCGCGAAGCCGCACAGGATGTCGACGTCACCCGCGGGAGGCGACCAACGTCGAAAGAGATAGTTATCTGCGAACCCGTAAGCGGCTGGTGGGCCTTTGCGGGCAAACGAAAGCAAGGTCGCTAGTGCTTCCGGAAGATGGCGTACGTCATCGTCGACGACGAAGAACCAAACATCCGCGTCGGGCGGCGTGCGTCGGATGGTGGGGATCAGCTTGGTGCCGGGACCTTCATCTTCGCCGCGAAAGATTTTAACGGGGAAACGTGCCAGGAAGTCGGGCAGCACATATTCCTGTCCGGTCCGCCCAAAGCGGTACGGTATATTCAGGTGAATTTCGTCGGGCGGTCGACTTTGACCTTCGGTGAGGGCTTTTAAGACCGGCTCGAGGAGGTGGATGCGATCAGGGGCGGTGGTGAGGGTCGCGATAACGCGGAGCGAATCAGGAACTGACTTGGTCACCGTTAGGTTCTGCCAAAATGCGGCTGATTTTTCGGCGCGTAGCCGGTATCTACGTTTACGACGCCATGCCCGGGTCGGACCTCGGAGAAGCACGGCCGAGAGGACGATGAGGGCTGAAAGGGCAACGACCCAATAGATGGCCGGAAGGCTCATGGTGGAAGATTGCCCTAACGAAGGGGGCTTCGCCAAGGCGGATAAATAGAAGAATTATCGTGGGCCGTACTTACGTTGCGGGGGCTGCGAAGGGGCAGTGGCGTCGATCTGGACGCCGGCGCACGCGGGGTGGCGGCCGAAGATGCCATAGCTTTCGGCGTCAAACCGGGTCGTCATGCCGCGGGCGGCTTCCGCGACGAGGACACGCCCGTCGGGCTGGATAAAGCCGACCTGGACGATGGTCGGGCCGTCAACCTTACGCGTATGGGCCACGATTTTTTCCATGAAATCGCCGGCGTCCGGTCCGGGCTTGAGGGCGAAGAGGATTTTCTTGATCAGGCTGGGAGCTCGGCGCAGCGGGGTGACGGCATGCGCACTGAGCGACCATTCGCCGCGTTCTTCCCGCCAATTGAGCCGGGCGTCGACAATGACATGCGAGCCGTCCATGAGCAGCGGAAGCTCACCATCCTTGAGCAGTGCCGCAGCATCATAAGC
>Ga0114966_10005659_pt1 | contig 10526 bp, 13 predicted proteins | sample M_130207_XF_Meta_FD_87029 | JGI IMG/M metagenome (GOLD analysis project Ga0114966, IMG submission 87029) | Freshwater microbial communities from Lake Montjoie, Canada to study carbon cycling - M_130207_XF_MetaG | ecosystem: Environmental > Aquatic > Freshwater > Lake | place: Lake Montjoie...
AAACGATGTTTAAATACAGAAAGGCCGATTGCTTGTTTATTGTCAGGTGGTCTAGACAGTAGTTTAATAACTGCTCTCGTAAACCACTTTTATAAGATGGAATATGGATTGGACAAAAAAATTGAGACGTATAGTATTAGATTGAAAGGATCTGAAGATTTGAAATATGCTAAAATTGTTGCAGATTATCTTGGAACAAACCATACTGAAATTACTTTAACAGAAAAAGAAATGTTTGAAGCCATTCCAGAGGTAATTCACGCTATTGAAAGCTATGACACAACAAGTATTAGAGCAAGTATAGGTAATTATTTATTGGGTAAATATATTTCTAAAAATAGTGATGCAAAGGTAATCTTTAATGGTGATGGGTCAGATGAATTGAGTGGTGGATATTTATATATGAAATATTGTCCAGATTGCATTGAATTTGATTGTGAAACACGGCGTTTGTTGAAGGATATTCATTTATTTGACGTATTGAGATCGGATAAATGTATATCATCACATGGTCTAGAACCGCGCACACCATTTCTAGACCGTAGCTTGGTGCAATTTTATTTGAGCATTAATCAGATTAAGAGATATCATCCAGGAACTAAAACCTGTGAAAAGTGGCTTTTAAGAATGGCATTTAGCGAACAATTTTTTCTAAATATGAATAATAAGGCATTGTTACCAAGTGAAATTCTTTGGAGAAAAAAGGAGGCATTTTCGGATGGTGTAAGTGAACAAAGTAGGTCATTATATCATATTATACAAGAATATTTGAATAATATAAAATTTAAATTATTAGATGAAAGTAATTACAATATTCAACATTGTCCTCCAGGAACCTTGGAACAGAAATATTATAGAAGTATATTTGAATCATATTATCCAGATATGGGAAATGTAGTGCCTTATTTTTGGATGCCACGTTTTGTAGAAGGTGCGACAGATGCTAGCGCACGAACCTTAGATTTTTATAATACTCCTAGTACTCCTAGTACTCCTAGTACTACTACTAGTTCTATTTCATAATCAAATAAATATATTGATGTATTATATATTATATAAATGTTGTCAAAAAATTTACATAAAGTACAGGATAATTTATTTGATATTTTTATTATTCTCTCTTATTTAAGTTATGGTTTAATTTTGGTTGGATTTTCAACAAAAAAACCAGAATATTTAATATATTTGGATAATATTGTACAAGTTTATATAAGTTTATTTTTGATTATTCGTTTCAATCCTTTTAGAAAAATAATATTTACTAATTTGGATAGAAAAATTGCATTTAGTGCTGGGTTGTTTTTATTTACAACTACTACAATTAATAATATTGTTGTTACTTATTTTGATGATATTAGTAATTATTTCAAAAACTTATTTGGAATAAAAAGGAAGAATAGTATAGTAGATAATATTGGAATTAAAGGAATCGGTGATTTGTCAGAAGTTTTAAGAATATAATTTTACACTTTTTTTATGTTTTGTTTTATTTTTATTTTTATTATTTCTATTATTTTTTGTGGATGTTTGTAAGTATTTTTTATTAAAGAATTTCTGCAAATGTATCATGGTTTTTTTTGTAATAATTTTATCAATGTTATAATCTTCTTTGGATTTACCTGTATAGACAAAATCAAAATTATTCATAAAATTTTTAATAAAGTCATAAAAATAATCATATTCTCCATTTATAATAATATTTCTACCGATATCACTTGAAATGAAACGTTTTATTAATGTATCATAAGTTAAATTATATACATATGGTTTTAATTTTATATAATACACATTGTGATTATTCATTTCAGGATGATATAAATCATCTAAAAAACATATTTTTGTAGTTAGAGGTATTTTTGTACATTTGATAAAATCTTCATATGTTTTATCATGTGTTGTTCTGCATATTTCTACTTGTTTTCCGTTTACCTTAAATGCACTAATAATTTGGTCAAATAATTTGTTATTTATTTTTTGTTCAAAATATCCTTTAATAAAATAAGCCCATTCTTTAGGACCTTGATTATTTGTATAAATCATTACTCCATTACAACAAGATGTAGACTTTTTATGTTTTAAATAATTTAATATTGAGAGAATATTTGGTCTAATAAATTCAGGATATAATTCAAATATTTTATTAAAATGATATTGTTCCAATTTTTTAGGGATTTCATCATTTCCAGTAGTTGATTTAATATAAGCAATTAATGCATCCCAAAATATACCAAATTCAACAAAATAACCTAAAGTCTCATCCATATCAAAGACTACAATTTTAGATAATTTTTCCAGATTTGTCATCTAAAATAATTATATATTTAAAAATATACAAAATAATTATTTTAGGATTTTGATGAGGGTTTTATAATATATAATTTACCTACTTAAAGAAACCATTCCCCTCCCCAACAAACAATTAATATATATAATTTACCTACTTAAAGAAACCACGCCCCTCTCCCAACAAATTATTATATTTGTATAATTTATACTTATTCTTGATGAGTTATCAATTAAATAATAATGATTATAAAACTATACTAAAATATTATCAATTAGATATACCAAAAAGCAGCAGATTACTTAAAAAAAATGCAGAGAATATTATATCTCAAAAATTGTGTTCTTGTATTAAAAAAGTTGACCCAATAAATGAAACAAAATCTATTGGCGTTTGTACAAAAACCGTTATTAATAGAAAAGGTATGAAACGTGGTAAATTTAATTGCAAGGGTAAGAGAAATATTATTTTAACAAAGATTAAGAGAAAACTTCCTATTACTCTTAATAAAACTCGTAAGAAGAGAGAATAATATTTATATCATCATAATTTATATGCTACAGAAAAATTATTATGATATTATTATTGTTGGTTCTGGTATTGCTGGACTTTATAGCGCTTATAATATTTTGAAAATGAAACCTAGAATTAAATTACTTATTTTAGAGGCTGATAAAAAATCCTGGTTTGGTGGTCGCACTGGTAATGTTGATTTCTATGGTTCATCTGTTCCAAAAGGCGCTGGTGTCGGTCGCAAAAATAAAGACTACTTATTGATAGACTTATTAAAAGAACTAAATGTGCATTATTCTGAGTTCATAGAAGACAAGTATTATTCAAGAACAATTCATCCTACTTGTCAAGTTAAATCAATAATTTCATATTTACAAAAAACATTGAAGAGAGAAAAAGCAATTGATAAGAATGGAAAACACTTAACTTTTAAACAATTTGCATTACCTATATTGGGTAATGAAAATTATGAACATTTCTTAATCTGTGCTGCTTTTCGCGATTTTGAAAAAGAAGACGCATATGATGTCTTGTTGAGATATGGATTTGATGATAATTATGGAAAAGATGTTTGCCTCTCAATTCCTTGGTCTAAATTAACTCACAAATTGGCTCAAAAAATAAGCTTTAAAAATATTGCCTTTTCTAGCAAAGTTACTGCAATTCATTCATATGATGGTTTATTTCAGATTGACTGCATTAATGGTAATACTTATATTTCTGAAAAAACTATAATTGCAACTACTATAAAAAGTCTTGTGGAATTACTCCCACAATTTCCAATATATAAACAAATTCATGGATATAATTTCTTACGAGTTTACGGCAAATTCAATGCTGCCTCTATATCAATTATGAAAAAATACGTTCCTGGTTTTATGATTGTTCCAGGACCACTTCAAAAAATACTAAGAATTGATCCTGATAAAGGAGTTTATATGATCGCTTATTCTGATAATGATTGTGCAACTTATTTCAAAGAGAGAAATTTATTAGAAAATAATGAAAAAAATCGTGAAATATTCTGCAAAATGATAGCAAAATCACTTGGATTCACTGAAGAAGACACCAAAATACTTCATTTAAATGCTATCAAACATTTTTATTGGTCAATTGGAACACATTATTGCCAACCATTAAATACAAATGAATATAAAAATCGTACACAATTCTTGAAAATTGCACAACATCCAATGAATAATATGTTAGTAGTTGGAGAGGTGGTCTCTAATGACCAAGGATGGACAGAAGGAGCATTAGATAGTGTTCATAAAGTGCTTAATCTTGCATGGTTAACTAGTCATTAAGTTTACATATTCAAAGGTACAAAGTAATTAATCAAATCTTTTATCATTTTTACAGGGTCGTATTTAGTATTTAAATACCATATTATTATTGCTGTACCCAATATTGCATTTATAATAAAGCTATTCTCATTTTCAATAACATCATTATTTGGTTTCGTTTTTAAAACAATATCTATCCAATCTGGACCATAATTTGTGAGTCCATTAGAAATATGATGATTTTTATGTGTTAAAAATTTTAAAAAATGAAAATTGATTAAATGTCCTGTTGTATAAATAAATGACCATAAAAGTATAACATAATAATTAAATAACTGAAAGCTTGGACCAAGTAATGAAGAAAGAATAATATTTACTATTATAATAACAACCCCACCTGAAAATACAATATTCACGTATGTTTCTATTAAGATATTATGATAATCTTTTGAATTTGGTCCATGATGTATATCATGCCAATCCATGCCAGTAGCATCATGAAGATATCTGTTATGAGACATCCAATGAGTAAAATACCCCCATATTTGAATAAGTACCATAGAGAATAATGAAAATAATAAGTTTTTAACTGTATAATAATCTATAATTAAGATGCATACAAAAAGTGTTAAATAAAAAGGGGAATTTAATTTAAAATGTTGCCAAAAATTATAAATTATTCCCTTGTCTTTTTCATACATTACTTCCCCTATAAGTTCTTCTTGAGTTAACTTCTTTTCTTCTGTTTTGTTTTCTTCTTTTATAACTTGTTCTGCATCATTCAAATCTTCTGTTTTTTCTTGATTTTCCTGATTTTCATTAGATTCTTGGTTTTCTTTTTTCTCCATATAATTATTATTTTTATTTTATTGTTATTATTACATTTTCAAATAAACCCATTTCTTTAAATGTTTTTTTAAATAATAAAATAATTCCTTTTGTTAATATAACCATCAAACCCATAAATAACCATTGAAGTGTTATTTCTCTTTTTTCTCTCTTTTCACAATTTTCAGAAGTACATTTATTCCATATTTCTGAAAGAGAATTTCCTAAATAATGTTTTTCTATTAATGTTATTGGACAATCATCATAAATGGTATCAACAAAAAGTATTAATGTTAATATTAATCCAAGTATCATTAACGTACCAATATTTTCTGTTAAAATTATAAGAAAAAATACACCATAAATTAATATAAAATGAAAAATGGACATTAATCCTCCAAAAAATAATTTATATATTTTATTTAAATTTAATGTAGATTGCATTTAATAATAATTAATATTTTTTATTATTATTTTTTATTTTTTTAGTAAATTAATATATGGAAGATATTGATATTATTCTAAAGCCAAGCGCTCTTGACCCTTCTTTACATAGAAAGCCATGGAAGAAACCTGTGCAGCTTAGAGAAGAAATAGAAGATATTGAAAATAATGAAAAATTTGTTTTAAAGGAATCTGCTCTTGATCCTTCTTTACATAGAAAGCCATGGAAGAAACCTGTGCAGCTTAGAGAAGAAATAGAAGAAATAAAAACAATAGGAAATGACGCACCAGGAGAAAGCTTGCCATCAATCTCAGAAAAACAAAGAGTTATACTTGTCTCTTTAGAAGACTCCCAAAATTTACCTGAGGAGCTTGAAGAAATTAAAAAAAGATATGATTATAAACATAAAAGTAATTTAAAATTATTCCATGTTTTTGCAGACAAATCAGATATAAAATCTGGAAAATTGATTGCAATTCCTTTACCTGGAAAACCTGAATATAGATTATTATTTCTTTTAATTGATTCCATGTATTTATTTGCACTTTTACTAAATAATACTACTCTATCCCCTGAACAAAATTCAGTTATTTTAACAAAAATAGAAGATACTGTTCCTAAAGTATTTTTTTATGGATTTATAGAAGGAAACTCATCAATTTTAACTTATCTAGAGAAAGAATTTAAAAATTTTCTTGAAACAAATAATGAAATAAGTCTGAAATCATTATTTAGTGCGTTTATAAAAAGATATGAAATTTTAATAGAGAGGACTCCTTTGCTATTAGATATTGTTTTCAAAGATATTGATGAGGCATTGATTTTCTTTTCTGATAATCAAAATGTGAATGCTTATAAAAATAAAATTCTTAAAAAAAATATTGAATATGTTATAAAAACAGAACTTATTCCAAAACTTGACCCTTCAAAAATATTTGTTTTGCTTTGTGAAAAATTAGATTTTGTACAAATGTTAGATATATTATCAACTGATGAAGATTTTGAAATTATAGAACCACTTGCAGGAGCAAGAGCAATATTAGATGAAGAACTTGGTGGAGGTTCCAGAAAAAAATCTAATAAAAAGGACAAGTTCAATTTCACATCTCATCAAAAACATGAACAAAAAGGGAAAAAGACTATTAAGAAAGTTCATATTAAAAATGGTAAAGGAACTAAAAGTGTTGCTTATTATCATAAAGGAAAACACATACACACTGCAAAAAAACCATTAACTTATATTGAAATTGCATTCATCAAGGTCGGCAAATTTATTCCTGGTTTGTTCAAAGATTGTCCTTGTAATAAAAAAACACGCAGAAGAAAAAGAAAAAATGAAAAATAATTAAATAATTAAATAATTAAATAATTTATCATGATAATGCATCAAGCGCACATAATAATACCTTCTCTTGATCGCTCAACTTTTGAAATACTAAACAATCATCCAATTTTATTTGATAATGTTTCTTTGCAAAATTTTTACAATTAAGCAGCACACCATTATCAGTTACATTTATTTCTGCTAATATTGCACCATTAGTAAGATATATCTCGTCTGGGTCTTTTAATGGTATCCATCTAATAAAACCACCTGTTCTTAAATCACCCATTTCATCTACATATATGTATTCTTTCAATTTATTCATATATTTAATTAAATCCTCTTTGGGCAATTGTAATTCTTTCAATATATCAAATTTCATTGACTTTATTTTTGCATTGTTTAACTTCATAAATTTATTATTACTTTCATTATCCAGCGCTTTCAATAAATTATTAATATCCATTCTTGCTTTTATTATTAGTTAGCATTAGATTTTTAATATATATTTGATTAAATATTTGATTAAATATATATTAAAATTTTTATAATTACCAAGTAGACCCAAATGCACCTCCAACCATTGCATTTGCTGCCATTGGTTCATTCATTTGGAATGCCTCCGCTCCACCAGGTGTTGCAGCACCAACTAAAGGTGTGCTATCATTTCTATACATGGAATCATAATCTGGCATTTGTTGCTGTTGTTGACTTGAAGGCAACTGATTAATTGGTGTACTATCAGTATAAAGCGATTGTGTAATTGCTGCTGCGCTAGAAGGAGGTTGTGAAATTGGTTGTGATACTTTCACATTTCCTGAAGATGAGGCTTTCTTTGCTTTCTTACTATCTTTTTTACCTTCCCATAAATCCATAACACGATCTACTAAAATACTTACTTTCTCTCCTAATTTTGTTTGAAGACTCATTGTAATTACTAAAACCGCTAAAATAATATAAGTCACGCTAAATTCTGGATATTTTGTTCCACTGTAGGTAGGAATAAATGTAATAATACGGTTTGTTAATAAAATACCTAAAAACATTACAATAATTTGAATTATTATTTCTGCTAAAAGTTCTACACTTCCTTTTTCATCATCCGCTTCAGGAACATAGCGTTGCATTGCTTTATTCAATATTACAACAGGAATAATACCAATTAATGAATATTGAATTATATTTAATATTTCAGATTTTGAGTCATCATCAAAATTGAAAACATGCTTAAAAAATCCTGGTTTTGATGAACTTGATGAATCACTTAAACTATCCATATATGATTTATAAAAAGAAATTAAAAATTATTAAATATTATTTGTTTGCATTTTTATTTATTTACAAATTAAGAAAATTTTAAAATATTTAATTAATATATAATGCCTTCTATTTATAGACGTGTTTTTGGTGATAAAAAACATTCGGTTAGCCCTTCTGATATTTCACATATGACTCCAGAACAAATTCGTCATTTGAAACCAGAACAAATTGGATCTTATTATAGAGATGAGCCTGAGATTAAGCATATGTCGCATGAAAAACAGATGGCTCTTAATGATGTACTTTGGAAAAAGGAGCATCCACATGGAGTAACTCGTCATCTACCCAAAGGAGGCAGAACTAGAAAACATAAGAAATCTAGGAAAAATAAGAAACATAGAAAATCCATGAAATCCAGAAAATCTAGGAAATCTAGGAAATAATTTTATGGCGCGTAATTAATTTAAAAAGTTTGTATTAATTACTTTTAATAATGAGTGCAAATAGAGCAAATGCATCTGCTAGAAATAGGCGTGCTGGAGGTGCCGAAATTGTGCAACCATCACAACAACAAAATGTTAGAAATGGACAATCTTTAAGAGCAGGACAAACTAGCAGACCAGGACAACAACCCCAAACTGCAACAAAACCTCAAATTTCAATTTCTGATGCAATTGGTCTTGTTTCTTTAAGACTCGGAAGACTTGAACAATTCATGTATAAAATAAATCATGAAGGGATCCCTAGTGATGATGATTTGAATCTTGGTGTAAATGACCGAATTATTGATGAGGATGTTTTTAGAAGTATTGTTTCTAGAATAGAAAAACTAGAACAAAATACAAATAATCAATCCACAACATCTAATGCACCACAAATTTCTGATTCTCATCCTATTGTTAAGGAGCTCAATAATAAGATAACTGCTCAACAATTAAGTATTTATGAATTAAAAGATATGATTTTAAAAATGCAGAATTTTGCTATGGAAACAAGTACAAGTTTGAAGGGTTTGATTGAACAATACGAAACAGATAAGGTATATGTTCCTCAGGAATTATATGAGAATGATTTTCAAAATCAAAATCAAAAAGAGGATTTTGAACCGAGTGAAATAATTGATGATAATCAACTTATTCTTGATGGAGAGAGTTTGAAAGAAATGATAAAAAATGAATTGTCTTCAGATAATATTTAATAGATAATAAAAATATATTCATTTAATAATAGACCTTATTATATGTATTATTATAATAGATATAATTATTTCTGTTATGTAAAACATATAAAAAGAAAATGAATAAAAATAAGAAAATCCTGGCTCAGCAAATTTATTCATATTTAAATATTTGAATATTTTCATTACTATGTATTTAAAATTAAATACATCAGGCCAGCTATTAAAATTTTCGGTTTCATAAAATAATTGATAACATAATGGTTCTTTATAAATATAACGATTTGTAAATCCATAATTAAAATTTGTGTATAAATCCCAATCATATATATTATTTTGATCAGTGTTTAATGTATTTTCAATAAATTTCTTTGAATAAATACATGCATGTGTTCCTGTACTTAACAATAATTTCCTATGATTCCAGAAAAGTGTTAAGCATTGCAAATATGGAACACAGCCTAGTAAATATATAAAATTTATATTTCTCTCTGAACATGTATTCACAAAGTTATTTATAGAATCTGTAATTGGTTCTTCATTGATTTTTTCACTAAATTCAAAATCATCCTCTAAAACTAGTATGTTATTATATCCTCTTTTTTGTGAATCTTTAAATACTTCTATAAAACAATCTATTAAGTCATATCTTGGTAATTGTTCTTTCAAATTCTTTTTGCATTTCTTAAATCCCTTATTATTTAAGATATGTACTTTTTTACTTGGTTTATATTTTTCCAATTGATTTTTTATATTACTTTTTCTCTCTTCATTACCTTCTAAAAAGATAATATAGGTTGCATCAATGCATTTGTCAAACAATCCTTTCTCATAAATAAAGTCTTCAAAATGATATGGATTTTCTTCTTTTTGGTTTGATTCTTGATTTTCTATATCTTTCAAAATTTCTTTTTCCTTTGCTTCAATCATTTTATAAAAATAAAATAAATTAATAATAAAATTGAAACTTAAATATTTGTAGTAATAATTGTTACACTTCATCAATCCACTGAAAATAAAATGCAACGAAGAGCTCCTCGCAGACAGTTATGCAACCCTTTATTTGGTTTCTTGTTCTACTTTTTGATATTTAATATGGTCTTTATTATAAAGTCTAAGTTTAAAAATATGAATAAAAAGAATAATTATAATAATCATGAGAAGAATAACATTATTCAGAATGATAGCATTGCTGAGAAGAATGCAATTAATAAGAAGAGAGTTGAGGACTTTATGAAGATGAAACCTGGCGATTTAAATATGATTATGCCAGATTCTACTTATGATTATGATTTTGAGGATTTAAATAACCCTCAACTCAAAAAAGCGCACTTGTATGCCTTGGTCCAATAAATTATTACACAACTTATTATAAATAAAATGGAGTATATAATAAATACAATAAATAA
>Ga0114966_10005660_pt1 | contig 10526 bp, 11 predicted proteins | sample M_130207_XF_Meta_FD_87029 | JGI IMG/M metagenome (GOLD analysis project Ga0114966, IMG submission 87029) | Freshwater microbial communities from Lake Montjoie, Canada to study carbon cycling - M_130207_XF_MetaG | ecosystem: Environmental > Aquatic > Freshwater > Lake | place: Lake Montjoie...
GAACGCGTGAAGGTGACAGATTGTGACACTTTCGTTTCGCCATTACCCAAACACGCGTGAACACAGAGACAATCGCGGTAAGCAAACGGCGAACATGCATTTCAACAAGCCCCTACCGTTGCGTAAATCGCCATGCCTTTATTAATCGAATATCTAGGGTTGAATTCGACCTCCTGAACGCTTAGCAGGCAGTCGCACCGGCGCCGTATCCGGTACGGTAATTATGGAACCAGCAGGTTGTGAATATACTTCGAGTTCTGAAGGTGAATATATTTGACGTTCTGTTGGCTGTGAATGTATTTCGCGTTCTTGGAAGTCCTTGTTTGGCAAGAGCACTGTTCCATCAGCGAAAGTTCCCGCCCAAATCCGTGGCTTCTCGTCCTTGTCGAGCCATCGAACGCTCGCTTGTCCATCGGCGAGTGTTCCCGCCGCAATCCGAAACTTCCCATCCTTGTCGAACCATCGAACGCTCGCCCGTCCATCGGCGAGTGTTGACGCGCTGATCCTCATCTGCTCATCCTTGTCGAACCATTGCACGGCCGCTTGTCCATCGGCGGATGTTGCCGCATTGATCCGCATCTTCCCGTCATTGTCGAGCCATGTCACGCACGCAGTTCCATCGGCGAGTGTTGCCGCGGCGATCCGAGCCTTCCCATCCTTGTCGAACCAAACCATGCTCGCACTTCCATCGGAGACTGTTCCCGCCGCGAAACGCAATTTCTCGTCCTTGTCAACGACTTTCCATCCCTTGCAAGTAATCGTGTCGAAAGTTACATCGCCCGCAGGACGAACTGCCGCAATGAATCCACCCGCAACGATAATGCCCAGCAATGCGATATTTAATAAACGCTGACGCTTGACGCTTGTTTGCAACGTATTGAGTTGTTGTTGAATTGTTTCCATCGGTGAAGGGTATAGCCTGTAACGGTCTTACGGCTTCTTTGGCGGGGTCTTGTCTTGCGTTGGCAGGAGTACAGTTCCATCTGAGAGTGTTCCCGCGTCGATCCTTATCTTCCCATCCTTGTCGAACCATGCCACGCCCGCATTTCCATTGGCGAATGTCGACGCCGTAATCCGTTTCTTCCCGTCCTTGTGGTTCCATTGCACGCTCGCTTGTCCATCGGCGGATGTTCCCGCAATGATCCGCGTCTTCTCGTCTTTGTCGAGCCATCCCACGCTCGCACTTTCATCGGCGCTTGTTGCCGCCTTGATCCGCAACTTCTTGTCCTTGTCGTACCATTCCACGCCCGCATTTCCATCCGCGAATGTTGCTGCGCCGATCCGCACCTTCCCATCCTTGTCGTTCCATTGCACGCTCGCTTGTCCATCGGCGGATGTTCCCGCAGTGATCCGCCCCTTCTCGTCTTTGTCGAACCATTGCACGCCCGCGTATCCATCGACGGTTGTTGTTGCGTTGATCCGCGCCTTCCCGTCCTTGTCGTTCCATACCACGCTCGCTTGTCCATTGCGATTGGTGAACGCAGTAATCCGTTCTTTCCCATCCGCGTCAACGACATTCCACTCCTTACAAGTGATGGTGTCGAAGGTCGCATCGCCAACGGGACGAACCGCCGCGATGAATCCGCCCGCGACGATGATGCCTGCGAGCGCAATGATGGCGAAACGCTGACGCTGAACGCTTGTTTGCAACGCATTGAGTTGTTGTTGAATTGTTTCCATCCGTGAATCGTAAGGGATAGATGTCTCGAAAGTTTCAAGGAACCGAACTAAGAACGGCTGAATGTCCTTCGCGCTCGCGTCGGAGACTTATTGCGAAAGAGTTTGCGCTCTTGGAATAGGCTCCCCTTTATCACAAGATTTTTTAGTTAATAAAGATACCCCCGCGGTTAAAGATGTTTTTACCAACTTATATTTATATTGAAACACATTCAGCGTGTGGGGCAATTATGAAATATGTGGTACAACATTGAAAATTCAAACTGGATTAAGTTGAATTGCAATTCGATTTCTAGGAGAAACAAATGAATGAAATTAATGTCGAAATCTGGGATGCAACTGGTAATAAACGAACGCCTGCAACACTTCCCGACGATGCTCCAGTGTCAAAAATTATTTATGTTCTTGCTGAACGATTAGAACTGCCAACTACAGGCCCAGACGGTATGCCACTCGCATACAAATTCCACCACAAAAACAGCGGGCGGCAGCTCGCTGACCATGAGACACTTGGTGGTGCAGGAATCAAAGAAAATGACATCCTTCGTCTTCAACCAGAGATCACAGCGGGCTGTTCTAGCCATTCAGCAATGTCTCTTTTTGTTGCAATCAATCCGATTGTCATAAGCGATGTAGTGTCGTTTCTAAATTTAAACGTTTCGCAAGAGCGCGGCGGTTTTTTACTGGGACATAGGGGCAGACCAGGGCAGAAACCCACAGTTGTAAATATATTCGTTCCCTGTCCAGAAGCGCGGGGTACTTCAGCAAGTCTTACATTTCGACCAGAAGATTGGCAATTAGCACACGAGCATCCAAGCCTGGCCGATGACAGCATGGAAATTGTGGGTTGGGTCCACTCCCACCCAGATATGTCAGTTTCGATGTCTGCCCAAGATCGTTTTATTCAGCAGCATTTCTTCAGCGGCGAAGGGCAATTTGCATGGATTCGAGACCCAGTTCGTGATGTGGAGGCGATATGGTGCTGGCGTAGTGGTGAAATCGAATCAGCTGTATTTGCCTCAAGGATTGAGGCGGCAGCGTGACCGAGCGGATCGCCATTGATCTCCGCGAAGGTCGGTTTCACCGACATGGGCTAATAGGCTGGTGGAATCAGGATCGTCTTGCGGAATCGGTTGCATTAGTTCTTGGTGCTGGCGCACTAGGCAATGAGATTGTCAAGAATCTATGTTTGCTTGGCGTAGGGCACATCCGAATTGTCGATATGGATGTGGTCGAAAACTCGAACTTGTCTCGTTCTACTTTGTTCCGAGAGAGCCATGAAGGAATGCCTAAGGCACAGGCGGCAGCACTCGCTGCAATAGATCTATATCCACAAGTAAAAATTAGCTGGCATCAATTAGACCTAGTTCACGAATTTGGTTGGGGTCACTATGCCGACGCAGATATTGTGCTTGCCGGATTAGATGGGCGTGAAGCGCGTCTTGACGTGAATCGAGCTTGCATCCGGGTTGGGAAAATGTTTTTTGATGGCGCGATTGAAAGCATCAGTGGTGTTGCAAGGGTCTTTGATGGTCGTACTGGACCATGTTACGAGTGCACCATGGGCGAGCGTGATTGGGAATTGATGCGGCACCGCCGATCTTGCAATCTATTGACGCGTGAGGAAATGTCCCATGGCCACACACCAACCGTGTCCACCATCGCATCAATCATCGCCGGCATGCAAGTACAACAGGCGGTAAAGCATCTTCACAGCCTTGATGTGCAAGCAGGCTCAGGATTGTCAGTCAATGGCATTAGCTTTGATGCTTGGCAGGTGCACTACACGGCAAACGAAGAATGCTACGCCCACGAACCGGCAACGGAGATCGTGCGGATGCCTTGGAGTACCACCCGCACCACGGCTGCAGAAGTAATGGCAGAGGCTACGCGAAGGCTCGGCGGTTCAGCTTCGCTGGAACTTCGTCATGACATAATGACGCGCCGCGAATGCCCTAAATGCAATCATGTTGATGAGCCGCTGAAGCCACTGGCCAAACTTGGACAGGGAGCAGGACTTTGCGCGCGTTGCGGGGAGCAAGCACGCTGGGAGACGTCTGCTCGCATTGAACAAGGATCGTCGCTTGCATCGCGCACTTTGGCCGAGTTGGGCATTCCGCCATATGACGTAGTCCGATTGAGATCTGGTCTTAACACATTTGATGCCGTACTTAATTCCGACAAAAATGAGGCCTGGGTTTCATGAGTCGTTCCAAGTCTAAGAAATCTCCAAGACATGAATCTGCCCAAATTATCCAACGGGTGGTGATTGATCCCGCGCCGAATAAAGCAATCGAAGCTCATTGTTTCGGCACTCCGCAACGCGAAGTGTGCGGCGTGTTAGTGGGATTTATTTTTAATGAAAATGCAAGATCATGTACAAGGATCGTGGATTTCATAGAAGGCCAGCATGCGCGCGAAGAACAGATGAGTGTGACATTTACTCATCAGACTTGGGACGCAGTCCATGAAGCACTTGCAAAGCGGACTGACAAGGCTCGAGTTGTAGGTTGGTACCACACTCATCCAGACTTTGGAATTTTCTACTCTGTTCCAGACATCTTCGTTCATAAAAACTTTTTTGGATCAGCAGGACAGGTTGGTCTGGTAATTGACCCAATTCGAAACGAGCGCGGAGTATTTGTAAGCACTTCACAAGGTCTTCGCACTCTACCTCGATATGAAGTTGCAAAGCAAAATAAAGGAGGACACATGGTCACTTGCAAGTATGTCGCAGAACCGCTTCGCGATGAACTTTCGGAGGCGAAAGCCGCCGCGAGCACCGGAACTGAAATTGGGTATGCACAAAGCACTCTTGATTCGATTGAGTCAAATATTGCGCAACTCACTCGAAGTGTGACATTGTCAAAGAACTTGTTGATCTTTTGGATGCCGCTTGTTGCACTACTGGCATTTACAACAGGATTTTTCATTGGGCAAAAGAATTTAAATTCAAAAACGCAAAATGCGCCTCCCATTGAATTGCGAGTAATCCCTTCGAATGAGATTCAGGTCGGACAAACGCAAAATAGGAGCGGAAAATAATGGATCGTATTCGGATTAATTCAAGTGACATTGCGCGAGCGCCAGACGTACAGTCAGCGCCGACCCGATCGACGCCTCATTCGCCAGCTGTTGGCGAAGTATTCGGTAGCGTCGGTAATTCTCAAGGCGCAACTTCATCTGTAGGTTTAGGAATTTGGGCGAATCCAAAACTACTCTTTTCTCTTGCTGGATTAACAGCAGCAATCGTGGCATGTCTTCTTACAGATGGTATTGGTGGAATGGCTAGAGCCGAAGCCAAAGGCGACAAAGAATACTTCGCAATAATGGCACTCGTTTTAATTGGGGCATTCACTGCATTTCTAACAGCATTCATTTCAGCAGCAGACGATTTTGCGTCAGGCGCATTGGGTCGAGGAGGAATTTTTGCTGGGATTGGTTTTTTATTGGGAACCATTGGCACTTTAGTTGGATTATTCTGTATCGGAATAATCACAATGTTGATTGATCAGATTCTTGACAAAGCTGGGATCAAACCACCAGAATCTGTTGGTGGGTTAGTGTTCTTTTCCATGCTGCATCGAACCCCGATCTGGCTTATGTTGGGAGTGCTATGCGGGATCGTAATCTGTACCCTTGGTCGTTCATGGCGTCGCGTATTACTGGGTGCTATTGGCGGTGCAGTTGGGGGACTTCTTGGCGGACTTCTTTTCGATCCGATCGGCTACATGCTGGGGGATATTCAGGCCGGGGGAAGTGCTTGGTTTTCTCGCTTAATCGGATTTAGTGTGATGGGTATAACTATTGGATTTGCTATCGCCTTTGCGGAACAGGCCGCCAAACAAGCATGGCTTTCCATCGAACGTGGTCGTCTTATTGGTAAGCAATTCATTATCTATCGCAATCCAACACGGATAGGTGCCTCATATTCGAATGATGTGTTCTTGTTCAAGGATCAGTCTGTGCAGCCGGACCATGCACGAATTACAAAACGCGGTGGTGGCTATCAGATTGAATCCCTTCCTGGTGCTCTCATTCGAGTCAATGGTCAACCCGTCGCATCTCGCGCAATTAAGTCAGGGGACACTGTGCAGATTGGCGAGACTGTAATGCGCTTTCAAACGCGAAGTAATTAGTAGAGAGGTTGTAGAGATGTCACTTCGACTACGACGACTCACTAATGAATACAAACGGCTTGAACAGTTGTTTGGTGGAAATAAATTTGTGTCCGTGCGTGCCACGACCGGTGATCCCCCACATGCATATCGTGTCGAGTATCGAATCGCCGGTCTGGAGCGTCTACCCGACGGCACGCTTGTAGTTAGACGACGCCACGATATGGAAATTGTGCTTCCAGCCGAATATCCGCGTATGCCCGCAGCATGTCGTATGTTGACACCCGTCTTTCACCCAAATATCGACACCTTCACAGTCTGTACAAGTGATTTTCATGCAGCGCAAGAGACCCTCGTTGATCTCATTGTGCGAGTGGGCCAGATGATTGCGTTTCAAAAGCACAATGTGAAGAGTCCATTAAATTCCGAAGCAGCAATTTGGTGTGAGCAAAATGCTTCGAAGCTTCCCGTTGATGCGTCCGACCTCTACCCACCTGAGTTGGGGAATGCAGCCTCGGATGTCACTTATGTAAAGAACACCACCCAACAGGTGGCATCTAGTTCTCTGCCAACCATTTCACATCCGCTCCCGCCGCTTAATCAGGTGCCAATGGTTCAAGTGAAATCGCCTCCTCCTCCACCATTCAGCCGTCCCCCCAAGAGTCCTCCTGTTCAATTGGCTCCGGGGGAGAACTTGTTAAATAATCACAATGAGGCGACAGGAGGGCCCCATTCAAAGCTTCAGCCCCTCAGTAATATTCAGCAACCAGTTACGGCTGAGTCCGGAACACTACCCGAAGTAGACCAGCTTGTCGTTGAATCGATTCCAATGACATCGACTAATGCTGAAGAAACAGTGAGGTCTACTCTTTATCCAGGCGAAATCACAATGGTCGGCGCAAATCGAATGACGATTTGTATGAAGCATGATCCACCACTTTGTCTTATCCGAATCATTGGGAGAGGTGAGTTCATTAAATTGAAACCTGATGCCCCGACCGTGTTTAGCAGTGACGGATTTCGGCTCACTGTTCATGGGGCAAGTGAGACTTCCGTGGCTAGGCTTGGAATATCGCCTTTGACGTGGAATCGATCCCATCCAGCATTCAAAAGATATTGGAATGGGGTCTTTGCAACTGAAGCATTGATCATCGAGCGTGTGACAGCAGAAATGAATTATGGGGGCTCGTTTGATTCCGGGACGCTGGAGAAGGTCGTTCAAAAATTGCAATCTTGTAACAACCTTTTAAATCTTCCTGATACTGGCATAGTCGGACAAAAATGGCGGGCACGACTGCAAGCCGCGGTCTATGCACTGTCCCAAGTGTCCAATCGTGCCCGGGGATCCCGTGGAAAATGATCCTTCGAGATTGCGGATTGCATCGGAGGATATTTCCTCATCATCCTCAAAACGGGTTCGCGTTCTTGACACCGAGGTCAGAGATGTACCCCATGGTTTTGCGCTGCATTTATCGGCATCCACTCCAGCATCAAATCGAAAATCGATCTTGTATGCAATTCTATTGCTTGCTTTCCCCGTGCTTTTAGTGATTGGTGGTGCCGGATTCATCTTGGTTCTAAGCAAAATGAATTCATCGTCAGAAGGTGTAGAAAGGTCGGTTCGGGCTCCAACGGATGCAGAACAACATTCGATTAGCAAAGGGAAGCTTGGTCTTGTCGCACCGTCTGTTGCAGGACACCTGGAAGGAATATGGGGTAATTCGTGGAGTGGAACAGCCATTCCTTGGCGCCTAAGCAGAGATGGCCAATTAGTGTTGGTCACGAATGCACATGTCGCCAATCCTGATCATGAATCGGGTGTTCAACTTCAAGTGTCGTTTGCCAGTGGCAAATCTCTCCCGGTCAAAGCCGTCGCCATTGCGGTAGGGATTGATCGAGATCTTGCAATGCTGACCGTGGAAGCTGCGACTTTACAGCAAGGTGTTGACTACGAATTGCTCACCCCTCAAGCATTAGATGCTTCTGACACCCTTGAGCCTGGAGATGAAGTTGTTGCGGTGGGATCGCCACGAGGATTTCCACAGACTCGCACTTTCGGAAGGATCTCTGCAATTCGCCAACAGATTTATCAAACAGGATCAAATGATGTGAAATGGATCCAAGTCGACGCAACGATCCTTCCTGGCAATAGCGGCGGGCCGCTGCTACGGCTGATCGATGGTCGGTGGCATTGGATTGGGGTAGTGACATCTCGCGGAGTAGAAGGCATTGGATTTGCAATTCACTCCGGCGAGGTTTATGAATCACGCTATCGTTGGATTCAAGGCGTTGAACCCCAATATTAGTAATGTAATAGATCCTGTCGTCTACTCTTCTGACTTGCCCATGCCTATTCCACCAGACTCACAGCGCAATACACGACGACATGTTGTCTCTGGTCCTGTACTGCCTCCGCAATTTCGATTCTTAGATGCTGTAGAACCTTCACAAATATGCCCCATTCTTCTTGAAACGCTTGGACCAGGATCGGAAGTAGCGGTTTGCGGAAATTGCGGTGCAATTCATGATGCTGCTGCATGGCGAGAATCTGGGGGATGCGCTGTGCTTGGCTGTTCATCGGCTCCAAATATTCGACGAGATCATCCTTCGGCTGTCTTGCGTGTGACGCGGGAAGATATGACGCATGGTCAACTCTCGCCGCCAGTACAAACAGATGGAGTGAGCGAAGTTCTTCCAGATGGTCGAATTCGAGTGCGATTTGATCTTGGGAAGTCAACCTCATCACCATTGATTGTGCCCCCAACGGTGCATCAAGGACCACCACCAATTCCTTTGATCCGCACTGCCTCGCCCCCGCCATTTCCAGCGATCTCTTTGATGCGAAATATAAGTCCGCCACCGCCACCACCCGCAATTTCATCAAATCGAAATGTAAATCAACAACCTCCACCATTTCCATCAATTCCGGGAATCAAAGCGGTCAGTCGGTCTAGCGTTAACCCTATTCGACGCATTGTCGCTGCTGATGAGCCGACACGAACGTGTCCTTACTCAATGGAAAAACTTGCTATAGGAACCCGTGTCGCTGAGTGTCCAAAGTGTGGACAAATACTTCTAGAGACTGCATGGGAAGAAAATGCTGGGTGCACAACATACGGATGTGAAGGGGCCCCCGATTTTCGAAAAGATGCTCAGTAGTTAATAAGTTGCAGTTTTGGCGCTAGACATTCAAATAAAATTAGCTTTGTTTCTAGATTTTAAATTAGAAGAACTTTTTGAAATTGGGGATCAGCGTATCTACAACTTGTTCCAAGCGCACCTGTTCGTCCCATGCTCAGGAGGACAAAGGGTGCGACACAGTTGTTATGCGAGTAGTCCAATTAAAATCAATATCCAATAGAGGATTCCTAAGATGAGGCACACAATATGTCCAGTTGAAAAATCGTAATAAGCCGGACGATCGGGTCTATATTCGTTAATGGCATTTATGTGGTTCTGAGCTGGCAGAAGTAAGCAGAATGTCAAAAGATTAAGGATTATGAAGAACAAGTCTGACGCTGGATTATTTGAGCGAGCAGACGCATAGTTGATAATTGCAATGATTACGTAGCAAGTTGCAAGTCCACTAGGAGAAAAATTTACAGGGACTGCGCCACTTGGAATGGGGGCATCTTTGATCGCTTTTTGTAGTGAGTGGAAATAGAAAATTCCAAACCAGGCACGCCAAAATGGTCGAATCTTGAGTCCATCACGATTTTTTAGATAGCGCCAGTTGATGTACATCCAGTAAGTCACATAAAATCCAAGCGTGACAATGCTCATGGCAATCAGACGGCTTATCGGGATGTAAAGGAACTCCGATACAGGTTTTGGTGGCGGTAAAGTGTGAGATGAGACGGGGCTTAACGCAACGCTTTGGCTTGCTTGGTCAATAGTCGTTCCAAAATCGAGTACTCGGTGTAAAGGTAGCCATTCAACTATTCCTTCGTGCCAAGCATAATCATTGATATCGATTTGCCCAGATTCAACCATTGATCTGATTTGGTCAGTAAAGAATGGACCGGTTTGCTGGCTTGATTTGTAAATATAAATTTGCATTGTCATGCTTAGTTTCAGAATTTGGGAATCCAAGTCATCGTTTTGATAGCGCAGGCGTTAGGAGTTGTCGTTGGCAAAAACACGTTAAAGCAGCCACCAACCAATGCAGGCAGCCCCAGCAAAACCAGACAAAAGTGCAGAATAGACCCGAAGTACGGGAGCCGCTTCAGGAGCTCCCTTTGTCATTACGTTAATTAAAAACAATCTAACTGTACCCAGAATAACAGCCGAAGGAATTACCGCAATCGGAGCCCACCACGGACCAACAAAAAAGCCGGCAATCCAGCTTATCGGGGCACCGATTGAAAACGGAATGGAAAGAGACATCCCTGCAAATCGAAACCCGCGATGGTGCAGCATGCCAACCTCAGTGGAATGAATCAGGAGGATGACCCCAATAAAATAGAGCCACTTATCTTGCATGAGTACGAGTTTACTCCTGATTGGAATCCGTTGAATTTACGTAGAGCACACCCACAGCACTTCGAACGAAGTATCAAAAACAGCTTGTTATGAAGGTGATTTGCGAGCAAATGCGAAAGAGTGCGATGCTACGCAAAACAAAGAAGTGGGCGCTACAGGACTCGAACCTGTGACATTCGCTGTGTAAAAGCGACGCTCTAGCCAACTGAGCTAAGCGCCCATGATCTAAGTCAATTCAAAGCAAATTCA
>Ga0114966_10005661_pt1 | contig 10525 bp, 11 predicted proteins | sample M_130207_XF_Meta_FD_87029 | JGI IMG/M metagenome (GOLD analysis project Ga0114966, IMG submission 87029) | Freshwater microbial communities from Lake Montjoie, Canada to study carbon cycling - M_130207_XF_MetaG | ecosystem: Environmental > Aquatic > Freshwater > Lake | place: Lake Montjoie...
CCTCATTTGTAGTATTAGCGCATCAGCGTCATCGTCAGCTTCTGGATCGGATGGTTTGACATCCCACCGGGTGGGTTGTCTATTGCGTCCAGTAGGTGCCGGGAAACCAGTAGGTGCGACATCCCATCGAGTGGGTTGTCTATTACTAGGTTGTTCTAAATCTGCCAAAGCTGCGATAATATCCATATCATCACGACCATCTCTCCTCATCTGAGATATTATCGCATCTCTTGAATCAGGTGCTACATCCCACTGGGTGGGTGGTCTAGGTCTTCTATTACTCATTATTTTGGTATATAATTTACAATATTATTTTTTTTTAGAATTTTAATAATTTTTTTGCTTATCTTTAAAATTTTTCGATTTATACAAAAATTAGTGTAAAAATAATAAAACATTTATTTTTTACACCTTAGGACATTTCAAATGCCGAATAAGTATATAAATATAATTCAACTTATTCAAATATCTAAAATGCCATTTATCCATTATAGTGGAATAGGTGCAAAAGAATCAGAAATACATTCTATTGAAGAATTTTTAAATTTGAGGCAATACGCTTCACAACATTACGATGAAATGAATTCGTTAGGGTTCGATATGGAATATAAAACATATGTACTTCCTGATGATTTTATAAAGTTTACATTAGAAGAATGGTTAGATTATACAGGCGCTAAATATTATGATTCCAATTGATAAGGTTTATTCATAATCAGCATTTTACACGTTAAAAATGTATAAATATATTTTTAAAGTATTGAGTTATTAACCCTTACATCGTTTTGACACCTCCTGGAGGCGTCCTACAATTCTTTAAAAAACGAATTATATAACTATTTTCTTATTTAGTGCTTGTAAAATAAGAAAATATTTGATTTTTAATGAAAAATATGCCTGACGATGTAAGGGTTAAAAAAGATAATTAATCAGTGAATTTTTAATTTACTTCCCAATTCTTTATAGTAGAATCCGTTATATTCCATATTTTTAGTTAATGCTTTGGATAATGTTTTATCACTTATTTTGATTAGTCGAATACAATCATATTTACAGGCAAATTCTCTAATTAGATTATTATCTTTATCAAATTGACCCAAGCCATTTTTATACAAAATGGGTTCTTCACCTATTTTTTCTACAAATGTTTGTTTTAAATGGTCATCCAATTTATCATATAATTTATAATAAAATCCATTTGAGATTGTATTATTTAGAACGATATAGTCTAGTGATGCGTGTCCATTATAAAAAGCAGCTGTTTTACGATCCAAATATACGTTTATAATTTCAGTTTGTTCACTATTTAATTGAGCGATGTAGCCTAATTTTTGAACCTTCGTTTTTTTTGTAGGTTGGATATTATGAATAATATCTGGGTTTAATTCTCTATCTACGAATAGCCATCGGTACCCATTATAAACAGTATTTTCCATTACTGCTTTATTAAGCGATGGTCTTTTTATTTTATTATCTTCTTTCATTGCTTCCGACGCGCTTTCATACACGTTAACTATTTGTAGATTTTCCGGATTTATTTTTTGTAGTCTTGGTCCTAATGTGGTCAACGGCTCTTTAAATCCGGTGGACGTTTTAATAGATGAGGTATTCGCTTTTTCCAATAGTTGTTTATTTATTTTTTCTAAATTATCAACTTTATTTGATAAAGTTTTAACTAAATTTAATAGTTCTAGTAAAACGGGATTTTCGTTTGATGTTTCTTTCATTTCTAACATAAGTTTTAGTTTTTGAACCTCTAATTCTAATTTAGAGTTATCATTTCCATTAAAATAATTTATATTATTAGTTATAATATTTAATAACATTTGATAGGTAAGATTCTTACCAATAAGAAATAGTTCATTTTCGTTTTCGTGACCTTTTAAGTCGGTAATGCGGTTCGGTCGGATAGTTTCGTGGTGATGAAGGAAACTTTCAAAGTCTTTGCTTTTGTTCACGCAAAAACAATCCAATAATAGACATTCGTCATATTTGCTCTTGTGTTCATTGTATCTGGCGGTAATTCCCTTGCGACTTTCACCTATTTTAACGATATATTGTCCATTTTCATATGTTTTTACTCTGATGATATACACAATTGAACCAATTGAACCATATTCTTTGAGAAGCATCTTTTGTTTTTCTAGGACTTTTTCTTTTTCTAATTTAACCTCATATTCTTGTTTCTTTTTGTCTTCAAGTTGTTCTAATTCAGTTTTATGTTGTTCTAATTGTTTTTGTAAATCATAAACACCTTTTAATCTTATTTCTTTAATTACTTCACATACCCAATTACGGAATTTTTGAGCGAGAGGTTTTCTTGACCTAAATAACACGTTATACAGACCTTTCTCCGTAAGGAATGATACCTGTTGTGCCCCACCAGGTGTGTCGATAGTATTTACGACCTTTTCTGTTTCATCAAAATCCACTATAGTTGCTCTAATATTGCTCATATCTAATACCTGACCTATATCACTGGCGCGAAACAGAGGATGATCAATCGTTCCTTTGATTACAATCTCGGTGTGTAGATTATTTTCGTTAAATGCTTTTACTATATCCATTGTATAATGGATGTTATATATCATAATACACCCTTGTCTTTAAGTATTTTAATATTTGCTTGCGGTTTTTGCTTTCTTCCAAGCGAAATCAGAGTATACTTTTGCTTTTTATAGTGAAAGCAAACTGTTTGTTTTAATAATTAAAATATATTTAATTAATTATTAGAACTAAGCTAAACGCTCTAGTTAGAGTATGCTAAACCACCCATACCAGACATGATACGGAGAACGTTGTAGTTGGTAGCGTAGACACGAACTTGGCAAGAACGAGCATTGGCAACGGAGCGAGCAGTGAGTTGAAGTTGAAGAGTAGCGTTGTCAATACGAGACATGTTGCACGTGCCACTAGGTTGGTGCTCTTCTGGCTTAAGACCAAAGGAGTAAACGTTGATACCGGTAGCAGGGCAGTTGGTGTGGTGTTGGTAAGGTTGAACCAAGTTGAAGTAACGACCATCACGTTCAGAAAATCTGTCGTGTCCGTTGAGTTGGATTTTGGCAGAAGCAACAGCGTTGTTGCCACGGTCAAGAAGGTAGTTAGCAGAGGCAAGACCGATGTTCCAAGCAGTAGCAAGAGCGGCATTGGCAACGTTGGCAACAGAAGAACCGTTGGGAAGGTTAGAGTTTTGGACAAAGTTAGCGTCTAAACCAGCGAGAGTGTTACTTCCAATACCGCCTTGGTCAACAACGGTAACACCAGAAGTTCCACCTAAAGTTCCAAAGAGAGATTGGGTCATAGAACCACCATTGGCAGAGCCAACGAGACCTTCACCGTATGGAGAAGCGGGGGTGCCAGACAAAGGAGTGCTATCAAGAGCATCGGTATAGTTAAACCATTGGGGGCCACCGACAGCTTGAGTAGAAGCAACGTCGATGTTAGAATCAGGTTGAACAACCCAAATAAGTTCCTTAACAGGGTGATTAAAGTTAAGTTTAATCTTGTTAGAAGTGGAGTTGACAGATTCAGCGCCAGTGAATTGGAGTTGTTCGATGAGGTATTCGTGAGAAGTTTGGGCAAAACGTCTGCGTTCATCAGTATCCAAATAAACATAATCAACATAAAGAGAAGCGGACTTAAGAGAAGGAAGAGTGAATGGGACGTTGCTGCCGTTTCCATTGTACCAATAGCAACCTTGGGGTTCACGGAATTCAAGGTTAACCTTAACTTCGTGGTATTGAAGAGCGATAAGAGGAAGAGCAAGACCGGGGTTGCGGCAGAACCAGAATTCAAGAGGGATGTAAAGAGTCGTTTCTGGAGCGCAAGAATTAAGATCGCAATCACCGAAGGCCATTTGATTAGCAGTTAAGTTAGCATTGGCGGGAGCAGTGGGAGCATTGTTAACAGTTCCGGAAATAGGTTGAACAAGACGAGGAACGTTGCCAACCATAGAAGCATAACCTTCAGCGTGACCAGCAGATTGAGAAAGTTCATTCCAGATGTGGAGCCAATCACCGTAGTGACGGTCAATGCGTTGGCCACCGATTTCAACTTCAACTTGTTTAACCATAACGTGGCCGAGCCAGTTTAACCAACGGAATTGTTGGGCACCGGAAACAGTGACACGGGGGAGAGTAGCTTGAAGGTAAACACGAGAGATTAAATCACCGTTACGAGAGATAGTGCAGGTAACTTTGCGACCCCAATCGGCAGCACCATTGAAGGTTTGTTCAATAGATTCCATAGAAAAGTTAGTGTGACGTTTATAAGAAACTTTCCAGAAAGTAATTTGAGGATTGCCCGTAAGATAGATATCTTGAGCACCATAAGCGACAAGTTGCATGAGACCACCACCCATTTGTGTTTTTTATATAATAAGGTAAGAAAATATTTTCGGCAAAACGCGTATTATGTTATTAATAGATAATAATTGATTTCCTTACTATTATTATTTTGCGCTTAGATATATTCTATAAATCGTTAAATAGTATTTATTAATAGACCTAATTAACAATTTATATTTAAGGACTTATAAGATGTTTCTTAATTAATTTAGTTAAATTAACATTTTCATTTCCTATCCTATTTTTTTTAAATTCTATTGTTTTATTATCGATATATCTGAATTTCCAGCCATCACTTATCATTCCATATATAAAAGAAATTTTAATAAGTGTAATCACTATATCATTATTAATCATTAGTATATTAAATAATATTTAAAATTCTTGGCGATATTGGACGAATTCTTTTATTTTTATATGCCAATTCATTTATTTAAAAACATAACGATTTATAAAATATATAAATACGTAAAATATGCTATTATTTAATAAAGATAAAAGTAAAAAAAAAGATTCACAACCTATAAATATAGACAATAAACATCAAGAAATTATCAAATCATTTGATAACCAGAAGAGAAACATTTCAGAATTACACTCAAAATACCAAAAAATCAAAAATGAATACGAAAAATTGTGCGCCATATCAAATAGCACTATAAATGACAATGAATTGGACCGTAAATTCGTACTTAAATGCGAATTAGATGAACTAGAAAAAAATCTAAACAATAGTTCTAATTCTACACAATATTTCGTCAATACCGGCCATATTCTATTTAACTATTATAATAAGTCTAATAATACAAATGAATTAACTGATATTGATAACAAAAACCCATTGTCTAAATCCATATTGGATTTTTTTAAGAAAGGCACTCGCGATGAACCAGAACAATCACCAAATTTGCCACCAACCATCCCAACTGACCAAAAAAAAGATTTAAAAAAAGGAGTTAGTAAAACCAAAATGTTTGACAAATATATGAGTTATGTTGATAGTAAATTTATAAGTGATAAAGATAAAGAAGATGATATTGAAGTGTGTAAACAATGCTACCAACAAAAATTGTTTGTTTATGCCGAAGGATTATTGATCTGTCAAAAATGTGGTGTGCAAGAGTATGTATTCATTGATTGTGATAAACCAAGTTATAGAGAGCCTCCTAAAGAAATTGCTTATTTTGCTTATAAACGGATAAATCATTTTAATGAGCATATATCACAATTTAAAGGAAAAGAAAGCACCGAAATCCCAGATGAAATATATGAACATATTAAAAAGGAAATAAAAAAAGAGCGAATAACTGACCTTACAATAATCAAACCAGAAAAAATACGTGAAATATTAAAAAAATTAGATTTAAATAAATATTATGAACATATACCCCATATTATAAATCATATCAATGGAATTCCTCCGCCTAATATTACTAAAAGTCAAGAAGAAACTTTACGTGTAATGTTTAAAGAAATTCAAATTCCGTTTATGAAATATTGTCCGCCAGAGAGGCAAAATTTTTTATCCTATACATATGTTTTACATAAATTTTGTGAATTGTTAGAATTGGATAATTTATTACCGTGTTTTCCTCTTCTGAAATCTCGTGAAAAATTACAAGAACAGGATGCTATATGGGATAAAATATGTAATGATTTAAATTGGGGTTTCTATAAATCAATCTAATACGTTAATGGGGAAAAGTATTTGCGAATATCTGCTGGTGGTTGATTAACTGGTTTAGGTTTAGGTTTCAATTGCGTGTTTTCTTGTTTAGGTGGATTTGGTTTAGGAGCAGCTATTTTCAATTCGACTTGTTCTATACTTATATCACTTTCAGTGCTAACTGTAGACGAAATAGATGACGTTTTTTTTCGGGGATTATCAATATTTTGATAGAATTCAATAACCTTTGGGTGACACCGAATTCGAGTTGGGTCAAAATTCAATATAGATAATCCATCCAATGACCTAACTCGACTAAGGGCTACGTATATTTGACCATATCCACCACTTCCAGTGAATACATTCCTACCTATATCAACTATAGCAAGGTCCAACGACATTCCTTGTGAACGATGAATGGTACAACCATATCCTAAAATTATCGGCAGACCGGTTGCTTTAATTGTATTACAACCTTCATCTATTTCCCAAGTGTGCATAGCTATATTTTTTTGTTTACCGTTTGAAAATATAACTATGGGTTCATCGTTTTCGTTAAAACCATTTACTCTTCCCTTACTACCATTTACTAACCCTTCTTCTACACATAAATTAACCACCAAAATAACTTGACATCCAACACAAAGCTTTATAGTATCATCTATTGGCAGTTGTGATTTAATTTTACGCTCTATATCACTCGTATTCGTTTCATATTCCGGTTTACTAATACTTTCAACTGAAATTTTCAAATGATATACTCTACTTTCAGATTGAGTCTCAATTTTACTAAAATATCGTTGATTGACTTCATTCGCTTTTTCCCTAGTTGGAAATAATTGTACTGGCTCCACACCAAATTCGTTATCTAACGGCTTTCTAAAACGATTCATTAAAATACTTGTAGTATCTTGGTCCGAAATTCCTAACCGTATTTTCTGAAGGGTTTCTATAAATTGTGCATCACTTTGACGATGAATTGTTTTAAAATGAACAATATTAATATCACTGGCATCCCATTCAAATGTTTCAAAACAATATTCCATATCGTGATGCGAAATATGTTGTTCTAAAATAGGTCCCAATTGACAAAAATCACCACTTAGAATAACTTGTATTCCACCAAAAGGATTTGTATTTTTACGAATAACCTGGGCCAGTCTATAAATCATACGAAATGTTCTTGGAGTAAGCATTGAAATCTCATCTATAATCAATGTTTTTAGATTTTTAAACCGGTTTCGAATGTATCGGCGTTTAGATATTTTCTGTATGTATTGTTCATCGTCTTCTTTATTAACACCTAAACCGGAAAAACTGTGAATAGTCACCCCCCCAATCAATAGAGCACTTGATCCAGTTGTGCTGGTTATACCAACATGTTGTTTTAAATCGTCACCATATTTATCTTTAAATATGTCTATTATATATTCTAACACTCTGGACTTTCCTGTTCCACCGCCTCCTGTTAGGAAAACATTTTTTTTATTACAAACCAAATCAACTGCGATTTGTTGTTGTTTGTCTAAAGTTATCATTTTATTAATATTTAAAATAAAATGATTATTTTAAATATCAAATTTTTATCTATCTAAAAATATTACATATATAATGTGTATAGGCATGCGTAAACACTTATCAAATGCGGCATCTTTAATAAATAATGTGAATAGTTATAATTATATTATTATTTATGACCCAAAACTAAAGGATATTGTAATAGAAAGGTTTAATTTTAAAAATATATATATCTATTACATAGACTGCAAATCATATGACTTTCTTTTTTTATATAACAAATCGAATAAATTCTATAGATTTATGATACGCCAAGATAAAACGACATCATCATTCACGTTAATTAATGATTTTTTTGATACAAAAGTTAGAGATTATTTTATATTTACTGACTTTTATTTTATATCAAAAGATCAATACACTCATTTGGAAGGAGATAATGATATTCTAGATGTACTTAAAAAATTAGATATCTAAATAGTTATAGTGTAGACTTACTATATTTTAAATTAAAAAATATTATTATATTATATAAACAAAATGATTAGTCGTAAAGGATATTATGGCGGTATGCCACCGAAAAAGAAATCAAAAAAACAAATAAGATGCTCTAGAACACCCGATAGATCAAATAATAAAAAGTTAAATAAAATTTTAAATAATTTATGCGATGAGGATATTGAAAAAAATGGTAAATATATGGGTATTTGGACAGATGTAATGGCCAGATTTGACGATACTTGTTTAGCTAGATTAAGTAGAATGTCTAATAAAGAATTAGAAACATATGGCATATCAAAAGATGTTTATCAATTTCATGCAACCGAAAGTGACGCTACTCGTTTTCGTAAAGCTTGTCGGGAAGCGATGTAGAAAACATAATTTTCTAATACACTATAAATATGTATAATAGAAAATTATTTTTTTTTATTAGGCGGTTGGTCAGGGTATTTAATCGGATCAAACCAATCAACCCAACTTCCTTGATGATCATCAACTTGATTATCGGCAACAGCTTGAGTTTTTTTAGTTCTGGGCGCAACATCACGAGGATGGTAATAGTCTATTCCTGTAGTAGGATCAGGATGATCGAACCAACCTGGTTCACCATCGTATGGATATGGTAATTCAAGAGGTGAAGAATTAAACAAATTTTTACAAGCCTCTCCAACACATTCTGCCGCAGATTTTAAGTAAGATGGTGCTGTAGTAATAGCATCTTTTCCAATACGTAATGCTTTGTACGCAGCAGATGGACCAAATCGTGTCAAATAATATCTCCTACGATTTGATGGAGTGTCTATTTCGCACATACGTTGATCGTGGTCATCATCCCAAGATACCGGAAATGTATTCTCCGCGGTATCTTTACAACTTTTAAAACATTTATCACCATATTTCCATTTCTTATCAGGTTCTGTTTCATTTGGACAATATTTTACACCATTAATCAATCCATTTTGTGTCGTTTTATCCTCTTGTTGACCACCGTATATTTATTCTTCCTAATACTATTTTTGATTTTCTCATTATTATACTATATATTTTTAAAGAATCCAAGAATCGTCATTTAATTATGTATATACCTTTTTGTAGAAATTAGAAGTATTTACATTTTCCGTATTATTTATATTCCTATCCATAATCCAAGGATTTTCATCCTGAAACATAGAACTAAATTGTTTGAGAACATTTTGACTACTTAGTTGTTCATCATAGAATGTTCTCGGAATGTATCTATATTCAATCTTAGGATTTGGACAAATACTATATTGACGCGTATAACCTACTAAAACCATTACTACTCCAATTATAAAAAATAATATTACTATAGATTTCATATATTTATTCTACACATAAAATCTAATCCCTTTTATCTTTATTTAACCATGGGTCATTACTCTCAAAAAGTGCTTCCTTAGGAACATCCTCGTTTTTTTCTGATTCCATCGTTTCTTTGACACGAGTCTTTAATAAATTATCCTTATTTTCTTGATAATAAATATCCCGTTTGGCCGCATTTTCCTTATATTGTTTCATTAGTTTATTTAATTCTGGCTCTAAATATTCAGTATTTTCAACACGATCCGGACTAGGGTCCCAAGGCAACCAATATCCTACTTGACCTAAAAATACATTATCACGCTTATTTAAACGTTGAAGGACTTTACAACGAACTTCTGCCTCGCGTTGTGTCGCATAAACACCACGAACTTTAATACCACGAGCAGTTGTTTTGAAATTCTCCAACTCGTGAAATTCATTTTCCAAACGTTCCTCATTCGTAAACAAAAAATCATCATATTTCTCCTTAACACTATTATAGTTCAAGCGAGTTTTATCATTCTTTAATACAACATTATCTAAAAAATCACTTTGGTCACATAACCATTTTAAAAACTCACTGTTAAAATAGGACTCTTTCTTTTTTAATACATGTTCCGGACTTATAAAAGATAAAACACAATATTGTTGACCTGGAATTGTTGGGTCCACTTCCAAAAAATCTTCAATATTCTCCTCTGCGTTAGACATATCTATATTATTAATTTAATACCATATTCTTATATGATAACATTATTCATTTTAACTAATTATAATTAAATTATGTAAATTGAATACATGAAATATAAAAAAAAGAGTATAACTAAAACAAAAAGAACAATGTATTATTGTCCTAAGTGGACGCTCGGATTTGCGTCAGTTTCTTTTTCAACAATGTTTTGCGAATTTCATCTAAATCGGATGGGTTCATTTTGGTTTTCTTCTTGTTTGGCGCAATGGAACGCCAGATGATGCTCCAATATTTTTGGTTCTTGTTGGATTCTCCGGTAGTCTTAGTCTTGGAAGTGGTTGAATTCATTCTATGGGTTGACAGTCTTTTCTCTAATTTATATAATTATAGCAATAGTCTATCAAATTTTTTTATCCATATAATAGATAATCGTAATAATAATTATAGAAAAATAAGGAATATAATCTAATATAAATTATA
>Ga0114966_10005662_pt1 | contig 10525 bp, 7 predicted proteins | sample M_130207_XF_Meta_FD_87029 | JGI IMG/M metagenome (GOLD analysis project Ga0114966, IMG submission 87029) | Freshwater microbial communities from Lake Montjoie, Canada to study carbon cycling - M_130207_XF_MetaG | ecosystem: Environmental > Aquatic > Freshwater > Lake | place: Lake Montjoie...
AATTAGCCACAAACGACATCGCCCCCATGGATGTCTTGGCCACAGTTTGTTGGGCTCCATATGGCGGCAGGAGCATCAAAGACAAAAGAACAATCACTGAAACCATGAGTGCCAGAGCAGGTATTAAACGTTTGAATCGTTTTAAGTAAAACTGCCGTAATGAAATACGACCTGTTTCGCTCAACTCGCGTTCGAGCATACCTGTGATGACAAATCCGGAAATGACAAAAAAGGAGTCAACCCCAACAAAACCGCCGTGGAATGGAAGTCCGGTGTGGTAGGCAACCACCAGAAGTACCGAAATTGCACGGAGTCCCTGGATGTCTGATCGCCTATGCGAGTTCAGATCGGAAATTGGAAACCGCCTTTTCGTACTGAGTTTAATCTTCAAATAATATATGACGAATTAGTAGTTTGAGCAAAACCCGACTAAGTGATTCACGATCCTGGATGAGGCTTGGCCATCACCGAATGGGTTCGGTGCAGTCGTCAAATTAGGTTTCTCAATAGCTCGTAACGCATTAGAGACAATGAGTTGTTTGTCAAAACCTACGAGCGTTCCCCATCCACTCTCGAGAACCTCTGCTCGTTCGGTTGTCTTGCGCGTGATGATGATGTGCTTGCCAAAACTCGGTGCTTCTTCTTGGAGGCCACCCGAATCAGAGATCAGAAGCAAACACTTTTGCAAGAGTTGAATAAATGGCAAATACGGTTGTGGGGGAATGAGAAATATGTTTTTGTGACCAGACAGCATGCGCTGGGCATTGTCTTGAACACGTGGATTGAGATGGACGGGGAAAACTATTTTGTGTCCAGCGTTGGCTAATTCAAGGATGCTTTCAAACACACTTGTTTGGCCATCACCAAAACCTTCGCGACGGTGTTGGGTAAAGAGAATGAAAGGCTCGATGAGAGAAAAACCCAGTTGAGCCTCAAGATCTAGTTGGATGTTGGGCCGAGTTGTCAGGAGTTGCGAAACATGGTGAAGAGCATCAACCACCGTGTTGCCGGTGACGTAGACAGAATCGGTGTGACCCTCTTTACGTAAATTGTTTGCAGAACCTTCGGTGGGTGGGAAGTGCAAAGATGAGAGTGCATCAATCATGCACCTGTTGCTCTCCTCTGGCCAAGGATTCCAAATGTCATAAGAACGCAATCCAGCCTCGACATGCGCAACAGGAATCTTTATCGCGTGCGACAAAATAGCAGCAGCGGTCGCCGTCGCTGTATCGCCCTGGACAATGACCACGTCAGGATTTAGTTGTTTCAAATGAGGCTCTAGGTCGATCATCAGTTGGGGAATTGCAGATACCTGGGAAGCGCTGTCATGGGTGGCAAGTGCGATATCAACCTTGATTCCCCATAACTCCAAAATTCCGTTAAGCATTTCCTTGTGTTGGCCACTGGAGATCACCGTGAGACGAAAAGTATTTCGACGCTGAATTTCGGCAATTACTGGCGCTAATTTGATCGCCTCTGGGCGAGTGCCGAACACAACGCATAAATGGGATGCCGTGTTTTCTAGCACCCACTCAGGTTAGTGCAAATAGGATTTTGTACATTGAAAATTGAAGTATTATTGACCAATGCCAACGTTCAAGATTTATTTGGGCGAACTTAAGCAACAATACGTTGAAGTTCGGGCGTCGGCAAATTGGTTTGGCGTTGCGAGAATTTTGATGACTTTTCTTGTAAAGGTTGCGCCAAGGATATTTTGGCACTTTGTAATTAAGCGAGGATTGCTGGTTGCGCGAAATATAACAAAGTTCTATCTTTTTGTTTGGTTGCCCGGAGTATTTAAATGGCTACCAATAGTTGTGGCCAGAATGATCAGGGATTTTATTGAATCACTGGCCCTGCCAAAAATAGGACTCAAACGCCAAAACTATAGAACTCAAATTGATTTTGAGCGACGAAATATCGTGATGTTGCCCCCAATTGACTGGAATTTTAGACATCAACGACCTCAACAATTTGCTTTTGCACTCGGAATAGCCGGTCGGAAAGTGTTGTATCTCAACCCGACGGTGCGTAAATCGTTTTATGGCAAGACATTTATTAAGTCAAGCCAAATTGATAATGTACAAATTGCGACTCTTTATTGGAAATATGGGAAGAGATATCTTGGAATTCATGGCATGTCCGAGTTGGAATCGCAAGAGATTGCTAGAGCAATTGAGAGGTTCATAAGTCAGAATAACTATGGGTCGGTCGCGGTTGTCGTGCAGCAACCTGGCTGGTTGTCTATCGCGCAAAGACTCGCGAATAGTCAAATAATTTTTGACTGCATGGACCATCATGCGGGATTTACAAATATTGATGCTTCGGTGGTAGAGGATGAGTCGAGCCTCTGTCATCTGGCAGACGTGACAGTGGTGTCAAGCAACGGTCTGCTCTCGAAGAGTCAGTTTGCCAACTTGCCGCGAAAATCGCTGATACAAAATGGAGTGGCAATTGAAGATTTTGCACAAGTTCCGATTTCAAGAAATGAGTCGACAACTGTTATCGGCTACTACGGCGCTATTGCTGATTGGTTTGATATTGATCTAGTTGAGCATCTTGCGAAGACGATGCCAACAACCAGCATAGAAATAGTCGGACGTGTGCATCATCAAGCAGTACAACAGCGGCTCAAGTCGTATGCAAACGTGAAGTTCTTTGGAGAAGTTCAATATAAAGATTTACCTCAAACCATACGAAACTGGGATGTTGGGATTATTCCATTTTTAGTGAATGATCTGACTCTCGCAACAAATCCGGTGAAGATGTATGAGTACGCGGCATCGGGTTTTCCTGTCGTCTCAACAGACCTGCCAGAGGTGGCAGATGCTGCCACAAATGTTGAAGGAATATACATTGCACAAACACCGGAACTGTTTGTTGAAAGTATTCAGGCCGCCGCCAAATTGAATGTAGAAAAACGGCAAGAGCTACGAAACTGGTCTGAGGGTCATAGTTGGAAATTGCGTATTAATGATTTTTTGCCACTTCTTGTCGATGAAATTGTTGTCTCGGTAGTGGTGTTGATGTGGAATAACGCAACCATGACGATCAATTGCCTATCGAGTGTGCTGAACCGCAGCGATTACGGTGCGCTCGAAGTGATCTTGGTGGATAATGCTTCAGAAACTAAAGAATTCGAGCAAGTCAAGAATTGGTGTGATGAGTTTGCTCCAGGAAAAATAACAGTTGTACGGAACTCAACCAATTTGGGCTTTGCTGCTGGCAACAATGTTGGACTCCGCATCGCTTCAGGTGAATTTGTAGTGATTTTGAATAACGACACTCAGGTTGCTCCAGGCTGGATACATCGGTCACTGCGTCATTTTCGCAACAATGAATCACTTGGTCTTCTCGGACCTTCGACAGATCTGTGCGGTAACGAGGCAATGGTTGCAATGCGTGGCTCTGCCAAAAATTGGCTACATGAGGCAACAGAGCGTTTTGGACTCCGTACGTACAAGCTGTTACCGGCGCGTACCGTTGCATTTTTTTGTGTGTTCATTCGTCGGGAAGTGCTTGATCGGGTGGGTTTCCTTGACGAGAATTTTGGTAGAGGATACTTTGAAGATGATGACTATTGTCGAAGAGTAGAAACTGCGAAATACACAATTGGTATTGCACGTGACGTATTTGTGCATCATGAGATGGGGTCATCGTTTGATCAGGTTCCTTCACAAGAAAAGCAAGATCTGTTTCATCGAAACAAGCAACTCTACGAAGCGAAGTGGGGCAAGTGGATACCTCATGTAAGTGCATCGGACGTTGATGCTCGATAGATCTAGCAAGTCGGTAAGGGTCTTGGGCAACTGCCAAGTAGGTGGTTTGACGGCGGCGCTAAGAATCTTGGTACCTGACGTGAAGTTCAGTCGCAAACTCGTGACAGGAGAGCGCGGGAAACTGAAGCGCGAACTGAGGAAACTGTCGCACCGCAAGTTGATGATTCAGGACTCTGTTCTGCGCATCGTGCTATCGGACGAGACACTTCGAGAGTTATTGCCGAAGGTTTACATTGTCTACCCAACTATTACCTTTTCGGCATTTCATCCTGATACGCAGTACATATTTTGTGAAGAACGTGTGATCAAGAATGGTTTGGGTAGTGATTGGAATTCAAGAATACTTGTTTGGGCCTATCTCAACGAGTTAACGGTTGACGAATCACTACTACTTTTTGACATGGAAACATACAAAAAACTTGGGTACCTAGATGAGTGGTCAAATTCAACTGAAGAACTGCGGAGGACATTTGAGAATTGCTCCCTTGACTACAGCCAGTGGATACGAGGGGTGCAGCGCGACGGACAATTCATGTATGGCATCAATCACCCAATGCCGGCAGCGCTCACATATCTCGCTCGGCAACTTGCCGATCGAGAATTTTCGTCGCACGTACAATCTTTGCGTGAACCGAATGGAGATCCGAAAGACTACTTATCGCATATTGTGTGGCCGGTCTACCCAGAAATAGCCGAAGAACTTGGCATGGAAGGCGATTACCACTGGCGCGTGGGAAGAAAGCGCGCAAACTTGCACGAATTTGCGCAACGGTGTTACCAATCTTGGGATCTCATTGGTCTGCGTAATCTGAAAATCACATATGTTCCAGATTCTGTAGCACGAGATAATGTGGTGCTTCAACCACTAGTCGGACGGAAATAATGGATCACAACCCATATAGAGGGTTAGCCGCTTCCCAGTATTGGCGCAGTGGTGTTGCAGAAGTTGGTCCTGGCCAATTTGACCCTGTCACTTCAGTCAAGTTTCAAATCACATCACATGATGTGGTTTCAACTTTGGGATCGTGTTTTGCGCAACACTTGGCACGTCATATAAAAGACAGCGGACTTCGCTACATGATGACCGAACCATTGCTTGAAACCGAGGAACAAACAGAGCAGGCGGCCATGATGGCTACTCAGTTTTCGGCACGCTACGGAAACATCTATACAACACGTCAGGCATTGCAACTGTTGGATAGGGCAAATGGCTGGGAAACGGCTGATGATGTGTGGGAGCGAAATGGGCGCTACTTTGATGCATTTAGGCCACATGTGCGCACAGGCGGGTTTACCACCATTGAGGAATTGCGCGATGCACGAGTAGCCCATCTGCAAGCCGTGAAGCGGGTGTTCACCGAGTCGGACGTGGTGGTTTTCACCCTTGGGCTCACCGAAGCATGGATGTCGACTATTGATGGGGCTGTGTACCCAACTGCACCTGGGGTGATTGCTGGATCACAGGACAATTCGCGACATGTCTTTCAAAACTTTTCATATCCAGAAGTGTTGAGCGACCTACTGAATTGGTGCCAGAGGGTACGAGAGATGAACACGAGTGTGCGGATCTTGTTAACTGTCAGCCCGGTGCCACTTAATGCAACGTATGTGCCACGGAATGTGTGGACATCGACGACATACAGCAAGGCAGTTTTACGAGCAGTTGCTGGTGATGTAGCTGCTGAGTTGCCATACGTTGATTATTTTCCGTCTTATGAAATTGTTACGTCCCCTCAGGCACATGGAAGATATTTTGAAGATGATTTACGAGAAGTAACAAGTGTTGGAGTAAAACATGTGATGAGGGTTTTTGATCGACACTATGTACTGCGAGATGGAACCAGCGATTTAAAGGCACCAGCCCAAGTTCGGACTGCCTCAAAAATTGGAGATGGTCAAAAAATCTCTGATGTATTTTGCGATGAAGAGTTTCTTGATTAGTTAAGAGTGATTGAATTTGATTGCATCATCGATGGTTCCATCAAATGCAATCTTTCCATCTTTTAATACAATTCCACGCTGACAAGTATCTTTCAAGAGTTCGGCATTGTGTGACGCAAAAATGAGAATTGATGCATCGTTGTACAGTTGTTCGAGCACGCGCTGAGCCTTACGCCGGAAGTATTCGTCGGCCAAACCGAAGCCTTCATCGATGACGATGACTTCGTGGGGTCGGGCAGTTGCAAGCGCAAAAATGGTGCGGGCAAACATGCCGCTCGAAAAAGTGCGCATCGGTTGGTCAAAGTATTCGCCAATCTCGGTTAAATCTTCAATCCAATCGACGACTGCAGGAATTTCACTCTTGGGAATACCAGCAATAATGAGGCGTGAGATGCAGTTTTCACGCGCCGTAAGCGAGTCGACCATTCCGTATCCAGAGTCAAGCAATGCCGAGACGTCAGAGTTGCGTTCGATAGTCCCTTCGTCAGGAACGAAAATTCCCGCAATGAGACGCAACAGCGTTGTTTTTCCTGCTCCATTGGGGCCGAGAATGCCAACTCGTTGACCGTCTGCAATTTCAAGAGAAATTTGATCCAATATTCTGCGGTATCGGTGTATTTTCGTTGGCTGTTCTTGTCCGGCAACTGAATACAGGCGCCTGCTGAAGACGACATCTTTGAGAAGAATATGTGTCATGCGCTATACAAGTTTTCTGATTTGTTTGAAGTATGACTGCAATATCTCGAGAAGGAGAACTGACACCACAACGGTGATAATGCAGCGGGTAAAGAGATCCCATCGAAAATGATTCTCTAGCACTGCCTCTTTGGTGAGAACGATGAACCAACCGATTGGGTTGATATTGAAAATTATTTTCATTGGCCCTGTTGCTGGTGGAGACCAGAAGATTGGGGTAAGAAAAAATCCGACTTGGATGAGTGACGGCAGAAGAGACTTGAGGTCTCGTCTCCAGAGTGTGAGCCGTGCAAAAACTGCGACAGGAAAAACCAGAGCGGGCACGACAAGAAGCGCAAGTGGTAGGAATAGCACTATGTGCCACGAGAGCTTGTATCCACCAATGAGAAGAGCCAAAGCAACGACTGGCAGGTTGTGAAAGAAAATAATGGTGTTGCGCCAGATCAGACGGAACACAAGTGATAATTCGTCAATCGTTGAATTCAGTAGCACTCCACGTTCTGATTCGAAAAGATCTGATCCGTCATTGAGCGAAATCGATACGAGAGTCCAGATTGCCAACCCAATACCGAGTTGCGGTGTGAGCGTAAGTGCCTTGTTATTTCCGACAAGCCCGATTGCTACTGAAGATCCAAGAACTGTGGCTCCAAGCGACGTTGCTGACCACCAGGGCCCAAGTTTGGTTCTGGCATATTGGGCTCGCAGGTCACGCCAACCGAGGTGTGTCCAGACTCGAAAGTTGGTGAGTGAGACCCAAAAAACTGATTTGTTACGCAAGAATCAAATTCCTTCTGCTCTGTAAGTCGTAACTGTCGAGATCATCATGTGGAAATTGTAACTGGTTGCGACTTCTTGCGTGAGATTTCAGCGTTGAGAAGATCACGTACTCTCTCTAACTCGGCACCTTGTTCGAATCCATTACCCATAGCAGCACGCCCTGTCGATAGTGCCGACTGCCATGCTTCATCGGAAAGAAGAATCTCGATGGTCGACTTGGCCAATTGAGACGGGTCGTCTGTCATGATTGTGTCATTGAGGAATTGGGTTTGAAAACCCTCGAATGAAATAACAGTGCCGACAACGGGGCGACCATGAATGAGGTTAGAAACAACCTTGCCTTTCATGCCGGCCCCAAATCGAAGAGGCGAAACTAGTACACGAGTTTCGGCAACGACATCGTTCCAAGTAGCGAACCAACCCCGAACCTCTACTGATGGAACCATCGACCAAGCTGATTTTTGATCGTCGTTTAAGCCACTTCCCCAAATGAGGAACTTGGCGTCGGGCACTTCTTTGAGGATTGTTGGCCAGATGTTCTGGAGAAAATATTGAACAGCATCAATGTTTGGACTATGAAGAAAAGAGCCGACGAAACCGACGGTGAGTTGATTGACTGGTTCGACAGATACTGAGCTCGTTGGCGCACCACGAAATATTGGGAAGTGGATAAAATTGCCAACAGCACCGCGTTGCCTGACATATTGCAGATCGTTGTCAGTGACAATCAATGTGGCACTTGGTGATTCGAGAGTTGGTTTCTCTAACTGCCACATCGTTTCCACATCCCTCGGAAGGCCCAAGTTCCAGCGCAAGTCAATCGCGCTCTGATGCGTCTGGTTGGACGTGAGTGCAATGAAGCTCTCTACACGACGTGTCACGATGTCGCTGGTGTGATGAATCCAGATCTTGTCAGAAATGCGGTCTGTGCTGAGCTTGATGGCAACCATGATGCCGAACGAACAAATGATTGTTGACTCTTCAATAATCTTCTTACCCAACGCACTGTCATACTGAGCGCAACAAACACCACTTGCTCGCCATGCAGCAGTATCTTCAAGCGAGGCTTGATGAATGAAAAGCGCTGTAACTTCGTAGTCCAACTGAATGAGGTAGTTGACGAAGAGTTCGAAGTCGATCGAACCACCATCTCGATCTGACTTTGGGACCGTATCGAATATGCATACGATGCGTTGTCTGCTGCGGTAATGCGTTTCTACACGTGGAGAGTTGTCAAAATTGGTGTGCAAACTGAGAGAACTTTGATGGGCAGTGGCAACTTTTACTTGGTTGATGAGTTGGAAACTCTTGAGTGAATTGCCATCCGTTTCATCACGTCCCATGCTCGTGCCTTCGGCATGAATAACGAATGCAAGAGGGGCGTAACGCACATGCATACCTGCCTCATGTGCTCGGATACAAAAGTCGGCATCGTCGTAATACGCAGGAGAAAGATCGGTATTGAGACCTCCAAATTGTTTCCACACAGATGTGCGAATGAGCATTGCGCATCCGCTGACATAATCAACTTCACGGGAGAAGGAAAATCGGGGGTCATCGATACCAAAACCTCTGCCTCGGTGTGCTGCACTGGCATCTTTGAAAATGAGGCCACCAGCCTCTTGGATTGCAAGTTGCGGGCTGAGAATGCACGGACCTACAACTGTATTTAACGGATCACGTTGCATTTCTAGGACGAGTTCGTCGAGCCATCCGGGGCAGACGATCGTGTCTTGGTTGAGAGTGAGAATGAATTCGGTAGAGATGTTGGTGGTCGCGGTATTGACATTGTTGATGTATCCAAGGTTGGAATTGTGACGCACCACCGTGATTCCAGGAATATTTGCTAATTGAGAGAAGTTGCAGTCTGGTGAGGCATCGTCGGTGATCAAAATTTGGTAGTGAACTTGGCTCGGATGTGTTGCAATTGACTCAATACACGTAGCAACCTCAAGGAAGTTGTTGTAGGCCGGTATGCAAATGGTGACCGTAGCAACCTTTGGTTTGTTGTTTGACTTTTCTATTACCTCGGCCACGCGTTGCACTAATGACTGAATCAAATCCGTGTTGTTTTGGTGCCTATTTTTTTTGACATTATTGAGTAGTTCTTGAATTGCTGGATACCAATCAGGCGGAGCGTTGCGCAGGAAGGGCAGCAAATCTTTGGATGATGTACTTGGACTGATGTGGAAGCCACCACCATCTGTGCCAAAAAGTTGGATGGCGGTAGCAATAGCAGTTTTCAGTGCGGAGAAAACACCGACACTTCGAACGAGTTGAAAGAAGTAGGAAAATCCTTGCGCCAACGAAACTTGACTTCTGCCATCTCTAGATGTTTTGAGAGAGATTTTCAATCTGCAAGCCAATCGTCAAGACGCAACTGCATATCGTTTATGGTAACAACTTCCCACATGCGACTGATTTGAATAGGTGTGGATAAACTTGAGCGAAATGAGCCTTTTCGGAATAGTCGTCCCGTTTTTTTCGGATGAAAAATACCTGAAGGAAATGCTGAAATCGATTGCAGCACAGACCAGTGACCAGTGGGTTTGCCTAGTAATCGATGATTCGGGGCGCACTAATGAGGCCGAGTTAACCGTTCGATCAATGGGAAATCCAAAGATGACCTACATCAAGAATGAAACCAACTTGGGCTTGGGCAGGTGTTGGAATACTGGGCTCGAATACATGATTGGAACATTTGATCCGACTGTGGTTGCAGTTGTGCACGCCGATGATGTGTTGGAGCCGCAGTTTGTTGAAGTTTCGCTTGGTGGGCACGTCGATAATCCGAGCGCAGTAGCAGTGCACACAGCGGTAACTGTGGTTGACGAGCAAAATGAAAAACGCTTCTCATTTCCCGACTTTGTGAAGTTTCATGTGGCGCCATATAAACACTCACGGTCAATCTCGACAACTGGCGATATAGGTTTGGCATCGATATTGCGCGGAAACTTTGTTTTTTGCCCAACTGTGAGTTTTAAGACGAACCTCATTTTGCTTCCCTTATTTGACTCCAACTGGACGCAAGCAATTGACTTGGATCTCATTTCTCGATTGTTACTCCAGGGTCAGACAATTGTTGGAGTACCCGACTTTGTGTATCGCTATAGACGGCACCCTAATAATCTGACTTCACAGTTGACGGATACGACCATACGTTTTATTGAAGAAATACGCTTTTACAAAAGGATCTCATCGGACTGTGCTGCAATTGGGTTTGTTCAGAGCGCAAAAATGGCATCACGAATGACCATGGTTCGTCTCCACATCTTGTATCGATTGCTTCAGAAGATGGTCAGAATGGATCTTTCGTCATCGCGCAAACTTGT
>Ga0114966_10005664_pt1 | contig 10522 bp, 8 predicted proteins | sample M_130207_XF_Meta_FD_87029 | JGI IMG/M metagenome (GOLD analysis project Ga0114966, IMG submission 87029) | Freshwater microbial communities from Lake Montjoie, Canada to study carbon cycling - M_130207_XF_MetaG | ecosystem: Environmental > Aquatic > Freshwater > Lake | place: Lake Montjoie...
AATCTTATTTTACAGGACGTTAACTTAAAAGTTCAAAGGGGAGAATTTGTCTATTTGGTAGGTAAAACGGGTACGGGTAAAAGCAGTCTTTTAAAAACACTTTACGGTGAAATTACACTTACCGAAGGCAATGGCCAGGTAGTAGGGTTTGATTTAAAGCAAATGGATTGGAAGAAATTGCCCTTTTTGAGACGAAATTTAGGGGTTGTTTTTCAGGATTTTCAATTATTAACCGATAGGAATGTGCACGAAAACCTTCGTTTTGTCTTAAAAGCAACTGGTTGGGAAGATGAAAAATTGATAGAGCAAAAGATAGATGATGTGCTCACCAAGGTAGGTTTACAGAATAAGGGGTTTAAAATGACCTATGAAATGAGCGGAGGAGAACAACAAAGAGTAGATATAGCGAGGGCTTTATTGAATTCGCCTAAATTAATACTAGCAGATGAGCCTACGGGTAGTTTAGACCCTGAAACCAGTGATGAAATCATGCAATTATTATTTCAGATTGCTAAAGATGATGGCACAGCCATTTTGATGGCTACCCACGATTTTATGGTCGTTGGTAAGTTCCCATCTCGCACGCTCACAACAGCTGGCGGAAGGCTAAAAGAGGGGGTCTAATTTTTCTCCACTAATTGTACACAAAACGCCATTTTTTTCTAGATTCTAGGCACTTTTTCTTATGTTCGCAGACATAAAAAGTAGAATTAAAAGTGAGACTAAAGTCATTAGAAATCAAAGGGTTCAAGAGCTTTGCTGACAAAACTATTGTAAGTTTTGACGAAGGGATAACTGGCATTATTGGGCCAAATGGATGTGGTAAAAGTAATATCATAGATAGTATTAGGTGGGTAATAGGAGAGCAGAAAATTTCTGCCTTACGAAGTGAAAATTTAGACTCCTTGGTTTTTAATGGTAGTAAAACAAGAAGTGCAAGTAGTATGGCCGAAGTGAGCCTTACTTTTGAAAACACCAAAAATTTATTGCCAACAGAATTTAGTACGATTACTGTAACACGTCGTTTTTACAAAAATGGTGAAAGTGAATATAGATTAAATGATGTGGCATGTCGATTAAAAGACATTCATAATTTATTTTTAGATACTGGAGTGAGTACCGATAGTTATGCCATTATTGAATTAGGCATGGTGGATGATATTATTAAAGATAAAGACAATAGTCGTCGAAGGATGTTAGAACAAGCGGCAGGTATAACCATCTATAAAACAAGAAAAAAAGAAGCCAAGAATAAATTAGATGCTACAGAGCAAGATTTAGCGCGTATTGAAGATTTGTTATTTGAAATTAACAATCAACTTAAAACATTAGAAAATCAAGCTAAGAAAGCAGAGAAATATTTTGAAATCAAAAAAGATTATAAAGATACTGCTATTGAGTTGGCTAAAGCCTCCTTGGAGGGTTTTAACATTAGTTATAAAGAATTAAATGATCAACAAGAGGAGCAAACCGATAAGAAGTTTCAATTAGAAGCTTCCATTGCTTTAGAGGAAGCTTCTTTGGAACAAGAAAGAGTAGTATTTATTGAAAAAGAGAAGCATTTGCAAGCCATGCAACATGAGTTCAATGATAAATTACAATTGCTTCGAACCAAAGAGAATGACAAAAACTTAGCAGCGCAACGTTTAGATTATTTAAATGACAAAGAAGCAAATTTACAAGAGTTCTTATTAAGAGCAGAAGGGCAATTAAAAACGATTGGAGATTCTATTGAATACACCAAGTTGCAAGTGTTGGAGGAGGAAAAGATATACCAAGATTTTAAATTGAGAGTTGACCAATCACAAACTGAATTAACCAATAAGAGAACCCAGTTTGATGATCAAAGATTGGTATTAGACCAATTGCGTCAACAATATCAACAAATTCAAAGAAATCAATTTGATGCAGAAAAAAAGGTAGCTGTGTCCGATACTTCTATTCAAAACGTACAAAGAAGTCATCAGCAACTAGAAGAAGAACAAAACCATAGAGTAGGGCAAATTCAAGATTTAACAAAACAATTAGCTGCTAAGGAAATTGAGTTAACCAATGGAAAAGAACACTTAGCTGCCTTGCATATTCAACATGAAAAAGCAAGAGCAAGTATTTTTGAAACCCAAGAACAATTAGAAATATTAAGATCTGAATTGGCCGAACAAACGCGAAAATTAGATGCCAAGAAGAATGAATACGATTTATTGAAGAGTTTGGTGGATAATATGGAAGGTTATCCTGAAAGTGTAAAATTCTTACACAAAAATACTGGTTGGAATCATGAAGCACCTATTTTGTCTGATATTTTATATGTACAAGAAGCTTACCGTACCGCTGTTGAAAATGTATTAGAGCCTTACTTAAATTACTATGTTGTCAATAATTTAAAAGAAGGAATGCAAGCCATTCAATTGTTGGATGATAATAAAAAAGGAAAAGCCAATTTCTTTTTATTGGATCAGTTAAATGGTGCAAAAGCAGAATCTACACCTGCCAATACCATTTCAGCATTATCTGTCATTGAAGTAGATGCTAAGTACAGTGCATTGGCCAATCATTTATTAGGAAATGTATTTATAGCAGAAAACGAGCAAGCTTTGGAGGGAGATTACGCTGGTATCATTTTAGAAAAAACTGGTAAATATGTTAGAGGTAAATATACTTTAACAGGAGGAAGCGTAGGTATATTTGAGGGTAAGAAAATTGGACGTGCTAAAAACTTAGAAAAATTATTAGAAGATATCCAAGCACAAGAAAAAGTAGTGAATGAATTGAAATTAACTATTCAAAATCAACATAATTCAGTTTTACAGTTTAATGAGTTATTAAAGGAAAACGAAATTCGTTCTACTGAGCAATCCGTTAATACTTTAATCAATGAAGTTTTTGCGAATAAAAATAGATTGGAAAACTTACATGCTGCACAAACTTCGGCCATTGCTAAATTAGAGGAGTTCTCTAATAAGATGAACGAGGAGCATGCTGCTATTGCAGATACAAGAATTGCCTTAGAAGCATTGAATATTTCTTTGCACAGCACACAAGCCCAATTAGGCGATATTGAATTGGCTTATCAAGCAGCGGAACAAGCTTATCATTTGGCTTCGGGCGAATTCAATGAAATGAATTTGCAATTAACCAAGCAGTATAGCAAAATTGAAGCTTTACAACAAGAAGTGCTATTTAAAGAAAATCAATTGAATGATTTGCATGCGCAAATTCAAGCCAATAGCACTCAGCTTACAGAAGCAAGTGCAGCTATTGTTGAAAGCAAAGATCAGTTAGGTCAATTAGAATCAGCATTGGTGAATTTGATTAGGAATAAGGAGGAAGAAGAATTAAAACTGAATGAGGCAGATCAATCCTATTATAATTTACGAAATAATTTACAGGAGAAAGAAAGTGCTTTAAGATTGCAAATTAAATCAAAAGAATTAGTAGATCAAATCATAAATGAAATTAAAGATCAACTCAATAATTTAAAATTACAGTTGTCTGGAATGAAAGAACGATTGAATGTTGAATTTAAAGTAGAGTTGGAAGAGATATTAGAAGATGGCAGAACTACAGAAATTACTTTAGAGGAGTTGCAAGCGAGTGCAGATAGGATGAAGAAGCGTTTGGAGAATATGGGTGAAGTAAATCCAACTGCTATTGAAGCATATACCGAGATGAAAAAACGTTATGACTTTATTTTAGATCAAAAGAATGATTTAGTAACCGCTAAGGAAAGTTTAATGTTGACCATTCAAGAAGTCGAAGCTACTGCTAACAAGGCGTTCTTAGAAACTTATAACCAAGCTAGGGAAAACTTCCAAAAAGTATTTAAAGCTTTATTCACAGAAGAAGATTCTTGTGATTTAATTTTAGTAGATCCTGATAATTTAGCAGAAACTGCTGTAGAAATTGTAGCTCGCCCTAAAGGTAAAAAACCATCTTCCATTAGTCAATTAAGTGGGGGAGAACGTACATTAACTGCTACGGCGATGTTGTTCGCTATCTATTTAATCAAACCAGCTCCATTCTGTATTTTAGATGAGGTAGATGCACCTTTGGATGATGCCAACGTGAGTAAGTTTACTCAAATGATTCAGAAATTTAGCGATAACTCGCAGTTTATTATTGTAACCCACAATAAACAAACCATGAGTGCAGTTGACGTTATTTATGGAGTGACCATGCAAGAGCCTGGTGTAAGTAAATTGGTGCCAGTGGATTTTAGAAGTTTAAGTAATTAAAATAGTTTATATTTCAATTGCTATTTAATAATATCAGTGGGAAGCTTTTAATAGAAGCTTCCCATTTTTTATAAAGTAATTTTTATATATTTTGATTAAGTCTTCGCTTATATTATTTTTTTCTTGTTTCTTACTCTATTTGCCTTTTAGCAGAGAGCCTGATTATTTTGATAGCGAAACTGCCCCAGCTATCATAGTCCAAGAAGAGGATAGTATTGTTGCGAAGTACAATGAGTTTGGTAAGCCTTTTCAAATAAAGCTAAATACCAATGATTATCGGTCTAAAATTGGCTTTAAAGTTGAAGTTATCTATGAGTTAAGCCATCCAGAGAAAGCCTGCCTAAATGAATTGTGGGGCTATTGGCTACTACCTAAAGAATTGGCCTGGTCTTTTGGGTCATTTGTAGTCTTATTAGGAATAGCTTTTGCCACCACTCACCGCCCACATCCTAATGCCATTGCCGAACAATTAAAAGGGGAGGAAGGCCCTAAGACAAAGTATCAATAGTATATATAATGTTTTATAATCCTGATTATTTAAAAGAATAAACACCTATACCTCGGCTCTCAGATCGCTGCGCTCACAATGTTCGCTCGGCATAGCATTTATTCTTTTTAAATAATATAGTCTTGTAATTTTAATGAACGTTAAATAATTTTCCAGCTTTAACGCTTAAGTAAACGTTTAATCTCTTTGTCAACGTCGCGGGTTTTGATGGTTTCTCGTTTATCAAACTCTTTTTTACCCTTGCCTACGCCAATCTCTACTTTGGCAAAACGTTTTTCATTAAAGAATATTCTTAAAGGAATAATGGAATAACCTTTTTCTTTTACTTTGGTTTCTAATTTTTCAAGCTCTCTTTTTTGTAACAATAATTTTCGGTCATGCACTTCAATATGGTTGTTGACATTGCCATGAGTATAGGCATTTATAAACAAACCTCTCACCCAAAGTTCTCCTTTATCAAACATGCAAAAAGAATCATTAAAACTTACCTTGCCTTCTCTGATCGATTTTACTTCCGTTCCAAGCAATACGATGCCTGCCTCATATTTATCCTCTATGTGGTAATTAAAATAGGCTTGCCTATTGTTTAATTCTTTTACTTGAACTGTTTTCGATTTGGCCATAAAAAATCCCGGAACTGAACTAGTGCCGGGATACAAAAATAGGATTAAATATTGACTTCCTAAATGGATTAGTTTCTAAATAGAAACGCCACTTCTGATAATTTATTTTTTAATTCTTTTCTATCCACTATAAAGTCTAAGAAGCCATGTTCTAATAAAAATTCACTTCTTTGGAATCCAGCTGGTAAGTCTTTTTTAATGCTTTCTTTAATAACTCTAGGGCCAGCAAAACCTATTAGTGCCCCTGGTTCTGCTATATTGATATCTCCTAACATTCCAAAACTGGCCGAAATACCACCAAAGGTTGGATCGGTAAGCATAGAAATAAAAGGTAGTTGGGCATCACTTAATTGAGATAATTTACCACTTGTTTTTGCTAACTGCATCAAGCTAAATGCACTTTCCATCATTCTCGCCCCACCGCTTTTGCTTATCACTAAATAGGGTAGTTGATGTTGTATACAATAATCTACTGCTCGGCTAAATTTTTCACCCATCACACTTCCTAAAGAACCTCCAATAAATTCAAAGTCCATACAAGCTACTACTATTTCCTCTCCATTGACTTTGCCCACTGCTACGCGCATAGAATCTTTTAAATCAGTTTTAGCATGAATTTCATCTAAACGTTTTTGATAGTTTTTTAAATCTGTAAAATTAAGGGCGTCTTTACTTTTAATGGTATCAAAAAGTTCAGTAAAATTGCTTTCATCAAATAAAATATCAAAATATTCATCACTACCAATACGGTGATGAAAATTACACTTGCCACAAATAAATAAGTTTTCTTTTAATTCAGAACTAGTACAAATATGATTGCAAGACGGGCATTTTGTCCAAAGACCTTCAGGGGTTTCTTTTTTATCAGCGGTAGAAGTGGTAATCCCTTTTCTTTTCCTTTTAAACCATCTCGATTTACTCGCCTCTGAACCTGTAGTTTCTTCCCCAGTTAAGTTTACTTCAATATCTTCTTCTCTATTTTTCATAGTTAAGCAATCGTTTAATCTTACATGAAGTTATAAAAAATAAACAGTTACCCTTTTTAAGTAGGAGAGTGACTGTGTTAAAATTTTGTTTAAGCGTTTCTGCCAATGCAGTTTAGGTCATCAAATGCTGTTTCTAAGCGTTTGATAAATGATTCTTCCCCCTTTCTTAACCAAACTCTTGGGTCGTAATATTTTTTATTAGGTTTATCTGCCCCTTCTGGATTACCTAATTGAGCTTGTAAAAAGGGTTCATTTTTTTTATAATAACTCAGGATGCCTTCCCAAAATGCCCATTGCAAATCGGTGTCTAAATTCATTTTGATAGCTCCATATCCAATCGCTTCTCTAATTTGATTTTGAGGAGAACCCGAACCGCCATGGAAAACAAAATACACTGGCTTTTCAGCAGTGTTTAATTTTTTCTGAATATGCACTTGACTATTGTTTAAAATATCAGGTCTTAATTCAACATTACCTGGTTTGTAAACACCATGTACATTTCCAAAAGCAGCAGCTACTGTAAATAAATTACCCACTTTACTTAATTCGGTATAGGCGTATTCAACATGTTCTGGTTGCGTATATAATTTATCATTATCAACATTACTATTGTCAACTCCATCCTCTTCTCCTCCAGTTACACCCAATTCAATTTCAATACTCATCCCTAGTGGTGCCATTCTTTTATAAAATTCAACGGAGGTTTGAATATTTTCTTCCAAACTTTCTTCTGACAAATCTAACATATGGGAACTAAATAAAGGTTGTCCTTTTTCTTTTTTAAATTGTTCACCGGCATCTATTAAAGCACTAATCCAAGGCAACCATTTTTTGGAGGCGTGATCGGTATGTAATACAACAGGAACATTATAAAATTTAGCTACTTGATGAACGTGTAAGGCGCCTGCAATAGCTCCTTGAATATTGGCTTGTAAATTATCATTAGCCATTCCTTTTCCTGCTATGAATTGAGCACCCCCATTAGAAAATTGAATAATAATGGGAGAGTTTACTTTAGCAGCTGTTTCTATGGCTGCATTGATAGTATCTGTTCCAGTGGTATTGACTGCTGGAATGGCAAATTTGTTGTTCTTTGCATCATTGTATAATGTTTCAAGTTCTTTGCCAAATAAAACGCCTGCACGGTACTTACTCATAGTTTTTATATTAAGTTGCAAATATACAATTTAAGCCCCAAACGAATGTTAGCCTTATGGGTTTTAGTAAGTAAAAATAATCCCCAAAAATTAAGGGGATACACACATTTTAGCTTGTGAATGAAGCGGTTAAAGGAATCCTTTACTTTTCAACCAATCATCGTTGTATACTTTTCCAACATATCTACTACCATGATCGTGGAATATACAAACTACGAGATCTGATGGATTTAATTGGTCTTTAAGTTGTAGCAATCCTTGTAAACAACTTCCAGCACTATAACCACAAAATAAACCTTCCTCTTTTGCCAATCGACGGGTCATTAGAGCACCCTCTTTATCTGATACTTGTTCAAAATGATCAATCACAGACATGTCATAATTTTTGGGAATAAAATCTTCGCCAAATCCTTCTGCAATATAAGGCTGCACATAAGCAGGATCTTCAATGCCTGTTTCAAAATAGTGAGTGAGTAAAGAACCAATGGGATCAATGGCCCATACTTTTATGTTTGGGTTTTGCTCTTTTAAATATTTAGCCGTACCTGTAATAGTACCTCCAGTACCAGCAGTACAAACAAAATGGGTTATTTTACCTTCGGTTTGATTCCAAATTTCTGGCCCAGTACTTTCATAATGAGCTTGGCGGTTAGCCATGTTATCATATTGATTAAAGAAAAACGAATTAGGAATTTCTGTAGCTAATTTTCTAGCAACAGAATAATAACTTTTTGGATCCTCAGGTGTAACATTCGTTGGACAAACAATTACTTCGGCACCCACTGCTCTTAAAATATCCATCTTCTCTTTACTTTGCTTATCGGTAGTAGTGAATATACATTTATATCCTTTTACAATGGCCACTAAGGCCAGACCCATTCCGGTGTTTCCACTGGTACATTCTATAATCGTTCCCCCTGGTTTTAGTTGGCCTTCAGCTTCGGCTACTTCAATCATTTTTAATGCCATACGATCTTTAATAGAATTACCTGGATTGAAGTAATCCACTTTTGCTAAAATAGTAGCTGGAATAGTAGCTGTTATTTTATTCAGTCTAATTAAAGGAGTATTACCAATCGTTTCTAAAATATTATTTAACCACATTGGGGTTTGTACTATTTATTGTAGTAGTAAAATTACGATAATTAATAAGAAAAGTGTAAGAAAGTAATGCTGCTGTTTAATTTAAAAAAAGAAGGAACAGTCTTATAAATTTTCAAAATTGCTAGTAATAATTTCGCAGAATTTAGTATCAATCATTTTTTCGGCAAGTAAAATCATGTTAAAAAATGCTTTAGCATTGCTAATACCATGTCCTATAATAACGGGCTTATTGATACCTAATACAGGAGTTCCTCCATAATTTTCAAAGTGGTAACGTCCAAAAAATGAATCGTTTTGTAAGTTTTGATGTACAGCTGCATCGTACATGGCTTCGGCTGTTTTTAAAAGTATATTACCGGTATATCCGTCGCAAACAATCACATCTGCCTTATCATTAAATACATCTCTTCCTTCTACATTGCCTATAAATTGGATGGCTGTATTTTCTTTTAAAAGGGGGTAGGTGGCTTGCGCTAGTATATTTCCTTTTCCTTCTTCTTCACCAACATTTAATAAGGCCACTTTTGGAGCTGAAATGTTTAAAATATGCTTTGCGTACAAATTGCCTAAGATGGCAAATTGATTTAAATGTTCTGGTTTACAATCTGCGTTAAATCCAACATCTACCAACAATCCGGTTTTACCTTTTAACTTAGGCATTAAGGATGCAATGGTAGGCCTTATTACACCTTTGATAGGTTTAATAGTAAACATGGCACCCACTAGCATGGCGCCAGTATTGCCTGCGCTTAAGAATGCATCTATTTCACCAGCAGCCAATAGTTTAAAACCAATAGATATAGATGAATTTGGTTTTTCCTTTAATGCTTTAGTAGGATGTTCGTGGTAGCCAATAATTTCAGAGGCATGTACTAAATGTAAAAATGGTGAGGAAATCCCATGCTGTTGAAACAATTGATTCAACTGGGTTTCATCACCAATACAAAATAATTGATTATCCGATTGCGATAGATATTGTTGTACACCTTTTACGGCTTCTAGTGGAGCAAAATCACCACCCATCATATCGATGCCAATATTCATCTTAAATGGTAATTAAGCTTTTAGTGGCGCTTTCTCGCTAACTAAAAGTCCTTTGTAATACAATTTACCTTCTTGAACGTGTGCGCGATGACGTACATGGATTTCTCCAGTAGTACCATCTTTGCTTAATGTAACTTCTTGAGCTACATAATGGGTTCTTCTTTTAGCGCTACGTTGTTGCGAGTGTCTGCGTTTAGGATTAGGCATCTCTTATGTTTTAAAATTTATTATTTAATATTCGTTTCTAGTTGTTGGTCGCTTCATTGGGATCCTCTAAATCTTTAAATTGTTCTAAGCCTTTCCAAATGTTCTTGTTGTTGATTTCAATTTGGTTGGTTTTGAATTTATTTAAAGTTTCCAATACATTTTTGTTACAGTTAGATTCTCCTTTCTCGTTGAGCTTACAAATATTTTGTAAGGGGATACTTAAATTGATGAATTCGAAAATCCAATTCGCTATAGAAAAATGGCTTTCGCCTTTGTCTATGTAGAAAATGTCTGGATCTTCTTCCTGACTATTCATGGTGATGGGATCCTCGACCAATTTAACAATCAAGTTAAATTCATCCCAGAGTTGAACAGTTATGGGGTTGCCACAACGGTCACAGAGGGTATCGATTGCTCCATCCACATCAAAATGCAGCTGTAAAAACCCCTGTTTCTTATCTATATTAAGTTTAACAGTGGTTGCACAATTGCTAAAGTCTTGTGGTCCAAAATCGGCAAAGAACTTTTCCTCTATACGGTATTCAAACTCATGTAAACCGGGTTTTAAACCCACAAATGCTATTTCGTAAGCCCTGTTTTGGTTCATAACCGTACTTATAAGGGTGGCAAAGTTAGTAAAAACCAACCAAAAGACAAA
>Ga0114966_10005665_pt1 | contig 10520 bp, 12 predicted proteins | sample M_130207_XF_Meta_FD_87029 | JGI IMG/M metagenome (GOLD analysis project Ga0114966, IMG submission 87029) | Freshwater microbial communities from Lake Montjoie, Canada to study carbon cycling - M_130207_XF_MetaG | ecosystem: Environmental > Aquatic > Freshwater > Lake | place: Lake Montjoie...
AGCATTCGGGCCTTCAGGAGTGAGAGAGTTAGGGAAAGACGTGCAAGAGACATTATGAATTACATTCCCAGTCCTGAATTTGTATCATTTGTAAGAAATTTGATGCAGGAATTAGATACTGAAGCGGACTTTATACCGTTTTCTGGATCACAAGAGCCAACAAAATTTAATATTGCGTTGACATTATTTGACGCTGTAGTGGCTCTTGTAGAAGAAAGTTGCGAGTGCGCCATTTGTTTAAATAGCGAAATTAGTAGCACAAACATTGTAACATTAAATTGCGAACACCAGTTTTGCGGTGACTGTATTATAGGCACATTAAAAACACATAAAAAAACATCAGAATTGGAGCCCAGATGCGCTCTGTGCCGTTCCGATGTTTCGGCAATTAGAACAAATAGTGCCGATGTTCTAGCAAGAATCCAGGAGTTTTGCTTATAAAAAGTAAAAGGTAAGAGATAACAGGTAAGTAAGGTAAGTATATATATATGTTTTTTCTACTTTTACAAGTTTAAAAAAGATTTAAAGACTTGTTAGTATTTATAATTATTACAATGCAGTTTATTAGCACTAGCACAGCTTCCATTTACGTTTTAAATTCCTTTCGAAATACTCTTACGCACCAAACATTTAATGACCGGTTTATGCACTTGAAGATATTTGTAGATAGCGAGGACCTAGATTTGAAAGATATTTATATGAATGCTGCGGCAACTCATAATCAAAAGATTATTGGAGACCCTCACTTTTTTGATGCTGGATTTGACTTGTTTTTGCCTCAAAATATGCATTTTTATATTCCTGGCCGCACAGAGGTGCACGTGAATAAGGTGGATTTCAAGATTAAGTGCAGTGCTAAGATTCATATGTTGGATCGTGATAATGCTGAAAATAAATCGTATTTCACTGGTTTCTATACGCACCCCAGGTCGAGTTTATCCAAGACTCCTTTACGTCTTGCAAATTCTACGGGAATTATTGATGCTGGATACAGAGGCAATTTGATTGGTATGTTTGATTGTATGTGGTCCACTGAAGCAGCTGGTATGATTAATTCTGACTTTTGCAGTGCCAAATTTACTCGACTGTTGCAAATATGCGCACCTAGTTTGATGCCAATATTTGTTGAGATAGTTGAAAGTGCTGAATCGCTTGGACCAAATACGACACGAGGTGCGGGTGGAATTGGGTCGACGGGAATCTAAAACCACCTTTGGAAAGGTGGTGCCAAACATCTAATTCTTCCACTTTTAAGAAAAGTTCAACGAAGTAAGAGCAAAAAATCTAATTTGAATTATTTGTTTTGCTCCACTTTTTTAAAAGTTGATATATTATAGATGTCGTTTTTGGATTCAATGAAAAAAAATACAAACTTAGTTGTTGGGTTAATTTCACTGTTGATTGTCTTGTGGCTCATTATGTTTGCCATTCCCAGTCTATTTGTTAGCCTATTCAACACGGCTTTAGGTAATTTTATTCTTCTCGGTTTTATTATTTTAGCGGGTATGTACGACGCAAAATTGGCGATTGGATTGGCTGCGGTATTCTTTTTCTTATTTCGCTTTTCGCATTTGTCTGTATCTATGTCTTCAACTGCTTAGATTGATTAGATGCAAAGTTTGAGTTTAATTTTATAGTTATATTTTAAGATGAATTATAACTATAAAAATACGATTTGGATTATTATTGTCTCCATTATAGTGCTTTTGTTAGTTAATGGATGGTTACAAAAAAATGTCACTGCTACTGCTACTAAAGTGACTGTTAAAGAAGGATTTGAGTCAGTTGGTTACGAAGTAACCGGTTTAAATAAACCTGGCTTAAACCCTGATTTCACTTCCATTGGTACTTTAGAAGCTACTTTTAAGCCTGCTCCTGGTTTTGTGCCTTGGCCCAAGGATCTTCTTCACCGGTTTAAAATCTATCAAAAAACCGTCAGCAAAAATGTAAAGCAATACAATATGTATGTCCTGCAACAGCAAGCAACTGCTGAAGAGGCCGAAACACTTATTGAGACTGGTTATTGGCCGTGGCCCGAGGACCTAAAAGACGAATATATTAAGGCTGTTTGGCGAAATCCTATTATCAAGGTTGACGCTGGCTCTGCGCTGCAAAGTGCGCAGGAAATGTATTGCAAAAATGCTGCTATGCGGTTGCTCGGTTGGAATACAAAAGAAGGGCAATTCTTGCTTGCTGGTGTCGACGCTGGACGCACTGATGCAATGCCCGTTAAAAATACAATCAAATGCTCTGCGGATTTGAAGAATTCGGTTCTACAAAAGACTGTTTATAAAAGTTACAATTTATTTAATGGTTACAAGAATTCGGAAACGACGACAATAAAAAATGAGGATATCCCGTCTGAAGTGACGGGATTTAGTTTTGTGAATGGGCCTTGCAATCCGTGCAATGCAATAAATCAAACGCCGCAATATAATTGTCCTTTCAAACTGGCTATAAAGGACCAGGGCTCAGATATTAGCCCAGTTTGGAAGAGCTTGTGGGGTTTGTAATTTGTTTAAGCATCTTCATCTTCTTGTTGACTGCTCACGCCTCGCATTAGACCGAGTTTCTGTGGACTTGCATATGGTGACGCAAATGTGGTTTGTTGTCTTATGCTTTTGTTGAAAGTGGCAAGCAATTTGTCATCTTCTGATACAAAAGCAGATACTTCTGAGTTTGCAATGGCGTCATCTTCTAACGCTTTCTCTAAGTAATCGTCTTCTTCATCTTCATCTTCATCTTCTGCTTGAATACAAGAAGATGCTGGTGCTTTTTGAATATCGTCGAAGTCAAAACAAAACGCCGCTCTTTGTTTCTTAGGCACCGCACATTTTTGAACACAATTGTCTGAATCAGAATCAGAATCGTTATTAACCGCAGTTTGTCTAGAACAGTTCATAGACGCTTTTTGAATCTCTTCAGAATCATCTGAATCTGAATCATTATTATTATTATTGCAAGCAGTTTGTCTTGTAAGTCTAGTAAATGATTGACGATGATGTTCTGGTTCAGGTTCATCTATTGCGTCGCAAGTATATGTTTCTTGTCTGCCTTGCGACGTAATTCTTGAATTTATATAAACCTCAGCATTATGTTTTCCAAGGTTATCCATTGTGACCTTAACATCCATACAAAGCGTCTTATAAAATGCGTCGTTATTCAAATCATTGTCCGTCATATAGCGCAACATTCTGATTAAGAGCTGCTTCATTTCTGCCTTGAACTCTGTTTGCACTTTGTTAAACTGTGTTTGCCTATCTTTTGCCTCTTTTGCCTTTCTTTCTTTGATTTCTGCATCGGATGAATATAGGTCATCTTCATCCTTTAAGCCGAAAATTACATAGTCCAAGTCGCCTGTATAATTGGACTTCTTCATTTCACTACGTAACTGCTCTAATTCCTTTGCCTTGTACATTGCCTCTTGGACAGCTTGACGAAATTGAAACATAGTCAAGTCAGACTTTTCGTGTTCTGAAATGATATGCTCAAATGGTGTTCCATTCATTAGACAGCGGATTTTGATTACGACTGCGTCTGGACAAGGAGACATTATACTGAAATTCTTCGTCTCCTCTGAAGCAATACTTGGAATGGCAAGATGCGTTGACCACGTATTGTTTTTGTAATTGTATATTTGTCCGTTTTGGACTATTATTTCAACATTGGTTAGCGCCTCGTATAGAAACTTGTGTATTATTTCGCCAACACAATTGCCTGCACTTTCGGGGTCATTGATGTGTTTGTTCTCACCGTCTGAAATCTTCTGCAATATTTTTGCATCATAATGGACACCTAATCCGAGTATGAAGTTGGAGCAATTAGATGGCAGCAGTTTTCGCAATTCGGCTGGCCTGGTTTCGCCATTGTTTGCGTCTCCGTCAGTGATTACAACAATCATATTCTTAACGTCTTCTACTGATGTTTGCGTTTTTTGGACACATTTTCGTCCCTCTTTTAACGCATCCTCCAAATTTGTCCATCCTAGTGATTGGAGTTCATCTATTTTTGGGATTATCTCAGTTTGAATTTGCTCTTCTGACAAGCTGAGTAAATTTGGTACATCTAGAATGTGATGGACCTTGCTTTCAAATCCCTTAACCACAAAGTGGATATTGGTCTCTGAGTCCTTGAACTTGTATAACTCTCTTATCAAATTCATTGTAACTGTACGCATATGATGTATTTGCGTTCTTCTATCCTTGCATTTTTCATCCATAGAGCCGGAAAGGTCTATCAGCATTACAATTCGTAGCATTTTTGTTAGTACCTTGGTAAGTGTAGCAGCTTGAATTTTGAGCATTCCAAAATGCTGTATTTCATTTGGTTGTACTTGTGCTATTTGCGCTTGTATTTTATTTACTATTTTATTTTCTTGTATGTTATTTTCTGCTGTTTCGGGTTCAACAGCATTTGAACGTTCTACAGTTTCTATTTCATTTGCTGCTTGTATTTCAACTGCAATAGGCACAACATTATGAAATGACAATGTTGCGCTGTCCAACAAAACACTAGCGTTAGCAGTACTAGCGTTAGCAGTACTAGCGTTAGCAGTACTAGCGTTAGCAGTACTAGCGTTAGCAGTATTAGTATTAATATTAATTTCGGTATTGGTAAATCCACTCATCTTTTTCTATATAATTATACTTAACCTTTAATAGGTTTTTAGAATTTCAATTTTTTTTCTTACTTCGTTAAAACCTTTTCTAACGTAGTAAAGAAAAGTTTAGCCAAACAATCCAAATTGGATTTATCAAAATTATGATTTAAATACAATGATTATTAATAATATATAATGGAATCGAATTCTACTACTGAAATCCAAACTGCTAGCGGCGAGAAGAAGCCTGTTCGCCTCGTCGAAATCCCTGTGACCAATCAGAATGAGGCACTTCAATTGATTGTCACTTTTTTGAACTTGGCTCAAAAGAGAGGTGCATTTGCTTTGGATGAATCGGCAAAGCTTTGGGAGTGTGTTAAGCACTTTCAATAAAACTTTTAAGAAAAGTTTTGCAAAAATAAAACACAAATTAACTGTTTGGTTCTAGTTTGTCTCAACATTTTAAAAACGTTGAAACAAAGTGTAATTGTTTTGGATTTTTGGCTCCACCTTTCTTAAAGGTGGAATGGACGAGATTATAAAAAATAAATTGTATTTAGGAAATATGTTCGATGCGAACGATGCCAGTGCTATTAAAAATGCGAATATATCTTGCATTGTTTGTGTTGCGGAAAGATTGAAAATTATAAATACGAATCCAAACGTAACGGTTCATAAATACGAGTTGGCGGATGATTACACTTGCAACATTTCACTCTATTTTGACGAAATTGGTGAGATTATAAACAAAGGGGGTATTGTATTGGTTAATTGTGCTGCAGGAATAAGCAGGTCGTCAACAATTGTCATTGCTTACATAATGAAGTACTACAAATTGGATTTGAAAAGGACATTTGGGTTTGTGAAAAAAAAACGAAATCAAATATGTCCTAATAAAAAGTTTATGGAGTGTTTGCTAGAGTATGAACTATCTTTGTTTGGCAAGAATAGTTTGTCTTACGATGAATGCATTAAGTTATTTTATTATACTTAGTTGTTTTGTATTATTTGTATTATTTATTTCAACATCTCTTTTAATGTTGAAACAAACGAGTAGTTTGTATCTTCTCTCCGAACAGGGCTCTTAGCTTGCACAAAACCTGCGACCTAACGGTTAACTGTGATATTTTACGTAACAGCCGTTTGCTCTACCTACTGAGCTATCGGAGACCCAAATAATTATACATTATTTTCTTTATATTGTTTTATACCAAAATTATATTACATTCTAATAAAATGTCATATATTCATCATTTTATTCATTTATATTTCTTCACAGAATTCGAAATTTTTTTTTATATTTACTACATCTTGCCCTATGAAAAAGAATTGGTTTACAATATGTTTGATATTAATAAGTTACTAGCTAGATTTGATGACGACGTTGTTATTACATTAATTAACAATATTAGCAATAGCAATACAAATTTGTTTTTGAATGACAAACATTGTGATTCAGAACAAGAACGCATTGACAACAGCAACAATAAATTATGGACTTATTGTTTTATATATATTATTTCAATCAATGCAATATTGTGTTTATTTTTTGTGTATGATTTGATTCTAAATTATAGATTGTATAATGAAACCAAAGATCACAAAATTATCAAACAAAATAACGATAAAAAATTTGATTCAAAATCTATATTAACTGCATTTGGAAGTGGGAATAATTTGGACTTGAATTACAAGAAAACGGATAACATATCTTCATTTGAAATAGATATGATTGACTTGGAAATTAATACTAATATTGGTGATGTGGTTGTTTCTAGTTCGCCTTTGAACAAAGTTGTAAAAGGAAATACTAACAATTCATTTTGTATCTATTATTGGAATAAATCGGTGTTAGTTATTGCAATAAGCAATACGCTAAAGTTTATTTTATTTATTGGCGTGTTTGAATATTTGTTTTTTGCCTTTATTATTAATAAATTTAAAATTGTTAATTCTGAATTGTTATTATGCAAACTTTTGAAAGAAATATGAGTTGTTTAGGTTCTTAGCGCTGAAAAATAATTAGTAAGATTAAGAGGGTTGCGCAAATATGTACTAACAAATGGGCTTGGTTTTGCACTTCTCTTTGGTCTTGTATTTGCTTTTGTTTGGCGAAAAAATAAAGACTGGAAATTGCAAATAACAGGGCAAACATTATGTATTTTGTTGTTTTGTTTTGTTGGTTGTTTGTGTAAATATAGTAACCCAGTGCTGCAATTGTTATGAATGCAAAAATACGGTCACACCACTTTGATAATTTATTGGTGGTGTTATGATTTAATATGGATGTTATTATAACGATTAAGAGAAGTGCTATGATGTATTTTGGTAATAAGTTTTTGTAATATGCATAAGACAAGATTAACGCAATTATTGAGCCATTGATGCAAGATGATTTATATAGAATTGGATTGGTCATTCTATATAAAAGGTGAAGAAATTAAGGTCTCACCGGGACTTGAACCCGGGTTAACAGATTCAAAGTCTGTGGTGCTAACCGCTACACTATGAGACCATATAAGGTTGAAAGACCCCCGTGTCTTTTGTTTTTATTTTGGTTTTTTATTTTGATAATTCACTAATTATCATTATTCTACTATACTCTCCAACTGTCGACTCCTTCTCCGACTTATACTCCGTTATAATAATTATGTTTTGGTTTGAATTGTTTTTGCTGTAATGGATACTTATACTTATACTTTTTTTATTTTTTTACTACTACTCTCCTCCGCTCCGCTTATAATTGCTGTATCCCCTTGTTCCTACTACTCCACTCCCCCATATAAATATATGGAGTGTCTTTAAGTTGTTTACAAGGCAATTATTATTATTATAAAGCAATGATTATATGATGTCCAAGTGACGAGATTATGTGCATTAGACAGTGATATAATTGCGACGTTTTATATTCCGAATGAAACACATAATTGTTAGTTAAATACCCATAAGAATATAAATAGACTACTGAAAGAAATGTGGCTACAATTAATACGTATTTAGTTATTGTCTTTATGTCAAATTGTGAGGTTTTTGTTGTGTTTGTATAATGCTCGTAAAATTTATAACCACCGTAAAATATGATGCAATATAATGCAATTTTGTCAAGCAGATTTGTTAGTTTAGTCTTTGAAGAATGATGAATAATTGACGTCAGTGTTAACAACAAAAATAAAAAGGCATATAAATATTGTTTAAAATAAAGACCTGCTAAAACATTGGTCAGAAAAATGAAGGAACTTAAAATGCAGTAGTTGCATTGGTTGGTTATATTTGTGTATTCTATGTCTTGGTATTGGTCTTCATCCATTTTTATATTCTGATATTTTGTTTTGATTTGATTTGGTATACTTTATTAATCCTTTAATATATCCTTTTCTTTCAGCTCCTTTTCTATTAAGTAGTTTTCACTGTATACAGTTTTAATATAAAATATATAAATGAGACCGCTAAACATTATTAATGCCGGAATATAAATACCAAATATGTGGTTTATCTGGCCATAAACAAACAACAATAGTTGTGATATTAAAAATAGAAAAATCCATATATAGGTTAAATGGTCTGTAAGTTTTGTTATATGAACTCGGTATACCAAAAGAGAAAATGCGGTTATATTGCAAATCCCTGCTATCAGTGTTAGTTCATTGTATTTTGTCATTGTGATTGTTATCTAATATATGTGTAGGAAAAAAGGTTGATTTAATACAAGAGGATTGTTGGTTTGTTCGGCTCAAAAAGTGCGTGCAGAAGCCCGTGGTTACCAACTGCGATTGCGATGACTGCCAGCATTGAAATCTGTTTATAAAAATCTAGATTCAAAATTTGCTTGAAGTTTCTAATCACTAAGATGGTAATGAGGAGTACTAATATGCCGGTGATGGCGAGGGAATAGAACGAGGGGAAAACATAAACATTGTTAGTTGCGGTAGTACTAGTGGTATTCATAATTAATATATATATATATAAATTAGCACCGGAAGGCTAAAGCTAGAAAAGCTACTGCGACAATACCCAGCACTAAACCTGCGTGCCAGTAATACTGCATCGTCTTGTACATTGTTAGCCACGCCTTGGTCTGCTCTGGGGAATTGATATGGTCTAACATATACGTCGATTTGGGGCTCAGCATATAATAAAAATAATTCGTAATAAAACTGACTGTTATTATAACGCAGACCATTGTTGCACTTGTCATCTTTATGTTGTTACGCTGGCTTAGATTGGTATTATAATAAATGATAATGACCGATATAATCAGACCAAGTATGTATCCGTAATAGTAAATACGTTGTCGCTCGGCAGTGATTTTGACATACAGATTCTGCAAATTTGAAGGCAATTGGGACTGATACTGTTGGATTGTCTTGTTTTTTTGCGTTGCATTAGTCATAAATATAGATGAAATAAGGAAAACGGTTGCTAAAGCACAGGAAATATGGCACGGCATTTATACTTATATAAATATAAACATAAATAATATTATAGTTTCTGGTTCTGGTTTTGACTTGTGTTGAAACGTGTGATAAAATTGGGCTCTTGGGGTAGATATGGGTTTTGGGATTGTTGTTGAACTAATGGCATTTGCTGTATTTGGTTTGGCTGTTGCTGTATTTGGTTAAGAGAAGCATTATCAAATCTGATACTATTTTGACTGCTCGTGAATTGCTTTCGGCATAATTGGCTACTACATTGTCTAAATATACCCCCATCTTTTTTCTCCATAAGCGGGAATGTATTTGTATTACTGCAAAAAATACATTTAGGGTTTACTGTTTGGATTTTGTTTTGTATATACATTGATGGGTTGCCGTGATGGACTTGATATGCTTGGTCTAAAGGTGTGAAGTTCATTTCTGGTTTGTATTATAACTAGTATATATTTATTGTTTTTAAATTTAATTTATTATTCTGTAAATATATTATAATGAAATTTGAATCAACTCTTGATTTCTTTATTGTTTTTATTATTTTTATAAAGTTAATTTTTGTTTTTTCTGCGGTTGGTCATTTGGCCTTAACTCACTTACCTTCAAACGTAACAAATAAAATTGGTATTAGTGATGCTAAATTGATTTATTGGAAGGAACGAACTGAGTTCATATTTATTGTGTCTATGTCTGTTCTTTTGATTTACCATTTTAGACCTGGGCACTTGAAACCGATTTCAACGGAATCATCGTTACTGTTCTTTTTGTTTGGATGTGTTTTAATTATTACTTCTAAGTGGGATTTATTTTTTAAGGAAACGCTTTGGTATAAGACATTAGTGCAGTCACTGCAATAAAAAACGTTTATTAATTAATTATAATTTGTATATAAGTTGTATATAATTTATAATGCTGAAATATAATCGATTTGTTGGTGAAATTTGGATGTGGATGATTTTTTTGGAATGGATTTATGATTGTTTCACTTGCAGTAAGCTGTTTCACTTGCAGTAAGCTGTTTCACTTGCAGTAAGCTGTTTCACTTGCAATAGTTTATGCTCCTAATATTTTGCCTAGCTGTTGCATCTTGGAGCTCATCTTTGACATTTGTTAGTTCAGTTTCCAAAATACTTTGTCTTTTTAGGAGTTTCAAATGGTCTAGGCAGTGGTGCCGACTGCTACTGCTACTGCTACCGCTATCGCTTACGCTTTTATTGCTACCGCTAAAGCTTGTGCTGCTACTGCTATTATTGTGACTGTAATGTATCAGGTTTTGGCAACCGCATTTGTATTCAATTAGAATTTTTGTTTCTACTGGGGGGTTTTTTTGTGATTTTACATAAACTCCTTCATAGTGTTTTCTTTTATTCTCTTCACGGATCATTCGGTTCAGTTTGAGAAGGATAGCGTCTCTGACATCAAGTAAATAGTCGATGACATTGTGGAGGTCTAGAATTTGCATATTGGCTTCTAGGAATTTCTCATATTGGTAT
>Ga0114966_10005669_pt1 | contig 10514 bp, 12 predicted proteins | sample M_130207_XF_Meta_FD_87029 | JGI IMG/M metagenome (GOLD analysis project Ga0114966, IMG submission 87029) | Freshwater microbial communities from Lake Montjoie, Canada to study carbon cycling - M_130207_XF_MetaG | ecosystem: Environmental > Aquatic > Freshwater > Lake | place: Lake Montjoie...
CGATCCATCGAACCCCTCGCGCAGCAGCAGGTCGTGAACACGCGTCATCCGCAGCTTCTCGCGCCGCGGCCGCGCCTCGCCCTCCTCCAGCAGCTCATCAAGTCTGGCCTGGAACGGCCCCAGCCTCGGCAACGGCTGCACCGCCCGTCGATAGATGAACTCCGCATCCGGCTCCCGGATCGCCTTGCGCACCACCTTGCGCGACAATCGAAGGTCCCGCGCTATCGCCTTGATGGCCTTCCCGGACGCAAACTCGCGCCGGATCCTCAACACCGTCTCCAACACCAACATCCCGATCTCGCCGCCTGACATCCACCAAGCAGCCACCGTTAGACCTCAGGAATGAGGGGTCCTTATTCGACGCCGATCACCCCGCTAACGGGGTCCCTTTTCCACGCCGATCCACAACCCCGGCGCCAGCTGGCTTAGAGCGATATGACAATGAGGGCGGGGAAGAGCGTCGAGCCGGGGGCGATGTCCGAGCCGCGACCGATCAACAGCCGGATGCCATAGACTGCGCCCACGGCGGCGAGGGTGACGGCCAGCGATACGAAGAACCGCGGCCGGCGATCCGGAATGATGCGAAGCGACCACTCTATTGGCGTCATGTTGCAAACGCCGTCATCATTTCGCCGAACACGTCCGGCATAACAGACAAGGCTTCAAGCTGGCAGTCCGATTCCTTCGAGGGGTTGGCCTGACGCTAACGAAACCCTAGATGACGATACCGGTGCGCAATACAAGCCCGCTATTTCTGCCTCCCGCGGGAGCGGCGATGCCAACGCGGCGTTTGAACTTAACGGCGAGGTCAAGCTACTGTTCCAGTCTTTGATCAGTAAAATTCGGGCCCTGGCGGGTCAGGTGCAAGTGTGGATCGCTACGAACGCGCCTGGCCTTCGCGGGCTTGTGGCCGATCATCATCATTTGGCGCTGGCGCAAGGCGCGATCGCCGGCGGCTTGGCGCTGGCCACCCTGTCGCTGGCCGTCTCGACCGGCGCCCAACCAATCGACGGCGTGCGGATGACCCGTGCGGACCTGTCGGGCCGGCATTCAACCTTGCAGCTGACCCGCATTTCCACTGGCCTCAGCTCCTATGCCGCCTTCAATGCCGACCGTCTCGGGCGGGGCGGGCAGGGCTGGACGCCCGGCGGCATCGAAGGCTGGGGCGTCTATAACCTGGATCCGCCCAGTCTCGTGCGCCGCCAGCTGAGCTATGAGGAGGCGCGGGCTTTCAACGGGCTGGTTCTGCCCAGCACCTCGCCCATCTTCCCGATGCGGCCCTTCGAGCTGAAGTCGGGCAATGACGACTATCTTCGAGCGCTGACCTGTTTGAACCAGGCCATCTACTACGAAGCGGCCAACGAAAGCACTGAGGGCCAGCAGGCCGTTGCCCAGGTGGTGCTCAACCGTCTGCAGCATCCCGCCTATCCAAAAACCGTCTGCGGCGTCGTTTATCAGGGCTCACAGCTGTCTACCGGCTGCCAGTTTTCTTTCACCTGCGATGGCTCCCTGAGCCGGGCCCCGAACGATGCCTCCTGGCAGAGATCACGATCCGTCGCCGAGAAGGCGCTGGGCGGCTTTGTCTATGCCCCGGTCGGCACGGCGACACACTATCACGCCGACTATGTCTTCCCATATTGGGCCGTGACCCTGGTGAAGCTGAAACAGATCGGCGCCCACATCTTTTACCGCATGACAGGTCCGGCCGGGTCGGCGGGTGAGTTCACCGGCCGCTATACCGGCGGTGAGGCAGTGCTGACCTCGGCGGTGCTGACTGGCGGCGACACCCGCACGCCGGATGCGCCCTCGGTGGTGATTGCCCCGGTGGCGCTGCTGCCGGCGCCGCCCGAGCCCAAGCTGATCACCATGACGGTCGGCGGTGAGACCAAGACCTATCGCGTGCTGGCGGCCGATGCGCCGGCCCCGGCGCCCTTGCCCGAAACGGTCGCGCTCGACCTGGGCGCACGGAAGGCCCCCGTGCAGGGCCCGGTGGCGGTGGGTCCAGCCCCGGCCGGACCGGTCGTGGCCGGTACGTTGAAGATGACCCAGCGTTTCCCGACGCCTGAGGAAATCCGTGACCTGAACGAAAAGATCCGCCAGCAGCAGCTAAAGGCCACACCGCCGCTGCCTGAACGCGCGGCGCCGCCCAAGATCTAGCGGGTCACCAGACGCCGATCTTCTCGGCCTGGGCGGGGCTGATCGGGTGACCGCCCGCCGCGTGGTCCTGCTCGGCGAGAAAACGAACGGCTTCCAGCGCGGCCATGCAACCCATCCCAGCCGCGGTGACGGCCTGGCGGTAGATGTCATCAGTGACATCGCCCGCCGCCCAGACGCCGGGAATGGCGGTGGCCGTCGTGCCCGGCCTGATCTTCAGATAGCCGGTCTCGTTCGTCTCCAGCTGGCCCTTGAACAGCTCTGACGCCGGCGCGTGGCCGATGGCGATGAAGACGCCGTCCGCCGAAATCTCGCTCGTCTCGCCACTGACGAGATTCTTCAGCTTGGCCCCGGTCACGCCGGGCGTCGGCTGGCCGCCGACGATTTCCTCAATGGCGGTGTTCCAGATGACGCTGATCTTGGGGTGGGCGAAAAGGCGTTCCTGCAGGATGCGCTCGGCGCGCAGCTCGTCGCGTCGATGGATCAGGGTGACCTTGGTGGCGTGGTTGGTAAGGTAAAGCGCTTCTTCGACCGCGGTGTTGCCGCCGCCGATGACCAGCACTTCCTTGCCGCGATAGAAAAAGCCATCGCAGGTGGCGCAGGCCGAAACCCCGAAACCCTGAAAGGCCTGTTCGGACGGCAGGCCCAGCCATTTGGCCTGGGCGCCGGTGGCGATGATCACGGTTTCAGCGTCCATCACCAGGCCGCTGTCCATGGTCAACCGGAATGGCCGTTTGGAAAGATCGACCGAAGTGACGATGTCCTCGATGATCTCTGTGCCGACATGTTCGGCCTGGGCGCGCATTTGCTCCATCAGCCAGGGCCCCTGAATAACCTCGGCGAAACCCGGATAGTTTTCGACATCGGTGGTGATCATCAGCTGGCCGCCGGGCTGCAGGCCGGCGATCATGACGGGCGCCAGCATGGCGCGGGCGGCATAGACGGCGGCGGTGTAGCCGGCCGGACCTGCGCCGATGATGGCGCAGCGAACGAGACGAGGGTCGGATGCTGACATGGCTGCTATGTAGGCGAGATTCCTCGTGAAGCGAAGATTGGCCCGGCAATTGTCCCCATCGGAATTCCTATACGCATGATCAGCACGCCTGTTCGCATCAGCGATCCGGACGATCCGCGCATCGCCGCGTTCCGAAGCGTGCGGGAACGCGACCTCGTGGGCCGCGAGGGCCGCTTCATCGCCGAGGGCGAGGTGGTGCTGCGGGTGCTCTTGGGCTCACGGCTCTGCCGGCCCGTGGCTGTTCTGATCGCCGAGACGCGGCTGGAACGCCTTTCCGGCCTGTTGTCGGCCCTGCCGGACGAGGTTCCGCTCTATGTGGCCCCGCAAGCCGTGATCGACGCCATTGCCGGATTTCACCTGCACCGCGGCATCCTGGCGCTGGGCGAACCGGTGGCCCGGCCCTCCGTCGCCGAGCTTCTCAGCGGCCTTCCTGTGCGGGCGCTGGTGGTGGGACTCTTCGGGATCGGCAACCACGACAACATGGGCGGCCTCTTCCGCAACGCCGCGGCGTTCGGCGCGGACGCCGTCATCCTCAACACCGACTGCTGCGATCCCTTCTATCGTAAGGCCATCCGGGTGTCGGTCGGCGCCAGTCTCGTCACGCCTTTCGCCTGGGCCGGAGAGGGCGAGGATGCGGTCGCAGCGCTGCAGTCAGCCGGCTTCGAGGTGCTGGCCCTTTCGCCTTCTGGCGCTACGGAATTGCGGAACCTTGATCCTGCGCCCCGTACAGCCGTGTTGTTTGGCGCCGAAGGCCCGGGCCTGCCCGCGAGCGTGATGGACCGGGTCCGGACGGTGCGGATCGGCATGGCGGGTGGGCTCGACAGCCTGAACGTCGCTACGGCCAGCGGCATCGTCCTGCATCACCTGGCAGGCGGCTAATCAAGTGAAAGGTCGAACGGAACCCCGACCTCGGCGATTTCGCCCCGGCCGATGCGTTTGATCGCCGCGCTCATGGCGCCGTCGCGCCTCAGGGCCGCGTCGGCCAGTTCGATCATCAGGGGATTCGGCGTGGCGATGCGCGAGGCCTCGCGCAGGCGTTTGGCCAGCAAGCCTTCGCGACCGGGGCCTGCCCGGTCGCAGGCCAGGATATAGGCCGCCGCGGTCGAGCGGCTGATGCCGGCCCAGCAATGCACCAGCATGGGCGCCTGGCGGTTCCAGCCGCGTCCGAAGGCGATCAGTTCGGCGATGTGGTGGGCGTTGGGCAGGATCAGCCCCTCGGCGGGCTCGATGATGTCGTTGAACAACAGGTGCAGGCGCCGATCGGACGAAACCGCGGCCAGGGGAGGGGGACTGAGCGTTGGTCCCAACAGTGAGAGCACGTGCGAGGGGATCCGCTCGGCGGCGAGCGCTTCGACCTCGGCCAAAGGACAGACAATTAACGTCATGAGAGTTTCGACATTCGCCGAACAGTCCTACATAACTATGGCGCAGCGTTGTAGTTTTCGCCCCAATTTTGCTGAACTGGGCAGACACTATGAAGAACGACCAGGATGAGGAGAGGAGCAACATCATGACCAAGACGATCGATCGCAGGTTTCTGATCACGGCCGCCGTGGGTGCGGCGCTTCCCCTGGCGATCGGCTGCGGCCGCCCGGCCATTGCCCGCAAACTTCCCGATCCGACCTCGCCGATGATCAAGTCAACCGCCCGGTCCGAGGTGGCGGTGCTGGCCGGTGGCTGCTTCTGGGGCATTCAGGGCGTTTTCGCCCATGTGAAGGGCGTCACTCGCTCGGTGTCGGGCTATGCTGGCGGCCGGACGGTCAATCCCACGTACGAGCAAGTCGGAACGGGCACGACGGGCCACGCCGAGTCTGTGCAGATCACTTTCGATCCCAACCAGATTTCATACGGCCAGCTGCTGCAGATCTTCTTTTCGGTCGGCACCGATCCGACCCAGCTGAACCGCCAGGGCCCGGACGAGGGCACCCAGTACCGCAACGAGATTTTCTACACCTCGCCCGATCAGAAACGGATCGCCGAAGCCTATATCGCCCAGCTGACGGCAGCCCGCGCCTTCTCCCGTCCGATCGTCACCAAGGTCAGCCCGCTGAGCGCTTTCTATATCGCCGAGGCCTACCACCAGGACTACGCGTTCCTGCATCCTGAACAGCCCTATATCTACATCAATGACCTGCCGAAGATCACCGATCTGAAGGGCTCGTTCCCGCAGCTGTGGCGCGATGCGCCGATCCGGACGGCGTCGCGCTAGGATCCTCACGCGGGCCCCGCGCGGGCTCAGTTCGGCGGGGAGGGCCGGGGGCGCGGCTTTGACCTGCCTCAAGGCGCAAGGCTGCGGATATGTCAGACTTTCTCCAGATTTCGTCCTGGAGCTGCTCAATGAAACGCCCTGCCTCCCTTGGAATGCCGGAGGCCACAGTTCTGGCCGCCACCCTCGTACTCACCCTGGTCTCAGCGCGAGCCCTGGCGGCCGACCCGGCGCCGTCGCCCGTCGAGCGCGGGCGCACAATCGTCAACGAGCGATGCTCGATCTGTCACGCGACGGGTCCTCAGGGAAACAGCGCCAATCCGGCCGCCCCACCGTTCAGAAAGCTGGGCGATCGCTACCCCGGCGCGGCCTTGGACGAGGCCTTCGCCAAGGGACTTATGGAGCGCCATCCGGCTATGCCCGCCTTCCGCTTCAACGCCGAAGAGATGGCGGCAATTCTCGCTTACCTGCACTCGGTCGAGGAAGTTCGGGGCGTTTGAGCCCGGGCTATTTGGCCAGCTTCCAGGCGCTCACTGCGGTGCCTGCAGGCTCCGCCCCGGGCTTGTCGTTCAGATAGTAGTAGAGAGGCTTGTTCTTGTAGACCCACTGCCGCTTGCCGTCCTCGCGGCTGATGATGGTCCAGTCACCCTGCGGCGTCGCATCAGCGGCGGCAATGAAAGGGGGCCATTGCCGGGCGCAGGCCCCGACGCAGTGGCTCATGCCGCGCATGGTGTCGTCGTCATAGGTGTAGAGCGGCCGTCCCACCGAGCTTGCCAGATGGCCATCGACGACCTTGACTCCGGCCGGATAGGACGTGGTCGCCACCGGAGCCTTGGCCGCGGGCGCCTGGGCCAGCGCCGCGCCGCCGGACAGCGCCAGGGCGAGAAGTGCGGGGATGGCGAATGACTTGCGCATGGGCTTTCTCAATCCGAACGAATGAAGAGCTGAATTCGATCCTGGCCTAGGCCTGCTGAACGGCGAATGAAAGGCGCGGGTTATCCCGGCCGTCAGTGCACCGCCCGTTGCTGGTCCTTCCAGTAGGGCTCGCGCAGAATGCGCTTCAATATCTTGCCGCTGGGATTGCGCGGCAGGGCCTCGATGTAGTCGACCGACTTGGGGCATTTGAAGCCTGCCAGACGCTTTCGCATCCAGGCGATGATCTCGGCGCTGTCGGGCTCGCACCCCGGCTTTTTTACCACCAGGGCCTTGATGGACTCGCCCCATTTGGCGTCCGGCACGCCGATGATGGCGCAGTCGGCGACGTGCGGGTGGCTCATCAAAACGTTTTCAATTTCAGCGGGATAGATGTTCTCGCCGCCCGAGATGACCATGTCCTTGATGCGGTCATTGATATAGAGGTAGCCCTCCTTGATGTAGCCGCCGTCGCCGGTGCGGAACCAGCCGCCGTCGGCGCCGCGGCCTTCCGGATAGGCCGCCGCGGTGGCCTCGGGACTGCGCCAGTATTCGAGGAAATTGCGCACCGACTTTGACCACACCTCGCCGGTTTCATTCTCGCCGAGATCCTGGAAGGTCGCGGGGTCGACGATCTTGATGATGGTGTCGGCGACAGGGGTGCCCGCCGAGCGGAGCAGATCGCCGCCCTGGCGGTGCGCTTCCGGCGAGAGCAGGGTTACAGAACCGGTGGTCTCGGTTAGCCCGTAGGCCTGGACGAAGTCGCAGTCGAACAAGGCGATGGCATCCTTCAGCACCCGCTCGCTGATCGGCGAGCCGCCGTACGAAACCAGACGCAAGGTGCGGTAGTCCCCAGTCGGCGCGGCGGGGCTGTCCACCATGAACATGATCATGCCAGGCACCAGGAAGGTGTGGGTGATGCCGCCCTTGCCGATGCTGGCGATGAACTCGGCCGGGACGAAATCGGGATAGGTCAGGTTCGGACCGCCACAGGTGATGGTCATCAGCATCACCACCATGCCGGCGATGTGGAAGGTGGGCAGCGGATTTCCAAGGACGCCGTTTTCATCGAACTTCCAGGAGTCCGCCGCAACCACACAGGACTGAATGAGGCCCGAGTGGCTGAGCACGATGCCCTTGGGCAGGCCCGTGGTGCCGGACGAATAGAGCTGGATGGCCGGCGCGTCAGTCCCCGCCGGGTGGGCCTCGAAGACGTCCGGATACCCCGCCGACCACTCGGCCAGCGAGGGGAACCCCGCCGCCGGCCGTTCGGTCGTGACGATCTGGCGGATCATCGGGGTGGGCAGGCCCGCCTCCGGCTTGAACTGGGCGGAGAACGCCTCGTCCACCATCAGGAACCGCGCCTCGCCGTGGTTCATGATCTGCTGGATTTCGGGCCCGGCCAGTCGCCAGTTCACCGGCATGCAGACCGCGCCGATCTTGCAGGCGGCCAGGCAAAGCAACAGGCACTGCGGGTGATGCTTGGTCAAGCATGCGACCCGGTCGCCCTTGCCGACGCCCATGGCCGCCAGCGCCCCGGCGATCCGGTTGGAGTCACGGTCGAGATCGGCGAAGGTCCAGGCGTGTTCGCCCGCCTGCATGGCGACGGCGTTTCCGCGTTCACGCACCTGGCGCTTGAGCGCATCTATCAGCGTTAGGTCAGTCATGGCGTTTGTCCCTTGGGTTTGAAGGGTTTAAGCCCGAGCACGACGGCGAATTCAAGAGCGGGGAGCGATCATTCATGCCGGCGGAATACTCAGGCGGTCAGAGCCCCATCGACTTCGACCATCGCTACATCGGCCCGCTTTACGGAGAAGGCCACCGCGCCTGGCGCGAGACCCTGCGCCGTTTCGTGGAAGCCGAGATGGTTCCCTGCGTCAACGATTGGGAAGAAGCCGGTGAATTTCCCCGAGAGCTCTATGCCAAGGCCGCCGCCGTGGGCCTGCTGGGCTTGGGCTACCCCGCCGAATACGGCGGCATCCCCGCGCCCGACCCGCTCTACCGGATGATCTCCAGCGAGGAACTGGCCCGGCTCGGCGCGGGTGGCGTTTCCGCCAGCCTGATGGTCCATTCCATCGGCCTGCCCCCCGTGCTGGCCATCGGCTCGGACGAGATGAAGGAGCGCATCGCGCCGCAGGTGCTGGCCGGGGAAAAGATCCACGCCCTGGCCATCACCGAGCCTTCCGGGGGTTCAGACGTCGCCAATCTGCAGACTCGCGCCGTGCGCAAAGGCGATGACTACGTGGTCAACGGCTCCAAGATGTTCATCACCGGCGGTGTCCGCGCCGACTATTACACCGTCGCCGTGCGCACCGGAGGGGAGGGGGCCGGCGGTATCTCGCTCCTGCTGCTCGAGCGCGACATGCCGGGGTTCACCCGCACTTCGCTCAAGAAGCAAGGCTGGTGGTCATCAGATACCGCGGCGCTCTATTTCGACGACGTGCGCGTGCCGGCCGAAAACCTCATCGGCCAGGAAAACCGCGGCTTTGCCGGCATCATGGCCAATTTCAATGCCGAGCGTCTGGGCATGGCGGCGGGCGCGACGGCCTATAGCCGCGTCTGCTTCGAAGACGCGCTCGCCTGGGCGCGCGAGCGCAAGACGTTCGGCAAGCGCCTGGCCGACCACCAGGTGATCCGCCACAAGTTCGCGGAAATGGCCCGGCAGATTTCAGCGACGCAGGCCTGGCTCGACCAGTGCGCGGTGCGGGTGATGGCGGGCGAGACGCCGGTGGCCGACCTGTCACTGCTCAAGGTGCAGGCCACCCTGACCATGGAGTTTTGCGCCCGCGAAGCCATGCAGATCCTCGGCGGGGCCGGCTACATGCGCGGCGGACGGGTCGAACGCATCTATCGCGAGGTGCGCGTCAACGCCATCGGCGGCGGCTCTGAGGAAATCATGCGCGATCTGGCCGCGCGGCAACTCGGGATCTAGTCGACGGGAATGCAGCGCCGCTTTCTGCGCAGGGCCTCGGCGTCCTTTTCGGCCTTGTCGGATTCGGCCTCCAGCCAGGCCCAGTCGAAGAGCGGAATCCGCGCCTCGCTGACCGTCTTGCCGTCGGCGTCGACCGCCCGGGCCACCATCGAGGTGTGCCCGAAGATATTGGGAACCCGGCGCTCGGTCAGGCCCAGGGTCTGGAAGAATTCGATGTGTCCGTCGCGGTAAACGAGCGCGTTCTGTTCGGGCGTTGTGTAGATGCGGGCGGACGCCAGCTGTCCATCGAGCAGGATGTTGACCGTCACCGGGAATTTGGCGTTTTCCGGCACGTTGAGGTGGTAATCGAAGCCCTCCATCCCGTCCGGCGAGTCCAGCCCGCCGCGATCAAAGGACCACCGGGCCTCGAAGTTGTCGGTTTTCAGGAAAACGCTGGCCGATTGCCGCCGATAGGCCTTGTCGACCACCATGTTGAACCAGGCCACCCGGCGCATGCCGAAGGCCGGCAAGTCAGTCTGGCAGAACATCGCGGCCGGTTGCGCCACGGGCCGCGGCGCAGCGAGACGTCCCGGAGGGGCTCCAAAGCCGAGGGCCACCGACAGCAAGTAACTCCACACGCTATGCCCCCTTGGTTCGCCAGACCTGACCGTTCAATCCGAACGAATGCCCGCGAGCAAGCGTTCCGTCGGTCTGTCCAGAACTAACCGCGGAATCGGCGATCTCCAAGCCTGCGAGCGGGGCATTCAGTCGGTCAGCTGGTCAATCCACACGCGGATGAGGCTCAGAATGTTGATGGTGTCGCCGGGAGAGCCGACGACGATGACCTTCAGGTGCTCCCGGCGACAACCCCTGCGCGGCGGGTCAGGGCGGTGTTCAGAAAGATCGCCGCGCTCGGCCCCGTCAGGAACCAGGGCATGGCGCCGGCGTCGCGGAATTCAAGCCAGGGCGCAAGGATGAAGGGCAGCGGCGTGAGTCCTGACAGATAATGCCGTTGGTTTGCGGATGCCTGTTCCATAACGGGGGAGCGATACGGCCAATGCAGTTTTTGGCCGCGACTGGATGACCGATGCTATGGTCGGCGCGCGATCGGCGCAACACGGGGGAAATCTTGGACCAGCAGGAAAAACGGCGCGCGCGCTCTCTGCCTGAGTTGGGCGCCATGCAGATGCAGATGTTCCGGCCCGAGGAAGAGGCCGCGGGCCTCGCCGCCTATCGCCCGAGACCCACCGACATCATCATCTCACCCTACGCCAAGTGCGGCACTACCTGGCTGCAGCAGACCTTTCACACCCTTC
>Ga0114966_10005673_pt1 | contig 10510 bp, 7 predicted proteins | sample M_130207_XF_Meta_FD_87029 | JGI IMG/M metagenome (GOLD analysis project Ga0114966, IMG submission 87029) | Freshwater microbial communities from Lake Montjoie, Canada to study carbon cycling - M_130207_XF_MetaG | ecosystem: Environmental > Aquatic > Freshwater > Lake | place: Lake Montjoie...
CAAAAAAGAAAAGTTTCGATGCTATTTTGTTGGACGAAAATATGCCTGGTATAAGTGGCCTGGAAACATTGACTCAGATTAAAGCTGCAAATCCTGATGCTAAGGTCATTATGATTACCAAAAGCGAAGAGGAGAGCATTATGGAAGATGCTATTGGCAGCAAAATTGATGATTATCTTATTAAACCTGTCAATCCAAATCAAATTCTACTGAGCTTGAAGAAAACCCTTGACAGCAAGCAATTGGTGAGTGAGAAGACAACAAGCAATTACCTGCAAGAATTTCGACAAATTGGAATGACGATACAAGATAATTTAAAATTTCAGGAATGGTCGGAGATTTATAAAAAACTTGTTTTTTGGGAGCTTCAACTTCAAGAGAGTCAAGACAAGAGTATGGAAGAAATATTACTTAGTCAGAAAACAGAGGCAAACAACAATTTCTCTAAGTTTATTGAAAAAAACTATATTAAATTCTTTCAAAAGCAAGACGAGGATACCCCTTTAATGAGTAATAACCTCTTTAAAAAGAAGGTATTTCCTTTGCTTGACCAACCAGACCCTGTGTTCTTTATTCTTATAGATAACCTTCGCTACGATCAGTGGAAAACAATTCAGCCTGAACTTGCTACTATCTTTAATCTGCAAGCCGAAGAAACCTACATGAGTATTCTTCCAACAGCAACACACTACTGTAGGAATAGTATTTTCAGTGGATTGCTACCCACTGAAATGGAGAAGAAATTTCCAAATCTTTGGCAGAATGAAGAAGATGAAGAAGGCAAGAACATGCATGAAGAGGAGTTTTTGCAAGCCCAGTTGCAATCCAATAATCGTAAAGACATAAAAACCAGCTACACAAAAATTACAACCTTTGATGCTGGTAAAGCTTTGGTAGACAACGTCAATAATTTGTTTAAAAACAAGCTAAATATCATCGTATATAATTTTGTAGATATTATTTCCCATGCCCGCACAGAAATGAATGTAATTCGTGAATTGGCTGACGATGAGGCGGCATATCGTTCTCTCACTTTAAGTTGGTTTAGACACTCTCCCCTATTTGAAGTGTTGCAAAAAATTGCAGAGAAGAAAGTGAAATTGGTTATTACGACAGACCATGGTAGCGTTCGGGTTCATAATCCAGTAAAAATTATTGGCGACAAAAACACAAATAGCAATCTGCGTTATAAAACGGCAAAAAACCTGGCCTTCGACAAAACAGAAGCCTTTGAAATTAAAAATCCATATGAAGTGTCGCTGCCTATTTTACATATGAGTAGCACCTATGCTTTTTGCAAAAACAATGATTTCTTTGCGTACCCGAACAACTATAATTACTATGCCAATTATTACAGAAACACCTTCCAACATGGCGGCATAAGTATGGAGGAGATGATTATTCCTTTTATAGTAATGCAAAGCAAATAAGAAGGTATTTCGAATTTTAAAAAGAGAATGGTTCCCCATATTTGGATAGATTTAAGTGTTCTTTTTGACTTGCTAATCCGGTTTTGTGCGCGTTATTAAGTTGTGTTGGTAAACCTCGATCCATTTTTGAGGTGTCATTTTAGAAACTAATTCACCTATTAGTTCAAAAGGGATTTGCTCCATCTTTTTTAAACGAATACATGATTTCCCCATATCGAGTTTTGCCTTGCAATGTTTCGGATATTCGTCAACAAACCAATCTAAAAGGCTGTTGGTGCAATATAAGCCCATGTGATAAACAGCAATAAAGTTTTTTTGTGAAGCGATATTAATAAATGGTAGTGGCAACTTCGGATCGCAATGATAGCCTGCAGGAAATGTAGAATGTGGCACCACATAACCTATCATACCGTAACCTATTACCTCCTCGAAACCCTTAGGCAGATTGGCTAGAATGACTTTCCTTAATTTTGTCATTGCCAATTGCCTTTCAATTGGAAGGCTTTTAATATATTCGTTTACTGTGAGGGCTTTGGATTGCATTGTGTAGATTTTAAATTTCGAATTTACAATAAAAAGCAATTTTAATTAAATACCTTGCACAAAGCCTGGCATTTCACGAGATTTACGGCCTAATTAAGAAAACTTGCAACAGCACGATTATATCCAAACCCATTCTGGACTCTCATCAGTAGCAGTTTCCAATACATTAAAATTAATTTTGGATGGTGCTACAGTGCCTTTTATTGCGCGCTATCGCAAAGAAATGACCCATGGCCTTGATGAGCTTGCAATTGCTCTAATCCGAGACCTTGCAAAAAAATATGATGACACTATTTCCCGCCAAAAAACAATTATCCAAGCAATACAGGAGCAAGGTAAATTAACGCCAGAACTTCACAACAAAATCAACACTTGTTTTGATACGGTTCTTCTTGAAGATCTTTATCTTCCATACAAACAAAAAAGACAAACTAAAGGAGACAAGGCTAAAAAGCTTGGATTAGAGCCGTTGGCTAAAATGATAATGGCGCAGCGAGGTGGCAATCCAGAAACGATGGCCGAAAAATTTATTAGAGGAGAAGTGCTCGACGAACATATGGCGATTGAAGGGGCAAAAGATATTATGGCCGAATGGATTAATGAAAATACATCCGCCCGTGCTCGATTGCGTCAACTTTTTCAACGCAAATCCATACTTACCTCCAAGCTTGTTAAAGGGAAAGAACTGGCAGGTGCCAAATACCGTGATTATTTTGAATTTTCCGAGCCCATTTACAAATGTGCTTCACATAGAGTGCTGGCATTAATAAGAGCCGAGAGGGAAGGCTTTATCACGTTAAAAGCAAATCCTGAACAACAGGAGGCATTAGACATACTAGAACGTTTTTTTGTACGCGACGAGGATCGCTGCGCACAGGTGGTGGCCGAAGCATGCAAAGAATCTTATAAACGATTAATTTGTCCTTCTTTGGAGAACGAAATCATGAGCGATGCAAAGGATAAAGCGGATAAAGAAGCGATAAAACTTTTCACAGTCAACTTACGTCAGTTGCTTTTAGCTCCGCCTCTTGGGGCGAAACGAATCCTTGCGCTTGATCCTGGTTTCCGCACTGGCTGTAAAGTGGTTTGTTTGGACGAACAAGGTGAACTTCTTGCTCATCAAACTATTTATCCTCATCCCCCACAAAATGAAGGTTTAGCCGCCCGAAACGCTATTATTAATTTAGTAAAACAACATAAAATTGATGTGGTTGCCATTGGCGATGGAACTGCTGGAAGAGAAACCGAGACTTTTATTACCCAGATCCCATTCGAGCGTGAAATTTCATGTTATATGGTGCGTGAAGATGGCGCCTCAATATACTCAGCTAGTGGCATTGCTAGAAAAGAATTCCCTCAACACGACATCACGGTTAGGGGATCTGTTTCGATTGGACGCCGATTAATGGATCCATTGAGTGAACTTGTAAAAATAGACCCGAAATCCTTAGGAATTGGGCAATATCAGCACGACGTAAATCAACCTTGGCTAAAAGCCGCATTAGACGATGTTGTGGTTTCAAGTGTGAATGCGGTAGGCGTTGATTTAAATACCGCATCGTCATATTTGTTAAGTTATGTGTCGGGGTTGGGTCCAACATTAGCCGAAAACATTATTGCTTACCGCACCGAACATGGGGGAATACGTTCGCGCGAGGAACTCAAAAAAGTGAAGCGCCTTGGGGATAAAGCTTTTGAACAAGCTGCAGGCTTTTTACGTGTTCGTCAGGCTGAAAACCCTTTGGACGATTCGGCAGTACATCCAGAAACTTATCCCGTAATTAATGCTATGTCGAAGCAATTAAAGGTAACAATAAAAGAGATAATCGGTAATGAAGCATTACTAAAAAGCATAAAAAAAGACGACTTTCCGGAAATAGACCAATATACTTTTGATGATATTATTAAAGAACTTCAAAAACCAGGACGCGACCCACGTAAAAAAGCAGAGACCTTTGAATTTGACTCTCGAGTCAGAACTATTGATGACTTGTATGTGGGCATGATATTACCTGCTATTGTTACTAATGTCACTGCCTTTGGCGCTTTTGTGAATCTTGGAATCAAAGAAAACGGGTTAATACATAAGTCGAATCTTGCAGAAACATATGTTGACGACCCTGCAAAATTTATCTCCTTACATGAACATATTACAATTCAAATTCTAGAGATTGACGAAGAAAGAAAGAGAATTGGGTTAAAACGCCTTATACGTTAATTTGAAACGGTAATTTTCTATCATTGCTCATTTTTTTTATCCCAATCTTTCCCACCAATAAAAACTGATCGAAGCAAAAGTAGTAACTTCGCGCCATGTCTTCAACTACTGCGCCTTTAGCCACCCTAGAACAAGCCCAGAAATTGGGTATCCGCCCTGACGAATTTGAAAAAATAAAAGAAATCCTCGGACGCACCCCAAACTTCACCGAACTAAGTATCTATAGTGTAATGTGGAGTGAACATTGTAGTTACAAAAATAGTATCGTATGGCTAAAAACCTTACCCAAAAAAGGACCTAAGATGCTTGCAGAAGCTGGCGAAGAAAATGCCGGTTTAATTGACATCGGCGATGGACTTGCCGTTTGTTTTAAAATTGAGTCACACAACCATCCAAGCGCCATAGAACCCTATCAAGGCGCAGCTACCGGTGTGGGCGGTATCAATAGAGATATATTTACAATGGGAGCCCGTCCTATTGCACAACTTAACTCCCTGCGCTTTGGTAAGCTAAGCGAAGACAAAACTAAATGGCTTTTGAAAGGGGTTGTTAAAGGTATCGGAGATTATGGCAATGCCTTCGGAATTCCTACTGTAGGAGGTGAAGTTTATTTTGATGAATGCTACCATATTAACCCACTGGTGAATGCTATGAGTGTTGGTATTGCGCAGGTTGGAAAAACAGCAAGTGCCACCTCTTATGGTGTTGGAAATCCCGTTTATATAATTGGCTCTGCCACTGGAAAAGATGGAATACATGGTGCTTCCTTCGCATCGAAAGATATTACCGAAGATAGTGCCAAAGATTTACCAAGCGTTCAGGTAGGCGACCCGTTTGCTGAGAAGTTACTTTTAGAAGCCACACTAGAAATTATTGAAACTGGGGCCACCATTGGAATACAAGATATGGGGGCAGCAGGCATTACCTGTTCGACGAGCGAGATGAGTGCTAAAGGAGAACATGGTATGATAATATATTTAGACAAAGTTCCGATGCGCCAAAAGGGAATGGTGCCATTTGAAATATTATTAAGCGAAAGTCAGGAACGCATGCTAATGGTCATAAAGAAAGGACGGGAATCAGAGGTGGAAAATATTCTTAATAAATGGGATATTTCATTTGCCGAGATTGGTGAAGTTACAGCCGGAGATCGTTTACAGTATTTTTTTAATGGCGAACTTGTTGGCGATGTTCCGGCCCAGAGTCTAGTATTGGGGGGAGGGGCGCCTGTTTATCATCGTGAATACACCGCTCCAAAATATTTTGAAGAGATTGAAAAATTTAAAGCCTCCAACATTGCAATACCCTCAGATTTGCAAGCTGTAGCCAACTTCTTATTACAACACCCCAATATTGCTAGTAAACGTTGGATATATAATCAATATGATAGTATGGTAGGCACCATAAACCAAACCACAAACCAACCTGCGGATGCAGGCGTTGTTAAGGTTAGAGGCACCAACAAGTCGCTTGCTATGAGTGTAGATTGTAATAGTCGTTTTGTATTTGCAAACCCAGAAGTTGGAGGCATGATTGCAGTTGCTGAATGTGCTCGTAATATTGTTTGTGCCGGCGGTGATCCGGCGGCCATCACCAACTGTTTAAATTTCGGAAACCCTTATAATCCAGAGGTTTATTATCAATTTGTACATGCTATAAAAGGTATTAGCTCTGCCTGCCTTAAGTTTAATACTCCTGTTACCGGTGGAAACGTGAGTTTTTACAATCAGAGCTCAGATAACGATGCCGTATTTCCAACTCCAACCATTGGCATGGTAGGTATTATTGAAGATGGAAGAACTCATACGCCGCTTGGCTTTCAGCATGAAGGCGATTACATAGTAATGGTAGGTAAAACTCAAAATGACATCTGTTCTTCGCAATACCTAGCACACTACCACAATGTAAAATTTTCACCTGCTCCGTATTTTAATTTAGATGAAGAATTCGAAATTCAAAACGCTGTACTTTGCGCAATAAAAGGAGGACTAGTAAATAGTGCTCATGACGTTACAGAAGGTGGCTTATTTGTGACCTTATGTGAAAGCGCTTTTATTAATAATTTGGGATTTGATGTAAATATTAACGATGGATTCCGAATGGATGCTTCTTTATTTGGCGAAAGCCAAAGTCGCATTGTGTTAAGTATTTCTACCAAAAAAATAGAAGATTTAAAGTTGGCACTTAATAAAACACCATATTTCATCTTAGGAAATGTAAAAGGTACTAATGCGCATATTAATGGCATTGATTTTGGAGAAATCACAACACTTAGAAAAATCCATGCTGAGAGCATTGGTAATATAATGGCCAATTAAGATAAAAATCATCTTGTAGTTATTCTATATTACAAGTATTTTCGCAACCTATAATATTTCACTCAAACCTATGGATTTCCAATTAACCGAAGAGCAAATAGCCATTCAACAAGCAGCCCGTGAATTTACACAGAAAGAACTCTTACCTGGTGTTATAGAAAGAGATAACGAACAAAAGTTTCCTTATGAGCAAATAAAAAAACTTGGTGAGTTGGGCTTTATGGGCATCATGGTTGATCCGCAATACGGAGGAGCTGGGATGGATACTGTTAGCTATGTATTGGCAATGGAAGAAATCAGCAAGGTGGATGCCTCTGCATCCGTTGTTGTTTCAGTAAATAACTCCTTAGTTTGTTGGGGACTAGAGACATACGGTAGTGAAGAACAAAAACTAAAATATTTAGTGCCTTTGGCATCCGGACAAGTACATGGTGCTTTTATGCTAAGCGAACCAGAAGCAGGCAGCGATGCCACATCGCAGCGTACTATTGCCGAAGATAAAGGCGACTACTATTTGCTTAATGGAACAAAAAATTGGATTACCAACGGCAATTCAGCAACCTATTATTTGGTGATTGCTCAAACCCACGTGGATAAGAAACATAAAGGAATCAATGCCTTCATTGTAGAGAAAAATTGGGAAGGTGTGGTTATAGGAAGAAAAGAAGATAAAATGGGAATCCGTGGAAGTGATACTCATAGTATTATGTTCCAAGATGTAAAAATTCCAAAAGAGAATCGAATTGGAGAAGATGGCTTTGGATTTAAATTCGCCATGTCTGTTTTAGCTGGAGGCCGCATAGGAATTGCCGCACAGGCACTTGGCATTGCAAGTGGAGCTTATGAGCTTTCGTTGAAATATGCGAAAGAACGTAAAGCCTTTGGCACTGAAATTATGAACCACCAGGCCATTCAATTCAAGCTTGCCGATATGGCAACAGAAATTGAAGCCGCTCGTTTGCTAATAATGAAAGCAGCGTATTTAAAAGATCAGCATGAAGATTACGCTGTAGCAAGTAGCATGGCAAAAGTATTTGCAAGTGAAGTGGCTATGAAGACCACTATAGAAGCTGTTCAGATTCATGGAGGATATGGCTATGTCAAAGAATTTCATGTAGAACGACTAATGCGAGATGCTAAAATCACACAAATTTACGAAGGAACAAGTGAAGTACAGCGAATTGTAATTGGTAGAAGTATTTTAAAATAGCGATTGTAATTCTCCTGACACACTATACCAGAGCATCGTATTTTTCGAGCACCTTTAAGAAGACATCAAAATCCTTGGGATAAGGCGCATTCGTAAAATGTAGAGTACCATCAACATCTTTAAATTGCAATGAGTAGGCATGCAATGCCACACGTTGAATCATTGGCCTTTCTGTTTCGTCAGAGTTATTGAATTTTTTCTTCAACTCCGAAAGAAAAGGCAGCTTCCCTTTATATGTAGTATCCGCAGCGATACTTGCATTTTGAGATGCAAGATGAATTCGAATTTGGTGCATCCTACCTGTATAAATCTCGCATTGCATCAGAGCGTAGTGCTTGAATAACTTTAATGTATTAAAAACAGATAATGCCTTTTTCCCATCCTGCTTATCAATCTTTACAGTACCTGTACTTGTTTGCTTTATTGGTAAATCCACCACAAGTTTATCAAACCGCTTCGGAGACCCTACTATAGCGTGATATATTTTCTGTACCTCTCTAGCCTCAAATTGCATGGCGGCATTACGATAAGCCTCTGGTGTTTTCGCTATTAATAAAACACCACTAGTCTCCTTATCAAGACGATGACAAACTTGCGCGTCTGGCCAATAATTTTTGGCTAAAAACAAAATATTGGTTCCATCACCACGATCCTCCAATGTAGAAATATTTGATGGTTTATTGATAACAATATAGTTGTCGTTTTCAAAAACTATTAACGCAGGAAAATTAATAAATGCCATAATTCAGTCTGTGAAATTAATCAATATTAATTTGAGGTACTATTCCTAATCAGGAAGCAAGTAATATAGAACATTAAACTTAACAATGATTCTTAATTGAATACGCAATTAAGCACCTAAAAACATACACTAAATTGATTCAGCTATTTAAAATTAGAGCCTTTAAAATAATGCTTGAAACAGAAAATGCCTCTATCAAACATTGCGCCAAATTTAAAAATAAATTTAACCATGCTGATTATCAGCATTATTGTTTTTATAAAAAAGTTCAAATTTAAACTTATTTCAATACAATTTATATTCGTGAAAATAACATCAAAATTTCAAATTTAACCTTCATCGCCTATGCGTCAGTTGAAAATTACGAAACAAATTACAAACCGTGAAAATCGCTCTCTTGAGAAGTATTTGCAGGAAATTGGGATAATATCACTATTAACCGCAGAGGAAGAAGTAGAGCTGGCGGTTCGAATTCGTCAAGGAGATAAACAGGCACTTGAAAGACTTGTAAAAGCCAATTTGAGATTTGTGGTGTCGGTATCCAAACAATATCAAAATCAAGGTTTAACATTAGGTGATTTAATTAACGAAGGAAACCTCGGACTTATTAAAGCATCACAGCGCTTTGATGAAACCCGTGGCTTTAAGTTTATCAGCTATGCGGTATGGTGGATTCGTCAAAGCATTTTACAAGCTATAGCGGAACAAGCGCGTATTGTTCGACTTCCTCTTAACAGAGTGGGAGCGTTGAGTCGCATATCAAAAGGCATTGCCGATCTGGAGCAGATATACGAACGTGAGCCTACGATGGAGGAGTTATCGGAATTACTTGATATCGACATTGACAATATTCGTGATTTATTAAAAAGCAATGGCCGGCATGTAAGCATGGATGCTCCCCTTGTAAATGGCGAAGAAAATACGCTACTTGCTGTGATGGAGGATAGCGAACAACCGCAACCGGACTCCGCTTTAATAAGCGAGTCTTTATGCTCTGAAATTGGAAGGGCTTTGTCGCATTTGCCGGTAAGAGAAAGAGATGTTGTTCGCTACTACTTTGGAATTGGTGGTTGCACCCCACTTACTTTGGAAGAAATCGCAGAACGCCTAACACTTACACGCGAACGTGTGCGCCAACTCAAAGAAAAAGCAATTAAGCGCTTGAAATACAATAGCCGTAGCATTCGACTTCAAAGTTTTTTAAGTTAGAAACACATAGAATCATTTCTTTGATTCTATTCTTATAACATCTCGCATTTCTACATCCTATAAATAAGATATTAATCCACCATAGGAAAGCATAACAGTTTAGTAATGCTGTTACATTATTCATAATGTATTTCACTTCTATATTCAAATATTTCAAGTTACTTTTGGAACAGTATTATGGGTGAAAATATTCCATTCAACAAGCTATATTCCACAGGAACTGAGATGCAATATATTCAGCAAGCAATTGCGAATGGCAAACTGAGTAGTGTCGGTTATTTTACGAGAAGGTGCCAGCATTTAGTTGAAAAAAAATACAACTTTAAAAATGTACTATTTACGAACAGCGCTACTGACGCCTTAGAAATGTCGGCTCTTTTAATTGACATTCAACCGAATGACGAAGTAATTATACCTTCTTACACTTTTGTTTCTACCGCCAACGCATTTATACTGAGAGGTGCAAAAATTGTTTTTGCGGATAGTGAAGCTATTACACCAAATATCGATACTACAAAAATAGAAGCTTTGATTACACCAAGAACAAAAGCGATTGTGTGTGTGCATTATAACGGTGTTGGATGTAACATGATTGAATTATCTGCGTTAGCTAAAAAATATAATTTATATATAATTGAAGATGCGGCTCAAGCTATAAACGGATGGTTTGAAGGTTCGCCATTAGGCAGTTGGGGACATATCGCAACATTCTCTTTTCATGACACAAAAAACATTAGCTGTGGCGAAGGTGGCATGCTTATAGTTAATGATTCAAGTTTATTTGAACGGGCGATTGTTATTCATGAGAAAGGCACAAATAGAAGTGCGTTTCTAAGTGGA
>Ga0114966_10005674_pt1 | contig 10510 bp, 8 predicted proteins | sample M_130207_XF_Meta_FD_87029 | JGI IMG/M metagenome (GOLD analysis project Ga0114966, IMG submission 87029) | Freshwater microbial communities from Lake Montjoie, Canada to study carbon cycling - M_130207_XF_MetaG | ecosystem: Environmental > Aquatic > Freshwater > Lake | place: Lake Montjoie...
ATGGCTGTCACCCGAAAGTCGAAAGTGTTCGTCTGCGGTGGGGCAGGATTTATTGGTTCGCATCTTGTAGAGCGGTTGCTTGCCGACGGACATTCCGTCGACGTTGTTGATGATTTGTCAACGGGGTCGCTCGCCAATTTGTCGGTTGCGCGCACGCTTGGTGGTGCACTTAAATTCCATCATCTCGACATCTCGACGGTTGAATTTGCCGAGCTCGTAGGGTTGCGCCAACCCGATGTGATCTTTCATATGGCGCTCTTGCCACCGAGTGCAACCGAGTCGGCTTCTGTTCTTCGCGCAGCCCCAATGTTGCTTTCAGTTCTTGAGGCGGCGCGACGACACCGCGTAACAAAAGTGGTTGCCTGTTTACCGGCGGTGCTTGTGTATGGCGAAGTTCCAGCAAAGTACTTGCCTGTAAAAGAAGGACGTAAAGCGGATGCGATTGGGGTGCCGCATGTGATGGCGCAGACAATTGTTGACCTCTTGGGCGTGTATCGAGAGATGCACGACATTGAGTTCACTGTGTTGGCAATGACCAATGTGTATGGCTTACGTCAACGGCCCGAAGACGGTGTTGTGGCTGCATTTGCATCTGGCGTGATTCGTAATCAAGACCCAGACATTTATGGCAACGGAAAACAGACGCGAGATTTTCTCTATATTGACGACGCGGTGGACGTGCTTGTGCGCACAATTGCAAAGGGTGGTGGTCTTGTGCTCAATGCGGGAACCGGAGTTCAGACAACGATCGAAGAATTATGGAAGATGCTCGGTGCTGGTAGTGCGCTGCGCGCAAAGAAGTTACCTACACGACCGGGGGATGTTCAGCGGCTTGCTGTATCGACCGTGCGCACCCGGATCCAGTTGGGTTGGTCGTCATGGACAAGCGTTGCCGAAGGCCTGGAAATAATTCGTAAAAGTTTTACGCGCTAGTTATCTGAACAAGTCTTCTTGGGCGGGTCGTACGATCTCACTCATTGCAGAATCCCGCAACCATGTTGGGTCAACTCCTCGAATGATTGCGACTGGAACGCCGGAAGTTTTGCCCATAACCAGTTCACCAGTGCTAGCGAGCTCGTCGGCTACACAAACTTCGGTGACATGCATGATGCGACCGAGTGCATCTGGCGTGCCGCGCAAGTCAACTACGCCAGCAATGCCGGCAACACCGATAGCCACATCGGTGAGACCATTGCGCCATGGTCGACCAAAAGTGTCGCTCACAATGATGCCAACATTGATGCCGAGTTTGGCTTTTATGATGTCGCGGATGCGTCGAGCAGAGCGATCGCTGTCAAGTGGCAAGAGTGCAGCAAAACCACGCTCGACATTTGATAAATCAATTCCGCTATTGGCACAAATAAAACCATGCTTGGTTTCTGTAATGATCAAATCACCTCGGCGGCGCACGATGCGGACAGCTTCGTCTTCGACGAGCTGTTTGTGGCTTACGGGATCATCTGGGTCAATCGCAACGAGACGTCCCTCAGCCTTGGAAACTATTTTTTGTGTTACGACCAATACATCGCCTTCGAGCAGTGGACCATTTGGTTCAATTCGACAGGCTTCGACAATGATGTCTCCAAGTTGGTCGCCCGGAACTATTTCGCCGATGCCAAGGACACTCCATGCGGTCAGTTTCATGTTGCGCTCTCCAGAGTGGTGCGTGCCAGAATCTTCGATTTTTCTGGTGTGCTCATTACGGTATCAACAACGACACAGCGCATACCTTCTGCCTCAACTTTGGATGCGAGGTGCGCGTCAGCAGTGTCGATGATGAGTGTGCCGCAAATTGGTGCGTACAGTTTTGCAACTCCAACAACCGACGACTCATGGCCAAGTTCTGTCATGAGTCGGTCGGCGGGACCTTTGAGTGCTGCACCCGCGATGATTGGAGAGATTGCAACGACCGATTCGCGGCGTTTTGTGAGTGCGGCGTCCACTCCATGTAATGCGCGCAACGGTGCGATTGAAACGAGTGGATTAGACGGTGCGATGACTATTGTTTTTGCAGCATCCAACGTGTCGAGCCCAAGTGGAGATGCAGTTGATGCGCCAGCAAAGCGCACAGCACTGACTGCCACCGAGTGTTGGTGTTTGACAAAGTATTCCTGAAATGTAATTTCGGAACCTTGTTGTCCAGCGGCACAATTGTTGGCAAGTGTGACGAACGTAGAGACCCGATCGTTGGACATAGGTACAAGTTGTACCTCTACGCCAAAACTTTTGCTGATCTCAGATGTGACCTGCGCAAGCGTCGCACCTTCTTGTAGGCGGGCAGTGCGATAAAAGTGTGTCGCTAAATCTTTGTCGCCCAAGTTGAACCATGTTGGTGCTGCAGAAGAATCTTGTGGGCGTACATCGACGAAGCGGCCAAGTGCAGACATAGCAGTCCACGATTCGTTCTCGAGTCCCCAACCGCGCACGGGATCGATAGCGCTTGCGAGTGTGTATGTGACAGTGTCGAGATCTGGAGAAATAGAAAGACCATGCATAACGGTGTCATCGCCAGTATTGACAATGGCAGTGATGTCGTGCGCGGGCACAACTTGTACCAGGCCACGAAGAAACCGAGCGGCTCCAACACCGCCTGCAAGAACACAGATCACGCCGTTGAGCGTAACTATCTGGCATGGACTATTTATGATCACGAGCAACTGCTAGATTTGAAGCCGTTATGCGCAAAGCCTTTATCACTGGCATCACTGGCCAAGACGGACGTCACCTCGCAGAGTTCTTGCAGACCAAGGGCTACAAGGTCTACGGCATGATGAAGGGTCAGCACAACCCACGCGCAGAGCTGTTGCGCGATGAGTTTCCAGAAGTTGAAGTGGTGCCAGGAGACTTGACAGACCTCACAAGCCTCGTGACTGCGCTTGAATATGTGCAGCCTGATGAGTTTTATAACCTCGGGGCAATTTCGTTTGTTGCGATGTCATTCAACCAAGCAGAGCTGACGGCAAACGTAACTGGGCTCGGAGTTTTGCGTGCTCTAGAGGCTGTGCGCATGGTGGGAGGCGCCCAAAATAATCCAATTCGTTTTTATCAGGCGTCGTCCTCGGAGATGTTTGGCAAAGTGCGCCAGACTCCACAAACCGAACTGACACCGTTTCATCCGCGTTCGCCATATGGCGTCGCCAAGGTGTTTGGTCATGACATCACGGTCAACTATCGCGAGAGTTACGGCATGTATGCGTGTTCTGGCATTTTGTTTAATCACGAAGGTCCGCGACGTGGGCTCGAGTTTGTGACTCGCAAGATCACCAATACTGCTGCGCGCATCAAACTGGGTATTGACAAAGAGCTAGTTCTTGGCAATACCGATGCAAAGCGCGATTGGGGTTATGCCGGCGACTACGTGAAGGCCATGTGGATGATGTTGCAGCAAGACGCACCAGATGACTATGTCATTGCAACTGGCGAGACGCACAGTGTCGACGAATTCTTGACGCTTGCATTTGAGAAAGCCGGACTTGGCGACTTCCGTAAATATGTGAAAAAGGACCCAAAATTTTTCCGACCTGCAGAAGTGGATCTATTGATCGGTGATCCCTCAAAGGCAGAAAAAAAATTGGGTTGGAAACGCGAAGTTGGGTTTGATCAGTTGGTTGACATGATGGTGCAACACGACATTGCCTACGAAACGAATCGCCTCAAGAAAATTTGAGCATTCGGCTGCGTAAAGCAACCATAAAACTGGCAAGCGCAACGAGCGAACTACCAACAAGGGCAATTTCGACTCGCAGATAGAGATCATTGCTTGACCATGCTGCGAGTGCAACAAAGCTTGCAAACCCAAGTGCCCAGCCAATGCCGGCAAGCGCGTGGCCCCGAAGGGCAATAGTCGCCTGAGCAAATGCGACAGCAACCATGTACAGAGCACTTGAAAGAGCAAGCAAGGTGAGTGTTCGACGGTCTATTCCACCTTCGTAGACAAGTTTGAGTACATCTGGTCCGATCGCGAATGCGCCGATTGTGCCGACCACACCTACGCCAACGACGAGAACGAGAAGTTTTTGTAATGCGCTGCGAAATTCGTCGAGATGGCCCTGCGCTGCAAGGCGCGCCAAGCGGGGCAATAGCGCCGCTTGCACGGCTTGAAATAAAAAGAGTGGAATGCGAGCAAAAATTACTGCGTTGCCAAACTGTGTGATGAGTTCTGGCTTGGCATTTGTTCCCAAAATGTCGACGGTAATTGGCCCCGCATTCACAAGTGCTGCTGCAAACAGCGAACCTAAAAGCAGCCAACCAAGATTTGGTGTCACTTCCGACCAATGCGCTGGTGGCCCGATATCGGTGTGCAGTTTGCCAAAGAGGCCCACGCCAATAACACCGACAAGTGGAGATAACGCAATCATCAGTGCAAAGGCTCCGACGCTGTCAATACCCAATGCCCATAGCACTGCGACACCGATCACGCGGGCAGCACCGTCAGCACCGATGATGATGCCATACGAGCCGAAACGCTGTGATCCGGAGCAGATGCCACGAGCAAGATGCATTGGCGCGTAGGACACAAGCGTGAGCACGAGGCACACCACAACAACGCTGTAACCATCGAATAAGTGCTTTGTGAGATACGGAGAAGCAATGGCGATGATCACGGCAAGAACCACAAGCATGGTTGCGGCAAGTGGAATCATGCGCCGAATAATTGGTCGGCCGCCTTGGTGCAGTGCTCGTCTGTGCGAAAGAGCCCTACCGACTTCTTGTTCAATTGGTAGAAAGAAACCGGGTGCTAGAGAAAACGCAATGAACCACATTGCGACGATTGGTTTGAAGCCGTCTTGCCCAAGTGCTTGCTGGCCAATTTTGAAGAATACGAATGCAGAAATACCCGCGATAAAGAGACCAACGCCAACGGTCAGCGTGCCTTCGGGGAGGGGGATGCGGCTGCTACTGGTCGACTGTGGGGTCGAATGGGACGGCGTTGGTTCAGTGAATGACAAGCAAGACGATGTTACTTGCTGGCCTGGGTGTCGTTGCGTGAGTTGATGAGCGACGTCAAGACCATGGCGACATTGCTGATGGTCGTTTCAACTTGCTTAACAACGAAAGCCTTGGCGTGCGGAAATTCTTTGTCGATCTCTTCGGCTAATTCGCGTCTTCGGACTTGCGCTTTTTGAAATGCGAGAATGCCAATGCCGACAGTGGTGTACGCCGCTTCTTTGGCTTTCGTCTGCAAACATTCAAAGTCGCTATTTTTATCTGTCACAAAAGTCCTTCGTGGTTCACAATCTGATCCCGAGGGTATCTATGGGTGCTCGCAAAAGCAAGCATCTGTAGCGCTTTGCATGTGGCTTTGAAGTGCCTCGGGGGGAGCAAGGTTGGGCACAACTAAACTCTGTACATCGTGACGAATTCGACAGATTCAGAAAACCCTGACGCACGATTTTCGCGCGTTCAGGCCCCGCCTGTTGTGGCAGCGATCGTTGTGCACCAGCCATGTCCTTGGCTTGAAGAGGTTGTTGCATCACTTGCAAGTCAGGACTACCCAAATTTGCAGACTCTGTTTTTTCTGACGGGAGCTGCGTCTTCGCCAACTGCTTCTTCCCCAAATACCGAAAATGACATTATCCGCGACACGTTGCCAAGAGCGGTGATTCGACAGGTTGAGGGCAACCCTGGCTATGGCCCATTGATGAATGAAGTGAGCCGTCTGGTTGAAGGGGAGAGCGGCTTCTTTTGCTTTATGCATGATGATATTGCCCTCGATAGCAACGCAATCTCAAGCATGATCGAAGAAATGTTTAGGTCTAACGCTGGAGTCGTTGGGCCGAAGATCGTGACGTGGGATGACGTCACTGTGTTGGAGAGCGTTGGGCTCGGTGCTGATCGAATTGGAGATATCAGTCCGATTGTTGAACAAGGCGAGAAAGATCAAGAACAGCACGATGGTGTGCGCGACGTGTTTCTAATTCCATCAGCGTGCATGTTGGTACGTGCAGACTTGTTTCGTGAGATTGGTGGGTTTTCCCCGGACATTCCGTTGTTTGGCGAAGACTTAGATTTTTGCTGGCGCACACATCTGAGTGGCGCTCGAGTATTGGTTGTGCCAACTGCACGTGCCAGGCACCGCAAAGAGATGGATGCCACGCGATCAGTCGCAACAATGAGTGCTATCGAGGCACGTCATCGGGTGCGCACGGTAGCAACGTTGTCGGGTCGCATTCAGTTACCTGTTGTATTGGTGCAGCTGTTGTTGATGGCGATTGCTCGTGTGGTGATTGGGGTGTTTAACGGAACGTTTAGACAGGCACAGGCATCTTTGCGTGCATCGGTAGCTGTGATATTTGATGCAAGGTACGTCATTCGACGGCGCGCTGAGGTGCGTCCATACCGACGGGTTCCTGCTGCAGAAATTCATGATCTACAGAGTCGTGGCAGTGCCCGTCTGTGGACTTACATTCGCAAACGTCGGTCACGGGTGCAAGAAATTTCGGGCCTTACCTCAGCGAATCTCACAAATCCAAAATCGCGATTGGCGGGTATTACTGCACTGGTCGTGTTCGCATTTATTTTCGTTGGTAGTCGAGGATTAATCAGTGGAGGAGTCGCATCGGTTGGCGAATTTCTGCCAATGAGGAGCATTTCGGAATCGCCAACAGCATTAATTTCATCGGTGGTAAGTGGCTGGTGGCAAGCCGGCTTTGGTCAAGCGAGTGCAAACCCAACTGGCATCGTGCTGCTCGCAATCGCCGGCGTTGGCGTGTTGGGTCGACTTGGCGCAATACAAATACTTGCAGTGATTGGTGCGTTGTTTGCTGGTTGCCTGGGCATGTGGCAAGTCGCAGGTGGATTCTTTAGTTCGCGCGCACGCATAGTCGGACTCTTGGTGTACGCAGCAGTGCCAGCACCTTATGTAGCAATTGCCCAAGGCCGAATTGGGGTCTTGGCGTGTTATGCGGCGTTGCCATGGATGTTGCGCCTATTTGTACGCGTTGGTCAGCGCCCAACTGGCGCAGTTAAAACCCGAATGTGGGCATTGACTGTCCTCTTCGGCGCAATTGTCACGGCGTTTGTGCCGGTTTTTGCAATTCTTGTGTTGTTTGCGAGCGCGGCATGGATGACAGCAGATGTTTTGTCACGCGTTCGATGGCAAGCTGTCGTTGCTGTATTGCAGTTGGTGTTTGTGCTAGCTGTTGGAACAATTGTTCTCAATTTTCCATGGTCTGGTGGATTTATTGCAGCGAATTGGTGGCAACAGATAATTGGTGTGCAAACATTGCGTGCAGGAAATGTTGGCCTTGCAACTCTTGCTCGAATGGACGGCGGTGTCGTTGCGATCTCAATACTCGCACTTGGTCTATATGTTCCCGTAATTATTGCTCTTTTAATTGTGCGCGGCGACAAGTTGGTGTGGGCTGCGCGTTCTGCAACACTCGTACTTTTCTCAATGATCTCTATTGCGTTGTCTGACGCAGGTTATGTGCATTTCGCTCTGCCGGAATATGGAATTCTTTTTGTGATGGTGGCGTGTGGTTTGTCCTTGGCGTCTGCAACTATGGCGAGTTTTATTTTTGATGATCAAGCAGGTAGTACCTATCGATGGTGGAAGCCTCTAGCTGGCGTTGCGCTTGCATCCATTGTGATTGGATGTTTGCCCTCGATTGCACTTTCTGCGAACGGTCGATGGGGGCAGCCAAAAGTTTCTCTTGCCCAACTTCTCACACAGTTACCAACCGACCCAGCATCCGGCGACTATCACGTTGTGTACGTGGGTCGTAGCGATGTGCTGCCATTACCTGCAATTCGCCTCACTGATGAAACCGCATTTGCGATTTCCGACGACGGCGAACTGACAATGCGGGATCATTGGCTGGCTCCAACGAATGCGCTCACTGATTCGGTCGCTCAGGCTTTGGATGCAGCGATCTCGCAACAGACTGTCCGATCTGGTCGCTTGCTCTCAAGTCTCGCCGTTCGGTATCTCGTTGTTCCAATAATTGATGGTGCAGTTTCTACTGTTGAAAAGCCCTTAGATGCACCGCCCGGACTTCTCGAAGGTTTATCGCTACAACTTGATTTCCGTCGCGTATACACAGCAAATGATTTGGTGATCTTTGAGAATATGGCCTATACGCCTTCGTTGACCAAACTAGACGAGCAATCTGGAGTACTCAGTCAGCAGGCAGGTACTGATGCCCTGTTGTCATCACAGTTGCAAGTTGTGCAGGTCTTGCCACGTGTGCGTGACATTGAGAGCAGTCCAACGCCTATAGACGTGGGCACAGTTCATCTTGCAGTTCCTTTTAACAATCACTTGGTTCTGCATGTAGACGGTTCAGCCGTGATCCCGCGAGTTGCATTTGGCGGCACCACAGCCTTTGATTCTCCTGCAGCCGGAACTGCGACTCTTGACTTTAGGACACCATGGAGTCATATCGTGCTCCTCTTGGTGCAGTTGATGTTGTGGGTAGCGGTGATTTCAGCAACGTTTGACCTTGCACGATTAAAAACTCGAATCGGCGTCCGTCGCGTTAAACCCGTAGTGCTCGATGGGTCGTCGGATGCGATTCTTGCGTTCAACAAGGAAGAAAGTGTCGACTCACAATGAAACTCGGCGCAAATTTTTTTAAGTCTGAAACGCCGTCGCATATGACAGTGCGACAGGTCGTGATGGTTGTCACGGTATTGGCTGCATGCATCGCACTACTCGTTGTTGACAGCGGTGTAAACGGTGAACTGAGTAATGAAGTGCCTATTAATCTCACTGAAGCTTCGATGCTGGCACCAATGCCATTTGTTTCTGCTTTGGACGCGATGACGACAAATTGGTTTTGCCCGGGTGTGCCAGCTAATGACGACAGCATCTCGAGCAACTTAGTGATCTCAAATGCCTCTGAGACCGATATTTCCGCAACTGTGACGCTGCTCAGTACGGGTCAGGCTCCAGTCGTTAATGCGGTGTCTATACCCGCTCGGTCGCATATAACTCTCGATGCTCGCGGTGGCATCAGCGCACAGTTCGTCAGCGCAGTTGTGGAGATTATTGGATCGCAAGGATCGGTCGAGCAAGTTGTTCGACACCCTGCGGGCGATGCAGTCGTGTTGTGCGCCAATCGACCCCAAACTGATTGGTATTTCGCAGATGGTTTTACCGGTGCTGATTCACTTGAACAAATAGTGATGACTAATCCATATGTCGACGCGACTGTTGTGGACATCACTTTTGTGACGGCCGATGCAGAGCGCAGCCCTGAGCAATTGCAGGGCTTTGTGTTGCCTGCAAACTCTGTAGTTGCACTGTCAATGGATCAACAAGGTGCACGCAATGAACCAATATTGGCAGTATCAATACATGCATCTTCTGGTCGATTGGTGGCTGGCAGAGTGCAACATTATTTGGGTCAAGGTCGCCTTGGTTATTCGATGAGCCTTGGAGCTTCCGCCATGAGCACGCAGTGGTGGTTTGGTGATGGTGAAAAGTTTGCAGGAAATACGGAAAGTCTTGTGATCTATAACCCGAGTAGCCGTGATCGTTCACTCAGCATTGTGTTTGTGAACGGAAGTGATTCGGCGAACAGCATCGAACCTTTCCTTCTCACTGCTCCTGCTCATCGCGTGATCACCGTGGATACGGGAGCCATACCAAGTTTGCCTGCTGGCAGGTACGGAATCATTGTTTCAACAAACGACCAAGACACGGGTGATTCGCTCGGTGTTGTTGTTGAGCAAGTCATCAATCGTCGCGATGGCAACACAGTTGCTACCTCTGTTGTTCTTGGGGCGCCACATAATTCGGGATCAACGGTGTGGAGCGCGCCAAGCGGTGTAACGGCTAGCGAGGATGCTTTGCAGATCATGAACACAACTTCGCAAGAAGCGACCGTAAGTGTGTTGCAAGTTGGGCCGGCTGGCGCAGTTGTGCTGGGCGGACTTGAAGCTCTGGTGTTGCCAGCCGGTGGAGTGTTATCAATAGGAGTTCCTCCAGGACTTCCCGACGCACAAATAATTGTTCAAGCAACAACAACAGTTGTTGTGCAACGACTGATGTTGCGAGGACATGATCTCTTCGGTCGCAGTGCTGTTCTTGCGCTACCTCACTTACCATCACCCCAGGTTGTTGAGTCGGCACCGTGATGAGATTTGCAATTGTTGGTGTTGTGGTCATTGTCGCATTGCTGGCCAATCTGTGGCAACGCAAGAGACAAGTAGATGCTCCGACACAAGGAGCCAGCGAAGTTCCGTCCCAAATCGATAGGGCGGATTTTGTGCGTCCCGATGCACCATGGATTGTTTTGGCTTTTACTTCTGCGACATGTCAGACATGTTCTGACATTGAGCGCAAAGTTCAAGTATTGGAAACCAAGAGCGTCGCGATTCAAATATTGGAATACACAGCAGAGCGAGATTTGCATGCTCGCTACAAGATTGACGCAGTTCCTGCTGTATTGATGGCAGATTCAAATGGGGTAGTGCAGGCAAATTTTTTGGGACCAGTATCGGCTACTGATCTATGGGCTGCTTTGGCGAGAGCGCGCGACTCAGTCGTGTAATTGAGTTGGCG
>Ga0114966_10005675_pt1 | contig 10509 bp, 9 predicted proteins | sample M_130207_XF_Meta_FD_87029 | JGI IMG/M metagenome (GOLD analysis project Ga0114966, IMG submission 87029) | Freshwater microbial communities from Lake Montjoie, Canada to study carbon cycling - M_130207_XF_MetaG | ecosystem: Environmental > Aquatic > Freshwater > Lake | place: Lake Montjoie...
GCCGAAATCGAAATTGGCGGCTATGTGATGCAACGGCTTTGTCCGCATCGTCAAGCAGACTTGTCTGAGTTTGGGCGCTTAGAAAATGGGTTTGTTGTGTGCGACCTACATGGGTGGCGTTTCAGTGTGGAAGATGGGCACTGTTCAAATGCCGATGACCGCAAGCTCAATATTCGTAAACGAACTAGTTAATTTCTCCATAAACATTCACTTCGGTACCACGCGGCAGGATTTCATTGTCCCAAATGAAATCCATTGCTCTCACAGTCACTCGCACACAACCGTGAGACGCAGGATACGCGGGCACACTCATTGAGCCATGAATGGCCACTCCGCCCGAGAAATACTTCGGACGATAAATCTGGCCTAGGTCGCCAATCCACCAGCCGTCAGGTCGTTCTCGGTCAATCTTGAACGACCCAACTGGAGTCACTGCAGTGCCCTTGATCATCACGCCAGGAGTATTGCCGTCAGGTTCTTCATAGGCGCGGTCATCACCAGTTGATGTATTCATTACATAGGTGGTGATGCCGTCCTGTACGAGAAATAGCAATTGCCTCGACTTATCCACCTCGGCCAAAGTGCCTTCTCTTGCTGTCGCTGCGGCTGGAGTCGTGATTCGCTCGAGCAAAAACGCGGTGGCAACGTTGATGTTGCCGGTTGGTCGAAGTTGAAAGTATTTCTGAAATGCCATCACTGCTTGTGCGGTGGTGTCATCAAATTTGCCATTTGGATCCGCCAGCCAAAAGCCAAGCTCAAGCAATTTCTCTTGAGATGCTTGAGTGGTTGGTCCACTGCGTTGGCCAGATGCGCTGATGCCTGTCTCTACAAGAGTTGTGGGGGTAGCCAGAGCGACTGTTGTCGATGGAGGGTTTTGTGCGTTAGACCAGGTTCCACATGCTGCCAACATGCCGAGCGCACCCACCATCAAGATGGTTCGAAAGAAATAGCGACTGTTCATGAAAGAGAAATGGGCAATTCGAACCAGATCGTCAAACTGTATTTAACACCACTTGTGATGGGCGTACTCCCATGAGGATGTGTCACCAAACTTGGCCATGCCAGTAGTGAACCAACTGGTAATTGTGCATTCGTAAAGTTTTGGCGAGGAAAATCCAGCAACGCACCTTCATAGTTGTCGTTGAGCTTCACACTGGCGGACACCTGAGCAACATCGTGATGTTGACGCAACTCCTCTTGTCCACCCTTTTCATACTTGATAATAAATACGTCATTAATTCCGTGGTAATCAATGAGCGGCCAATGTTGTTGCAGTTGAGGCCAGATTCGCATTCCCATGTCGTATTGCACTGCCTCAAACAGTCGTGGGCTAATCAACGCAAGAGATATTTCGTGCCCGGGAACTGGGTCACCTGGTTGTGCAGAAAAACCGCCAGCGGCTTCTGCTGCCCGAATAAGTGCAGTGCAAAACTGCGGAGTCCAACAAGACATCACAAATAATTCGTCACCCACCTTGCCAATGCTCGCACTCGTATCAATCGCATCGGCATAGCCAAGAATTCGCTCTAAATCATCCACCCATCTATCGTGACACGCGCAGCCCTGTCTGACGATGACCTCGGAATACATTGCGTCAATTCAGGCTCTGCGTCCGCATGTTGCAGTTGGAGACTTCGACAGATAGTCGTTAGTTTGCCTCTCCAGCGGCAAGAATAGAGGTATGAGTGCAGCAATCACCGTTGATGGAGTCTGGAAAAACTTTCGGCTCTATCACGAGCGAAATCGATTTATAAAAGCTGCAATTCTTCGAGGTCGTCGCGCTCGATATGAAGAATTCTGGGCATTGAATGATGTCTCATTTGAAATTCCCCACGGCGCAACTTTTGGAATCGTAGGTTCCAATGGGTCGGGTAAAAGCACGATGCTCAAATGCCTCGCTGGAATTTTGTTTCCCGACAAAGGTTCTGTTACCACCAAAGGACGACTGGCTGCCCTTCTCGAACTTGGAGCAGGCTTTCACCCAGAACTGTCTGGCCGGGAAAACGTATTTCTCAACGGTGCCATTTTAGGAATGACTCGTAAAGAACTCGATCGTCGTTACTCCGACATTGTTGAATTCGCCGGCATCGAGCGATTTATCGACACACCTGTTCGCAACTATTCCAACGGCATGATTGTGCGACTTGGGTTTGCTATCGCTGCGCACGTTGACCCGGAAATTCTCCTCATTGACGAAATTCTCAGCGTTGGTGACCAAACATTCCAACGCAAAAGTGCAGAAAAAATTGAAGAATTCAAACGTGAAGGCAGAACGATTGTCATTGTTAGCCATGGCCTCTCACAAGTACAACAACTTTGTGAAAATGTTGCCTGGCTCGACCACGGAATTCTTCGAGCCGTCGGCCCGGCCGCTTCAGTTATTGCGGAATATACGGGTGATACCTATGAAGTTCAAGAAGCTTCAGAAACATCAATAGGAAAACGTTGGGGTACAGGGCGTGTTTCCATTTCGACCATTGAATTGCTCAATAAAAACAATCAGCCATCAGAAGTTTTTGATAATGGCACTCCACTCACAATTCGTGTTTCCTACTCGAGCCATGCGCCTATTAATGACCTCGTCGTTTCCATACGCATCTCCACACTGTCGGGCATTGATGTATGGAAGGGGACATCACTTAATAACGGTTTAGCAATTTCCAAAACTCTTGGTAGTGGCATGATCTCTATGACCATTCCCCAACTTCCACTTTTAGAAGGTTGCTATCTCGTGTCCGTAGCACTGACTAATCCAAGTGAGTCAACCGAGTTCGATCACTGGCAAGACTGTTACAAATTTGATGTACATCAAGTCGACAACCTTGATGAAGGAATTGTCGCATTTCCTACCACCTGGCGTACGGACTAATTTCTCTACAGTTCCTCTGCAAGTCGGCGTGTGAATCGATGGAAGATTTTGAATCCAATCAAGAAGATTGAGAAAGAGACTACGAAGAGTATAAATAATTCTCTGGCTTCTGCTCCACGTCCGTCATACAACGTGTGCCTAAAGCTTCTAACAAAAATAGCCATTGGGTTGTATTCCAAGACTTTCAGAAGTGGCTCTGAAACTTGGCCAACTAAATCGTCAGGGTTCCAAATAATTGGCGTCATGAAAAAATAGGCCTGCATAATGATTGTCCACAGATACACAAGGTCTCGAAAATATGCTGCGAATACGGCAAGTATTAAACCGATACCTGTTGAGAACACTGTTAATAGCAACATCAACAAAACTACTTCTGGCAACCACGGCAATATTGGCGCACCTGCAATGAGCATAATTATGCAGAGCAATGACATTTCTATGCAATGTTGCACAAAACCAAATATTGATTGCGAAAAAACAAGTGTTTCTCGTGCAAAAGCAACTTTGCGTACTAGGCCAGCATTACCAATAAGGCTTGATAGACCCAACCCTGTGACTAACCCAAAAAATGACCATGGCAATAGCCCACTTAAAAGATAGAGGGCATATGTTGTGAGCCCTGAAGGGTCGCCCACCGGTGCCTCGGCACCGAAGACCACACCAAATACAAAACTATAAATAGCAACGAGAGCCAACGGGTTGAGCAGTGACCAAGTCCAACCCAAAAAAGATCGGCGATACTTGCTTCTCAACTCACGCAATGTCAGGTTCCAAAGCAGTTCCCGCGATTCCGAAAGCCGCTTGAATTGCACAACCGTAGATTGCTGAGATATTCGAGTACGCAGAGACATCGCTTCTACTTTACGCACTTACTGGCTCAGAGAGTGTTAATCGATGCGAGATCTATGGAGATCAACCCCAAATGTTCGTCCCCACCGATCCCTAATGAACTCTGTTTCTTCTTCGGTTACCATGGTATCCCGGGTAGTCGTCTCAAAGTGATAAAGCTTTGCAAGTGGTGTCCAAATAATAGAACGACCGGTCTCCTGTATTTTCATACAAAAGTCAACGTCATTGAAATTGTTGGGTAAGTCTTCACAGAAGCCACCGACTTCATGAAAGATTTTCCGCCTTACTGCAAGACAGGCAGCTGTTAGGCCCGAAACTTCACATGGAACATCCAATGCTTCCGGGAAAGATTTCAATCCAAACTGCTTCCGAGAGTAGTAATTTGCTGGAAGTGGTTGGTTGATGTGACCAGCCGATTGCACTAGACCGTTGTCAAGCAGGAGCACTGGACCAACCGCACCGACAGTTTTCGACTCCAAATACCCCACCAAGTGATCCAGCCACCACGAGTCAATCACTTCAATGTCATCATTCAAAAAAACTAAAAACTCAGCGGATGAGTTCAGCACTCCAATATTGCATTTTTCGGAAAAATTGAAAGATTTTTCAAACGGCACCAATTTCACTCGATCGCCGTACTGAGCAAGTGAACTGGCGTGCTCTATATATGCATCATTTACATCGTGGACTACTACCACTTCGAACTCTTCAGTAGAAGTTTTCTCAAACAAACTTTTGATCACATTTTCAATCAGATCTGTTTCAATTCCCCAGATTCGCTTCTTGTCACCTCGAGTTGGAATCACAATGCTGATAGTTTTCTTTTCTTTTGCCATCCGTCGTAATGCCCAATTACCGGTTGGCCCCAGAGCACGAACAACACCTTTTCCTTGAACTGAAGAACTATTTGCTGCGATTTCCAAACGATCATGATCCACATTGTTGGTCTTCTCAAACAAATATTCTTTAGATGCAGAAATTAATGGTTCAAAAACATGATGCACATTTCTATTCCCAGCAATAATGGCAAAGGTGGCGTGTTGTTCCACCAACCACATATTTTTCTTACAGTCTTTGCTCAATTGATCAATATTTTTTTGAGTAACCACTAATGCACCAAACAAATAATCGGAATTGGATAATCTCTCTAGGTCTCTTTTCGGACGTCTCCAAATTTTGTTTTGTAACTTGCCATTTCCCAAAATTCCAACGTCTGAATACAGTAAATCGAATTGAAAAGCCTTGTGATGTATCTCAATTTGATCAACAAAGTCTGAATCCAATTTGAAATTAGTATCAAAAAAAACGTAAGCCCAGTTTTTAGAAAAATCAAACTTCTCAGCGAAATCAAGTTCCGTAACGAAATTGACGTTCGGGTGAGAAATTAATTTTTTTCGAAATAACTCACTCGTATTTTTAAGAACTCCTTCAGGAATGAGTGTCCACTCCCAATTTTTATTTTTTTGATTAAGCAAGGACTCAGCCGCTTCTTCAAAAGCATCCTTGTCGCCAGGGCATCGATAGCTTAAGAAATGTACTGTTTCCATTTAATGACAACTATCTTAAATTTTGTTGAACAACTTTAAGAGTCGAACAGGTGACAAAATCAATCTGCCCAACCTCCAAGCGGTACTCGAATGAACTCTCTTTATTTCTTCGCGCAACTTCTCATTGTTTACTTGGGTAATGGTTAATCGATGTGATAGTTCGGCAATATGCGCATAATCTCCAATAATTTGATCTTTCGCCTGTAGCACTTGGCGTTCAAGCAAGGAAATGCGCAATACGAGTTGTGCAACTTGCTCCGTTTGCTCCTCTGCTTCGGTCATTATCCAGTCCAATTCCTATTCATGTTTTGTTATAGCGCAAAAATATCATAAAATTTCAATGCATTACTCTTTTTTGCACTAGCTTCAGAGTACCTATAACGCCCTCACGCCGCCAAATGCGTACTAACTTCTTTATCAAGCCCTCATCTGCTTTTCTGGCGTTATGGGTATTTGCTTCTTGTTCCTTCGCCTCAGCGCCAACCGTCCCATAAGTGACGCTAATTGAAGTAACTGAAGCGCACTGCTGCGCAATTGCTTGTGCTGTGAAGTTCCAATCAAACTGCGAGCGTATGTATGTATACGCACGTTTACAAGCCAGATTTAGGTGCTGTCTATTCACATTCCAATGCTCGATCATGGAAACCGCATCATCAAGAGAGCTAGCTAAATGCAGGGCAGTTTCAGGATGCGCGCCAGCATCAAAGCCAATCCCAACTGTTCCCAGGGCTTGTGCTTCAACAATTGGAAGATTGAACCCTTCCCACATGCTCGGTGATATAAAAATGTCTAGTCCCCTCAGATATTCCACCTTTGCCTCATCAGGAGCATTCAGGATGGGTGTAACACCAATTTCTCTCCACTCATCACCGTCTGATTCGGTGCCTCGGCCCATGACACAAAACTCGATGTCATTGTTGTTTTTCCTCAACTTTGCGACTAATTCACGAAATAGTGCGTTCCCCTTGTATTGAGCCTCTCCGGCCCCAAGGCGCATCAGTGTGCCAACCCTGAGAGGACGGCTATTGGTAATAGTTCCTTGCCCCGATTTCAACCCAAAATCGGGAACATGGTTGCACCCATTAAATACAACCTCTGCATCTGGCCACTCAATGTCTTGAACGAGAAAATGTGAGATAGTCAAAACTTTATTTGCAACTGGGTAAACATTTTGGATCTTATATTGTCGAATTCTTTCTCTTTCCGCACCATCACCGGCGAAAAATGCCGGGGTGGGGTCACCATGTTCATACACAATGACGGGAATATGACCTACTAAATGCGGGAGCACCTCAAAGTACGGCGTGGTCTGAGCAAGCACCACTTCAATGTTCCACTCCCGACAAAACTTCAATATCTCTTGTGCATCAGGGTTTATTAAAAATGTTGGTGTAGCGGAGAAGTTGCCATCAACACGTATTGTCCCTACATATAAGTCCCAGCCAAACTGCGACATGCGTTTTGCTAGTTCCTCAGCGACGATTGACACGCCAAATCCACGCATCATCACTGAACACAGCAACAGAGCCCTTTTGTTTCTCACAATGTGCTCACAAATCCGCTCCAGCGACGCATATATAACGATCGGTCTTCCCAATTCTCTTCACCTGTAAGGCGAGTGGCATTTTCAAGGTGCACTAACCGACCAAAGTCGCCAATTTGGATGTCATAACCAAGCCGCTTCAGCTTTAAACACAGATCGACATCTTGACATTCTGCTTGATACGCCTCATCAAATCCACCAACTTGGGCAAACAATTCAGAACGCACCATCAGAAATGCTCCGGTGCCTGCCGCCATCGGGAAACTTCTACCTGGTTGTGACTCCCATGGTTGCTGTGCGCCTGGGTGGTAACAGAAGCCCTCGTGGCTCGGTATGTGCAAAAAGTCAATTCCGCCATGTTGGAGAGTCCCATTTTCAAAATGCAATACTGCACTCACAGCCGCTGTGTTCTCATTGCTATGCAATAAGTCGTAGGCCATTTTGATCGACTCAGGATTGTCATTTATCAACACGTCATTATTTAAGAAGAGCACGGTATTTGTCCGTACTTTTTGGAACAAATCATTATTGCAGCGAGAAAATTGATATTTCATTCCATATTCAACGGTCATACCACCGACCGAATTGGACAAAAGCTTCACTGTCTCTGGAACAGTTGAACCGGTATCACCAATGATCAATTCGCACGGAACACCTGCATCCAGAAAGGTCGCGCGGACCTTCTGGAACCCATCTATAAATCCTCTCACCAAATTTGGCTTGTTGAGGTTTAGGATGATTATTGTTATACCTGCTGCATTTTTTAACTCTGTAGTCGGTGCAGTAAATGTATTACCCGTCACAACTGCCGAGCGCTGCGAATTGGTTGTTCCATAAATTCCAATTCTGGAATCAAGAAGTGAGAAATTGAGTTTCACTGTCCAATTCTATACTCTCACCACGTCAAGATAAGTGACAACATTTAAAAGAGCCTGCAACTTTGGTTGCGTAATGTCAATTAAGTGATGCTTCAGTTTTAACCAAAATTCTTACTCCAACCAGTGAAACAACGATCGCAACTATTGCAAGCTCAAGTGCAACCAAGTTGCTCATCATCGGAGGATTCCAGTTTGAATGCACAAAAAACTTCCATGTTCCGGTTCGTCCAACGGCGTACCTTCGAAGGTTCTGCGCAAATGCAAAAAATTGAATCAATGCCATAACACCAATACTTAACTTAAAGAGACGCTTAAGAAAAACTTCAGAAAAATCTGACTCTGCTAGAGCAACTCCAACAATCAACATACAACCAACCCAAAGTGGTAGTAGATATCGACCTTGAACATACGGATATCTGATTGCCCCTATCAAAACTGGGGTCAACAAAAGCATTACGAAAGTGATCGCTGCGGTACGGGCATACACTTTTTGGCCACCGAGTGCTCCAACCAACAAGACGAGTGAAAGCAAACACATCAAAATGACAAAGGAGGCACCCGTCATTGGTGAATCGAGCCAACCAAACCAACCGATCATCTCAGAAATTTTTTCTGAAAGTGAGCCGAATCCGGCAGCAATAGATCCGCCGTTTTGTTCTGCACCGTTGGCCACAAATGATCCCGTTGCATCACCAGACCATCTGAACCAAACCAAAGCCATAGACACACCGGCCAATAACAAAATGCCGAGAATTACCCGATCTTTCTTCAATTCAGAAAATTTCGATCGACTTAATGTCGTCGCAACGAGCAGCAAAATTAGCAATTCCCACCAAAACGAATCACGCCGAACAAACGGAAACAATGTAAGAGAGGCAGCAAAGGTTGCACGATTAACTATTTTCGAAGTACCCGTGGTTGGACGGGAAATGTTAATCCCGCTTGCCCATATTGAGGAAGCAAGAGCTGTACTTAAACCTGATGGATTTACCGTAGAGCTCACAAAGATAACCAGTGGAGTTAGCGCAGTAATTAGACCACCCAACGTCCAGTAATGCCTATGTTGTGTCAACAACAGTGTTCCAGACCATGCGAATAATGACGAGCAAATCAGCACCAACCAAATCCGCATCACATATGCACCAAATAAGCCCTTAAAGACAACGGAGGGAATACCAGCAATAACGTGAAATAAAGGAGGGTAATCATCTGTAGTCGATGCTTGAATTTGACCTCTAGACTGCCAATTCAAATTCATACAGTTTGCAGTTACATCCCATTGAAATTTCATACAATCAATTTGTTCTGCAGGTAATCCATCAGTTTTATATGGGCTGACCGTGTCACCTCTTATGATGCCCTGCGCCCGAACCATATGAGACGGCTCGTCTGGGGATGCAAACATCGGATTTGCCAATGACCAGATAAGAGGTAGAGGCAAAACAACTAACAGAAATTTTAACCATGTCCTGAATAGGGGTTGGTGGGCCTCTGTCTTCATCTCTCCACACCTTTCTTGAAACCAAAAATTCCTAAAGAAGCAGCCAAACCACATAAGAATATGAATACGCGCTGAGGGCTGCTGTCATCAGATATGAGGATTTTTTTGTCATGACAGCAGATACGGCTACGACTGCCACAGGTAAAAGGCCTAGCCCAAAACGTCCAGGGGCTGAATACTGCGTACTACTAAAATAAGCATAATAAAAACTATAAAACGGTCCTGCTAGAACCATAACCCCAAGTGTTGTACCCGAGATCAATGCCAAACCTTTTCGTGTATCACTCTTCAGCGATAGGGCGAGTAGCGACCCAATTATGAGCCAGTTATAAAGACTCTTCACAACAATTACTAATTCCGATTTAAGTGTTTGCGGTATGAATACATTCCAAACTGGAGAAACGACTGTTTGTAATTGTTGGAGAATCCGCTCTGAATCAACCTCTGTTACTTGGTTGTTGATGTACATAGGAACATCGGCGACCGAAAGAGGGCTTGGCCTAATTTGGTTTTGGATATAGGGAAAAATCTTAAAATATATTAGATATAGAACTATTGGAACTGCAATTAATGTCCATAGCCTGCGGTAATTGATTTCTCTAATCCCTAACATCTTCAAGAACAAATAAATGAAGATGGCCAAAATTGGCAGAAAAACTGCTCTATCTACCGAAAATACAATACAAATAATTAACAAAAAATAATACCACTTAAGTTTCTCCGACTCATATTTGATTGTTGAGACAAGCAATACACTTCCTGCGAGAAAAAGCATCGAGTCGGGGGTAACAGTTGACGACGTGAGAATGATTAGCGGCGTACTGATTAATAGGAGGAAAGAAATAACACGATTGCGTTTTGGAACATTGATCAATGCCATCACATACCACAAAATACATAGTGAAATGCCCGACCAAAGCCCGCTGGTGACCCGTAGTGAAGTGATTGTGCTGTTAATGGGAGTTAACAGTTTTATGCCTTTGGCGACTACACCCGTCAGTATGTAGTATGTAGGGAATTGGTCTGCTGCTGTATTGAAGCCTCTTTCCTGGAAACTTGCTGGATCCTGTAATGGCGCGTCGCAAGGTGGACTTACATAGCCAGGCGCATCGACGCTCCTGCAGGCAGCTTCTGCGAGAACTTCTTGCTCAACCCGTACTCCAATACCTGGAATTTCGAAGCGCCCAGCACGTACCGCGTAGTCAATGTGTTGTAGTTCGTCTATGGGTGACAGAGTTTGATATGAACGAATATGTAGACCTGAGGTAAGTACCGTGACAAATAAAATTGCAAAACAAAACAACCAATCGCTTTTGTGCCAC
>Ga0114966_10005676_pt1 | contig 10506 bp, 11 predicted proteins | sample M_130207_XF_Meta_FD_87029 | JGI IMG/M metagenome (GOLD analysis project Ga0114966, IMG submission 87029) | Freshwater microbial communities from Lake Montjoie, Canada to study carbon cycling - M_130207_XF_MetaG | ecosystem: Environmental > Aquatic > Freshwater > Lake | place: Lake Montjoie...
TATCTGGAAAAAAGGTTTGATTAGATGGGTTAAAACTAACAAATGGAATTAAGTTTTTAATTAAAGTTTTATAACATTCAGAACCATTACCAGAAAATATATTATCAGGAACTATAAATGCCAAATATCCATCTTTCACCAAAATGTCATATGATTTCAAAAATATGCGTTCATATAATTTGCTTTTTCCACCATAAATTCGTTTACCTTTAACTGTTAGTCCATAATCATCTTGAAATGGCGGATTACCAATAATATAATCAAATGATAATACAGAATTAGAAGTATTATGAAATTGAATGTCTTGTAAAAAATCACCACAAAATAGATTTACCTTTGAACCAAACATTTTAACAACAATATCACAATTATTTTTATTTAATTCTACCATAAATAACATATTTTGTATAATATGTTTACTTCTCTTATTTTCATTAGGTTCCCATTTTTCTAGTCCTTTCATTAATCGTAAATAAACAATAATCATAAAAAATCCAGTTCCAACAGAGGGATCTAACCATTTTTTAAATGGATCGCTCCAAATATGTTTAGGAAATAGGTCTAAAATTTGATTAATTAATGTAGGATGAGTAAAAACTTCACCGAATTTATCTTTTTCAAATTTTTTTAAAGGTAATAAATTAGTTATAAATTGGTTAATTTCTTCAATAGTCATTTGATATATTTTTTTTGTCATTCTTATATTAATATTATAAATAAAATTGAATATAAATATTATTTTGATTTTTGTTAGTTAAAAAATAAAATATGAAAAGATTCCTTTGTTGTTTTAAAAATATTAAATTACCATCAAATAGTTTAAATAATGTAAATGATAAATTAGAAGGTCCGATATCTTATGAAGAAACGATACAATTTGTTCCTCCTATTAAAAAAGGAGTTGTCATTAAAGTTTATGATGGTGATACAATAACAATAGCTTCCAAATTACCTTATAAAGAATCACCAATTTATAGATTTTCAGTACGTTTGGCAGGTATAGATTGTCCAGAAATAAAAGGAAAAAATGAAAACGAGCGCACCATTGCTGAATTAGCGAAAAAAGAATTAAGTAATTTAATAATGAACAAAGTTGTAATATTAGAAAATGTAAAAACAGAAAAATATGGAAGAGTGTTAGCAGATGTCTACATTGATAATATTAATTTAAGTAATTATATGATAGAAAAAGGGTTAGCTGTTCCTTATGATGGTACTAAAAAAGTGGTGCCGCCTGATTGGAAATATTATTATAATAATTGGTTAAAACATTTTAATGAGGAAAATACATATCATTCGTAGAAAATTGTTATAAAAGTTTTTTTTATAAATCATAAACAACTAAATATGATAAAACTAGACTATAATCCATATTATTCAAATCTAGTATACGACCATATTCATCTAACATTTGAATTTTTAATTTAGAAACATTAACCGGACCAAAATAATGTCTTGGTGCTACAACTAAATTACCAGCAAATTGCGAAATATTAATATTAGTAGAATAAAGTGATGCTCCATTAACTGAAATTCTAGCCAATATATTTTTATTCAATATAGATGAATTAAAAGCACTATAAAATCCATCACTAACATTATTATTATAATCATCAACTACCAAATAAAAATATCTAGGACCAAGTAAATTAACAAGTCCTTCAGAAACATATGTAAAAGCATTTTCATAATACCCTTCTCTAAAACCTAATAACCATCCTAGTTTCAATGGTAAAGGAGTTTGTCTATCTTCAAGACCATAGCGATCAGTTAAAAAATTAATTGAAAAAGGCGTTATACCACCAGTGGATCCAAAGATCATTCTTTGACTTCCTCCAACTAATTCTAAACTTGTAGTAACATTTTCAATATCCGCTTGAATCTGTATATTACTATAGGGAGAAATAGTAGATGTTAAATATTGGTTAACATATTTTTGAAACGATAAATAATCATAATTTCCATCAGGTATTGTAACCACCAAAGGATCAGTTCCTTCAATTTCCAAGGTAAAAAAATTATTACCAAAAACTTTAGAAATGGTATAAAATGATGCCGGAAATTCAATCGCTGCTAATTCTAAAAATACAACTTGATTAATAGTACCAGGAAGATCAATTTGGAAGTTAGTAGACGTAGTAGTATAATAATTTTCTCTAAACCTTGTATCAATATTTACAATTTTTTTTAATATTCTTTTATCAAGAGGATTGATATTTCCAGGAAAAAATTCCATACCATATCCATTAACATATGGAGTAGGTGGTTTTTGAATAATACTAGTATTTCCTGCTTCAACAGTTTGAGATGAATTTAAAGTAAGATCTAAATGTTGAATTTTTCTCAAATTATTACTAATATCAGATAATATTGTAGAAGAACTATTATTATTTTTATTATTATTCGTATTCAAATTATTAATCAATGTATTTTTAACTAGTGAAATAAAAGTAGTAGTATTAGTTTTAACAGAAAATGGAATATTGTTATCCTTTTCAATATTTTGTTTTAATTTATTTTCTTGTGTTAAGATTGCGGATAAATCATAATTAACAGGTAATTCAAATATGCTTTCAAGTTCTTTTTTAGTATAATTATTGATATTAAGATCAAAATTAGAATTCATTATAATATATATAAATATGAATAATTTTATATATAAATTCAAATATATTAAATTAGCTTAATAAAAATAATTGAATATAAATTGTTTAAATAATAAAGGTAATACGCTAATAAATAATATGGAATTTTCTAAACAGCAACAAATAGCATATAAAAAATATATTGAAGGAAAAAATATATTTATTACTGGTCCAGGTGGTACAGGAAAAACAGCATTAATACGAAATATTTATAAAGATGCTTATAAAAAGTGTATAGATATTCAAGTTTGTGCTTTAACAGGATGTGCTGCTGTTTTATTAGAATGTAAAGCAAAAACAGTTCATTCATGGGCATCTATAGGTTTGGGTAATGGAACAATAGAAGCAATGGTAAAAAAAATAATGAAAAATAGTTACGCAAAGGCATTATGGAAAGGAACCGATATTTTAGTGATAGATGAGGTTTCTATGATGTCAAAAAAAATATTTGAAATGTTAGATGCCATAGGAAAAGCTGTAAGAAAAAGTCCAAAACCTTTTGGTGGTATTCAATTGATATTTTCAGGTGATTTTTATCAATTACCACCAGTAGGATCCAAAGATGAACCAGAAACCACACAATTTTGTTTTGAATCTCCATTTTGGTTTGAAACGTTTCATAAAACCGACCATGTTATTTTAACTCATATTTTTAGGCAAAGTGATGCGGTTTATCAACGTATATTAAATCAAATTCGTGAAGGACGTTTAAAAAGGTCCTCTAATGAAATGCTCCTACATAATGTAGGGAAGGAAATACCAGATAATTATCAAATACGACCTACTAAATTGTTTCCTACAAGAAATAAAGTTGATTATATAAATGTTACCGAAATGAGTAAACTAGAAGGAAAAGAACACGAATATGCTGTGAAAATTCATGCTGATTTAGAAATGAGTATAGAAGAACGCAGTATTAGAATGGGATTCACAAAAGAACAAATTATAACGGAATTGTTATATTTAAAAGGGAATTTACGTTGTGATGAAAATATAAAATTAAAAATTGGTTCACAAGTAATGTGTATTGTTAATATAGAATTAAATAATGGTGAAACTTTATGTAATGGAGCACAAGGTATTGATGTAAATATTGGAGCAAAAGGATATCCTGTTGTTAAATATAAAAATGGATATCAAATGACTATGCTTCCTCATATGTGGCCATCAGAATTAATTCCTGGAATTGGTGTTTCCCAGGTTCCTTTGATTTTGGCATGGGCATTAACCATACATAAAGCTCAAGGTGCTACATTGGATATAGCAGAAGTAGATGTAGGAACAGGTATATTTGAATGTGGACAAACATATGTTGCTTTATCTAGAGTAAAAAGTTTAGAAGGTCTTTATTTAACATCATTTGATGCTAAGCGAATTAGAATAAATAAAAAAGTTCAAGAATTTTATGAAATGTTACAAGAAGAGGAAGAAAAAGAAAATATACTGAAGGACACTTTACCAGAGGCTTTTATAGAAACTCAAAATATTCCCATTTTAGAAGCTATACCAATAGATAATGTTTTACCAAATAATGTAGAATTGGTAGAAGAAGTTTATAATGAATTATAAATAAAAATTCAAAAAATAAATCAAATAAAATCAAATAAAATTAAATAAAATAAAATAAAAAATTGAAATACTTTTTAAATCTAATTTTATGTTATATAAAATCAAACATGGAATCGTTATTAAATGAAAAATATGCTTGGGTTGATCAAGGATTGGAAGAATTATTTTATAGATATGCGTTAACCGCAGAGAATTGTGATGAATTTCAAGATGCTGGATTATTAAAAGAAAAATGGGCTTGGGTTGATCGTAAATTAGAATGGATGGCAAAAAAAGATTCACTATTAGGTAAGCGAAAAAGAAATCAATTGAAAAATGAAAATAAAAATAAAAATAAAAAGATATTTTTTTAAAAATAGAATATATTATGAATATGATTTAATAGAAGACGTAGAAGTTGAATAAAATCCACCTTTTCTTTTAATTAAAAATTAAATAAATATTTAAGTTACAAAGGAACTTAAAGAAAAACCGATAATGTTTTCAGTAATCTTAGACAGTGATTATTAGAGCAGAATAAAGCATTAAATTATTTTATTAATTCAATAAACATTAAATAATAAAAAGAGGGAATATGAGGTAGCATTTTCTTTACTTCGTTATAATCTTTTCTCATTGTAAACACTCATTAATTCTGTTTTATATCAAAATAAATTCCTTCGTCTTTATCCTCTTTGGAACTAATTATAATATATTTATCTTTTTCTAAAAAATTTTCTTCTTTGTATTTGTTTATTTTTTTACAATCATAATGTTTATTTAGAGGTCCTTTTAATTTCATAATATATGGATATTCTTTCAATAAATTACACTCAAAAATGTAAAATACATCATATTTTTTGTTTACACTTAATATTCTTTTGGCATCACTTCCTGTTGTAGAATAAGCAATCCACCCATGAAGTTTGCTTTCAAATAACACTATATGTTTTTTTAACATATATTTAATTATAAGTTTATATTTATATAATTTAGCGTAAACTATATAAAATTTAATGAGAGTTTTCACGAGTTCAATACGAAGTTGGAGAAATGTACTTGTGAAATATGAAAAAAATATTTATTTCTCAGCTAGAGGAATAACAGTTTCTTTTACTATTTTTTTTATAATTTTATTATAATTTTTTTCGGATTCTTCTTTCCCTTCGGGAATCCTGACATTGACTCAGATACAATTTTTAAATATTTATCATTTTGTTTTGATTCTGGATCAGAGAATTGTGTATTTATTTTTTGCCATTCTTTACTTCGTTATAAATTTGTTTCATATTTTTATCACTACGGGAAACTTGTTTAATAGCATTAGTTAAAATAGGTTTAGAATCTTCTTCTTTAGTCCATTTATCATCACTTTTAATATACAGAACTTCTCTTTTACCATCATTACAATGAATTGGTCTATCATAAAATTCTAATTGATTAAGACCATTAATAAATATTTTGGAAATACCTTCGGCAAACCCTAGACGACCAGTTTCTTCAAGATCATTAATTCCTACATCCAATTGACTAATAAAATCCTGAATATTTAAAGCATCTTTACATTTTTCATTCAAAAATAAATTTATATTGAATTTATTGTTACTATTATTATTAGTAGTATTATTTGTTGTATTATGACCAGCTTGTTTGGTCAATTCAATCATTTGTTTATTTTGTTCAAGTAATAACTCTTTGAACTCTTTGTTGTCTTTAATAATTTCAAGCATAAGTTGAATTTGAAAATCTGATGTAGTTTTTTGAGTTTGTAAAAAATTACAACTTTTTTTATGTACATGTAACCCTTGACGATGTTTATATATTTTACCACATACACAATTAAACAATTTATGGGTTTTGGGAGAAATTTCGTCATTATTTGACATCAAAAACTGTTTCTCTTTATGTTTACTAGTAGATATATGTTTATTATAATCTTTACTATTAGATGTATAATAGTCACAAATTTCGCAGGCCAATTTATGTGTATTTTTTGGGGGTAAATTTGTCATCATTAGTAATATAATTTAATGACATAAAAAATCCCTAAATACTTTTCTCAAAAAAACATAAAAATTTTATCGTAACGTTTTGAAACGGGTTTTTTTCAAAATTTAGAGCACTTTCATCACAAACCTCGGACTTAGACACCTTTTTTCAAGACTTTTTTGGGATTTTCAAAAATGGACATAAAAAGTATGTCCAATTTTAAAAACCCTTTTGACTTTTTGGAAAAAAGTTGTTACGAAAAAATATCCTTTAAAAAGTATCAAATATTTTTACAGCATTTATGCTAAGAACATAAAAAAATTAATTTACAGCATAAAATATATAGTCGTTAAAATAGCCGTTAATAAAATGTATATACTTCTCCATCTGGAAACATATTTTCATAAGCTGGGTTTGAATTATAAAATATACAATTTTGTTTAAATTGATTGTATATTTCTTCTACAATTTGATTACGCTTTAAACTTTCATTTTTAGAAATTACATTATTATCTTCCCAATAACCTTTTATTCTTGTTTCCCCTTGACCATTTCTTTTATCATTTTCCCAATATCCTTCATAAACTTCTTCATAAACTTCTCCATTATCATAGATTTCTTTACAATATAATGTTCCTTTTCCGTGTCTCACATCATTTTTGAATTCTCCCTCATAAATATCTCCATTTGTAAATATAAATTTACCTTTACCCTCCTTTAAATTGTTAACAATATAGCCTTCATATATACAACCGGATTCATCTTTATTATTTATAAAACCAGTAGCTTCCCATTTATCGTTTATAATACCATCAAAAACTATATTACCATTATTATCGTATACTTTCAATTTTCCTTCATTTTTATTATTTTTAAATTCTCCTTCATATATTAAACCATCCGTAAAAACTACTTTTCCATTACCTTCTTTTAGATTATTTTTAAATTCTCCTTGATAAATTCGTCCATCTGAATATTTCATTAACCCATATCCATGTCTTAAATCATCACCATTTTCATTTTTTAATATTGTTCCTTCATATTTATGATTATCTTTATAAATTATATAATCATCTCCATATTCTATGATATTACTTTCATAATCAATACGGTTTATTAAAGGTTTTGTATTCATTGTTTTACTTTGTTACAATTTGTTAGTTTGAATTAATATAAACTAACAAATTTATTTCAATTTTTTTACAATCTATTTCTTCTATATAAATAAGCAGCGGCAGTAGTGCCAACCATACCATAAGCAGTATGTGGTTTATAAATAAATGTTCCTTTGCTTTGAGTATAACACAAAGTATTTGAACAATTATTATAGTGTTTGTTATAAGGAAGAACAACTCTATCAAAAATGGTTATATAGTTACCAGAACGATGTAATAAATTTTGTGGATACGCTGTAATATTACTATTAGAGGAATTTTGTAAAATAGAACCGTTAAAAATAGATGACATTATAATATTAGTTGATATAAATAATATTATATATATTTTAAATTTTTATGCTACTTTTTTTCCACAAGCACTACATCCGGGTTTAGCTTTATGAACACGATCAATCATACCAGCATTTAAAGGAATACTTCTAGCAATAGGTTTAGCTCTTGGTACTTGGGATATTTGAGAAGCTAAATTATTTACTCGTACAGGAGCACGAGAAGGACCAAAATTATCAAAATTCATTCTAAAACGATTCATATTATTATATATTTATAAAGATTTTAATTATAGAATCTAAAGTATTTCACTTGCGGCAACTTCATTTAAAGTTGTACAAAATAAACTATTAGATTCATCAAAATATCTATTATTTATACCAGCATATTCCTTTAATAAAACCTTTTCTTCTAAATATAAAGTACTAATACAATTACAGTCAAAGTATATATTTAATTCAAGAAAAGATACTGTTTTTATTGTTCCATCATCTAAAAATTTGATTTTATAAATATCTCCAATGATTTCTTCAATGATTGCTTTATATACAGTTGTATCAGTAATAAATTTCTTAGCCCAGACAAATTCTCCTACATTAAATTTATAACCAATTGATATAATTTTTTCTTGTATTGCGTTAAGAATATCTCCGTAAATCTTTTTGTTAGCTTCTAAACTATAAGTTCCATCTAAATCTGGACAATTACAATTATTAATAATATTAGTTTTAAATGTTTTACCACCAAAAACTGGTAATGCTCTATTAAATGGTATTTCTGGCGGAATAACTGGGACAGTACCTCTTCTAAGCGGTCCTTTGGCTTTTAATCTATTTAAGTAACGATCATATGAATTATGTTTTATATCGCATCCAATTCCTCCAGGTGACATCGCTCCAGGTCTATTTCTAACAATAGTATATCTTGTACTACTAGCTCCATATGTGGAACCAGAACCAGTTTTAACTACCTGTACAGATGGTTTAGCTCTATCACTCATTTGATTCCAATTGACACGTGGAGCATTTTTATAATATGATCCAGCTTGTTCTAAAGTTTGATAAGTATTTAATGGTTTTTGATAAGCAGATAAAGATTTTAAATTCATTATGTAAAGAGAAGCATATACTCTTACAGTATTTTGAATAATTTTTTGATTTTGATATTGATAAGCAGGGGCTTTACTAGATAATTTCAAAAAGCCTCTTCCACAACTATTAAATTCACTTGGTTTTCCATCAACTTGTGTTGATCCATTATAAGTTTGTAAAGCATCTATAGGATTTTGATAAAATAATACAGGTGCTAATAAATTGATACCGAGAAAACTCATTTATATACGTTATTATTTTATTATTTTATTATTTTTTTAAAAAATTGAATTAATAAATATACAATATTGCTATAATAATATTGCGAAAAAATGTTAGCATCTTCTAATGAATCTTCTAAGCTATGCTGTGTAGTTTGTAATAAAAAATATACTAAAAAGTCATCATTGGATAAACATAAAATCTTATGTGATTTTAAAACAAAAACAAAAAGAGAATTAAAAATTGAAGACGAAGAACAAAGCGATATTCCAAGTTACAATCAATTAGTAAAAATTGTACAAGAAATGGCGTTAAAAATGTCAAAAATGGAAGATAAATTGGAAGAATTTAATAAATGGGTTGATAAAAAGAAAAAAAAGCTAAATGTTATAGGATGGTTAAATGAAAATGTTAATCCAACGTTTGGTTTCTTAGAATGGGCGAATGTTCAATTAATTGTGAAAGAAGAACATTTTGAGAATTTGATGGAAAATTCATTATTTCATACTGTTCAGCAAGTATTTGAATATAATTTACCCGAATCCAATGATATAATATATCCAATTCGTTGTTTTTCACAAAAAACTGGAATATTTTATATTTGTGAAAAGGGTGAAAATGGTTTGCCACAATGGAAACAATTAGCATTACCTGATTTTATAATATTATTAAAAACAATTCAAAATCGTATGATAAGAGTATTGAGTAAATGGAAATCAGATAATCAATTAAAAATACAAGATAACGATAAGATTTCAGAATTATTCAATAAAGCAGTAATAAAATTAATGAATATGAGTTTTCATCAAGATGTTAGTCTAAGTCGTAGTAGAAATAATTTATTCAATTATTTAAAAACAGATCTAAAAACAAAAATTGATTATGAGTTTGAATTTTAATTATTCTTCTTTATGACATGTTTTTAGTGGACCGATTCCATAACAAATTAAATTATCCCATTTTCCAGTATTCCAATTATATTTTTTTTGACCGGTTTCTCTTGATAACTCTAATCCTCCAATATTTATCTTATTATCAAATAAAAAACCTCCTTTTATGACCTTTCTTGATTTATTATTTCGTTTTTTATTTTTATTCGTTTTTTTTAATATTTTATTTAGTTTTGGTTTAAAACAAATTGATTTTATTTCAGGATTACCAAATGTTCTATAGTGAGCTTTTAAATTTGTTAAATCATAAACTACAGTATATTGTGTAAAATCTACATAATTATCTTTGTTTGAACAATCTTTAACTGCTCCATAAACTATATCAAAATTATTCATAAAATGAAATATATTATCAATATTAGATATTTTGGTAATCTTTGGATTCAATATTAGTGATTTACTTAATAGATATGCTCTAGCAAAGCGACCAAAACTACTATAATCACCAGGCATTCCTATTAATCCTTTACCTAAATCACATTGTCTATCATCTTCTGGATTACAGACAAAATCTTTGAAAAATTTATTTTTTTTAATTAATGCTTTTAAAGATTTTATTTGTTCTTCAAAAGATGGATTGTTAGTACAAACTTTATATTTTGAGTTATCATAA
>Ga0114966_10005678_pt1 | contig 10505 bp, 13 predicted proteins | sample M_130207_XF_Meta_FD_87029 | JGI IMG/M metagenome (GOLD analysis project Ga0114966, IMG submission 87029) | Freshwater microbial communities from Lake Montjoie, Canada to study carbon cycling - M_130207_XF_MetaG | ecosystem: Environmental > Aquatic > Freshwater > Lake | place: Lake Montjoie...
AGGTGATGCTTCAGGTACAACAACACCACTTACTATTACAATGAATAGCAATCAAACAGTCACGGCAACATTCAATCAACCAGTGCTGATAAAATACACGTTGACTGTTAGTGCCAACGGTTCAGGTACAGGAACAGTAACAAGTTCACCTGGAAGTATTTATGCGAGAAAAAATCTTTTACCGAGTTCGTGGATATTTGATTCCGACACAATGGTCGCACTAACAACATCTCCAGCAGGAGGAGATGATATTTTTATGGGATGGTCCGGTGATGCTTCAGGTAATAATTCACCACTTAATATTATAATGAATAGTAACAAATCAGTCACGGCAACCTTCGATATTAAATACACGTTGAATCTTATAGTTGGTGGTTCGGGTACAGGTACGATAATTCCTACACGGATAGATTCAATTGCACCACCTACACCGGGTGCTTATAAATTATATGATCCCGGCAAATCAGTCAAACTAACAGCAATTCCATCAGGAACAAATATTTTTGCAGGTTGGTATTATGGTGATGTAATGTTTAGTACAGAAAACCCGGTTACTATTAGAATGGATAGTACTAAAACAGTAACGGGGAAAATGGACCGGTATGTTACTCCAGCACCAGTGGCGCCGATACAATACAGTTTGACCGTTAATAAATATGGTACAGGTACCGGTACAGTAACCGTTAGAGATTCGTCTCAAAATGTTATTAATCCAAATAGTTCAGGTGGTTATGGACCATTTAATACCGATACAAGAATTACATTAACGGCAACTCCATCAGGAACAAATATTTTTGCAGGGTGGTCCGACGGTGCTTCGGGTAATAATTCACCACTTACTATTACAATGGACGGTCCCAAATCAGTAACGGCAACATTTAATAAAATACAATACAGTTTAACTATCAGCACCGATGGTACAGGTTCCGGTACAGTAAATGTACAACGTGTAGCTGCACTTGGAACTGATATACAACCAAGTACTCCAGGTAATTATGGACCATTTGAACCTGGTACACAACTCGTACTATTTTCAAATCCTAACACACCAAGTATTTTTGCGAGTTGGTCTGGTGATGTTTTAGGTACAACAACATATCCACTAACATATCCACTCACATATATTACAATGGATGCTTCCAAATCAGTCACGGCAACGTTCAACCTACCAGCGCAGATACAATACAGTTTGACCGTTAATACCGATGGTACAGGTACCGGTACAGTATCAGTAGCAGATTCGTCTCAAAATGTTATTAATCCAAATAGTTCAGGTAATTATGGACCATTTAATACCGGTACAAGAATTACATTAACGGCAACTCCAACCGAAACAAGTATTTTTGCAGGATGGTCTGGTGGAACATCTACTTTGGAAAATTCTGTTAATATTACAATGGGTACTTCCAAAATAGTTACTGCTAAATTCTTGTCAAATCCGTCACCATCAGTGCCATATGCACAATATAATTGTCCAGTTATATTGGCACCTGGTACTTATTAATTGTATTAATTAAGGAACGGAGATTCATTTTGTTTAATAAATATTAATTAATTAATTAATTAATTAATAATTATTCTTAGTATTATTTAATAATTTATTTAAAACCGTACCTTGCCCAAACAATTATGGCAAACACAACAAGGTGGACCCAGAATCCCACACAATCTAGGTTAGAACCTCCCTTAGCGGGTTTCCATTGGTCTTCGGGAACATTAAACAGTTTTCCTAGAGTATTATAAGTTATATCGTATGTAAAGTTAAGCGATACTAGCAAGAAAACAAGTGTATCAAATAATACTGCCTCTATATTACGTAATTGCATTTATCCAGGGTGTTAAAGGTATTAATAGTATTAATTAATAATATTTTTTTTTAATTAATTAATTAATTAATTAATTAAGAACGTTCAATAAGTTTTTTAAGGTAGTACCTAGAATAGATAATTAATGCAAACACAACAAGGTGGACCCAGAATCCCACACAATCTAGGTTAGAACCTCCCTCAGCGGGTTTCCATTGGTCTTCGGAAACATTAAACAATTTTCCTAGAGTATTATAAGTTACATCATATGTAACCTCAAGTGATATTATAAAGAAAAAAAAGGTAATAAATATAACGCACTGTATATGAGATTGTGCCATTTATTCCGGGACTATGGGACCCTAATACTATTAATAATATTTATTAATAATATTTTTTTAATTAATTAATTAATTAATAATCCAATCGACGTCTAGTATTACCCGATTGACGGGTATTTCCAGTAACAATTGCGTTATGTTTACGAATGGAATCAGCATATTCATTATAATACCTAATACTGATCGTATTATTTTTTCCTTTTCTAAATTCTTTATATATTTTCTCTATTGAATCAAGAGCACCAAAAATTAGGAGAATGTCGTCATTTACACAATTAAAAAATTCGGGTGATACATTTTCATTAAGAATTTTTAAACTTTTATAAAGGGAATTGGTCGTATATAAACCCGCTTGTGCATGTCCATGATTAACTTTTCCGTGTTTTACCGTAATATCATATTTAAGTCGTGTAGTTAATGAATGAAACAGGCATGTAATAAATCCGATAAGCAATTTGATATCTATTTTATCGATATTACCAATGGAAATATCAAATAATACTTCTTCGGTCTTGTTTAAGTCGTCATAGTACACAATTTGGTTTTCTGATATTGTAAAGTTATCATACTTCTTTTCATCTATTTTGCCATATGCATGGTATTTTCCTTCATGTCTGGCAATTGCAATTAGGTGTTTTTCATGCGGAGTATATTTACTTTTACCTGGTTTTATATTGCGTGTATCAATGTCATAATGATAAATTTTTGTTTTTACATTACAGATGTAATAATCAACATCTCTTATAGCAGTGTCTGTCATTATTATTCCGGAACCCTAATACTATTACTAATATTAAACTAATATTAAAAAATAATCAATTATTAATTAAAATGGATTATTATTATTTCGAGGTGTTTATCGATTCTGATTCTGTGCACACTGAAATATTTACCGCAGATTCTGAAAACGCATCAAAGTACATGTCCTACAAGGAACAAGTTATAAGAGAGAACATAAACTATTTAAGACCCGAAGATAAATTATTGCTTGTTACAAGCAAGTATTATAAAAACCAAAAAGATTTACATTCAGTTACTTCAGAAGAAGTATCTGGAATGGAGAAGGTACTTAAAGACCTCTCGGAATTGAGATGTAAATTAGTTGAAACATTTAGAAAAGTAAAAGAATTTGTAAGTACTATTCCCATTCCCGAAAAAAAGTAATAATGAATGAATACTTGTTATTTACGTTAATGTTGGGTTACATACCACTGATCAGAATACTTAATGGAATACATAAAAACACCAGTAATATGGAAAAAAGTACGTCTCAAATGCTTGAAAAAATGAAAAAAGTTGATTCCCTAATTGAAAAATTACGAGAATCATAGTTCAAAAATATCATATAAATTGTTGTTATGAACACTTAACAGATTGTAATACATCTCGTCAAGAGTATTCAAATTTTCTGAATCGATAAGTACTTCTTTATTTATTATAGAATTTATAATTCTAGATGCTTTTTCTTCAACGGAATATTTAATAATATCTGGAATTATTGATTTGTAAGTATTCCTTGTGTTTTTTTCAATTCCGGTAAGGATTATTTCTGGAATTACTTCTGAATTGAAATAGAGAGTCCATATATATAATTCAAGTTCAGAAGGAATAGTACCAAACATTGGTCAATTTTTAATATTTAATATCATTTTTTAAATAATATTAATTAACAAATGCTCGAAGAACAATTGAATGAATTAATTCCAAATAATCCAGCAAATAAAAAGGAATGGAACAGTTCCCAGGAAGATTTATTACGCGATTGGGCAGAAGTAGCGGGAAGTTACAGATGGTTGCATTACAAGGCGCACATGTGGTTCAAGAGACGCAATTTAAGGTATATGATACCCCTAATAATAATGAGTACGGTAACAGGTACGGCAAATTTTGCACAGGGAACTTTTCCCAAGTCATTTAATTACGTTCCTGAGATTATTGGAGGAATAAATCTTATAGCGGCGGTATTAACAACATTATACCAATTTCTAAAGATTTCTGAATTGATGGAATCTCATCGATTGACGAGTATAAATTTTGGAAAGTTTAGTAGAAATTTGAGAGTTGAATTAACATTGCCCGACAAAGATCGTTCCAGTGGTGGAAAAGACCTTATAAAATTATCGAGAAATGAAATAGATCGATTGATAGAACAAAGTCCCACTATACCCAGACACATTCTTGCAAGTTACGAGAAACGATTTGATAAATTAAACTTAGCAAAACCAGAAATAGTAATCATAAACAAGATAGAAACTTACAGGGACATACAAAAAAGAATAAATAGAAACACTAAGGGTACCAGTACAGGAAATAGCATCGACGGTGATTCCGATAGTATTAATGGTACTATTAATAGTAATGAAAGCATTATTACCAAACGAACAAAATCATTTAACAATGCTTTAAAAAGTATATTTAAAAACATAACAAATTATATCAGTGGAATAGACCCTGTTAGTGAAACGGTAAAAAATGACAAAAGTCCACGAAAAAAGGTAGATTATTTAGACGAAGAACCAAACTTACCGGTATTTGCTGGTTACAAAGAATACCCGGAGGGTCCCATACTAGATTCAAATGATTTATTAATAGTACCCGTAGTACCAGAAGTAATTAATGAACAAGTAGTAATAACGGTTCCAGAATCGTTGGATAATTCTGGTAGTACCGGTACTTCCGAAGATTATCATGATTCGGAAAATAATGAAATAATTAATAATAATACTTTGAATAATTAAGGAATACCCGTAGGGTCCAGTGCTAATAATGAATTATAAAATATGGACAGATGGAGGATCTAGAGGAAATCCAGGTCCATGTGGAGCGGGAGGACTTATCAAAGATTCAACTGGGGTGGTAGTAGCAGAAGTAAGTGAATATCTCGGTATTCAAACAAACAATTATGCAGAATATAAAGCGTTATTATTAACACTAAATCGTGCGGTACAATTACAAATCAAGAATGTAATTGTTTATTCTGATTCCAAACTGGTAGTAGAACAAATGAAAGGAAAATGGAAGGTTAAAAATGAAAACATTATACCACTACATAAAGAAGTTAGTAATATAATATCTTATTTTGATTCGATAGATTTTATACATATACCTCGAAGATTTAATAAAGAAGCAGATGCACTTGCTAACAAAGCAATGGATTCTGTTATTACTTAGAATAATTTTGAATAATATTTGCAATGTGTTCAATACATATTGGTGCGTAAAGTTTATTGACCAATGGATCAAATTCAACAATGTCCATACCTACTGCGTACTCCTTCAGTGAGTTAATAATATAAAGCACTTCACCTAAATAAAGTCCATTTAATGCCCGAGTACCTGTACATGGAAAAAATTTGGGATCAAGTGAATCCAGGTCCAGACTGATGTATATTTTCTTGTTAATTAGTATTTCCTTTAAATAATCTGCCAATTTAAATATTCTAGTCGAATAAAATGAATTATAATTTCTTATGTGATTTCTCTTGATTCTCTCTTGTTCTGGTGGGTCGATTTCTCTAATACCGATATATGTAATCTGTGAAGGGTGTAATATTTGATTCTTGAACGTTGCGATTGGATGATTTTCAAATCCCATCAGATGTCCTACCGGCATACCGTGTAAATTATGAGTCCTTGAGGTTGACTGTGTATTAATGTCTGCGTGTGCATCTATCCAAATAACATGGAGGGAATCTCCATATTTTTGAAGTGCTGAATTAACAGTTGCATAGGAAATTGAATGGTCTCCTCCGATAGTTATTATATTTTTATTCATGTTCAGGTGTTTGTTGTGGGTGTAGTACAATTTATCATAGTCAAATATATTGGTATCAGGTTTTTCCTTTACCTTTTCCATGACGGTAGTAAATCTGTTTTCCATATGATAAGGTGCCAGTCTTGGTCCATATCGAGTTTGTCCATAATTACAACAAGCACCAAGCAATTTGACAGTATTCATTAATTAATATTAATTAATTACTTTAAATCATTTAAACGGTGCAATTGGAACAGATGTTTGGTTAAAAATTATATGATCCATTGAATACATATGTATCTTATCTTCTTTGGGTATTAAATTACTAACATTGTCATAATTATAAGTACCGCTAAATGACCATCCATCGTATCCGGTTGGAAAACCACCAGATCCAACTCCTAATCTAAATAAATCAACATCACATGCCCATTTCCATTTATGTGTTTTTGCATATTTTAACACTTTTTTACATCCAGATACAGATATATAAAATGCATGAGCATACACTCCATTAAAAGATTTTTTATATTTAATCGATTCCATAGTTGTCATTTCATTAGAACCTAAATATGGACGAATAAGTTCTGCGTCTGCCGGGATGTTATATAATATAGATACATCGGAACCAGGTTTCAAATTTACTATCCTCACATCATCTTCTAAATATAACATCCATGCATTTTTATTAGGATATTTTTTTACAAAGTTATCGAATATTTCCAACATTCCAACCGTTAACATATTAAGGTTAACTGGGTTTTCCATTAATTCATAAAACCTAGACTCCTTATCTGTTTCGCGAGTATATCCATAAAATACTTCTAGTGGTGGTATTTTATAATCTTCTAATAATTTAATTGTTTCAGAACGAATTGCATTATATTTTGGAATATCTACACTTAACATTACTGATTGGTCAATATTAGTAGAAGGAATTGTTTGTCCTGTATACAAAGGAAAAATTTTATTCATTATTTCATGATCTTCTTCTGGTGTTAATTTATATCGTAATGAACCATTATCATTAATTAACAATTTATCTGCTAAAAGTGGGTGTATTTTTATTCTATTGTATACCCACTCGTTATTATTGTTTTTTAATTCAACTTCTAGTGTATTACCGGAGTACGATAGATTTCTAGAATTTTTAAGTGGAAAAATGTTTGTAAAACGATTAATATTCCTTTTACATACAAGAACAATTAATACACATACTAATAATAATAAAAATAAAATTAATAAGTGTTTAAATTTCATACTTATTATTATTCCTTATATTTTTATATAATTAATTAAATATTACAATATTCTAATTCTTTTAAATTTTGAGGATTTTCATTAAGTGTTCCTAGTTTCTCATTTTGTATAAAGTATGGACTATACGGAACACATATATTTATTTTATTATTTTGAATATATTTGATCAATAAACCATCAAAAGCATTATTAAATGTAAATATATTTTCCAAAAAGGGAACAATTGATTCTATTTTAATAGCAGTCGAATGTGTGCATAATAAATGTCTATCTGGAACACTTGTTATATATTTATATTCAGATTTATTAAAATTTTGATTACAGTTTAGAAGACAATATCCCATAAAAAATAATTGAAATTTGGAATTCAAAAATTCCTGTATACCATTTTTTAAACCTTGAAGAGTAACGTTTAATTTCATATCATCTTCTAATACAATAATGTTCTTATAATTATTAAGAATTGCATCTAGATAACAGGATAGGTGAGAAAATCCACACCCCACAACAGTTTTTCTATTAAATATTTTTGAATTCTTTTTATATATGTTAGTCAATACTGAATAATCATTATATGTTAAATCATCTGGCTTAACTGCATTAAATAATGAAAAATTTAACCCTAAACTTTTCATTATTTCTAATACATATTCCTTTCTCTGGGGCATTGCTATAACATATATTTGATTTATGTTATCTATATTACCTCCATTATTGATATATTCAAATTTTGTTTTTTTGAATTTGTAGAACAAATTCTTGAAATAATCTAATTTTGAAACATCTGTACTTCCAAAACGACTATTATTTATTAAATAATGAATTATTAAATAACTCACCAATAAGAATATAATTATTAAAATTATTTTATTTATTTTATTGTACTTGTACATTTATTCTCTTAATTAATACCAACATTAAATTAATTTAAAGAAATATTGGGAATAATAATTGTGAAGAATTCTTCACATTTGGTCGTAATGACCTAATACATTGTATACTCCGTTAGCTCAGTTGGTCAGTAGCGCCAAGCTTATAGTTTCACTATGCTGCTTAGTCAGTAATATGACTTGTCACTTGGAGGTCACGGGTTCAAGTCCCGTACGGAGTATAGAATGTATTTACGACCAGTCCACTACAATATACATAATTCCCAACGAAACGTCTTCCGATAACGGTGTTGTATTGTTTTCCGGATTCACAGATTCGTATTTACTATTTGGCATAATGAAGACCTGGTCTACCTTGGTTCCTGGAAAGCATTCTCGAAGAGTCCCGATGATTAATTCCATATTTGTTATATGAAAAATATCGTATTTAATATCATTGTCCAATGATTCTGTGCTAGGAATTCTATACCTCGCTTTTTTATTGTCGGTATACTTTGCAGTTTTTATTACAATTCCATAAATTACACTGACAATGTTGTTAACGAGTTGTAGACGTCTTTCCAATTCTGTTTTATCTTTTAGTCCCAGTAGAGAATCACGAGATACCGGACGAAGATTAATCATTATTCTTAGATTAATTCGTTATTTTTTAAATTAATTAATAATACTTAATTTAAATGACGGAAATATATTATTCCGAAAACGATAATACCGATTCCGAAAAGTACAGAATCGTCAAGAAATACACCGATGCCGGTTTTTGTATATTTTCATTTCCCTACATGAAAACATACTTAGACCCAATTACCGGAATAGAACGCAAAGACCCCAAGTTCAACGTGAAGTGGCATTCCATAGATAATTCCAACAACAGGAACTACCTCAACATGGAACACACCGGATTTGCATTTGTTGCAGGTGAATATTCAATGGTAACAGTTATCGATGTTGATTCTGTGGAGGAATATTCAAAAATGGTAACCGACTTTCCCGAACTTGAGAAGTATGTAACCGTTAAAACACGAAAAGGTTTCCATATTTATTGTGAGTACACCCCAGATATTCAAACAAGAACGGACTCCATGGTTAACTATGCCAAAGTCGATATCCGCAACGATATGTCCTTGGCATTCTGTCCTCCATGTGAATACACCACGTTGGACGGAACGGTTGTTACATATACCCTTATGGACAACGATGGGGGTATATTCGAATTTCCACCGGGACTAAAGCAGTCCTTGCGTCAATTCCACGAAGTCCTGACAGATGAATTTATAATGTATTCGTTCCCGACCGTCGGGCAGTATTCTGAATAATTCTGAATAATTTAAAATATTTGTTAATAATATTAACAAATGGCGGATTATTTACCCAACGTAAATTTTAATAGAGCGGGTCGCATTAATTCCCAACACGAACCATCTGCTTGGTTCGCATGGACAGATACTCTTGACTCGTTGAGACCACGAGATCTTACTGTAAATGAAAACCGAGGGGGTCCAATGACGGTTTTAAGGGATTCCTTTAGAAAATACATAGTTAATACACCGATGCAAAATACTACATTGGGTATTGAAATTCTGTATACGGATCGACCGAACCAGATATCACCAAAAAGAATATTTATTGTTAGACGAGTGCGTCCAGGACAACCCGAACAAGAATTCAAAATTGTTAATAATACACGAGTGACTAGATTACGTGGTGACATCGTGCCTTCAGAAGAACCATTTGAACGATCTGGAACTGTTTTCAGAAACAACCAAATCAGGGACGTTGTTAAAAAGTTGCGTAGAAAAAATATATTACAAATCTCACTTTGCGAAGTATACCATGACGACGAACGTAGTCCAGTAGATAACCGTGAATACAGTCCATATACAATGGAAGTGAAGGTTCTTTACAGAAATATACCACGAGAAATTGTTGACCAGGTAGTAGGAGAGCGACGCGCGAGAGAGAGAGAGCAGAGAGGGAGAGTGAGAATGAGAGCACCACAAGTTAATCCAGACATTGAAGTAATTAACCAATTACAGAATAATATTAATGCGGCGGTAATGGCGCAGGACCGTGCCGAAGCGAGAAGACTACGAGAACAGTTGTTAAATTTTTATATAACTTTGACAACTCGATTTTCTCCAACAGATCCTGCTCAAGAAATGTTACAACAATATATCAGTGAACTTAGAGAAATACTCAATGATGTCAATCCCAGTCAACTTCAAGTTGTACCCACACCTGATAATACTCCTCCGATAGGTAGCGCTAGTTATCCCAATGTATGTGTTATATGCCAGGAACCGGTTGTCGGCGAGGGGTGTCGTGTAAATTGTCCAGCAGGTCATATTTATCATTGTGATTGTATTAATGAATGGAGAAACAGTCGTGCTACAAATACCTATTACGATACACATTGGCAAAATGGATGTCCATATTGTAGAGCACCAATATCTCA
>Ga0114966_10005680_pt1 | contig 10504 bp, 9 predicted proteins | sample M_130207_XF_Meta_FD_87029 | JGI IMG/M metagenome (GOLD analysis project Ga0114966, IMG submission 87029) | Freshwater microbial communities from Lake Montjoie, Canada to study carbon cycling - M_130207_XF_MetaG | ecosystem: Environmental > Aquatic > Freshwater > Lake | place: Lake Montjoie...
CCGGAGATGGAAAGCGGGCGCCCGGCGGGGAGCATCAGGAGATCCGGGGTCAACGTTCCGATTCGGTCCGGCGGGAATTTTTCCACTGCGCGATCTGCCACGGCAGGCCGAGGAGGAAGCAGAAGAACAGCCCGGTGAGGTCGATCTCCAGCACGTAGAGCCAGCGCCGCGGGCCGTGCGGATCGGAGAAAAGATCCAACATGCTGTGGACCGCGGGGCGGTCGGTGAGGAAGCCGTAGTTGCCGCCGGTGGCGGCGTTCACGGCGAGCGTCGCCGCGATGTAGAACTGTGACCACAGCGCGATGCGCAGCCATGCGCCGGGCTGCGGGCGCAGCTTGAAGTCGAAGATGAGCCACAGCACGCTCGCGGGGATGCCGGCGTGGATGGTGAAGAAGGCGAAGATCCGCCAGAACTCCGGCGAGTCGAGCGCGGGCGTGATGAGCGCCTGCGCGGTCCCCGCGAGTCCCCAAAAATACGCGAGCTCGAAGCAGAGCTGCCATCGTAGCGTGAGCGCGAGCACGGTCGCGACGAGCGCCCAGTCGCAGAGGTGCATGGGCAGCGCGTAGTCGGCGGTGAGATTGCCCTCGCGCCACACGGCGATCGTGGTCCCGATTTTTGCGGCGAGCATCGCGAGCGCGAAGAACCAGCAGATGCCCTTCGAGAACCGCTCGGAGTCGAGGTGCCGGCTGAGGATCCACAGCAGCAGGGGGCCTGCGAAGGTGAAGATGAGGAAGACGATCTGGATCGGGGGCACGAGGAAATGCGGAGTGCGGAATTCGGAATGAGGAGTGGGATTGTTCTACTTTAGCGCGCCAGCTTTCGAGCGGCCGTTATTCCACATGTCGTATTTTGGATCGGCTTGGCGCTTGAAAAATTCGTCAAGTTTGTCGGCGAGTGCGCGCTGTGTGTTCGCCTGTGCGGGCTGGCCGAAGAGGTTGAAGCGTTCGTGCGGATCGCGCGCGGGTGCATCGTCTCGTAGAATATCACATTCTCCCACGCGACCTTTTCGTCGCGCACGTTGGCGAGCACACGGGATTGCAACTCAGCGCGCGCGTGAAGCGGATTCCCTCGGCGGCGAGCCGATCGATGTTCGACGTGCGGATGTCCTTGTTGCCGTGGCAGCCGAGTGTCCACGCGCCTTGGTTGTCGGTGAGGATGAAGACGACATTCGGCGGACGATGCGCCCCTTGCGCGGGCGCGGGGAAAACGAGCGCGGCGGCGAGCAGCACGAGCGCGGCGAAGGCACGGTGGGGGAACACGCGTCGCAGAATGCACGGGGGCACAATGCGGGCCAGCGTGGAGGCATTGGATGTTGAGCATTGGACGTTGGACGTTGGACGTTGGACGTTGGACGTTGAGCCCGCCGCAGGCGCCTCGCGGTTGCGCGCAATATCCGAGGCATGGAGACCGCCCGGCGGTGCAAAATACCGAACGCCAAAAGCGAAAGATTTCCGCGATCTTTGCCCTTGATCCCGCCCCGGCGAGTTCCAGCATCCGGCGAACCCCTCCTCCCATGCAAAACTCAGACTCCATTGGCGCGCTTCTGCGCGACAAGGCTCCGGCCATCCACTCCATCCCCACCACCGCCACGGTGCTCGAAGCGATCACCCTGATGGCCGGGCGGAACATCGGCGCGCTGCCCGTGATGCGCGGCGGACAGCTCGCGGGCATGTTCACCGAGCGGGATTACACCCGCAAGGTCGTGCTCATGGGCCGCACTTCACGCGACACGCAGGTCGGCGAAATCATGACGCACGATCCCATCACCGTCGGCCGCGACACCACGGTGAACGAGTGCATGGCAATCATGACCGAGGAGCGCGTGCGCCACCTGCCCGTCGTCGAGGATGGCGAACTCATCGGCATCCTTTCCATCGGCGATCTCGTGAAGTGGATCATCTCTGCGCAGACGGCGACCATCGAGCACCTCACACGGTACGTCTTCGGCGAGCAGGTCAGTTGAGCGCGGGTGCGGTTCCGGCCTTGGAAGTTTGACGTCAAATGTTAGACGTTGAACGTCTGGCCCCGCGCAGCGGCGTGTCGGATTTTGAATGCCGTCCAGAATTCCAACGGCGCCTGCGGCGGGCTAATCGTCTAACGTTCAACGTCCAACGCCAAACTTCCAAATGAGGACACCCGGCGTGCTTGCCCGGGCGGTGCTCCTCTGCCATGACTGCGGAGTGCCCGCGTTGATCACCTCTCAATTTCCGAAGTCTCCGGTGGCAGCACTCGCTTCGGGCGAACGGTCCCGTGTGGCGTTGCGCGCTGCGTTGCTCGCGCGCGGGTCGGCGCAGGAGGAGCTTTTTTCCCTCGCGCGCAGAGCCCGCGACGCCACATGGCCGGTGCGCGAGGTGGAGACGCGCAGCGTCATCGAGCTCTCGAATGTCTGCCAGCAGAGCTGCAACTATTGCAGCATGGCCAAGGAGTCGAAGCTCAAGCGCTACGTGATCAAGCAAGGGCAACTGATGGAACGCGTGGAATTCCTCCACGCGCTCGGACGCCGCGTGCTCGTGTTGCAATCCGGCGAGAATGACTCGGACAATTTTGTCGGCCACGTCGCGAAGTGCGTCGCGGAGATCAAACGCCGCTTCCCCGATCTCGAACTCATCCTCTCGCTCGGCAACCTCAGCCACCGGCAATACGTCCGGCTCCGCGAGGCCGGTGCGGAGCGCTACAACCTGAAATTTGAAACCTCCAGCCCGTCGCTCTACTTGATGTGGAAGCCGGGCGATTCGCTCGATCAGCGCCTCGCGTGCCTGCGCGATCTCATCGCGATCGGCTTCAAGACCGGCACCGGCAACATCACCGGCATGCCCGGACAGTCGCTCGACGACGTGATTGACGACCTGCTCCTCCTCGGAAAACTCGATCTCACGATGATGAGCTGCACCGTCTTCATCCCCGGCGAAATGTGCGGCTACCGCGACGAGCCGATGGGCGACGTGGACATCGCGCTGAACCAGATGGCCCTCATGCGCATCCTGTATCCCACGCGCCTCATGCCCACCACGAGCTGCCTCGAGCGGGGAAAAAAGGGCGGCCAGCTCGCGGGCCTCATGGCTGGCGCAAACACCGTGACGATCCACGACGGCACGCCGGAGGAATTCAAGAAGCTCTTCCCGATCTACAGCACCGACCGCTGCTCGCCCGACCAAGCGCGATGCGCCGCGATCGTGCGCGATGCGGGGCTGAGCTTTGGAAAAGCGCCGCTGATCTGAGCGAGGACGCGCGAAGCGGCGAAGGGAGCAGGCGCGGATGGAACGGGTCGTGCACAGTCGAGGCAGAACATCGGCTGAACTGCATTGCCTCGCCGCCCCGTCAGCGCGTAACGTCCGCCGGAACAGCCCTGCATGAAATCCGCCGCACGCGTACAATTTTGGGGAACCCGCGGATCGCTCGCCAAGCCGGGGCGCGCAACGGTCCGCTACGGCGGCAACACCACCTGCGTCCAGATCACCTCGCCGGGCGGTGCGCTCGTGATCGTGGACTGCGGCACGGGCGCTCACGACCTCGGCCAGGCGTTGCTCGCGCAGGCAAAGGGGCCGATGCGCGGCAGCATCCTCATCAGCCACACGCACTGGGATCACATCCAGGGCTTTCCATTTTTCGCGCCGCTCTTCGTCCCCGGCGGCCAGTGGGACATCTACGGCCCCGCGGGACTCGGGCAGTCGATCCGCGAGACGCTCGCCGCGCAGATGCAGCATTCCTATTTCCCGCTCGCGCTCGATGAAATGGGCGCAACCATCCGCTTCCACGATCTCGTCGAGGGCACGCTGGAAATTGACGACATCCGCATCACCGCGCGCTACCTGAACCACCCGCTGCTCACGCTTGGTTACCGCTTCGACATGGCGGGGATTTCCGTCGTCCATGCGTGCGACCATGAGCCCTTCTCGTATGATCCCGCAGCGCAGGATGCGCTGAGCGAACGCGACCGCGAGCACGCGGGGTTCCTGAAGAACGCCGACCTCGTCATCCACGACGCGCAGTACACCGACGCCGAGTACTCCGCGAAAAAAGGCTGGGGCCACAGTCCGCTCGGCTACGTCTCCGCGATCTGCCGTGCCGCCGGCGTGAAGCGGGTCGCCTTTACCCATCACGATCCGTTGCGGACCGACGACCAGCTCGACCGCATCGTCGAATCCGTCCGTGCCGATCTGCTTGCGAGAAAATCGGACATGCACGTATTCGCCGCAGCCGACCAGCAGATCGTGGAGCTTCACGCCTCCGCCGGTGCGCCGCTGCCGGATGCCGGTGCCGCCACTTCCGCCACTGCGCCTGCGATGAAGGAATCCACCGTCGTCATGGGCATCTCCGACACAAAGCTCGCCGTCGCGCTCGCCGAGGCCACGCGCGCGGAAGGCGTCTGCATGAGCCATGCGTCGGATGCCGATTCGCTGCTGAAGCTCTCGCGCTCCACGCCGCCCGCGCTCGTGCTCATCGAGGATCCGCTCTCGGGCACGGACGGACTGGGCCTTTGCAAAACCCTGCGTACCGAAGGCGATGCGGCGCTGAACGGCACGCCTGTCATCATCGTCAGCGGACGCGAGCGCGCCGACGAGGGCAGGGCCGCCGGAGTCACCGGCTGGCTCATCCGCCCCTTCACCACGCAGTACGCGCGCGCATACATCCAGTCGTGGATCCTGCGCACCGCCTGCCGCTGGGCGCGCGCCGCGACTCCGCCGGACGAGACCACGCGCCTCGCCACGCTCCATGCGCTCGGCCTTCTCGACACGCCGACCGAGGAACGGTTCGACCGCATCACGCGCCTCGCCGCCGCCCTCGCGGATGTGCCCATCGCCTACATCTCCCTCGTGGATGAAAACCGCCAGTGGTTCAAATCCTGCCGCGGCATCGCGACCTCTGAGACTTCGCGCGACGCCGCATTCTGCGCCCACGTCATCTTCCTCCGCGAGCCGCTCATCATCCCCGACACGCTCCTGGACGACCGCTTCGCCCACAACCCGTTCGTCACCGGCGAACCCGGCATCCGCTTCTACGCCGGCTTCCCGCTCTTCGCCGAGAACGGCAGTTGCCTCGGCACGCTCTGCATGGTGGACACGCGCCCGCGGCAGTTCGCTGAACCGATGATCCAGATGTTCGCCGACCTCGCCAGCCTCGTGCAGAAGGAACTCAACTCCGGCCCCGCGCGCCCCACCGGCCTCCAGACGCCGGTCGAGTGACATGACGAATGGCGAAGGTGTTCGTCATCCAAAAGTGCCCTCATCCTGCCCAGACTGTGTGAAAAGTCGCGGAGGCCGGAAGACGGGCGTCCTCGCCTGTCATGGCAGACAGGCTCGGGAATAGATTGGACCGCGGCTCCGCGTAAAGCGGCGTGGCCGCAACGCGGCTTTGCGCCGTTCCGCTTCACCCGACGCATCAGTCATATTGTGCCGTCCGCTCCGGAAGGGGAGGCCGAGCACGGATAGGACCACCGGAGGCGCTGGGGCCTCGGGGGAGACAGCCGAAGGCTGCCCCGTAGGGGCGAGACGAGCGGGAGCGAGCGAGTCATTATGGCCGCTGAAGCCATCAGCCACATCCCCCGAAGCGGAAACGTTCCCAAGATTACTCAACCCCAAACCCAACCCACCGGCCGCCCCCGGCAATGCGCCGTCCGGCCAAACCCAAGCACCCACCAAAAACAAACAATCGAACTCAGTTCACCCAACTTCCATCTTGAGCCCTTACATAGGGGTTAGGCCTTGCGGTAATTTGTGATTTGATGCACGAGCATGTTCTGGACATCACTAACGACGCACCGCATCAATGGGCTACGATCCGATGTCTTTGCTGCGGCATAAGGACAGAAATACGAGACGGGAAAAGCTGGCGATACGGGAAGCATGGGAACCTAAAAGCAGATGTATAGCTTCGTGATGCGCGACTCCCACTGTTCTTTAATTCGTGGTCGCTCTGTCGCCTCTGGCTCAGGCCAGGGATGCGGGACGGGTTGTAAAATCTTCATCGCGTCAGATATGGCTTTCACTTCCTTTGCGGCTGGCGCGAAGCCTCCGATTTGGAGTATCTCGGAAAGGATATGGAGTTCGTGGGACGTGTTCGTGAGGCCGTCGCCGGGATTCTGGTCTTTTTGGAGGAACGGACTGCACGCCTTGAGGCGGGTAAGAACGGCATCGAGCATAGCAGCCTTGCGAAAGTATCTGGCGACCATCCACGAGGAAAGAGCGCCCGTGCCAACGCCAATCACCGCACTGAGTATTGCATCGCAGATAGTCATAATATGAACAAAGAAAATCAGAAAAACATAGCATCGCCTAGGCCTAGACCCAAGCTCAGCGACCCGGCGCACGGGACGCAGGGATTGCAACTGCGACGCTCACGCCGGGTTCGCTGCAGCGCATAGGCGTTTCGTTGATTGCAGATGAGCGTGGCATAATGTCCTCAACTCATCATGCGACCGATGACGGCAACGAAGAAGCCGACAAAGAGCAAAGTGCCGCCCACGCCGCCAATCGGTGTGAAAGCGAGAAACACACCGACAAAGCACATGATGGAACCCAAGGCAACGAGGCCAGAACCACGCGCCTTCGTGGTGACTTGGCCTGTGTGACGGACATGGTGGGAAGATGCAGGCATCCGCTGAGGTGCCAGCCGTGTGGGCTGTGAAGCAACTACAGAAATCACAGGCTGAATTGCAGCAGGCTCAAGTATGTTGCGAAGCTTGATTAGCGACATCCAAGCCTTCGCGCCCTCGAACCAGTATTGAGTCTGCGCGGTGACAGCACCGCTATGCCACATGGACCGAAGCTGCCCGACAGTATAAGGCCCGGCCTTTTGGTCGTTCAGCATGATGTAGTAGAGTGTTTCATTCATGGGCTTCGACTGAGGGTGCGCGTAGAATCGCCTAATTTCTGATTATGCGACTGGAGATTTCTGCCGGTGGTGTAGCGGGCGAGGGTGGGAGGGTGAGATTTTCGCTGTTTGAAAGAGGAAATGCAGGATGGGCCGATTGCATTCCAGTCGTGTAGCGGGAAAGGAACGGATGTGTCCAGCGCGTTCCGCGTAAAAGGGCTTTACGCCCTCACGCGGCGGGGGCGGCGGATGCACCTCAGCTATGCGACTGAGAAGAGCTACGCGGGGTGGGCTCAGTCGTATATCAGGGCGGTCTTGAGGTGCGTTCTTGATTTTCGGGTCGTGGCTCAATTTGAACCATGAATGGATACGAACGGACACGAATGGAGTGGAGACGCCTCCGGAGGATGCTGTGTGCCATTCTCGAATCCCGTTCGTGTATCTTCGTGTCCCTTAGTGGTTTTCTCCGAACTGAGCCGCCGCCGATCTTCTGAGCGGTTCGTTGCCCCGCGCGGGAATCCACCGGGGCAGCAGGCTTTCAGTCTTTCCCGCACAGCCGCACGGGGGCGACTTCGATGGAGCGGGTGCCGTCGCCGATCCAGATGGCGCCGTCCTGCACGGTCACTTGCAGTAACATCGTGCGCTGTGCGAGGGCGGCGAGCGCGCGGCTTTGCTCCGTGGGAATCTGCCAGACGGTGAGGTTCTCCGTGCGCGTGAGCTTTGACTCGATGGCCTTCCACCACACGGGCGTGCTCGATGCGAAGCTGTAAACGCTCACGCGCTCGACGCGCGAGGTGGTGCGCAGCAGGCGCTTTTCATCCGGTCGCCCGACTTCGATCCAGTGCTCCTGCAAGAGCGGACGCACGTCTTTCGCAAAATCCACTTCGCGATTCGCGGCAAGCGGGAGGTCTGCCCCGTGCAGCGATGCGCACGGGTGCGATGCGGCGAGTGCGAGGAGCGGGAGGAAAATCAGCCGGGGGCGCATGTCGTGAAGGATACCCGTGCGTGGAGGCAGGCCTTTGGGAAAATGCAGCGGCGGGCTGAACGAGGGCGCGTCGTCTCGCTGACCCTGCGTGATGCACTCGGAAAACCTCAGCGGGTTTCCAGACTGCGATTACTTGGCCGGCTCCGGCGCTGGCGCTGGAGCGGGCGGTGTCGCAGGAGCGGGCGGTGTCGCAGGAGCGGCAGGCGGAACCGCTGGCGTGGCGGGTGCAGTGGCCGGAGTTGCGGGAGTCGCAGGCGGAGTCGTCGGAGTTGCGGGCGCATCCGGCGGCTTCGGCGTCGGGACGGAACCTTCGATCTTCAGTCCCGGTGTCGGCGGCGGAACGCCGGGAATGAGCGGCGAGGGAGCCTGAGTCGGCGGAGGCGTCGGGCGCGGAGAGCCGCCCGTCTTTTTGCCGGCGGCATTCTTGATCTCATCGAGCAACTGCCGCGCTTCAAACACAAACGGGCTGCCCTGATATTTCTGCTCCACGGATTCCAGAATCTTCTGCGCTTCCTCCGGCTTGTCCTTCGCGAGGAGCACGCGCGCCTGCCCGATTGCCGCGAGCGGTGCGAATGCGCTCCTTCCGTGCGCCGTGCCGAACTGCTGGTAGGCGGCGAGCGCCTCGTCCAGTTTCCCCGCAGTCTCGAGCGATGCGGCGAGCGCATGCGATGCGCCGACCCGGAGCGGATGCACGGGATACTTCGCGAGAAAATCGCGCAGCGCGTCGGCAGCCTCGGCGGCCTTGCCTTCCTTGCGCAGCTCCTCTGCGAGCCGGATGGTCGCCGTGCCCGCGGCGGGAGTGCCCGGCCAGTCGGTGCTCACCTTTCGAAAATCCACAGTGGTCTTCGCATTCACGAGTGCCTCCTCGGAGCCCGCGCGCTTGCGATATTCCATGAAAAGGAACGCGCCCCAGACGGCGACGCCGATCAGCGCGACGACGAAAAGGCGGATGATCAGGCGGCGGTACTGGATCCAAAACGCGAGCAGATCGAACTCCTGCGGCGGCGGTGCCGTAGTGGAAGATGCGGGTTTCAGCTCATCGGAGCCTGGAGCGTTTGGCGACATAGGGGCGGGAAACTTTCAGAGCGTCCCCGAAAGTGCAAGCGTTCGCGGGGGCTGGGAGAAAAAACAATCGGCGCGGTGCGTGGAAGGAGAATCACGAATGGACACGAAGGCACACGAATGGAGAAAGAATCTCCTCCGTCCGATCTTCTGATGCTCGTCTCGAATCCCATTCGTGCGCCTTCGTGTCCATTCGTGGTTCCCCAAAAACTCAACCACTGTGGGCCCGCGTTGCTGCTTGCAAAATCACTGCGCGGACACCGACCCTGCGCGTCCTTTTCCGCCGCCAGAAACATGCACGAAAAAACCAAACCCGGACGCTTCGCCGATCTGCGCGAGATGCTCTCATGGGCGAGCGAATGGCGCTGGCCGTTCCGGCTCGCGGTTTTCGCGCAGACGATCTCGATGATGTTCGGCCTGCTCTTTCCGTGGCTCATGGGCAAGCTCATAGATGCCGCGATGCCGAGCGTGAAGTCGCTGCCGCCCGGCACATGGCAGCCGGCGATCAACACCGTCGCGCTCGTGCTGCTCGGCACGCTCGCGGCGCAGGCGGCGCTCACGTTTTTCTACTCCGCGGCATTCCAGACTGCCGGGCAGCGCACCGTGGTCGCGCTGCGCAAGCGGCTCTACGGGCGGCTCATCGCACTGCCGATGAAATTTTACGGCGAGCACCGTGTCGGCGAACTTGCGAGCCGGCTCGGGAGCGACATGACGCTGCTGGAGGATTTCTTCTGCGGCGCGATCCCGCAGGGAATCCGTCAGGGCATGCTGCTCGGCGGCGGCCTCGTCGCCATTTTCCTCACGTCGCCGCGGCTCGCGGGGCTCATGCTGCTTTCCTTCCCCGTGTTCATCGTGCTCGCGGTCATCTTCGGGCGCAGTGTGCGGAAAATTTCGCGCGCCGCGCAGGACCGGCTCGCCGAAGCCGCGACGGTCGTCGAAGAGACACTGCAGGGCATCGCGAGCGTGAAGGCATTTGGCAACGAGGCCTTCGAGCGCGCGCGCCACGCCTCGGCGATGGACGGCTTCCTCGCCACAATCCTGCGCGGTGCGCGCAAACGCGCGGCGCTCATCGCATTCATCATCCTCGGCATCTTCGGCGCGATCGTCCTCGTGATGTGGTACGGCGCGCGGCTCATGCAGGCGGGCGAACTCACGCACGGCGACCTGACAAAATTCACGCTCTACACGCTCTTTGTCGGCGGCGGGGTGTCCTCGATTGCGGAGGTCATCAGCGCGATGCAAAAAGGGATCGGCGCAAGCCAGCGCGTGCGTGAGTTGCTCGCGGAGCCGGTCGAAAGTAGCCGCGCTTGTGAAAGCGCGGGCACGCATTCGAACGCCGGGCGGGAAATGACGGACGTGGAAAATGGATCAGCCCGCGCTTTGACAAGCGCGGCTACGGTAAAGCTCGACGACGTCCACTTCCGCTACCCGTCGCGGCCCGATCTTCCCGTCCTGCGCGGCGTCACACTCGAGGCGCGTCCCGGCGAACGCATCGCGCTCGTCGGTCCTAGCGGCGCGGGGAAGAGCACCATCATCTCGCTGTTGCTCCGCTTTTACGAACCCGACTCGGGCCGCATCCTCATCGGCGCTGAAGACGCCCACACGCTCGACACCGCCGCACTCCGCGCCCGCATGGCCATCGTCCCG
>Ga0114966_10005683_pt1 | contig 10501 bp, 8 predicted proteins | sample M_130207_XF_Meta_FD_87029 | JGI IMG/M metagenome (GOLD analysis project Ga0114966, IMG submission 87029) | Freshwater microbial communities from Lake Montjoie, Canada to study carbon cycling - M_130207_XF_MetaG | ecosystem: Environmental > Aquatic > Freshwater > Lake | place: Lake Montjoie...
ATGGCGGCCTGCATGACATACGGCGCTTCGATGAGCCACTTGCCGCCGCCTGAAGGAATGAACATGCCGACGAGCGCCGAGTAGCCGCCCATCACCCACGCGAACGTGCCACTGGTGGTGATCTGCCCGAAGGCGTGAGTCAGCACGGTAACCACGGAGACACCGTCGGCGTTCGTCGCGTTGGTCAGGATGGTGGCTGCTGCCCCGTACAGCGGGAACTGGATCAGCACGCCGGCGACGCCGGGAACCGCACGCGACACGGCATCCAGGAAGCGCCTCGGCCGCCACTGCAGCAGCAGGCCCAGCATCAGGAAGATCAGGTTGTACGTATTCAGGTTGGCGACGGCAACGATCGCACCCTTGTTCGAGAATTCAAGCCACAACCAGCCCGCCCCCATCAGGGCGAGGAACACGTTGAGGACAGGGCTGTGTTCGAGCCAGTCGCCGGGGCGGTTGCGGGGCGGCAACGCATAGTTGCGCTGCTCGGGAGCGACGCCGAGTTGAGCCGCGGTCTTTGCGTTGGCGGGTGCCGGTGCGGTGGCCCAGGCAATCCACGTACTGACGGCCACGAGCAGCACGGTGAGGGCCAGCGATTGCCAGAGCAGGATGGTCTCGCTGAAGGGAATGACGCCGCTGATGGCGAGCAGCGACGGTGGCATGCTCGCGGGGTTGGCTTGCAGCTGCGCGGCCGATGACGACAGGCCCATGGCCCAGGTGGCGCCCAGGCCCAGATAGGCTGCGGCCCCTGCCGCCCGATAGTCCATTCGCAGCGTTTCGCGTCTAGACAATGCGCGGACCAGCAAGCTGCCCAGTATCAGGCTCAGCCCCCAGTGGATCAGCGACACGAGCATGCTGAAGGTTGCGACGAAGGCGACCGCGCCACGACCCGTGCGGGGCAGCGACGCGAGGCGCGTCACCAGCTTTTCCACCGGTGGGGAATCGGCCGTCACGTACCCGCCGATGATGATGAAGCTCATCTGCAGCGTGAATGGAATCAGGCTCCAGAAGCCGTTGCCGAACTGCTGCACGACGGCAACCGGCTGACTGCCGATCAACAGGGCCGCAATCGCGACCACCGCGACGGCCAGCACCGCAAAGACATAGGGGTCCGGAAACCAGCGCTCCGAGACGTCACAGCTCCGGAGCGCGAGCCGGCGAAGGAACGAATCGTCAGGGTCTGCAGAAGCCATCGGGAACCTACTTCTCTATTCTTTGGGGGCAGAAATGGCAGCTTGCGCCCAAGTATAGGCGCCCGCGGCTTGTCAGGCTGCCAGTGGGCGGGATTTTCGTGGCGGCCAGGGCGCCACCAGGCCGCGAAACCCGTGCAGAGGCTCCCCCGAAGGTGTATCGGTACGGGACAGGTTCCTGGAGGTCGTATGAGCAGTATCCGGTTGCCACTGTTGTTCGTTGTGATCTGGGTGGCATCAGCCGCCGTGGCCCATGCCGATGAGGCCGAGGATCTCTCCGGGGCCGAGTTGTACCAGCGCTTCTGCGGGAGCTGTCATGGCGCTGCGGCCCGCGGTGACGGTCCTGCAGCGCGAACGCTGAAAGCGAAAGTGCCGGATCTCACCCGCATCACCGCACGCAATGGCGGAACGTTTCCAGCGGAGCGCGTGCGTCAGACGATTGCAGGGCGAGACGTGCCCACCGTTCACGGTTCCCGCGACATGCCGGTGTGGGGCTGGCAGTTCTACGCGTTCGAAGGCGAGGATCCCGTGCGTCGCGCACGAGTGGCTGAACTGATCGGGCACATGGTTGACCATCTGGCGTCGATCCAGAGGAGGTAGGCGGCTTCCTCCGGGAGAGGTATATCAGAGCCCCGCCCCGGGCAGCGCACGGCGGGTGATCGCGCCGACGTCGCCGGGCCAGGTCCGTGCTGTGGCAATTGCGAATCAGGGGGATTAACCTTGTCAGGTTCGGAGGCACGTGAATCGCGCGCCCGCGTCGTGGCGTTCAAGAAGAACAACAGCAGAGCCCGAGATTCCAGCACCCAATGCCCATCATCGAGATCAAGCGGCAGAAACGCGCCCTCATAGCCCGGTATGCGCGCGCCAATGACATGAAGGGCCTCGCCCAGTCGCTGACGACTCTGGTGCCCCTGGCGCTGCTCTGGGTGGCGGCGAGCCTGAGCGTCCGGATTTCATACTGGCTTACCGCCGTCGTAATCGTGCTGCTCAGCCTGTTCACGCTGCGGGTGCTGGTGCTGATGCATGAATGTGGCCACGAGAGCCTGTTTCGGACTCCCTTGTTGAATCGCTCATTCGGCTTCCTGTTCGGTGTGTTGGCTGGCATGCCGCAGTACGTGTGGTCGCAGCATCATGCCTTCCATCACGCGACCAACGGCAATTGGGAGAGGTATCGCGGCCCCTTGGCCACGCTGTCGGTCGATGAATTTGCTGCCATGAGCGCATCACGGCAGCAAGTCTATCGTCACACGCGCAGCTGGATGATGGCGCCGCTCGGCGGCTTCGTGTATCTGCTGTTCAATCCGCGCGTCAACTGGGCGAAAGGTAGTTTGCAGTTCGTTCTCCACGTTCTTGTGAAGAAGATTGCCCAGCCCCGGATAGCGTGGCGGGTGCACGCTGGCAGCTTCCGCACTTCCATCTGGAAGTCCGGGAGGGAGTACTGGCACATGTTCTGGAACAACGTCGTGCTGCTGGCACTGTGGGCGGCGATGTGCGCGGTGATCGGCGCGGGACCGTTCTTCGCGATCTACCTGATCAGCGTTTCACTGGCCGGCGGCGCCGGCATTTCGCTGTTTACCGTGCAGCACAACTTCGAGCACGCTCACGCGACAGACAGTGCGCGATGGGACTACGATGTGGGTGCGATGCAGGGCACGAGCTTCCTGTTGCTGCCGGCTTTGCTGAACTGGTTTACCGCCAACATCGCCTACCACCATCTCCATCATCTGTCGGCCACGATCCCCAACTATGCGCTGGCCGCCTGTCACAATGAGTACAGTGGACTCTTTGCGAATGTGCCGCGGATCCGGCTGTCGGGGATCCCGCGGGCACTGGAGTGCATCCTGTGGGATGTGCGGGCGCAGCGCATTATTTCCGTCGCCGAATACGAGTTGCAGCAGCGGTAGGCACCTGCTGCGGCGTCACGGACCTCGTCCCCCTGTTCGTCGGACATGGCCCGATGCGGTGAGCGGTCCGCTGCCAAGCCAAGCGACTCAAGACGCAACGTAGTCGTGCATCCTGTGCGGCGGTCTCCTGCAGCCCTGACCGATCGTTGTGTTCCCGGTTTATTGCGCGACCGGAACGCCTGGGCCCTTGCCGCCTTCACCGAACACCGATCCGTCTGCGGAAACGCCAGTCTGAACCCTCGCCATCTTGATCTCCTGCCGGGTCTTCGCAGTGGGACCCGTCGTGTTTCTGCGGCGTCCATGGCTCTGGGAACCTAGGGGCCGGAAGCATAGCGGATTCATTTTTAACCTGCGGTCCTCAAGGGCATTCCGTGCACGGACAACACGGCTACTGCACTGCAATACGGCAGGCCAGATGAAGCCCGCAGCTGAAGCCAGGATGGAAGCCGCGCGGAAATTCCTCCACACTGCGGGTCGTGAAGCAGGGTCCGTTGCCTCCATGGACTTGGCGCAAGAAAGCAATTTCAAGAACGGTATCCTTGGGGACAAGCGAATGCAAAGTGCAGTGACGGCGGATGTCGGTGCGAAATCAGGCAGCAACTGGACGACGGTAGGCTTGTGTCTGGTGGCCGCCATCCTCGAAGGCATCGACCTCCAATCGGCCGGCGTGGCCGCACCGGGGCTGCGAGCCGACTTCGGTCTCGATCCGGCACAGCTCGGCCTCGTCTTCAGCGCCAGCATCTTCGGGCTGCTGCCGGGTGCCGCAATCGGTGGGCGCCTCGCGGATTTCTACGGCCGCAAACAGGTCCTGATCGGATCGATGCTGCTGTTCGGCCTGTTCTCCATCGCGACTGCACTGTCGTGGGACTACCAGACACTGCTGCTCGCGCGCTTCCTGACGGGCTTGGGCCTGGGCGGTGCGATGCCGAACCTGATCGCGCTGTCCGCGGAATCCGTGAAGCCGCAATCGCGGAATATCGCCGTGTCGATCATGTACGCCGGCATGCCATTCGGCGGCCTGCTGGTGTCGATCTTTGCGCTCGTCTTCGGGGCGACGTGGGGCTGGCATTCGATTTTCTACTTCGGCGGCGTTGCGCCGCTGGTCATTGCGCCCTTGCTGTACTTCATGCTGCCGGAATCACCCTTGTTCGAGCAGCGCAAAGCCGCTGTCGGCGCGGCCGTTGATCGCGAAGGCATCTTCAGTGCACTGTTTGGCGGAGGCCGGGCAACGCCCACGGTGCTGCTCTGGGTCGCCTACTTCTTCACGCTGATCGTGCTGTACTTCCTGCAGAACTGGTTGCCGACCGTCGTCATCGGCGCCGGCTTCACGCGTGGAGCGGCCAATACCGTGCAGATGGCATTCAACATCGGCGGCGTCCTCGGCAGCCTTGGCACCGGCTTCGTCATGGACCGCGGACCGCGCAAGATGGGCGTCGCGCTGGTGTACATCGGCCTGATCGGTTCGATGGTGGGACTGGCCTACACCAAGAGCTTCACCGGGCTGCTGCTCGGCGGCTTTGGCGGCGGCATGTTCAGCATCGGCGGCCAGATGGTGCTGTACGGGCTGGCACCGGTCTTCTATCACACGCTCATTCGAGGCACCGGTGTCGGCGCAGCGGTCGCAGTCGGTCGGCTCGGCTCCATCGTGGGGCCGCTCGCGGCGGGGCAACTGCTGAGCGCGGGGAGCGGGACCACAGCCGTCATCGCGGCCACGTTCCCGGGCATCATCGTCGCTGCGATTGCGGCGCAGGGATTGCTGTTCAGGAAGCCGACAGCGGATTGACGTCGGCATTCCCGCGACCGCTTGCAGAGGGTGCGCCTCCACGCGGTGAGTGATTCCTTGCGGCAGGGCGCTCCGGCTCCGACCTGAGCCTCCGGAAGCCAGCGGCGATCTGGAAAACCGTCCCATCCTGGCGCCGTCCAGCAACATCCGACCGCGCCTTCCGCGGAAACTACCTACCCGCGATTGATTCCGGACGCAGCCTGCGTCTCATGGGCAGGCCTGCACTTGCGGATTCAACGAGGGATGACATGCGCCAGTTCCGCTTTTCGCTTCTGATGGTAGTGACGATCCTGTCTGTCGGCTTCCACTCGCAGGCGCAGGCCGCCGTTCCCTCGATGCTCGACTTGTCCACTCACAAGGGCAAGGTGGTCTATGTCGACTTCTGGGCTTCGTGGTGCGTGCCGTGCCGCGACTCGTTTCCATGGATGCAGGCGATGCAGGCCAAGTACGCAGCGAAGGGGCTGGTCATCGTCTCGGTGAACGTGGACGAGGTTCGTGCCGATGCAGAGCGCTTTCTCGCGAAGTACGGCACGGGCATTGCCGTGCAGTACGACAACGCCGGCGCCATCGCCAAGGAATACGACTTGAAGGGCATGCCTTCCAGCTTTCTCGTGAATCGCGCAGGCGCCGCGCGCTTCAAGCACACCGGCTTTCGCGAGAAGGATCGCGAAGCTTTTGAAACCGAAATCCGCCAGCTGATTGCCGAGTAACCAGGCGGCTGTCTCCGGCTCCTGCCACATCGCGTTCAACTCAGGACCTTTCCCATGAATCAATCTCTTCGATCCTGGTCGCTCATCGCGGGCAGCGTGTTGCTGCTCGCCCTGACCGGCTGTTCCACGATCGGCGCCAAGCCCTGGGAGCGCGCCCGACTGGCGCGTGCGTCGATGCAGCTCGATGACCATGCTGTGGAAGCGGGCATCGACGATCACGTGTACTTCAGCAAGGAAGCTTCGAGCGGCGGTCGTGGCTTTGGTGGCGGAGGTTGCGGATGCAACTGAAGCCCGACGAGGAGAAGCCGGCAGAACTGCCGACGCTGCGCCGTTCGCTGGTGGCGGCGAGTTGCGCGCTGCTGAGCGCAACCGGTGCCGTCCATGCCGAGAACACGGATTGGCAGATTGATTCCGCGCTGCTGTACTACCAGGAAGGCAAGGGTCGCGTGCAGGCCGTCGAACCGGTGGTCAGTGTCAAGCGGGATTTTGGCGACGAGCATGTGCTCGGGCTGAAGCTTACCTACGACGCGCTGACCGGAGGCTCGCCCAACGGCGCCATCCCGTCGGCCTCCCCGCAGACGTTCGCGGCGCCTTCGGGCTCCAGCCTCACTCAAAACCAGCAGGTCCAGACGTACACGACGGCGTCAGGCAGGACCGTCCGCCGGCTCGATACGTTCTCTCTCTACACTGCAACGCCCGGCGAGCTGCCCCTCGACACGTCGTTCAAGGACCAGCGAGTGGCGATCGATGGCAGCTGGTCGCAGCCGTTGACCGGTGCTGTGAAGCTGTCGTTCGGAGGGGGCTTCTCCAAGGAGCACGACTGGACGGCAATGAACGCGAGCGTCGGTCTGTCGCGCGACTTCAACGCGCACAACACCACGCTCAGCCTCGGGTTGAGTGGCGAGCATGATGCGATCAAGCCGGTCGGCGGCGCCCCGATCGCGATGAGCGACTACACGCTGTTCCAGAAGCTTGGGCAAGAGTCGCGCAGCAGCACCGGTGGCCAGATCGGCTTGACACAGGTGATGACGCCGCGATGGTTGCTGCGCTTGAACCTGAACTACGACCAGTCGACCGGCTACCAGAACGATCCGTACAAGATCTTCTCTCTGGTGAACGCCGACGGCACCATGGCGGGCTACCGTTACGAGAACAGGCCAGACAGCCGCGTGCGCGAGAGCGCGTATCTGGAGAGCCGGATCGCGTTCCGTGCCGACGACGTGCTGACGTTGTCGTACCGGCGTCTCAAGGATGACTGGCAGATCCAGTCCGATACCATCGATCTCAAGTACCACTGGGCCCTGAGTGACGACCGCTACCTCGAGCCCCATGTGCGGTGGTATCGCCAGTCTGCGGCGGACTTCTATCATCTGTTCTGGGATGCAACGAAGCCATTGCCGCAGTTCGCTTCGGCCGACCCGCGTCTTGCGGCGTTCACGGCGCCGACCGTCGGCTTCAAGTACGCGGTGACGGGTCCGGACGGCGGTGAATGGTCCGCGCGTCTCGACTACTACTTCCAGACGGGCAAGAACGTGCAGAAGGGACCGGGCGTCCTCGCGCCGCTTGATCTGTACCCCGGGGTGAAGTCGATCATGCTGCAATTCGGGTGGCGCTTCGGACTATGAGCTCGATGCCTGCTTCATTCGACCAGGCAGTCCGGGTCGAGTCGCGACCCGGCAGACTCCACGCTGCATGCTTCAAGGCGATGGCGAGTCCCTGCGAGGTGCTCGTCGATACCGGCGACGCCGATCTGGCGCTGTTCCTCGGGGAGATCGCCGCGCAGGAAGCGTGGCGCGTCGAACAGCGTTACAGCCGGTATCGTTCCGACAGCGTGGTGGCGCGACTCAACCGCAGCGGCGGCCGGTCCGTGCTGGTCGATGCCGAAACGGCTGCGTTGATCGATTTTGCGAAATCCAGCTTCCAGGGCAGCCAGGGTGCCTTCGACATCACGTGCGGCGTGCTGCGTCGAGTGTGGCATTTCGACGGATCGGAGCGCGTCCCGAGCATAGCTGCGATCAAGCCACTACTTGAGCTGATCGGCTTCGACAAACTGACCTGGCAGTCGCCGTGGCTGACGGTGCCCGAGGGCATGGAGATCGACTTGGGCGGCATCGGCAAGGAATTCGCCGTCGATCGCGCGCTCGCGCTCGTGACTGCGCAGCGCAAGGAAGCGGTCCTCGTGAACTTCGGCGGCGACCTTGCCTGTCGTGGCGTCCCCCGGAGCGGCGCGTGGCAGGTCGGCATCGAGCAGCCGCTCGAACTGTTGCAGGCGGCCCTGTTGCTGGAACTCAAGAGCGGGGCCCTCGCGACCAGCGGCGACACGCATCGTTACCTGATGCATCAGGGCCGGCGACTCGGCCACATCCTCGATCCGCGCACGGGCTGGCCTGTTGAAGGTGGCCCGGCGTCCGTGACCGTCGCAGCAGGCAGCTGCACCGAGGCTGGAACCCTCGCCACGCTTGCGCTGTTGCAGGGAGCAGGGGCCGGCGCGTTCCTGCGGGGACAAGGGGTTCAGTTCTGGTGCCAGCCCCCGGCCTGATCGCGCGCCGGATCAACTGGCGCCACAGTCGGGCCTCTTTTCAAAACGGGGCGAGTGTGCAAGCCTGATGGCGTTGCCACTGGCGGCGTTGCAGCTTACCCCCCATTCCAGAAGAGGGTCACCTCGTGAAAAGCCTGTTCAGCTGGTTCCTTTGCCTGTCCGCCGCCATGGTTGCGATGACGAGTGCCGTTGCGCAGGAGCGGACGCTTGAGCAGGTCAAGCGTGAAGTCTTGCAGCGCACCACCGACAACACGCCCCCATTCGATCGGCTCCGCAAAGCGGAGGTGGAGACCATCCTCTCGACGCTGACCAGTCTCGAGCCCAATCAGTGGGGTGAGAAGTGGTGCAAGGTCGGCCTCGAGCATGAAGAGAAGGGCGACGGTCTGCTGAAGAAAGGCGCCCCGGCCAAGGAAGTGGGCGAGGAGTACTACCTCGCGTACGGCTACTGCCACGTGGGTCGCTACCCCGTGACCAGCACCCCCGGCAAGGTGGAGGCCTATCGCAACATGCTGCGCATGTTCCGCAAGGCGTCCAAGTATTTCGATACCCCGCTCGAGGTCGTCGAAATTCCATTCGAAGGCAAGAAGCTGGTCGGCTACCTGCAGAAGCCGGCAGGCATCGCGAAGGCGCCGATCGTCATGTACTGGGGCGGCGTGGACGTGTGGAAGGAAGACCACCAGCGCAACTCGCAGATCATGCACAAGCAGGGATTGGCCACCTTTCTCATCGACGGTCCCGGTACGGGCGAGAATCCGCTCAGGTTCGGCGATGCCAATGCGGAACGCACGTTCCTTGCGGCCATGGATTACCTGAAGAGCCGCAAGGACGTGGACGGCGAACGCATTGCGCTCTGGGGCCGCAGCTTCGGCGCGTACTGGGTTGCGAAGATCGCGCACATGTATCCCACCCGGATCAAAGGCGGCGTGTTTCACGGCGGCAACGTGCACCACGGGTTCCAGGAAGCATGGCTGAAACCCGCGATGACGGAGAATGCGGCCAACTATCTGCTTGGGCCCTCGAGCCTCTATGACTCGCGCAGCTATGCGATGGGCGTGAAGTCGCTGGACGAGTTCATGAAGGTCGCGCGCAAGCTCTCGCTGCTGGACATGGGACTCCTCGACAAGCCGTCGGCACCGCTGTTTGTCGTCAACGGCAAGCTGGACGACCAGGCACCGATCGCGGACAGCTACCTGCTGCTTGACCACGGCAGCCCCAAGATGGCTCGCATCTATCCGGAAGGCGGGCACATGGGCGTCCAGCGCGGCGTGAATCCCGACATCACCGCGACCATGATTGCGCAGTGGCTGAAGGAGACGGTCTCGCGCTGACCCTCCGAGGGCGCAACGAGCGGAGCGCCTGGCCGGCTTCCTCTCGAAGTTGAAATATGCAACGCTGCGTGCCCACGCAGGCGATGCCCTGTTCAATCCTTGGGGAGCCCTTCCGATGAATCGATTGCTTGTTGTCGCCGCCGCGGCCATGCCGCTGTCCGTGGTACCCGTGACGGGCGCAGTGGCCCAGAACCTCCTGATCTCGAATGCCCGCATCATCGTCGGCACCGGGCAGGTGATCGAGAAGGGCGCCGTCGTGGTCACGGACGGCAAGATCAGCGCAGTCACCGAAGGCAATGCGCCCAAGGCACCCAAGGGCGCGAAAGTCATCAACGGCACCGGCATGACCGTGATCGCCGGCTACATCGACGATCACCGGCACCTGATCCGCGGCCGCGGCCCGGAAGCCGTGCAGAAGTACCTGAAGGAACAGGCTGCCAAGGACATGCTGACGATGCTCGAGTCGGGCGTGACCACCGTGCAATCAGGCGGCGACGACAATGCCGGCATCCTCGAGCTCAAGCGCAGGATTGAAAGCGGCGAGATGAAGGGGCCGCGCATCCTCGCGTCAGGCCAGGTGCCGACGGCGAAGATGAAGGACGAGGCGGCAGTCCGCGCACTCGTGAACAAGGTCGTCAAGGACGGGGCCGATTCCATCGCCGAAGTTCACTATCCGGATGTGGTCTGGCCGTATGCGCCTACGGAGCAGGAGACCCGCAATCTCGCTGCCGGCATCGACGAAGCGAGGAAGCTCGGCGTCGAGTTCCAGGTGCATGCGGTGAGCGACCTGTCGCTGGTCGCGACAGTGCGCATGGGGGCGAAGAAGCTCGTGCATTCCGTGAACATCAACTGGGTGACCAAGGAGCAGGCCCGGGAAGTGGCCGCTGCGGGTGCGCAGGTTGCCTCCATCACGGGCTTCGGTTCGCCGAACTTCAATGTGTTCAGTCAGGACAACCAGCCGAAGTTCCGCGACGGCAAGCCGTGGCCGGAAGGCATCGTCGACGCCCAGGGCCTTGGACAGGAAGCGGGCTACATGCCGGTCAACCTGCG
>Ga0114966_10005684_pt1 | contig 10498 bp, 14 predicted proteins | sample M_130207_XF_Meta_FD_87029 | JGI IMG/M metagenome (GOLD analysis project Ga0114966, IMG submission 87029) | Freshwater microbial communities from Lake Montjoie, Canada to study carbon cycling - M_130207_XF_MetaG | ecosystem: Environmental > Aquatic > Freshwater > Lake | place: Lake Montjoie...
AGCATCTTGAAGAGTGCGGGATAACTGGCCACAAAGGGAACAATCTCAGGGTGAAGTTCGACCTCAGCCTGCGTCTTTCCTTCAGCCTTCAGGCGTTTGACGATTTCTATTTTCGCTTTTACAAAGGCTGAGCGAGCAGAAGCAACTGCTGGGTCGATTGGTACCGCTGGTTCATCATCGGGAAGGGGGCCTCCGCCTGGACCACGTCTATTCATCTTCTTACATACATGATAAGATTCTTAAATAATCTCCGCAGCATCTAGAATGTCGACACTTCCTCCAACTCCTGCATATAACCCAAACATCCCTATTATATCATCTGCTGGAGGAACAGCGGTGGCATATAAGGATCCAAAATCACCCGAGTCTATTATGAAGAATACAACACTTCTTCAGGCACAGACTATTGTTGATACATCATATGATGTTGATTTGAAAGCGATTAAAGAAGGATTCCGTGGATTTAAGATGCAAGAATTCCGTGGAGGTAAATCTATTCTATACTTCTTTCTATTTATATTGGTAATAACCCTTTTTACACAGAAAAAGATATCTGGAAAAATCTATATTGCAGCTCTTACAACATTACTATTGGTCATAAGTATTTACGTGGCTACCGTCAAGTGCCGTTATCACGCACATGCCTTTGTCCTCTAGAGCAATAATTTAATGATACTCCAATGTAATAAGGCCACTATGTGGCCTTATCCATGGGGAGTTCTTGCTTTCCCAATAAATGCTCCGCATTTATTGGAATTAAGCACTAGAAGTTAAGGGCAGAGAGTTTTCCTATTAAGAATACCCTTGCGGGAAGAGAGTAGTGCCTATTTTAGTAATGATAGTGTAGATGACACAAGCTTCTTCCGACGATATCAAAGAGCGTCTACGTAGTATATTAAGGTGTCTTATAGATTATAAAAAGACCTTAATGAAAGATACTTTGACATCACAAGTCCCAAATCATATAAATGTTGTTAAAACCACTTTACGAAGACAGTGTAATATACTAACAGAGTTTATGAAAACAAGAGAAATGCCAGATAATCCAGATACAGATTTATTGATCTGTCTAAACTGCTTATCGCCTCTATTAACTCCATGGGACATGGATTTATCAATCGTATGCCCAGACTTATGTAAGGGAATATTCGTAGATTCTGATTTTAACATGTCAGATAGTATAATAGAAAAAATTATAGAAAATTATTGTCCTACATTAGATGATGTATCCTATGTTGAAGAAGAAAACATACAAACTGTCTAAAACACATAAAATCAAGCACAATAAGTGCCCGTCAGGATATATTAAGAGAAAGGGATATACGCGTAAAAATACGGGAAAGCATATAACAGGTATCTGTATTCGTAGCACCAGTCCCTATGCTTCGAAGCCCCAAATGACCCGTAAATCAAGAAAGGCCTGCCCTCCTGGAAAGGCCCCGCGTGCTGGATATACTCGCCATGTTGTAAAGGCCAATGGCTCAAGACAGAATATACGTGTTAAGGCATCTTGTGTAAAAGGGTCTTCATCGAAGCTTCCAGTCAATCAGATTGGCCCTCTTAGAAAGGGTGAACTCAAGAGATTTGGATATAGCTACAAACTCCCCGAGCAAATTCGCCATTCTTCGCTCCGTGCAGCAATTAATCAACTCGGTGCCTTAGATGTTTACAGAAAACTTGATGCGGTTGCAAAGCTAAGTGCGACGGCGAATCCCAAGTCTTCTATGGTTTTCACGATTGATCGTGATTGGATTCGCTCTCACTATGTGCTCAAAGCCTTTTAAAGGCTTAGGCAGCAGCGTTTAGCAGGTTTCTTCAATACATCTTCAATTAATAGATGTTGGGCTTTATCATCATAACACTTATATTCATAGGTGCTATGTTTGGTTTTTCAAAAATAATGGATGTGCAAAAGATAAAAGATAACTGGGAGAAATACCGGTGCCGTCCAGATGTTATGCTAATGGCATATTATTATGGCCACGATTCAGCAGAAAATTTGGAATATTGTCTGAAAAGTGGATTTGACGCACGTGCCGGCAATGTCATAGCCCCTTTTTACACATATCTTGGAAAATTCGTTGAAGTGCTAATGACAATGTTGAATAGTCTGAATTCTATACGTTTAATCTTTGCCACAATCATTGGATCGGCCACACAGATCTTTTCAGAATTCTCTAATCGTATTCAGGCACTCTTTTACAGATTTCAGATGGCGGCAATTCGACTAAAGATGCTCATGGGACGTGTATTTGCGACAATGTATGCTATCATTTTCATGGGAATGGCTGGCATCAAGGCAACTCAGAATTTTGGAAATACCTTTCTTTTTAAATTCTTGGATACCTTTTGCTTCGATCCAGATACACGGATTGTTCTACAAAACGGTGTAACAGTGCCGATAAAGGATGTTAAGATTGGTGATTATTTACAGGGTGGCCAGAAAGTCACGGCTACCTTCCGTTTTGCGGCTGATGGGCAGGAGATGATACAAATGCCAGGTAATATTCTTGTCTCAACCAACCACTACATACGGTTCCAAGGTCGCTGGATAGAAGCAAAGGATCATCCAGATGCCACTCCTATTCGCCCCTGGTCTGGTGGAAACGATCGCCCCTTAATCTGTCTAAATACAGATACTCACACAATACCGATTGGAAATTACATTTTCAGTGATTACGATGAGACTTCTGAAGGTGACGCCGCCGCCATGAAAATGGCAACAGATATTCTTAATGGAAAGCCATCACGCCTATCTACAGGCAAAGTCAATTCTGAGATGGCTTCTCATGCTAAGAATAAAGTTAAAACAGTATATGGTCTTATCCCGGCTGAGAAAGTTGTTCTGGGAACTGTTCTAAGTCACGGAACAGTTGTTGGGCTTGTGAAAAAGGAATGTAGCGAGACCTGTATCGTGAACAATGAAGAATTTGCTGCTGGAACCTTGATTTGGTCAGCAAATCATAATAAGTGGATGAGAGCCTTTCAAATGGCCAAAGTCATATCATTGAAAAGACCCACCACATTCTATTCATTCATTGTAACACCATCGGCAACAATAGAAACTGAGTCTACTGTTTTCCGTGATTACATGGAAGTTCACTCGAAGGATCTGGAAGCACCATATGCTTCTGTCTTACATTCAAGGGTCTGAGCCGTGATTCACGGCAAACAAAAAAACGGAAAAGGAACAGAATGCTAGAAGCAGCCCCGCTTCTAGCAACAACTTTGGTTTTTATAAGTATATTTGCATATTCTTATGCTAGTCTAGAGTTAGAAAATATAAAAGCAAACTGGAATGAACGACGCTGTGAGCCTCTTGTTATGATTGTAGCAGCCTTGTTGCCACTAAAGCCAGGTCAAGATGTTACAGAATTTGCAATAGACAATTTTCAATTCTGCCTTGGGAGCATTATTGACTCATCAATATCGATATTTCTTAGCCCCATGATGCAGCTATTTGGCCATCAACTAGATGCTACAAAAACCATAACAGATTCAATGAATTACTTGAAAAAGATTGCAGCAACTCTGTTAAAACCACTCAATGACCTCTTTAACACATTATGGGGGAAACTTATGGTAGTAATATATCAATCGGCGAGAATATTTTACAAACTCTACAGCTCTATGGATCGTATTTTTGGAATTGCAACGGCGACTATTTTCGCTGGCATGTCGATGTTTAAGGCTATTCAGAATGCCATGGGCTTTGTAATACAGGTAATTATCGCTATTTTAATAATTCTATGTGTCTTGGTAATATTTCTCTTCTTTGTCATGTGGCCTGTTATTCCACTTATCCTCACTATGATTGGAATTCTATCAACGACAGTATATGCGGCAAATGTGAGTGGCATGTCTGGTAATTTTTGCGTAGCACCTTGGACTATGGTGAAAGTTAAGGGTGGTTACAAGAGAGTTTCTGATCTTGTTTCTGGAGAGGAGCTAGATAATGGTGTTATAGAAGGTATTCTCAAGATTGAAGGCAGCACAGGGCACACAAGGCACACAGGGCACACAGGGCACACAAGGCACACAGGGCACACTTGTGTCAACATCGATGGCATCACCATGAGCAAGACTCATCTTATTAAGTATGATGGCAAATGGATAATGGCCGGTGCCCATCCCTCGGCCTCTCCTGCTACAGAGGAACCAGGCATTCTATACTGTCTAAATACGTCTACTCGTGTATGGACGGTGAAGGGAACTGAAGGCGACCATGACCTCCTTGATTGGGAGGAGTTACCAGAATCTGATTCTAATGATCTAGCGTGGGAGTCATTGATCTATAATATGTTGAATGAGGGCACAAACAAGGCATACAAGGCACACAAACCCCACAAACATTCATCTCCAGGCAGAGGATTATTTGGAGAGGATACAATTGTCTATACACTTGATTCTGAGAAAGCAATATCAAAGGTTGTAGTTGGAGATCTTATAAGGGATACGTCTGGCTACACACGGGTTATTGGGATTTACCAAGATACATCTGAAGTTGTCCCCCGCTCCGGCCCCAACGCGGCAGTTTGGTCATATTCAAGAGGGTGGACTCACCCTAATATAGCAGATTGCCTACCGAAGACAAAGAGAGGATACCAACTTGTTACAGAATCTGGAACTTTTATTGTGGCGTCAAATATCTTGGTGCGGGATTTCACTGAAGTGGGAGCAGACAGAATTCATGAAACATACCCTTTTACTCAGTCGGCAATAAATATCGCATCTTTCTAGAAATGATGCGTCGCACAACATTCCTAATAAGTGCTCTATGTTTGTTAATCCTTGCCAATGTGCTAATGATGTCCTTTGCGTCTCCGGCATTCCAGGCGACAGGTGAGGGCTTTGTTGGTCACATGAGCCAGGGATCCAAGAATAAGGGCAAGGAAGGTTTCATAAGCTATTCTGGAAGCCCTGCCGGTGCCAAGGATGTCTACCAGCCCATGGGCCCCTTTGATAACGTCAAGCTCCAGACGGGGAACAGCAGCGACTGGCGTTACACGAAGCCCAACGAGCCCCTCAATGGCCCCGAGGTCGAGATGGGGCCTGATAGCCTCTTCATGTTCAAGAATAATCAGTGCAAGCCTGAGTGCTGTGGATCATCATTCAGCTGTGGCGGAGGATGCGTATGCACAAGCCCCCAGCAGCGTGACTATATCAACACGCGTGGCGGAAATCGCAGCATAAGCGGTGATTTCTGAGTGTAGCGTACCGAAAGAGAAATCGCAGCATAAGCGGCGATTTCTGAGCGTCAGTATAAGGGATGTAATCTGAGTGTCAGCAAAAATATAATCAAATCGAAGGCTTCCAAAGCCTCAACATTTGATTAGAATCTATACTTCGAACCCAATACATAACATCCAGAACTCCTTTTTACACGACCCATAGACTTCAACGAAGCTTTCGCCGTAAAGCCTCCTTTGCCAGCACGGTACGCCTTTTCCGCAACCTTAGCTCTTTTTAGCGTTTTAAAAGGGCTCTTAGAAACTTTTTTAGTATAAGCATACTTTGTTTTACGACAGACCATTCTACTTTCTCCTTGTTTTTCTTTCAGCAATTCCACGGCCCTTTAATTTATTAGCGTTAGCATTATTTTTAGCCTTCTTAATTGCTGCATTTCTCGCATTTCTTGTGGCAGCCATTAAACGTTGTTTTTTAAGATTAATATATCTTTGAACTAATGCTTCAATGTCAAGGTAATTTGATCTTAAACTAATAAAGTTTTTTTGTAGCGTCTCTGATAAGATAAAATAATTACTATCAGCATTTATAATAAAATCTATACTATTAATATTATCATTAATAAGACTGTGCATATCATTTTTAAATTTGTCTAATTTACTTATAATTTCATCGTTTGTAACTCTTTGAAAACCATTACGATTTTCATAAATGTTTTTAGCATAATCCTTATAATCTTGTAATAAGCTATTTAGACTATCATATATACTTTCATATTGTTCTTGATATGACTGGCCATTATCTGAAGCCCCTCCTAAACTCATCTAATTAGAGAACTTAATTTTAGTATTTCACGTTAGATGAACGCAAGTAAGAATTCAAACCTCATGAATAGCTTGCTCCCATTAAATAGCGGGTCCAACTACTCTAGAAACAATACCTCTGGCTCTAATTCGCTGTCATCCACATCAGTTTTTTCAATTGGAGTTATTTTGCTTATAGTTGCTGTTGGTGTAACACTAATGTATTACTATAACGTTGAGGTAACTGATTCATGGAACAAGACAATTGACGAATTAAAGAAGGCAATGGGATACGGTCCCGCACCTCCACCTCCAGCACCTGCTCCTCCTCCTGAAGCTGAAGCTGCTCCTCAACCTATGCCATCTGATATGCCTGTTCATAGCAATGGTAACCATACAGATCATCCTGGAATCGTCATGAACAAGATTATGCCCGGCAGTGGACAAGAGGTTTTCAATATATCGTCTAATAAATACACGTATAATGATGCTGAGCCATTATGTAAGGCACTTGGTGCTGAGTTAGCCACATACGACCAGGTGAAGGATGCTTGGGCCAAGGGTGCGGATTGGTGTAACTACGGATGGGTAAAGGGGCAGATGGCAGTTTATCCAACATCCGATGATAGTTACCAAAAGATACAATCAGGCCCTGAAGATCAACGCCAGTCTTGTGGTCGCCCTGGACTGAACGGTGGATATTTCGATAATCCAGAAATGCGGTTTGGTGTGACATGTGTTGGCAACAAGCCTGCTAAAAATAAACACGATGAGGATAAGGTTGCTATGGGAGCACCATTATCACCTGACGCACTCGCATTCGACAAAAAAGTATCGCAATTTAAGTCTGAGGCAGACCATATTGCCATACTTCCATTTAATAATAATAAGTGGACGTCATAAGGCCTTTCAGCCCCAGTCGGGCTAAGGCCTTTGGCCTTAAACCTTGGATCAAACCTTTGATCCTCGGCCACCATGGAGCCCCTTATTGGCCTCCTCAACGTAGACATCTGGCTTCTTGTAGTCAAACTCCGAATCAGAATTCGAACCCGAGTTATCCCAAAGTCTAGCAATCAACCGACCTTGCTTACTAGACTCTAGATCAATCACTGAATACAGAAACTCTTGGATTCCATACCAGATACGCTTTCCAATAAGAGAATTCTCTTCCATATCCTGAGTATTTGCCCACTCACTCATAAACTCTCTTACCGCCTCATGATCGACAATCATGTTATACTGATCAAAGTCATCCTGAGTATCACGATGCTCTGGCTCAGGAATAAAGACTGGATCATTCTTCTTACGTGCGATCTCCTGAACATATAGCCTATACATCCAAAGGGATAGCTCCTTATCCATACGATGCTCCATGGTATATCCAAGACTCTTCATCCACTTACGAGCTGCTACCGCAAACTCATGGATAACGAACCGCCGCTCACACTTTGTAGCACCAATCCATACAGGCTGTGACCGCCACACCATGTAATCATCCTTGTTCGCAATATACGACATTCCTAAGGGGCTTTTAACACTGGACTTTCCCTAGTGGCGGTTACGAAAATCAATTTTTTGCAGGCCTAGCTTTTTTTAATGGGGCGAAAAGCTATACTAGCTTTTTTTCAGTCGAGTTTCCACAGTTGAGCCACGATTTGACTTGAGATACGTCATAATATCATTTGTCTCATCATCACTGCCTGCCTTCTTTTTAGAATAATATTCGTGCAACAAAGCCTCCAAGCGTTGAAGTGTTAAAGGGTTTGCATGCTTCTCTTCTGTTATCATTAGCCTTCCACCAGCGATTTGAACAATAGCATTTGCCATATTTGTTTTCTGTAAATAATCGATAACCTGCGATTCCCATCTGGATCGTGCTGTCCGGGCTTGTTGTGCTTGCCGTGTAAAGGTCGCCGCAAGATTATCGAAATGAACCCAGCTGCGAATCATATCGGCCAGACTCTGGGTATTTAGCTCCATCTAACTACGAAAGGATTCGTCAAAGCGTCGCCGCGGACGCAGCTATGTTTACCACCGCAGGTACCGTCAAGTGCCGTTAGCACGCACATGCCTTTGTCCTCTAGAGCGATAATTTAATGATACTCCAATGTAATAAGGCCACAGAGTGGCCTTATCCATGGGGAGTTCTTAACTTAAGCACTAGACGTTATATTCATTTGAACAATTAAAAGATATAGGACACTTGTCATCATAACAATTAATAGGCCAAAAATAACACAGACAATAACAACATATGGAAAAAGCAGCTCAATTAAATACTGTATAAACGGCTGTAAAATAAGAACTTCAATCTTCTTTTTAAGATTTTCATTCTGTAACATTTGAATTGTCTTATCTATAAACTTTTCTACGAGAGGAGATAATGACATTTTCTAGTTGGCGTGTATAAATTACAAATTCTAAATCCCCGCAAAATACAATGAAGCTTGGCAAACCGGTCTATGATTCGGCTGCAAAGTTATACAATTGCACTGTGGTAAATGGCGTCCGGTTCACGGTGAGAAGAGAGGAGGGGCGTTTTGTAAATGAGTTGAACTCATTCGTCGATAAGAATATGCTTGCGGATAGTATCGTTAAACTCACAACTGGGTGGTTTACAAAGCCTCTTACACATGATTATCTGATATCTAGGCTACAGACGGACTTTCCGACACAGATCACAGAAACTTTCGAGGGAGAACTTGAATATGAGCTACAGGGCCTGACAATTTCAAAGGATGTCTTCTTACTACGGTATTTTATGGTATCGAGCAAGGAAGATGAAAAGATTTGTATTGAATTCGATGAGGCGGTTGAAGAAAATATCGACAAGATCCCAATGGCTGAAAAGGAAGTTATGGGGATTGGTCCGACCCGGCAACACATAGTAAAACAAAAGGTGCTAAAGGCGAGATCAAAAGCTGCCCGGGCCTTGTTCCTAGCAGAACGTTTAACCCAGGAATACTATGAAGAATTTGGAGAAGATACCGATTGGGAAGATGAAACTTTGAGCGATTAGAACAAATCTGAAAAAATTATTGCCTGCTACTATTTCAGAAGCACAAATGGCGTCACCTAATGTTCGCTCAATTGGCCTTGGTGTCCTAGCACTTGTATTAGTTGTTGCGGGCGTGTATTTAATTGACCCGACATTCTTTGGCCTACTTTCTATACATTCTGGCTTCGCGAACCCAACAATGGGCACTGATTCGAACTCTATGCAGAATGCTGGCATGAATGAGACACCTGGTGCCACACAGGCAACAAATGTTATGATGAATCCCTCATCGGCTGGTGGCGACAAGAAGGTTGCGGGAGGCATGGACCCTTCCATGCCTATAGGCCCTTCCATGATGCCTTCAGTCATGGGGGGCATGCCACCTGTTCCAGCTCACGATGCGAGTGGTGCTGAGGGCTTTGCTGACGTCCAGGATGTGACCGGCCCCGCGGCCTTTGATTCCGCGGCGAACCCCGCCGGCTGCTACCCTCGTGACCAGCTCACACCAGGTGAGCTCCTCCCCAAGGACCCCAACTCCGTTTGGGCCCAGCAGAACCCCATGGGCACGGGCTCACTCAAGGGCAAGAACTTCTTGTCTGCGGGTGCGTTGATCGGTGTCAACACGGTCGGCCAGTCACTCCGCAATGCCAACCACCAGCTCCGCTCTGAGCCCCCGAATCCCCAGGTCCCAGTCACAGTGTTCAACAACTCAACGATTGAGCCTGACACGAACCGCCGCGACTTGGAAGTGAACTAAATGTTAGCAAGCTAACATTTAGCAGGGTAAGCGAAAGCTTCAACTAAGCTTCTAGCAAGCCCTTTTCAAATCCGATGATTTAATGTTTTTTTTAACATTAAACCACGACACTCGTCAGATGACAGATCTTCAGAGTCTGTTTAAGAAAACAATGGCTTCGCTCGCAGGCTCATCCTCATACCCTCTTGTGAGTGTCACAAGCACGGTAGACGGTCGCACATACAAGGTGCGTGATATGCCAGATAAACAGCAAGCGGCCGATCTATTAGCTACTGTTCGCATTAAGATCGTAAAACTCTATAACGAACTTAAAGAAAAGTTCCCAGACAAGCCCCAGATTCGCCAGTGGGTTAAGAATTTCACTCCTGATCCGAATCGCTTTGAGGAGGCTACGCCTGATGCTGAACATACTAGTTACAGCGTGAACAAGGGCGAAAAGGTCCATCTCTGTCTCCGACAGCGTGAGGGCCCCAATGAGGCACTCGTTAGTGAAAATGTCATGGTCTTTGTATCTCTCCACGAGATGGCCCATGTGATAACACCTAGCATGGGGCATGGTCCAGATTTCTGGAACAACTTCGCCTGGCTTTTGAAGCAGGCCGAAGAAAGAGGAATTTACCATTATCAAGATTTCAAGGCTCATCCAGTCGCATATTGTGGCCTTAACATTACAGATTCGCCATCATATGACCCAAAGAAGGACGGTTCTTATTTATCTGTTGGTAAATGAGTCCCTACACCATAAGCATTACT
>Ga0114966_10005686_pt1 | contig 10496 bp, 12 predicted proteins | sample M_130207_XF_Meta_FD_87029 | JGI IMG/M metagenome (GOLD analysis project Ga0114966, IMG submission 87029) | Freshwater microbial communities from Lake Montjoie, Canada to study carbon cycling - M_130207_XF_MetaG | ecosystem: Environmental > Aquatic > Freshwater > Lake | place: Lake Montjoie...
GATCAAACCACTAAAAATTTAGGCATTGCAATTCTTACAGAACTACCCAACATCCCCACATGACATCCGAAAAACGTCAGATTTCATTCCGCTCCCGCGTCGAGCTATACAGCGCACGCCACATCGCCAACGCCATAGGCTGCTCGCTGCCGACTGCATACGACTGGCGCAGCGGTCGCCGCGCTCCCCCAGCGTGGCTGCAAGCCCAGATCCTCACCGACCTTGCCAACTACCACCCACAGATCAAGCACGCCGAATGATATGCACCGAGGACTTGAATCAACCCCGACCGTGAAGGATGCGCACAGCCCAGCCGGGCAGCCGTTCCACGCGCCGCGATCATTCGCCGACATGCCCGACTGCCCAATCTGCCGATACGGCACACCCGTTCAGCACAAAGACAGATGGATCTGCATTGACTGCCGATGTGACGTTACATCACAAATGAAACGCATATGATGAAAAAACAGCCTGACAGCTACGAGCCAGACATGGCTGCGATGATCGACAAACCCGAGGAGATCATCGCCGACGAATACGGCGTTTCGATTGCCGTTGCCCTGCGCATCATAGCCGACCGAGAAGACCTAGCACGCCGTGGACAAGCGCAGATCCTTGCCAGCGTCATAGGCCTGCTGATTCAAAGCCGCAACATCAACGTTCAGGTGCATGCCTTAGCAATCGCCTTCGGCATGGATCAACTCAACGGCGCTCACAGCCAATCGGAGATCGCCAGGGAGCTAGGTGTGACCCGTGCTTTTGTCTCGCATTACGTGCTTGCATGGCGTGACGTGCTTGCTGGGGGCATAGGTGCCTTCGACAACCGGACATTCCGCAAACGCCAAGGCACACGCAAAACGTATGCTAAGGCCGCAACCAATCCCGTGATCCAAGCCAAACTCCAAGCCAAACGAAAGAAATGAACATTACCGAATCAACCACGTTCGCGCCTGACGCGCTCCACATCCCGACAGACATCACCGAAGACGCATGGGCAGAGATGCACCGCACGATCCTGCTTTGCCGGGCATCCTCCCGCCTATGGCTTCGCCAGTCACGCGACTACGCAAGCACACGATGGGGCGTGGACTACGTAGCAGAGGCCGAGATGCAGATGGAGCTCGCACTCGGCCTGCCTGAGCCTAAACCTGAGAAGCCAGCCCTCAACCCTGAGGACAAGAGCCGCGCCATCGTCACCATCGAAGGCATATGCCAATCGTTCGCGCTCTGGCAGCGCAAGATGGCGCCGGAGATTGAGCGATGGGATCGTGAACGGCTGACCAAGGCTCTCGCGCTCGTCGAGCCGATTGAGGCGCAGGCGAAGCGCATCCGCGAGCTACTGGAGGCAAGTCGTTGATGCTTAGCCCCCCCGGTAAGGAGGCTCCCGCCCGCCAAAAACCATCGGGGTTCCGCATCATCCCTACAAACTTTTATGGGTCATTTCCCAACGACCGTTTCATTTCCGCTATGAAAAAAAAACCAACCGCACTTGACCGAGCTGCCCAGATCGGCGTTTCGATTCCTACGCTTAGCAGTTGGAAACGATGTGGCGTGAACGTCAACTCCGACAAAGAAGTGAGGCTGCGGATTGGTCGCATGCGTAGCATTCCGCCGACGCTCAAGCCTGAGTTCATGCCGAAACTGGCGGCAAAGATTGAGGCACCCGGCGACGACCCGACGCAGATCGACATTGAGTCAATTATTCGGCAGCTTTCAAACGTCACGGACAAGCACCAGGCGCAGACGGTCAAGATCCAGATCGACGGATTGCTAAACGCCTACAAGCTGCGGGAGGCGGCTGGGAAATATGTGGCGAAGTCGATGGTTGACGAGGCACTGATCCGCATCGCGGCTGCGGTAAAAGCTGCGATCCTTCGGATGGAAGCAGACCTGCCGCCACAGCTTGAGGGCTGCGACCCACCGGCGATGCAACGAATCATTCGCGGGAAGGTCGATGAGATCATGGCAATGCTTTCCGAATCGACCGCCAAAATATGGGAGAACGATGCGAGCGATTGATCAACTTCTAAGCGTATTTCAACGCGCCTGCCGACCGCCCGCCCGGCTACCACCGAGCGAGTGGGCGACCGACCGCGTGGCGATCCAAGACGGACTTACGCCAAAATATTCGACATCGAATGCGCCGTGGCAGGTCGAGCCGCTGGACGTAGTGGCCAACGCCGATGCGAAAGAGGTCGTCATCCTGGCACCCATCGGCACCGGCAAGACAACGTTCATGGAGGCTGCGCTGCAATACATCATCGCTGAAGACCCCGGCCCGACGCTGCTGGTCGGTCAGACCGATGATGATTTGAAGGACTGGGCAGAGACGCGAATGGACTACGCGATCCGCAACACGCCGGAGACGGCTGCGCTGCTGCCGGAGGATCGGCACAAGAAACGCAAGATGCAGATTTTGTTTCCGCACATGAGCCTGTTTCTGACCGGAGCAAACCTAAGCGGCCTTCAATCCAAATCGATGCGCCGGGTGTTTTGTGATGAGGCGTGGCAGTATCGCCCCGGCATGTTGAACGAAGCGCGCGGGCGTTTGCATGATCGGTGGAACCGGCAATTTTTCATCCTGTCTCAAGCCGGCGTGAAGGGCGACGACCTCGACAAAGCGTGGGGACATTCCGACCAGCGTGAGTTTTCATTCTCCTGCCCCGACTGTGGCACCGTGCAGCCGTGGAAATGGTGCAACGTCGTGGGCTATGAGGACGACACGCTGGAGCCGCTGGCACGGGCGCAGCTCGCCCGGCTGAAATGCGACAACGCCGATTGTGATTGGACGTGCGCGGACTCGCCACAGCCGCGGCGAGCACTGGCCGAGGGCGGGCAATACGTCGCAACTGCGGTCGGTATGCCCGGCCATGTCGGCTTCCATTACAACGTGCTGGCCAACTGGCGCAAGCCGCTTTGGGAGATCGTCTTGCTATGGCTCGAGGCCAAGGCCGCGATGCGCGTCGGCAACGTGGATCCGCTGCGGCAGTTTATTCAAAAGCGGCTGGCCGAGACGTGGGAGGAGGATCTGACCGACAACCGCGCGGCACTTGTCGGCAATGGCTACCTCGTCAGCGAGTTCACCGCCGGCCAGAAGATCGAGGAGGAGGCGCACCGTTTCCTGACCGTGGACAAACAGCGGGATCACTTCTGGGCAGGCGTGCGGGCATGGCGGGCGAGCGGTGAATCGATGCTGTTGTGGTATGGCCGGATCGAGACATTCGACGGCGTGCATGATCTTGCCCTTCGCTACGGCATCAAGCCGCAGATGGTCTTCGTCGATGCTGGCTATGACACCGACCAGGTCTATTCGGCCTGTGCGCGGATGAACTGGACAGCACTTCACGGGAGCGGGCAGAAGTCATTCGCCTACAAGAAACAAAACGGCGACGTGATCCACCGGCCGTTCACTCGATTTCAGGACGCGACCGCCAGCGGCGGCGGCAAAGCCCGTTACTCGCACTGGGCGAGCGACCGGATCAAAGACATTCTGCACGCGCACCGCACAGGGATCGCCGGATCGTGGGACATCCCCGACGACGTATCGCCGGACTTCCTCAAGCAGATTGATTCCGAAGTTAAGAAAGAGGTGACCAACTCCAAGACCAAGCAGGTCGAGTATCGCTGGACGCGGACGCGCAACAACAACCACGCGTGGGACGTTGAGGCGATGCAGATCGTGGCTGCCTTGATGCTTAAGATCATACCCGGCTTCGATGTTTGACATGGCGGCCTAATCGATGGCTGCCAACGTCCGAGAAGTCGCGAGAAATTTATTCCACTACGCCAACGGCAACCCGCAGCGGATCGCCGGGATCAAGAGCGCGTTTGACGCGGCGATGGGTGGCGCACTTACGAAGGGCGGCATGGACAGCATCACTTCCGCCACCAAGAACGGCGTGACCATGGCAAAGCTGGTCGGGCTGAACGAAACCGAGCGGCAGACTGCGCTGCGGATGGCCATGGAATATCTTAGCAACGGCTTCGTGCCTAGCTCCAGCCGCTCGCTCGGTCGATTTTAACACGAGAACACCATGGCAATAATCGACGAATTTGGCAGACAGATCAGCTACAAGGCAGCACGGGCGGCACAAGACACGCGCTATCGCCCCTATCAGCCGGTTGAAAAAAAAGACATCAGCGACCTGGTGCCTGCAATGGATCGCGTGACCTTGCAGAGCCATGCCCGCCGGATTTACCTGAACTTCGGACCGATCAAAAACGCCATCAATCAAAGGGGCATGTACACCGTCGGGCGAGCGTTCGTGCCGATCTACGCAGGCAACGATGCAGAGTTCGGTAAGATGGCCACCAAGTTCCTGACCGACAGCTTTTACCCCATCGGCGACGGGCGCGGCGGGATGCATGATCTAAAAACCAACCTCTTCGGATTCTCGACCAGCATCGACGTGGACGGTGAAATCTTTATCCTGCTCACCGAGACAGCCACCGGCTTTCCGCAATATCAGGGTATCCCATCACATCGGATCGCCACCCCGCGCGGATACAGCGACGGGCAACCGTATCGCGGCGGGATGTTGCAAGACGGCATCACCTACTTCGCAAGCGGCGAGGCCAAGGAATATGCGTTCTGCGACAAGCGCGGCGAGCTTGACCAATGGCTACCGGCGCAGAACGTCATCCACCTGTTTGATCCCGAGTATCAATACCAAGCCCGCGGGCTGACCGCGCTGACGCATTGCATCAACGATTGCCGGGACATGATCCAGAGCACCGAGTGGGAGCGCTTGGCGATGCTGCAAATGTCTTCCATCTCGCTTGTTGAATACAACGACACCGGCGGCCCAGACCTAGACGATCCATACAACGCGCTGATCGGCGACACCGCATCATGTAAAGGCATGACCGTCGAGTCACTTGACGGCGGCACTGTCCGCTACTTCCGCAGCAACAGCGGCGGCAAGATCGAGACGCTCGTCAACAATCGCCCTGGCAACCCATTCCTCGATTTCCACAACCGCCTGCTGAAAGGTGCGTTCGCCGGACTTAACTGGCCGATGGCACTCTATGAAGGCCACGCAGCCGGTGGCGGCACCGCCCAGCGCACCGAGATTGCCATGGCTCAACGCTCCGTCGAGGATCGGCAAGACCTGCTTTTCTACGCAGCCAAGCGGCTCTGCGGTTATGCCATTTCCAAGGCCATGAAGCGCGGCGACCTGCCGCAGTCCCCCGACTGGTATCAATGGGAGTTCTCGACCCCGCCGAAGCTCACGATTGACGACGGACGAATCACCAAGGAGCTGGAAGCACTTTGGAAAATGGGCGCGGCCAACCTGCGGGACATCGTCAGCATGCGCGGCAAGACCTTGGAGGCTCACTACACCGAGCGAGCGCAGGAAGTCGCGCTGCGGAAACTGGCCGCCCGCGACGCGGCGACGCTTTACGGCGTGGACGTTGACGATCGCGAGATGTCCATGCTCACCCCGAACGAAATGGCACCCACCTCACCACAAGACCCCCAATGAAACTACTCACAATCGAAAACCGTGTCGCAAAGGTGCGGCTTAATGATGCCGTCACGCCATGGAGCGCAGATGACCTGATCGCCGACATCGAGCGCAGCTACGGTCAGAAGGCCGTCGCCGAAAACATGACGGTCGGCACCCTACAATGCTCTGCCGACGATGCACTTGAGACGCTGGAGATCGAGATTAACTCGCCAGGCGGATCGGTGCTCGACGGCTACCGCGTTTACAACTCACTCATGCAGATGCGCGGACGCGGCGTCGAGATCATCGCCACAGTCAACACGCTGGCAGCCTCGATGGGCAGCGTCATCCTCATGGCCGCCAACAAGGTGCGGATCGTCGAGGGCGGGCGCATTATGATTCACGAAGCCAGCCAAGCAATCGCCGGTGATAGTGAAGATCACGCCCGCGCTGCGAAATTGCTGGAGGAAATATCCATCGAAATCGCCGCGATCTATGCCAAGCGCACCGGCGGTGATCCCGACGAAATGCGAAAGCTGATGAAAGCCGAAACATGGATGGGCGCAGCCGAAGCCATGGATCGCAAGTTCGCGGATGAGATCGTGCAATTTGACAAGCCAGCCAAGGGCATGAGCATACTCTCTAAACTATTCCCCGGTAACGACGAAGCACTCAAGATCGAATCGGCCATCGCTGAAAACGATTCTCTCCGTGCCGACCTGACCACAGCCCACGCACTCATCGAAGAACTTAGCGGCCATGCCGAGACAATCACTCAGCTCCGCGCCGAGCTTGCCACCGAGCAAGAGAAGGCAGTCGAGGTGACTGAGAAAGTCGAGGAGCTTGAAAAGAAAGCCGAAGAGCTGGAAACCAAAGTCGAGGAGCTTGAAAAAGAAACCAAAGTTACCGAGGCAAAAGTCAGCGCACGCGCTGCCGAACTGCTTGCTAGCTCCGGCCACCCCGCCCCAGTCGCCCTCACCGGCGACAACGGCGAGCCACCCGTCAGCCACCTCAAGGCCATGGCTTCCATGAACCCAGCCGAGGCTGCCGAATACTTCGCCTTGCACAAAGCAGACATTCTTTCCGACAAAAACCGCTACGCAGTCTAACCAAATTTAAACTCTCAACTAACGAACCATTATGGCAACTATCGCAATCAACGACAAAATCTTTACCCAGATCGCCCTACAGGCGTTCGTGGCAAAGCTCTCACCCCTCAATGCATTCACTCGTGACTTCAGCGGAGACGCTCGACGCAAAGGTGATGCTATCCTCGCTCCGCTCATCCGCGGCATTACTGCAACTACCTTCAACCAATCCTATGAGACTGGTGGCGGTGCAATTACTTTTGCAACTGTATCGATCAACAACCATCGCATCGCGTCGATTGACTTGACCGATGTTCAAGTTGCAAACAGCTCCGCAGCTGTAATGGACAACCTGGCCATCCAAGCCGGTGAGTCCCTTGCTCGCATCGTGCTGCAAGACATCTTCTCTGCGATCACGGTCGCAAACTTTGGTGCTGCGATCCTCACGACCGCCGGCGCGAATTACACCATTACTCAGATGGGCGCACTTCGCAAAGCACTTGCCCAGCGCAACGTGCCTACCGATCGCCTCAGCTTCATCTCGGACAGCGAGATTTACACCGGCCTGCTTACCTCGTCTGGTGTTGCCCAAGCACTCAACTACGGCGGTGCCGAAGCGGTGCGCGAAGGTCAGATTCCACGCCTTCTCGGAATGTCGATCTATGAGTCGAACATCATCCCAGCCAATGCTCTCACAAAGCTCGGCGGATTTGTTGCACATCCTGACTCCATCGCAATCGCAATGCGTTACCTTGAGCCACAAGCCGCCGGTGAGTATCTCGCCGCCGAGCAAGTGACCGCGAGCAACGGCATCACGATGGGCTATCGCCGCCACTACAACACCTCGACAGGTAAGCACTTCGCTAACTTTGAGTGCTTGTTCGGATTTACTCCTGCACTGACCCTCGGCCTCGCCCTGGTCACCATCCCAGCCTAATCTCCCTCGGTTGTGTCTCAGCCGTCAGCCTCGCAAGGGGCTGGCGGTTTTTTTGTGGGAAAAAAGGGCTTTACAGGTGAGTGGGCATTGCCTAGTTTTCACGGCATGTCGAGGCCGAAAGCATTCAACACATGGACACCCGAGCAGCAGGAGGATTGGCTGGAGAAAAGGCGTGAGTATTTGCGCAAGTGGGCAGCAGCCAACCGTAAAAAGAACCCTGAAAAAGTTGCGGATAACCAACGCAAGTGGCGTGCATCCAATCCTGAAAAAGTTACTGAGGGAGAACGCAAGTGGCGTGCATCCAATCCTGAAAAAGTTGCGGAGAGTCAACGCAAGCATTACGCAGCCAACGTTGAGAAGTTTGCTGAGAAACAACGCAAGTATCGCGCAGCTAACCCTGAGAAGGTTACGGATAAACAACGCAAGTATCGCGAAGCCAACCCTAACTATTACCGCAAGTATCGCGCAGCTATCCGCCAGCAAGACGCCGCTGACCAGTTCTTCGTGATGGTCGGAGCCGCACAACAGATTTCCGAAGCAATAGGAAAACCAAACAAGAAAACAACATGACAACAACACTGACAAACCAACAGGCACAAATCGACGCATTCATCACTCACTTCCGCCGTGGCGTGGAGGAGTGGATCACCGCAGGGGAAATCCTCGTTCAGATGGTCGAGCAAGATCCCTACGTTTACGACTACATCATCCAGCAATGCCCGCAGATCAACGCTGGCATACTCGGACGGTTCGAGCAGATGGGACGCAAGACTCTCCACCCGCAGCTCCTGCTGACTGCCTCGCCGGGGTTCGCCAAGCTCCAGAAACTGCCCTTCTCGCTGCAAGAGCGATACATCGAGGAGCCGGTGCCGGTGATCGTCCACACTGCCGACGGCACGGACGTTCTGCTGGTCAAGGCCAAGGACATGACCAAGGAGCAGGCCGCGCAGGTCTTTGCACCTGGACGCATCCGCACGGAGGGTGAGCAGAAAGCGTTCCTCGTGCAGCAGGCATCCCACCGCGCCAGCGACAAGAAGGAATCCGTGGACAGGCCGTGGAAGATTCGCGGCCATCGGGCAATCATCAACGGCGTCGAGTTCACCCGCAAGGAGCTTTACGCGATCCTCAGCCAGATGGAATGATTCCCCTTGTGACCTCCGCCCGCCTGCATTACATCACCCCTACAAATTATGAAAAACAAACTGAGCCTTTGCGTCATCACCGGCAACGCCGAAAACTACATCACCCGTTTCCTCGATCACTTCGAGAAGATCGCCGACGAGATCATCGTGGTGAGGGCAATCGGCAACCAAGAGCCAGATAACACGCTGGAGATCGCCATGCAGAGCGGCTGCATCATCGGCGAGTATCTCAACGTCCACAACTGGCCTGACCAGTCCGACTGGCCGCACGTCGATGACTTCGCGGCAGCCCGCAACGTTGCCCTTGACCTCGCCACCGGCGACTGGCTCATGTGGGCGGATACCGACGACACCATCACGCCGGAGGACTGCCTTACGATCCGCAAAATGCTGCCGCAGCTCGGTGACGACATCCAAGGCGTGCTCATGCCCTATGCTGTCCCCGACGATGGCATCACACTGCATCGAGAACGCCTCTGGAGGCGAGGGGCAGCGCGGTGGCACAACCCCATCCATGAATCGCTCAAGTTCGCCCCTGACGTTCCTATGGCTCGTTTCGACAAGGTGCAGATACTGCACCTCCCGCACGGCAAGCGCAAGTCATCCAGTGACGAGCGGAACCTACGGATCCTGCGGTCGATCCCCGAGGACGAGATCACAAGCAGCCAGCTATTTTACACGATGCAGAGCGAGCGTGCGCTGGGTCAGATTGAGGAGGCGAGCGCAACCGCGGCCAAGCTCTGCATGGCACCCGACGCAGGGCAGCCGGAGCGCTACGAGGCGTTTCTCGTCATGGGTCAGATGGTGCCGGACGCAGCCACCCGTTCGCAGCTCTACCTGCAAGCCATCGCCGTTTCACCCGACCGTCGCGAAGCCTACGCCGAGCTAGCGATGGAGGCACTTAAAGCCAACCAGTTCGCGCTCGCCCTCAGCTGGTCGGAGGTGATGAACTGCCTACCGACACCCACCGCTTGGTGGTGGAACAGCCGGAAGAAGTTCTATGGCTGGCAGGGCGTGCAAGTGCGCGGCATGTGCCTGCGGGCGAACGAACGCAACGAGGAGGCAGACGCTATCGAAGCAAACCACTTTGCACGGCACGGCGCCAAGATTAGCCTTTTGCACGCCACGCGCGGCAGACCGGCAATGGCCTACAAGGCACGGGCGACATGGCTTGACAGGGCAGCAGACCCCGACGCAATCGAGCACATCTTCGCGCTTGATCCCGACGATGAGACAATCGGGCCATTCATCACCTGCCGCCACGTCATGAACCCGGGTGCTGGGCCGGTCGCTGCATGGAACGAAGCGGCGAAGTTTTCCAAGGGCAAAATTCTCATCCAACTCAGTGACGACTGGCAGCCGCCTATGCACTGGGACAAGCTCATCCTCAAGGCGATGGGTGACACATCCAAACCGGCTGTCTTAGCAGTATCGGACGGACACCGCACCGACAACCTGCTCTGCATGGCGATCCTGACCCGCGCCCGCTACAAACAGCAAGGTCACCTCTTCCACCCTGAGTTTTTCAGCATGTTCTCCGACAACTATTTCACCGACCGCGCATACGCCGACGGCGTAGTAATCGAGGCGAAGGACATTGTGATCGAGCACATGCACCCGGCATTCGGACTTGCCGAGATGGATGAGACGTATGCCCGCAGCAACGCGCCCGCAAACTACGAATCTGGGCTGGCAACCTACGAAAAACTTAAGTCATGAGTCACAAAGGCGATTGGCACCGGCTGGGCGATGCACCGGCATACCGAAACAACTACGACGCAATTTTCAGAAAGAAACCACATGATCCTATCAATACTGACCCCGACGATACCGGGACGCGAGAAGCAGTTTCAATCCCTACAATCAAAGATCGAAAGAC
>Ga0114966_10005689_pt1 | contig 10493 bp, 16 predicted proteins | sample M_130207_XF_Meta_FD_87029 | JGI IMG/M metagenome (GOLD analysis project Ga0114966, IMG submission 87029) | Freshwater microbial communities from Lake Montjoie, Canada to study carbon cycling - M_130207_XF_MetaG | ecosystem: Environmental > Aquatic > Freshwater > Lake | place: Lake Montjoie...
GCTGAAAGAACTTTAGAGCCGCAAGTTTCACAAGCAACATCATCAGCAAAAACAGCAGAAACGCAAGCACAAAGCGCAGCGTTTAAATTAAACGCAGATCAGCAAGGCGTTATGATGCAGTTGATGACTGGCTTAGAAAAATCGCCAGCAGTTTTAAGAAAAGACGCAAAAGGCATTTTGCAGGATTTGGATGCTGTGCAACGCATTTCGTCAGAAATGTATGGCATACCAGTTAAAAAAGATGGCTTTATGTCTCAAGCACGCGAATTGCTTGCAAAAGGTAATGTTGCTGGCTTTGAAGAATTGATGCGCAATACGCGTATGGGCATGGCTGGAACTGCGACACAGACAACTCAATTAACGCCAACTTTAGGCGCGGTCAGCGGCATGCCAGCAACGTTTACTCCCGGCGCAAGTCCAACAGGCACAATTGGCATGCCGTCTGGTTTACAAGGCGAAATCACAGCCGCACCGCCGCCTGTGACAACGCGTCAACCAGTGCAGCCTAGTGTTACTGGCGAAGCAATGGGTCGACGTCCTGGCGAACAAGCGCCGGCAACCACGATGCAGCTGCCTTATCCTGTGCGTCGTGCAAATGTGCCTTATGCGCCTAGTCCGTCAGAAACTGCTGATTTGACTGCTGGTCAAACGTACAGAAACAGCTTAGTTAATACGCAATCAGAACTTACAACAGCGCGCAGAAACGTTGAAGAAGTTATTTCGCAATCTAAAAAATTGTTAGAAAGTTCTTTACCTACATCTGGTATTGCGGGTGCTGGTGTTAGAAAAATCTCAGAAATAGCAGGTAGTGACGAATACAAAAAATTAAGCAAAGACCTTGCAAACGCTCAAATTGCGCAAATTAGATCATCCGGTGGTTCTATGGACACGGTTGCTGGTCAACAACTTGCGCGTATAGCAAATGGTGACGAAACATATCCGCCAAATGTTTTGTTGGGTATCGCACGTCGTACACAAGCAGATTTAACTGATCTTGATATGCGTGCAACTGGAGCGCAAAAGTTTTCGCAGCGTTTTGGCGATAACAACATGCGCGCATTTCAACAAGCATGGCAATCAAACGCAGATTCCCGCGTTTTTGAAATAATTAATTTGTATAAAGAAGAAAAAGATCCAGCAGTATTAAAGCGCGAAGTAGACAAATTATTAGGTAAAGACGCAGAAAAACGTAAGCAATATTTGGAAAAATATCAAAACATTAAAAAGCTCACTTCTACGGGAAGTCTGTAATGCCTGATCCAATTGAGGCTTTAATCTTAGGGCAACAACCTGCGCCGCGTGCTGTTTCGCCCGCAAGTTTTCCGCGCGAAACGCCAGAGCAATATTCTGATGCAATGTCGCGTCGTGCAAAAATCTTGCAATCAGAAATGTCTGATTTAGAAAAGGCATTGACTGACGCACGCAAAAACAACAGAACAGCAGACGTTGCGTCAATTCAACGAGACATTGGCATTTTGCAGCAGGACATTGCAAAATCTACTGGCGCGCCATCTGTTTCTGCCACAGACCCGATTGAAGCGTTGATTGCTGGTGCGCCTATGACAACTCCAACGGGTGAAACGCGTTTGCCACGATTGCCGCGTGAACCGTCTTTAAAGGCTCGCGCTGATGAAGGCGAATCTTTTATTGGTGGGATTGCTAAACGCGTCATTCAACCCGGATTACAACATTACTACGAACTTGCAAAAGAAGCTGGCGAAAAAATTGTTGGCGCAGGTGAAGCAGCAACAGCGTTGGCAACCGGTGGGCCAGCTACTGTAGGCGCTGCTTATGGCGGCGTTGGTGCTGCTTTGTTATCGCCGTTTACAAAACAAACGCCAGCAGAAGTAGAGGCAACAACAAAGAAAATTTTGTCCACAATTGGCTATCAGCCAAAAACCACACGCGGGCAAGAATACGTCAATGAATTAGCAAAATTTTTTGAAGAAACAAAATTGCCGCCAGTTTTGACGCCAGAATTTATGGCGTTACAAGCTGCGCAAGTGGGCGCAGGAACTCAAGCTGCAAACATAGCGCGCAAAGCTACAGCACCTGCTGTTAGTGTTGAACCGCCTCGAGTGTTGCCAACACAACCAAATCTAGCATCAACAGAAGTGCCAGCAGTGTTGCGTAGACAACTTGAAGCGCGTCAAGCAGCTGCTGCTGCGCAACCTACTCCAGCTGCTGCTCCGACTGTTGCTGCGCCAGCTGCTGCTGCGCCATCTGCTGTTGTTGAACCCGCTGCTGGTCGTGTTAGCGCAGGTGCTGCTGCTGTGCCGCAAGAAGATTTACGAATTTCTAGAGCGCGTTCGTTACCTGTGCCAATTGATTTATCTAAAGATCAAGCCACTCGAGCGCCAGCAGACGTTCGTTTTGCGCGCGAAACTGCTAAAGACCCAGTTTTGGGTCAAGCGTTGCAAGAAAAATATGCATTAGACAATGCAAAAATTCAACAAAATTTAGACTTTTTGTCTGAGCAAACTGGCGCACAAATGATCGGGTTGCCGCCAGCTGAATTGGGACAACAAGTTTTAAAAGTATTTGAACCCTACAAAAAAGCGCGTAAAGCACAAATTGAACCTGCTTATGATGCAGCGCGTGCAGCTGGCGAAATGTCAGAGCCAATTAACATTAAAGCGTTAAATGATTTTGTTACTAAAAACGCATCAGCAGAAAAAAACGCACCTATTTTGTCAAGCATTAGATCAGAAATTAAACGACTCGCTGGCAAAAACACAGAAATACCTTTAAACGATCTTGAAGAAATGCGAAAACTGATTAACGTGTTATCTGAAGATAGCAAATCAAATGCACATTTTGGTAAAGAAGCAAAAAAAGTTATTGATCGTTTAACAGAAAACAAAGGCGGCGAGCTTTACAAAGTGGCACGTAAACTTAACGAAGATTACATGACTGAATTTGAAAATACTCCAGTCATTCGTAATCTTACGTCAATGAAACCCGGAACCAAACAACGCAGCGTTGCAATTGAAGATTTGGTAGAAAAATCATTGCTGCGTGGCCCTACTTCTGACGTGCGCGAACTTTTTGCTACTTTAGAAAAAACCGGTCCTGAAGGTCAAGCAATTATCAACGAATTGCGTGGTTATGTTGCAAACAAAATTAAAGACGAAGCAACAAAAGGCGTAACTTTAGACATTAACGGCAAACCGTATGTATCAACAAAAGGTCTTGATTCTCAAATAAAGAATTTAGACAAAAGTGGAAAATTAGAATTGTTGTTTGGTAAAGAAGGCGCAGAACATTACCGTACATTAAACGATGTAACTAAAGACATACAAACCGTGCCACAGGGTACAACCAATCCTTCTGGTACCGCATCTACAATTCTTGCTGCAATGGCTGAAATGGGCGCACAAACTGCTTTAACTGGTGTGCCTGTGCCTGTAGCAATGGTTGCAAAACAGTTATACGGCAGACACCAAACAAAAAAGAAATTAAACAAAATTCAACAATTTATTGATTACGGCAAAAAATAAAGGCTAATTATGTCAGTCAACCTATCACCCATCGGTAACGGCATCAGCTTTCTTTCTAGCACGGGTCAACCGCTTGCTGGTGGATTGCTCTACACGTATCAAGCCGGCTCAAGCACTGCGCTAACTAGCTACACTACAGTAAACGGCACGGTTGCAAACTCTAATCCAATCGTGTTGGGCACTGATGGCCGCACGCCAAATGAGATTTGGTTGACGCAGGGCTATAGCTACAAATTTGTGCTTAAAGACTCAACTGGCTCAACGATTGCTACTTATGACGATATTTATGGCATTTTGGGCACAATACCATCAGTAACGCCAATACCGTCTGGCGTCATTACGATGTGGTCTGGCTCTGTCGGCTCAGTACCTAGTGGCTGGAACCTGTGCGACGGTACAAACGGCACACCCAATCTAGTCAACAGATTTGTCGTTGGCGCAGGTAGCACATATTCTGTCGGATCAACTGGCGGTTCTACTGACGCAATTGTTGTCAGCCACACGCACACAGCGACTTCTGTTGTTACTGATCCGGGACACTTGCATAGCTATACAACGTCAAATTTAACAATTGACGCAAACAATGGCGGTAATCGTGCTGGCGCTTCTACAACGCTTAACACTGCATCTGCGACAACTGGCATTACTGTTGCAACAACAAACTCTAGCACTGGTACTAGCGGCACTAACGCTAACTTGCCGCCGTACTACGCGCTTGCATACATTATGAAGCTCTAATCATGGTCGGCATATCTGATGTAAACGCTAAGATTGATAACCATATTGATGTATGTGCTGTACGTTATGAGGCAATAGAAATACAGATGCGCGGAATGAATGCCCGTCTTAAACGTATTGAACAAATTATAATTGCTTGCGCCGGCACTTTAATTATTGCGATGAGCAGTTTGACGTTTGCATTGCTAACAAAGGCACATTAAACATGGACACATTAGACTTGCTGGTAAAATGCTGGCCATTGTTGCTTGCCATCATTACCTTAATTATTGTTCTAAGCAAACTTGATTTGCGTGTTGCTGTGCTTGAAGAAAAAGTACGCACATTGTTTGAGCTTTGGAATAAAAGAGAGGACAAATAATGTTTCCGTTAGGCGCAGTGTTAGACATTGGCAGCAAGCTGCTAGACAAGTTTTTCCCAGACCCAGCACAAGCTGAAGCAGCTAAATTAAAGCTGTTAGAAATGCAGCAAAACGGGGAATTGGCTCAGTTAAATGCTGATGTATCAGAGCAACATGAGCTGACCGACCGTTTAAAAGCGGATATGGGGTCAGATTCTTGGCTATCTAAGAACATTCGCCCATTAACGCTTGTGGCCATTTTGATGGGCTATTTTGTGTTTGCAATGATGTCAGCGTTTGATAAAGACACAAATGAGCGTTACGTTGAGTTGCTTGGCCAATGGGGCATGCTAATTATGTCGTTTTACTTTGGCGGACGTACGCTAGAGAAAATCATCGACATGAAGGGCAAACGCGATGGAAAGTAACTGGGACCAGTCTTTTGCCCTAGTTATGAAGTCTGAGGGCGGGTATGTAAATGACCCGCACGACAATGGCGGTGAAACAAATTTTGGCGTAACTAAACGGGCATGGGGTGAATATTTGGGACGCGCCATAAACGAAGGCGAAATGAAGGCCCTGACTTTAGAGACTGTCAAACCATTCTACAAGAAAATGTACTGGGACAAGTGCCGTTGTAATGATCTGCCCACTGGAGTAAATTATGCCGTATTTGACTTTGCAGTCAATGCTGGTGTTCAACAATCTATTAAATTGTTGCAACGCGCTGTGGGCGCTGATGCAGATGGGGTTATTGGAAAAGAAACATTTGCTTTGGTAGATGCAACACATATTGACGATGTGCTTGAATCTTTTAGCAACCAAAAACGAGATTTTTACAGAGCGATTGTTGCGCGTAACCCAACTCAAGCAAAATTTTTAAACGGGTGGCTAAATCGTGTAAACAATGTGTTTACACACGCTGAATCAATGCTAACGTAATAGGGGGATTTATGATTTTGTCTTCGGGAATCAATTGGATTCGTATTAACGAAAATGATTCTCGATTTGTAGAGCTAGAAAAGCTACTACATCAAGCTGAAAAATTTGTAGCAATCAAAGACCCACGCATTTTGGAATGCGATTATTGGGGCATTTGCCGCGACAACAAAGAAGAAGAAATCGTCGTTAAATGCAGCGGCGAATATCACGGCGAACGTTTAGCCGTTACCTACAAAGATGTCATGCGCGCTTTCCCTGAACTGCAAAAGATCATGGATGAGCTAAAAATTTACCCCTACATTGGCAAAAATTACATTGGTAATTGGGGCATCCATAAACACGCTTATGGGGACAAAAGCAAATGGAACATCTGCGTGCTTGGCAAAGGCAATAAAAACGCCACTATCAATTTTCACGAAGTAATAGAACCCAACAATAACTACAGTGAATGCACCAACCAGTATTTTTTTCACATCCTAGAGCCAAACGAAAAAACTGAGGTTACTGAAACCATTCATGTAGTTCCGGGGCATATCTATTCGCTCAATACGTGGCAGTGGCATTCTCATATAACCAAATCCAAAGCCAATCACGCTCAGTGCTTTTTGCTTCACTTTAAAGGCGCAATTACCAAAGAACAGGTCGAAAAAAAGCTGCACAACATTGATGACAACTATAGCCTGTTGCATCAGACGTGGAGCTTAGTCACAGGGTTGTTTAAATGAAAACATCTACATTGTTTGAAAGCAAACAACCAATTGATGACGAACCGTCATTTGCAAAATCTATCAATGGCAGAACAATTATAGCCGCTCAAAGAGAGCTTGACGGATACACCATTTATTTAGACAATCACGACATAATTGTGGTAACTGGAAATTTTGCAATTGGTTTGCTTGAATACAATCCGTATAGCATCAATTAAAAATAAAACAGGGAACACAAAATGACAATACCTAAATTAAATGATGAAGAATTTATAGAACTATGGAACAAAACAAAGTCTGCTAGGGCTTTGGCTAGGATTGTCGGCGTTACCGTAAGAAACGTTATGATTCGCCGACGTAAACTAGAAGAAAAATACAGAATTGAATTGCGGGCAGAGCATAAGAACGGCCCAAAAATGCATCATCTTTCTACGTCTCATTTGCACAAAGCGCGTCTGTCTTTAGGTCTGCAAAATGGCGTTGTTATTGTGTTTAGTGATGCTCACTTTTGGCCAGCCATTCGTACAACCGCAATGCGTGGCCTATTGTGGGCAATTGGTGAGCTTCAACCAAAAGCAGTAATTTGTAATGGTGACGCTTTCGATGGCGCGTCTATTAGCCGTTTCCCGCGCATTGGTTGGGATAACAAGCCATCAGTCATTCAAGAATTAAACGCCTGCAAAGCCAGTTTAGGAGAGATTGACGACGCGGCTAAAGCAGCACGCAAAGAATGTAAACTTATATGGACGCTAGGAAACCATGACGCAAGATTTGAAAATCGGCTGGCTCAGGCCGCTCCTGAATTCGAAAACGTCGAAGGTTTTACCCTTAAAGACCACTTTGGAGATTGGACTCCTGCGTGGTCTTGCTGGCCTACCGACTCGGTTTGTGTTAAACACAGATATAAAGGCGGAATACACGCCACCCACAACAACACGGTAAACTCTGGCGCAAGCATTGTTACAGGCCACCTTCACAGTTTAAAGGTAACGCCGTTCTCAGACTACAACGGCACACGTTTTGGCGTTGATACGGGAACTCTTGCAGACACAACTGGACCGCAGTTTACGGATTATTTGGAAGACAACCCTGTAAATTGGCGCTCAGGATTTGCGGTTCTGACGCTGCATAAAGGTCGTTTGTTGTGGCCTGAACTGGCTCACAGATTTGAAGAAAACGTTTTAGAATTTCGTGGTAAATTAATAGACGTTTCAAACTATTAAAAATTACAAGGGATTAATAATGCAAAAACTACTGTTGTGCGCTCTTTTAAGCGTTGCTGGCGCTTGCGCAGCTAAAGAAGTGTGTCGTGATACAGGGCAAACAATTGTAATCTGGTTAAGCATTGATAAATCAATGGAAGTGCCTCAGCAAGTGTGCAGGATTGTGCCCGACGATTCAGATAAAGTCGCAGAAACATCTCAGAAAAAATCCAAACAAAAAGAACAAAAACGCAATTAGAATACGTGTGCCCGTCTCCCTGCGGGCTTGTTCCCTTGAACTGTCCATTTTTGTGGACTTATCCCGACTGCGTGTCGGGATTTTTTTTGAGTTGCGCGATCTTGCGATCTAAGTACCAACGCGCTTTTTCAAGGTCTTGTAGCGGATTGCCTTTGTGCTTGTATCGAGCTAAATATTTAAGCGTAGTCCAAATGTGCGGATCATCTGGTGCCCAATCTTCTAACACGTCAATGACCTCAAAACGCCCCATCGTGTAATGTGGTGGGCGATTAACCATATCTACGTTTTTGGTTTTTTCTCTGTCGTGATCCAGCTGGCTGTTTTGCGTTTTGCGCATGATAAACATCTCCAAATTGTTCTGTTGTTTTTAGCTAACTTTGGCACTGTTGCAGGGTTTAACATGCAACTCATGCACAGACGCGCAGTCATTGCATTACCTTTTGTAATTAATCGTTAAACGTTTTGCTGGTCCCGAAACAAAATCTAAATCTTCAAGTATGTCGTTTGCGTCGCACGTTTCGTCGTAGACGCCAACCAATGTCATATTGCCGTTAATTGGGTCTTTTTTTTTGCGCTTAGATTCAACTGTGGCGTTCCACAAATCGTTGTTAATACGACAAGTGCGAAAAATAACGCCATCAAAACGTTTAATTGCAAATACTCCAATTTTTTCGCCGCTGCGAGTAATCATACGATGTATTGATTCTGCGCGGCTCATGTTGTCATGTGCCATTGTTTTCCTTTTTCTCCATCCAATAGCGACCATCGCTTAACCTTTGTAATACGGCTCTGTCAAACCGCGCCAATATCCCATTGTGCCTAAAAAATCAAACATTGAAATTTGCCCCCGTGGATGAAACACCCATTCCATGCCGTTCCAATAGCGCATGCGCTCGTTGCCACTAGGCCATTTTATTTCATACCAACCCTTGCGCGCTGGCTTAATTGTTGACGGGTACCAACTTGTGCGCGTCATTTTGCAACTCGCATCATAGGTTTGCCATGCTGCGCAAGATAATGATTCCACGTTTTGCGCACGTCAGTTTCAGCTGCTTTTGTCGGCACCCAACCGCCACGTTGTTCAATGTAATATTTTTTGCGACTGCGTAAATATTGACGAGCGTCTTCCATACGACGCGCTTGATCTGCGTTGTATACAATAGGAATGTATCTGTAATCAATTGGCTGCACACAATCATTTGCAGGATCAAGATAATTAAAGTGCATCAAGATATGCTCAAAATGCATTTTTAGTTTTTCGATTGCGTTCATAGTTTAAACTCGCTTCCGTTTTTGATTGTTGTTTTGCGCTGACTAAAAGTCAACAAACTTAGCCCTGAGATCAAAATTAAACACGACCACGCAACAACGCCACTTAACGCAAAAAACATGATTGCTACATAAACAAATGTATCAGACATTATTTTTTCCCTTTTTTAGGTTTTGCAACTGGTTGTATATCCTCAACCGTAGCCCACGGCAAATCGTCTGCCATACCGTCAAACACGCTTGCGCCAAATTCACGCTTAAACGCATCGACAACTTTTTCACCCAACATCTGTTTGTGTTCACAAGCTGTAATTTCTGCACTGCTGTATGCAGGTTGCTGAAACTCAACATTAGTCAATTTATTGCGATACGTCAAAACGTGATTTTCGTTTGCATCCATCAATTCAGCAAAGCGACCCAACAACACAGGTATATGTCGATGCTCTGCACAACCTGCGCGCTGCGTTGCAATATCTAAATCTTTTTTATGCACTTGACACGACCAACGGGCATCGCCATCAAGCTCAGGCGTGCTGTGTGCGCATGTACGGCAATTTACTTGGGGTGCTTCTGTGCCGTGACACTGATCTTTAAACGTACACCACACACACGGCACTTTGCTTGAATTTTCGCTAATGCCGATGGGGGGCTCAACATCTGAAATAATGCGCTGCGCTTTAGCAAGCAGCTGATTAAATTTTGCTGGCTGCAACGCGACACGTTCTGAATAGATGGCATCGGTGTCCTTATTAACGACAATATACATAGCCCATTCCATACCCGACCAACCCATATACATTTGCATTTGCTTAAAATGTTGGGGTTTGCTTTTTTCTACGCCGTGTTTCTCCAACGCTGCAAAAGATTTTGCGTTGCTTGTCTTGAACTCAAGTACGTGCCAAACGTCCGGCGCTTCCGGTAGGCCTTTGGCTGCGCCATCCATTGAGCCGCTAAAGTGCCCGCCAATGTCCTTAAAACTGAACTGTGCGCCATTTTCATCCCTATCGTGTACGTCTGCGCCAATCGCGCGCAGGTTAGCAATTAAACGCGGTTCCTCGCGGTTTCCCGACTCAAACAATCGCAAGATGCGACCGTCAAACGTTGGGTTTTTTGCCCATCTAAATGACAGCCACAAATACCGGTTACATTCGTGCCCAATTTCTGACGCACCCAAATGCCCACGCCGGCCGCTTTCCGCAACCTGCTCATATTGACGCAGGATCGCGGTCGCGGTCGTGAGCTGCTCTTTTGGCAGCACGCTCATGCTGTTACTTTTTCCACACGGGTTTAGATGCAACAGCAGCTGGCTGCGCTGCTACGCGTGGCTCAGGTGCTGCGCCAACATCGCCAGCCGCGCCGTAGCCAACAATTTCAGCGCGCTTTTCGTTCGACATTTTGTTTAAACGATGCTCAACAACGATTTCGAGCGGTACGCCGTGCAACTCATCGCTATCGCCCAATTCCTCGCTGTTTAGTCCGACTGCTCGACAAATAATCGACAACTGTCGACGCGCAATCTTCATTGCTTGTTCAGAC
>Ga0114966_10005690_pt1 | contig 10493 bp, 12 predicted proteins | sample M_130207_XF_Meta_FD_87029 | JGI IMG/M metagenome (GOLD analysis project Ga0114966, IMG submission 87029) | Freshwater microbial communities from Lake Montjoie, Canada to study carbon cycling - M_130207_XF_MetaG | ecosystem: Environmental > Aquatic > Freshwater > Lake | place: Lake Montjoie...
ATGGGGGCCGTTTCGCATTTTGAGTGAGAGTATTAACGAGTGGATATCGCAATTGCGCTAATTGCCGGTGGATTTATCGGCGCTGTACTTGGCTTCGTTGGCGCCGGTGGCGCGATGTTATCCGTACCAATCTTGATGTATGTATTTGGCTTTGATCCAAAACCAGCTACAACTGCAGCCCTCGCGGTGGTCTTCCTCGCCGCGTTATCAGGCTTAATTCCCAAAGCCCGCAACAAGCAAATTCTCTACCGTGATGCCTTTGTCATTTGGGCAATTGGTTCAATTACCAATTTAGGTTTCTCATCGATCGTTGATCAAATCCCAGATTCCATTATCACCACAGGTTTTGCCGGAATTTTATTACTAGCTGGCGCTTCCATGCTACGTCCGCCAAGACTGGATGAACATAAGCGGGCACCGCTAACTTTTCTTATATTCATGTCTCTAATAATCGGCTCGATGACTGGGCTATTTGGAATCGGGGGCGGCTTCCTAGCCATCCCAGTACTGGTTCTCTATTTCGGCACTCCACAAATCGTGGCCGCCGGAACTTCGCTATTAATAATTGCAGGTAACTCGCTGACTGCATTTATCGGCCATCGCTCCCAATGGGCCGATGTGCAATGGCATATCCCGATCATCATGGGTATCGGAGCAATTATTGTTGCGCAGATCGCCTCACAACTTTCGCATAAGACTTCACCATCTGTGTTGCGAAAATCCTTCGCCTATTTACTCTTTGCCATCTCAATCTTTACCTTAATTAAGACCTATCTTTAAGCTTTAGTACTCTTTATACCGCGCGATAAATATCCTGCCAGAATTAACATTGCAACTGGATAGACCATGCCAATCGAAAGATTTGTGAACTGGGAGATAATTCCAGTAACTGTTGGGCCAAAGAAGAAGCCAGCAATGCCAATCACACCAACACGCGATATAGCAACAGCGGGAGCAATTCCTGGAACTTTAGTTGCCGCCAAGATGAATGCGGGAAACATTGGCCCTATTCCCATTCCTGCAGCAACGAAGCCAATATTTACAATGACCAGTGCTGGAATTGGATGAGAATGCGAAAGTGGAATTGCGATTGCCATGGCAGCGCCCCAGATCGATCCGCCAAAATATCCACCGAGCTTGACTAACCGCGCCGGTCCAAAGTGATCTAGCGCGCGATCGCCTAAGAAGCGGCTAACAATCATGGCAAGGGCGAAGGAGGCAAAGGCAGATGCGTAAACACCCTTTTCATATCCCATCTCATCGCGTAACAAGATTGCACCCCAGTCACTTGCTGCGCCTTCACCGACCAAGCTAGCCAATAGGCCAACGCCCAATAACCAAAGTGGCATCACGCTCTTGCCAAAGAATGGAATTTTAGCTGCATGTTCGGCATCGCCTTTATGGCCATCTAGATCAGGAGGCAATAAGAAGATTGCAGAAATCAAGTAAGCGATTAAGCAGATACCAGCAATAACTAAGAGATTAACTTCGGGTGAGACATGGCGCGTTATTGCACCTCCAATAACCGTCGTTATAAAAGCTCCGGAACTCCACATCGCATGAAAAGAAGACATATAACGTCTACCCAAAATCTTTTCTACTACCGTGCCCTGAAAGTTATAGCTCATATCCAGCAGGGCGTAGCCAACACCCATTGTGAATAAAGTTAAAAATAGCGCCACTGCATTTGTTGATAGCGCCATTCCTGCTAAGCCAGCAGGCATGATTACGGCTCCAACAAAGATCACACGTTGCGATCCATAGGTATGAATAAAACGTCCGGCTAATTGAGCGCCTGCAATTGAACCAAAGGTGCTGCCAATTAAAACAAATCCGAATGCGCCATTTGAAAGACCAATCGCATCCTTGATTTCTGGGATACGTGGCACCCAACCCATTGAGACTGATCCAAGAAGTAAGAAGCAGACCCAAATGGAATTTCGCGCCAATTTTGCGCGATGAATCGTTTCACTAGTTACAGCCGACATTTGCCAAGGGTATCCTGCATCCATGGATGGCATATTAGAAAAGGCACCGGTAAAGAGATTTATTGCCGCAGCAACTGTCCTTGGAATCAATGGGCAAGTCACCATTCTCTCTGAAACAGCTCGCACCGCTGTAGATGCAGCAAGTGGTCTAGGTATCGAAGTTGGTCAGATCGCATCATCGCTCATCTTTAAATTACCTTCTGGAAATCCTTTATTAATTATCACTAGCGGTCGCCATCGCGTTGATACTGAACTAGTTGCTAAGAATTTAGGAATTGCAGAACTTGGTCGCGCCGATGCCAATTATGTAAAAGAGGTTTCTGGCTATTCAGTCGGTGGCGTTGCCCCACTGGGCTGGATTAACAAGCCAGAAATGACTTTGATCGATCAAGCCCTAAACGATTATGAAATTGTGTGGGCTGCATCTGGCCATCCGCACGCCGTTTATCCAACTTCATTTGCCGAGTTAATTACCTGCACCGGTGCAACACCTATGGTTGTTGGGGATTAACTCAGCAATTGTGCAAGTAACTTTTCGACTCGTTCCTTAATGTCATCGCGGATCACGCGAACAGATTCAATTCCCTGTCCCGCAGGATCATCTAGTACCCAATCTTCATAACGTTTACCGGGATAGAACGGACATGCATCCCCGCATCCCATAGTGATTACCGCATCGGATGCTTGCACTGCCTCCGGTGTCAAAATCTTTGGGGTGTTATTTGCAATATCGATTCCGAGTTCGGCCATTGCCTCAACTGCGATTGGGTTGATGGAATCTTTAGGCGCAGAACCAGCGGAGAGAACTTCTACGCGACCTTGGCCGAGCTCGCGCATAAAGCCAGCCGCCATTTGAGAGCGACCTGCATTGTGAACGCAGACGAAAAGTACAGATGGTTTACTCATTTTTTATTCTTACCTTTGCTACTAAGAGATTGGGTAAGTGCAAAGCCAAGGACCGCTCCGATTAATTGGGCGGCAATAAATGGCGCAATTGATTTAGGTGCAATGCCGGCGAAAGTATCGGACCAGCCGCGTGCGAAGGTAACTGCAGGATTGGCAAAGGAAGTCGATGAAGTGAAGAAGTAAGCCGCACCGATCCAGCAGGCGACTAGTACCGGAATTTTCTTCTCACGCTTTTGATCAAGTGCTATAAAAATTGTGAAGATCAAACCAGCCGTTGCGATGATCTCACTTAGGAATAAATGCCCTCCGCCGCGCACATGCGTAGATGCAGTAAATGCGGGTAGATCAAAGAGGAGATTTGCCAGTCCTGCACCGGCAAGTGCGCCCAGGAACTGTGCGAAGATAAATTGCAAAGTCTGGCCAAGGGAAAGTTCGCGCTTATAGGCAAAGATCAAGGTAACCAGCGGATTGAAATGCGCTCCGCTGATATCTGCAAGCAAGGTAATTAAGAGATATAAAATTGCTGCGGTAGCAAGTGAATTAATCAGAAGCTGTATTGCGGTATCTGTCGAAAGGTTCTGCGCCATTTCACCTGAGCCGATTACGGTCATCACCAGAGTTGCGCTACCTAATAGTTCGGCACCTGCCTTGCGGATCTTCATGGCGCTATCTTTACCTAACTCCAGCTTTTTTGGCTGTGAAAAAGCCCACGACAGAGGGTAATATTTCGATTTAAGATGAACATGACGTTAACGCTCCATCCTTCGAAGGTCGAAGGTGCGCCGCATATCCTGCTAATCCATGGCATGGGCTCTGCTGCCACTGCGTGGAAACCGCTAACGCCATATCTTCTTGAAAAATTTAACGTCATAACTGTGGATCTACCAGGACATGGCCAATCTTCATACACAAAGGGCCAGCCAATGGATCCAAATACATTGGCACGGCAGGTCACAACCGAAGTCGAAAAACAATTTGGGATCACCGAATTTGATCTGGTTGGAAACTCTTGGGGTGGGTGGATCGCCCTTGAAATGGCGGCGCACTTTCCTGCAAATATAAAGAGCGTTACCGCTCTTGCTCCAGCAGGATTTTGGCTTGCTTCCTATATCCAGCGCGCGCCCGGAACGGCGAGTATCCGCGCGCTAGCCAAGAGCTCATACACACTTTCTACTACATTTTTAAAGTACGAATGGGCCCGCAAGATTGGATTTGAAGATGTCAGCCCACATTGGCGTGAATTTTCATATGAGCTATGCCTTGACGCAACGCTGGCGATGGCCAAATCACCTGGATACTTTCCAGCATGGGATGGCATGTTAAGTCTTCGTTTTGATTCAAAAATTGATTCCAGTATTCCTGTAAAAATTATCTTTGGTGATTCCGATCGCACACTTCCTGTAACAACCTGTCAAGAACAGGCAATGGCACCAGAGCATTCGCAATGGATCAAGATTGCAGAATGTGGCCATGCCCCGATGTGGGATCACGTAGAAACTGTTAAGGAATATATCTTTGAGAACGCAGGCTTGCGGCGATGATTAATTCAGATGTAACAGTTATCTATTTTTGGAAGATTAAGCCGAGCAAAGTTGGATTTGCGCTATTACGCATGGCGCTAGATCGTGGTGAGCTGCGCAGAATTAAAGGTGTGCACTTTGCCAAGATGCTCGGTACCGGAAAAGGTGAGACCTTTACCCCGCGTGATGCCGATGCCAATCGCTGGGGCGCGTTAATTGTTATAGATGGCGCCAACTTAGAAATGCTTGATAATTCAAAGTTGATAAATAGCTGGCGCGCTAATTCGATTTCAGAAGTTAGATATTTACTAGATCCAATTTCCTCCCATGGTCTTTGGGCAAAGGTAAATCCCTTTGCCTATGCCAGCACGCAAACAGATGGTGAAGTCATTGCCATTACGCGCGCTCGGATTAAATGGTTTCAAAATTTCCGCTTTTGGCGCGCTGTTCCTCAAGTAACGCAGAGCCTTCACTCATCACCAGGGTTGCTTAACACCATCGGAATTGGTGAAGCCCCAATTGGATTACAGGGAACTTTCTCGCATTGGAAAACAGGTGCTGATCTGCGTAACTTTGCATATAAGGGTGCAGCCCATCAGGTAGTGATCGCGGCGACCGAACGCCACCAGTGGTATGCCGAAGAACTCTTTGCCCGCTTTGCGGTGCGCGATATTCGCGGCTGATCTCAACTTAAATTACGCAGTAACCAGCAATTAGGGCAGACTTAGCCCATGTCGATACGCCATTACTCACCACGTCGTAATCGCCGTCGCGGAATTTCATCCCGCGCCCAATTTTTTCTAAATCTAACTTTAGGTATAGCAATCTTGTTGCAGGTTAGTTATCCGCTATTAAATGGGGAATCTCTGCGCGTTGTGACTATAGCTACCGTTTATTGGGGAGCTGCTGCCATGGCGCTACATGCCTTACTTGCATTCGGTGCGCGCTATGCCTTTACCTATCTCGGAATAACGCTTGCCTTTGGATACTTTATTGAGTTGATCGGCGTTAAATCTGGTTGGCCCTTTGGTGTCTATTCATATGATCCTTCTCTGGGGCCACAAATTTTCGTTGTTCCGCTAGTTGTTCCATTTGCGTGGGCGATGATCGCTCATCCGATTCTCTGCGCAGCTCGTCGCGTGGCCGGTAACTGGGTATTTCTCTACGGTGGATTTGGTTTGATGGCTTATGACTTATTCCTAGATCCGCAGATGGTTTCAGCCGGACGCTGGACATGGGAAGTAACTGGTTCACATGTTCCATTTACACCAGAAGTTCCGTTATCAAATGCCGTTGGCTGGCTGTTATCTGGAATGGCGCTAATAGCGCTCTTGCATCTGACGTTGCCACGTGATCGACGCAAAGTAAGCGCCGGCTTTGCGGCAATTGATATCTTCCTAATCTGGACTTGGTTTGCAGGTGTTATCTCCAATCTCTTCTTCTTCGATCGCCCCGGAATCGCTTTTCTCTTCGGCTTAACCTTTGGCGCGGTTTTAGCTCCTTTTATATTTTCACGCTGGCTCGGCCGCCCCTAATAATTAGATGTCGACAGCGCTCTTTCTCTTCTCGGTTCTCTTACTTTGGATTACCGCTGCCAATTTCTTCACTATCCGCCGTCCTGCCGCGGTAACTCAGATAACGACTTCAGTATCAGTCTTGATACCCGTACGAAATGAAGCGGCAAATATCGCTGAGTTAATCGATTGCCTGACCAAGCAGACTCATCTGGATTCGTTAGAAATTATCTTTATAGATGATTCATCAGAAGATGGCACTGGAAGTGCCCTGCGTGCGGCTAAATCTGATGGCTCACCTTTGAAAATTATCAGCGCTCCTGCTCTGCCACATAATTGGCTCGGCAAACCTTGGGCGCTACAACAAGGTTATTTAGCTGCAAGCGGTGAAATCATCGTCACAATTGATGCTGATGTCAGGTTAACTGCATCTGCAATTGCCCAGTCGGTAGGGATGTTAGGAAATCGTGAATTTATCTCTGCCTATCCCAGACAAGTCGCACTTTCATTTTCAGAAAGGTTAGTCCAACCGCTGCTGCAATGGTCCTGGATGACAACTGTGCCACTGCGTATGGCAGAGCGTTCTAGCCGAACATCCCTTGCCGTTGCTAACGGCCAATTCTTTATGGTTAGAAAATCTGCTCTCGATCAAATCGCTGGATTCCAACTTATTGCCGCAGAAGTTTTAGATGATATGAAGTTAGCGCGCGCCTTAATTACATCTGGTGCACACGGTGGCGTTGCCGATGGTTCAACGCTTGCCCACACTCGTATGTATAAGAACTTTAAAGAAATTAAAGCTGGGTATGGCAAATCGCTATGGAGCGCTTTTTCAACTCCGCTCGGTGCTGGCCTTGCAATCACATTTATCTTCTTAACAGGTATCGCACCAATTATATTGTGGTTTACCGGCAATCCCATCGGCCTCTTTACTTTTGAAATTATTGTTATTACACGGATCTTTAGCGCTAAGCGTTCGGGCGGTCGCACCCTTGATTCACTCTTGCATCCGATTTCTGCTGCCATCTTGATCTATTTAATTATCTATAGTTGGCGCATGCGCGGTCGGGTTCAATGGAAGGGCCGCACTCTGTGAGCGCTGCTAAAGAACGCGTTGCGGTAATAGGAGCCGGTATCGGTGGAATGTGCACTGCTGCTCGCTTAGCCAGGGCCGGATACGAAGTTACCGTTTTTGAATCATCCGATCGCCATGGTGGCAAGTGCCGTACCGAATGGATCGGCAATTACGCCTTTGATACCGGGCCATCACTTCTGACTTTGCCTGCCGTCTATCGTGATTTCTTCCAGCGCACCGGCGATGTCTTGGGGCGGGTAGTTGAACTACAAGCCGTTAGCCCATCTTTTGATTATCGCTTTGCCGATGGCAGCGCAGTTCAATTTGCTAACTTATCTCGCAAAGAGACGCTAGCTGCGATTGAAAATTCATTTGGCTGTCAATCAGCCCAAGAATGGGATTTGATCATGCGCCAGGCCGAGGCGATGTGGGATGTCTCGCGCGAGCCATTTATCGAATCAGAACTACGTTCAGTACTTTCGCTATTAAAGCGTCCAACCTTGCTCCGTGATCTTAAGATAATTGCACCTTGGAAAACCTTGCGCGATCTAAAGTTAAAAGATGCACGCCTGCGCAACATTCTCGATCGCTATGCCACATATAGCGGATCTGACCCACGCGTTGCACCAGCAGTCCTTGCATCTATTGCCTTCGTTGAAGAAGCCTTCGGTGCTTGGCATATCAAAGGTGGCATTGGAAAGTTAGGCGATGCCATCTATCAACGTTGCTTGGATCGTGGTGTTAAATTTGAATTTAGTACTGAAGTAACTCAGATCAACCATGACGGTAATTCCACAACTGGAATCACTTTGGCCGATAAACGTGAATTAGATTATTTGATCGTGGTAGCTAACGCTGATGCCACAGCGGTCTATAACAAGTTGATTACCGGCAAAGTTAAGAAGTTACGCAAAGAACGTTCTAATTTAGCAAAAGCCGATCCTTCACTCGCTGGTTTCTCGCTTCTTCTTGGATTGCGCCCCACCGAAAACCCAACCGGACTTTCCCATCACAACATCTTCTTTCCCGAAAATTACGACGCTGAGTTTGTAGATATCTTCGATCGTCAGCAACCAGTGCAGGATCCAACGATTTACCTTTGCGCACCGCAAGATGGCTCCATGGTTAAGCACGCTGGACATGAAGCCTGGTTTGTATTGGTAAATGCCCCGCGCCATGATGTGCGCAATGGCTTTAATTGGAACGATGCTGACTTTAACCATCGCTATGCCATGAAGATAATTGATTCACTGGAAGCACGCGGTGTTTCAATTCGCGATCGCCTAGAGGTCATGGAATTTCGAACACCGGCAGATTTAGAGCGCACGGTGGCAGCACCTGGCGGTGCTATCTATGGAACTTCTAGCAATGGCGCACGCTCTGCCTTTATGCGAGCAAAGAATCGTTCACCGCTTAAAGGTTTATATTGCGTGGGAGGTTCAGCGCACCCAGGAGGCGGGCTGCCATTAGTTGGTCTAAGCGCTGAGATTGTTGCGCAAGCTATCGTGGGCAAAACGAACCACTAAATAGAAACTTAAGATTTGCAGAACTAAGAGTACTAATAGCGCTAAGTACACAAGGCTTAGGCCAAGGGCGTACGAAATAAGTGCGATAAATATAAAGCTGGCTCGGACTGGGCGCTCTGCTGGAGTAACAACACCTAAATCAGAAATTCCTAGTCCACCTAATCTGGCGCGCGCATATTCCTGGGTTGAGGCAATTACATAGGTTGCTAGCACTAACCACGCCGGTGCGCCGATTTTATATGCAACATAGAACCAGAGAGCTTCGCTGATGCGATCGGCACTGGCATCTAATACCGCACCAAATGATGAGTTACGACCTTGAAATATCGCAACGCTGCCATCTATTCCATCAGCATAAAGGGAGAGAACTAGCAATGGAGCGGCACAGAGTGAGAGTGGATTTACCGCCATCGCAACTGCAAAGACCACACCAAGTAAGGTCAAAATATTTGGAGTTATATGTAACTTAGAGAGAAATTTTGCAGATCCAAATGAGATCGCCAGCCAAGCTTTAACGATTCCCTTAATTTCTGCTCCACCGTGCAGCAAACTCCAGGTGGAATTAAATTCGCTTTTGTTCATGCCCGTTTCTTATCTTTGATCTGGGCAAATATCTCACGCGTGGCAGTCGAGGTATTCATTGTATAAAAATGTAGCCCGGGAACACCCGCTGCAAGTAGATCCTCACAAAGCTGGGTTGCTAATTCAACTCCAAGTTTACGTACATCCTCAGGGTTATCTTTTACCTTATCAAACGCACTTGAAATTGAATTTGGTATGGGAGTTCCGCTTAATTCAGCCATGCGATTTAATTGATTAACATTTGTTACTGGTAAAATTCCTGCGATGATCGGCATTTGTGATCCGTTAGTGGCTAACTTATCAACAAGTGATTCCCATTTATCTACCTCAAAGAAGAATTGGGTTGTTGCAAAAGTTGCCCCGGCCGCTTCCTTGCGAATGAGAACTTCGATATCAGCTGAGTAATCGCCACTAGATGCAGGATGCCCATCAGGAAATGCAGCAACGCCAATTGTAAATCCGCCAAAATCTGCAGCAAGTGAAACTAATTCATCTGCGTGATTTAACCCACCCGGAGTTGGAGTCCATGGAGCTCGTGGACCACCAGTTGGATCACCGCGCAGTGCCAAGATATTATGAATACCAGCGGCCTTATAGCGCTTTAAAATTTCAATTAGCTCTTCGCGAGTAGAACCAACGCAAGTTAAATGAGCTACTACCGGCAACTTGGTATGCGCGGTAATTTCTGAAGTGATCCGAATCGTGCGATCACGCGTTGAGCCACCGGCTCCATATGTGACCGAAATGAAATCAGGTGAAATCGGCTCAAGCGCGCTGATTGCGCTCCAAAGGCGGTCTTCACCCTCTTGATCCTTAGGTGGGAAAAATTCAAAAGAGTAAGTAACTCCTTCGCCCATCCCGGACACACGCATCTCCATACGAGCAGGATATCGTTGCGCCGTGGTTAACGATGCGCGTGGCTCGCTCCTTGAGATTCGTGAGCAGGTTCAGAGCGAACTCACCTCTTATCTTGCGCTACAACGCGAATACCTCGGCACCATCGGTTCTGAATTAATCCCAGTGTGTGATGCCCTCGAATCATTTGTCCTCGACGGCGGCAAGCGGTTGCGCCCACTCTTTGCATATGCCGGCTTTAGCGCAACAGGTTTGCATCCGGAAGTGGCCGATATCCGCGCCTTTGCAAGTCTGGAGTTACTGCAAGCATGTGCGCTAATTCATGATGACCTGATGGATCGTTCCGATACTCGTCGTGGCAAACCAGCGATTCATCGCCACTTTGAAAATTTGCATCAAGAGCAAGCGATGAGTGGGCTGGCCGATCAATTCGGTGAAGCAGCTGCTGTTCTGCTGGGCGATCTCGCTTTAGTTTGGTCAGATCATTTACTTCATACCTCAGGTGTATCAGATGCTGCGCTCTTATC
>Ga0114966_10005691_pt1 | contig 10492 bp, 9 predicted proteins | sample M_130207_XF_Meta_FD_87029 | JGI IMG/M metagenome (GOLD analysis project Ga0114966, IMG submission 87029) | Freshwater microbial communities from Lake Montjoie, Canada to study carbon cycling - M_130207_XF_MetaG | ecosystem: Environmental > Aquatic > Freshwater > Lake | place: Lake Montjoie...
AGCTCGAGCCCGCCGACGCGCGAGATCGTGCCAGGGAAGTAGCGGTCGATTAGCTCGCGTCCAAGGCCAACGGCCTCGAAGATCTGTGCGCCTCGATACGACTGGATCGTCGAGATACCCATCTTCGAACAGATCTTCAGGAGCCCCTTGCCGAGCGCTTGGATGTAGCGCTTGCGGGCCTCGCCGAGGTCGAGGTCACCGAGCTCGCCCGTCTGGTGCAGTTCGCGGAGTGACTCGAGTGCCAGGTAGGGGTTGACGGCCGCCGCGCCATAGCCAATCAGCAGCGCCATGTGCATCGTTTCGCGTGGCTCGCCCGACTCGACAACAAGACCACACATCGTGCGTGCGCCTTGTCGGACGAGATGCGAGTGGACGGCGGCGATCGCGAGCAGCGGTGGGATTGGCGCGAGCGTCTTGTCGGCACCGCGGTCGGACAGGATCACGATTGTGGTGCCGCCCCAGACCAGTTGCGAAGCCTCACGGCAGATCAGGTCGAGTGCGCGGGCGAGCCCGGCCTCGCCCTCTGCGAGCGGGTAGAGCGTTGAGATCGTGGCGGCCCGGAAGCCCTCGCGGCGTAGTGCCCGCAACTTCTCCAACTCGCCGTTGGTCAGGATCGGGCTCAATGTCGTGACGCGACGGCAGTGCTCTGGTGTCTCGTCGAGCAGGTTGCCGATCGCACCGACTCCGACGCGGAGGCTCATCACAAGGCGCTCGCGCTCCGAGTCGACCGGCGGGTTGGTGACCTGAGCGAACTGCTGCTTGAAGTAGCTCGGCAGTAGACGATTGCGATGTGTGAGGGCGGCCAGTGGCGTGTCGTCACCCATCGAGCCAATCGGCTCACCGCCCGTCAGCGCCATCGGCGCCAGCAGCAGCGAGAGGTCTTCGCGGGTGTAGCCGAAGATGCGTTGGAGCGTCGGGAGCGCCCCCTCATCAACTGCGATGCCCTGCTGCGGACGCAGGTCGTCGAGGTGCAACTTGTACTGATCGAGCCATTGACGATACGGGCGTTGGCGCGAGAGGATGCGCTTGATCTCGTGGTCTTTGATTACGCGGCCCGAGGCTGTGTCGAACATCAGCATCCGACCTGGCTCGAGGCGGCCGGTCTCGACAATCTCGGACTGGGGGATGTCGAGCACGCCAATCTCGGAGGCGAGGATGCAGATGCCGTCTTTGGTGCGCAGCCACCGGCCGGGGCGAAGTCCGTTGCGGTCGAGCGTCGCGACGACCTTGTCGCCGTCGGTCGCAATCACGGCTGCGGGGCCGTCCCAGGGCTCCATCAGCGTCGTGTGGTACTCGTAGAACGCGCGGATGTCATCGTCCATCTCGAGGGTGGTGTCGCTCCAGGCGGGTGGGATCAGCATGGCGAGCGAGTGCTCCAACGATCGTCCGGCTTGGACGAGTAGCTCGAGTGCGGCGTCGAGCTTGGCCGAGTCCGACCAGCCTTCTTCGGTGATCGGGTAGAGCTTCTGGAGGTCGCCACCAAAGAGTTTGCTGTGCATCTGTGGCTCGCGTGCTGCCATCCAGTTGCTGTTGCCGCGGACGGTGTTGATCTCGCCGTTGTGGGCGATCATGTGGAACGGATGCGCGAGGTCCCACGTGCCCATCGTGTTGGTGGAGAAGCGAGAGTGGACGAGTGCCAGTGCCGATTCGACGTCGAGGTCGGCAAGGTCGGGGTAGTACGCAGTCACCTGGGTTGCTCGGAGCAGGCCCTTGTAGACGATCGTCTTTGTCGAGAGGCTGACGATCGCAAAGGTGTCTTGCATGACGCTTGCCTGCACGGTCTTCTCGATCCGACGCCGGATCACGTAGAGCTTGCGTTCGAAGGCGTCTTGCTTGCCGTGGCGGCGCTCGACGATCAGCTGGCGAATGACGGGCGCAGACGCGCGCGCGACCGGCCCGATCGCAGTGTTGTCGACGGGCACGTTGCGCCAACCCACTGCGCGGTGGCCCTCTTCGGCGACGATGCGTACGGCGATCTCTTCGCAGCGAAGGCGCAGCGTTGGGTCTTGGGGGAGGAAGACCATGCCGATGCCGTAGTCGCCGGCGGGGGGCAGGTCGATGCCGTCTTCGGCGGCGACACGTGCGAGAAAGCGGTGCGGCATTTGGAGCAAGATGCCCGCGCCGTCACCCGTTTCCGGATCGGAGCCCGTGGCGCCGCGATGATCGAGCCGCTCGAGTACTTCGAGCGCCTGTTCGACGACGCTGTGCGACGCGACGCCATCGAGTTGAACGACTGTGCCAAGCCCACAGGCGTCGTGCTCAAACTGGCGATCGTAGAGACCGCCGATGTGTTCGCCTGCCTGCATGACAGCCAGTCTACGTGATCTTCGACGCAGATGGTTTGGTCGTCGCGCCGCAACTGAACCAAATGGTTCAGTGTTCGCTGAGGCGACATTCTGGGCCCGGGCCCAGAATGTCGCCTCACGGACATTTTGGGCCCGGGCCCATGGTGTCCGGCGCCGGAGGTGGAGGTTTGGCTTAGGTATCGGAGACGGAGTCGACTCGTTTGCATAAAAAGCGCAGAGTAGAGCCAAATTGAGGGGCGGACATTTTGGACCCAGGCCATCGCGCAGAAGAAGGTACGATTACGTCATGAGCGTCACAGAAGATCGCGAAATCGTTGCTGCGCGCGACCTACTCGCGCGGTATGCAGACACGTACGCCGTTCCGAACGATGCGCCGATTCCTGTCGATGAGATCGCTGAGTCGTACCTCGGACTGCTCGTCCAGACCGCGCCACTCGAAACAGGCGTGTCGGGGATGTTGCTGCTGCGCGAACGAGAGATTCGCGTCAATGCGGTCGAGTGCGAGAAGTGGCCCGTCCGTCGGCGCTTCACGATCGCCCACGAGATTGGCCATTGGGAACTCCACGCCAACGAGGTGACGACGAACTTCATCTGTCGACTCGGCGACATCACGAGTGACGAGAAGCAGAACAAGAAGAAGTCGCCTGACTATTTCCGCGAGCGAGAGGCGAACCGATTCGCCGCCGAATTGCTGATGCCCGAGGAGCGGATCCACGCGGACGTAGATCAGCACGGCGCCGATGTCGCCAAAGCGGCCGAGCGCTTCGATGTCTCGCCCTTGGCGATGGCCTGGCGGCTCTACAACTTCAAGTACATCAGCAAGCTGCCACGACCAACCGATTACGTCGGTGCGTCGTAGAGCAGCAGGACGCTAGACGCCAAATAGCTCGTCGACACGACGTTCGTCGGCCGTTGGCTCGGCTGGGAGCACCATGTCCATCAACACCATGCCGTCGACATCGTCGAAGCCATCACGCATAAATGACACGTTCGGGCTGAGTGGCCCAATCGGGTTGAGGCGTGTGGCATCGAGCACGGCACGCATGCCGCCCAAAACATCGCCGAGAGCATCGACGACCGCAGACGAAATGCGGCGTGGGTCGAGTTGTCCCGTCTCAATCTCGTGATAGCGCTCGCGCACCCGCTCCTCGCCATCGGGCGACACGATGCCAAGGTGCTTCGCCAAGGCCGCGACGAGGGCTGGGCGCTTGAGGCCCTGTGCGTGTCGAGCCTCGGTCAGGATCTCGGGCCACGAGCGCGCATCGAACGCAGGCGTCATGGCGAGCGCATCAATCGCCTCGCTGCTCGGTGAGGCAGGGCCACGGAGTGTCAGCGAGAGCTCGACCATCTCGACGAGCTCTAAACGATCGTCGCCCGCGCTGTCCAACAAGCGGTCGACATCAGCCGATCGGCCCTCTCCGAACGCCACCAGCGTCTCGGCCAGCAGGTTGCCGAGCTGAATCTCGCGTTCGTCCATCACGAACCCCATTCTTGCTGGTCGGCCGCCTCGCGCATGCGTTTCAGCGCGCGCCAACGAATCTGGTGCAGGTTGTTTGGCTCAATCTCGAGCTCGGCCGCGACCTCAGAATCGGGCACATCAGCCAATTCGCGCTCGATAATCAGGCGCTCACGCTCGCTCAAGACAGACATCAGTTGGTCGATCTCTGCTCGGTCCAAGATCGCCGAGAGAGTGCGATCCGTATGTGGCTGACGGTAGTCCTCGATCTCCTCGACCGTGACGGGCTGGCTCGCCTCGTGCCGCTGCACATCGCCATAGGCGTACGACGCCATCTGATTGAGCAGGCCAATCATGTTGCGCGGCTCGTCCTGTCGGAAGTACACCCACTTGATAAAGCGCAACTGGAGATGACCCAGTACCTCGTCCGCCTCATCGCCACGCGCACGCTTACGCGAAATCGCCCGGGCCTGCTTCTCGTAACGCAGCCAGAGCTCGGCAGCGTGGTTCTGCGCCGTCCGGAGGTCGCCTTTTGCATGGGCCACGCGCGCACGACGAACAAGGTCGGCGTCGTAGACAGAGGGATCAGCCATGCGTGCGCATCTTGCCGTGCCTGTCGGTCATTGGGGAATCGAGCGCGGGTTTGCGAACTGCACATGTTGCGGAGGGGTCGGCCGTGTGGGCCGACCGCTTACGCCGTTACGACGAGAAGTCGAGCAGCACCTTGCCGACCTTGCCCGGTGATTCCATGTGCGCGAGGGCATCAGCAGCCTCGTTCCATGGAAAGGCTCGGTCGATGACGGGCTTCAGGCGCCCATCATCGAAGCAACGCGTCAACTCGTGATGGAAGCGGTGGATGGCGTCGGCCTTCTCTTCGATCGGCCGGGCTCGCAGCGTCGTGCCAAAGACGGTGCCGCGCTTCGTCATCAGGTCGCGCAACATCACCTCGGTCTTCTGACCGGCGCCGATGCCGACGATTGCGATGCGTCCGAGGCGGGCCAAGACGGCGACGTCGCCCGGAAAGTTCGGGGCGCCGACGAGTTCGAGCACGACGTTTGCGCCCTTGCCACCGGTCTTCTCGAGCACGGTGTCGGTCCAACCCTCGCTATCGATAGCCTCGCCACCGAACGCTTCGATCGCGGCGCGACCGGCTGCGTGGCGCGAAACGCCAATCACCCGCGCACCCATGGCGACACCGATCTGGACGGCGGCAGAGCCAACACCGCCAGAGGCACCGTGGACCAATAGCGTGTCGCCGGGGCGGAGCCCGGCCTGGGTGGAGACGGCGTCGTGCGCGGTGATAAACACCTCGGGGATCGCAGCGATCTCCTGTGCGTCGAGGTGTGATGGCACGTGCACCACGCAGCGCTCATGGACAGCGACGCGATCGGCAAGACCGCCACCACCGACGAGGCCGTACGCGCGATCACCAATCTTCCACTGGCGCACCTTCGACCCGACGGCCTGAATCACGCCGGCGACTTCGAGTCCCGGAATATCGGAGGGCCAGCCGGGAGGCGCCGGATAGTTGCCTTGGCGCTGTGAGACGTCGGCACCGTTGATGCCGGCGAATGCGGCGTGGATGAGAACCTCTTCGTCGCCACAGATGGGATCGGGCCGCTCCTCACACGCGACGACCTCATTGCCTCCGGCTCCCGTATACACGACACAGCGCATGAAATTCTCCTCAGGTGGACCACGCTCCAGCGTACCCGAGAAGGGTCGTGTAGTTGCTACGCCCCGGACGGTGGTGCGGTGCGGCGGCGCATCGTCAAAGGCGCGGTTGCTGCCCCGATGATGATTAGGATGGCGCCAACGATTGAGATCAGGCCGGGCCGCTCGCCGAGCACGAGGTAGCTGAGGGTCACGACGGTCGCGATCTCGAGCGTCGCGACGAGCGATGTTGCAGCACTCCCGAGGCGCATCAGCCCCATCGTCTGGAAGAGGCAGGCTGCGATGCTCGCGATCAGAGCCACGCCGAGCAGCGCGAGCCAGCCGGCCAGATCGGGCAGGGAGTAGCCGGCGATCAGCGGCCCGAAGGGTACGAAGAAGACGGCGGCGGCGAGGACGGTGATCCCCAACCAGGCCAGCGGGTCGGCTCCCTCAAGGCCTTCTTCGGCGACGAGGAAGTAGGTCGAGACGACAACCGCAAACGCGAGCGTCAGTGCAACCCCGATTGGGTCGACACCACCGACGGGACTTCCAATCGCGAGCGCGACGCCGATCAGGGTGACGACTGTGACCACGACAGACGATGCCGTTAGGTGGATGCGGCCGAGCAGGCGGGCACCAATCACGGTCAACGCGGGATAGATGAAGAGGATCAGCGTGACGGTCGCGGGGTCCATGCGCGAGACGGCACCGAAGTAGAGCAGCGGTCCAACAACGGAGGTGACGCAGGCGATCACGACGGATCGGCGATGGCCACGAAGCGTGTCGCGTCGGCGGCGGTTAAAGAGGAACAGCGCGAGGACGCAGAACAGACCGGCGCGTACGGCCAGGAGGACGCCGACGGATGCGCCGTGATCGTAGGCAAGTGCCGCGAAGATGCCCTGGGTGCCATACAGCACGGCCGAGATGGCGATCATCAACTGTGCTGCCCGCATCCCTTGGGGAGCGCGAATCAGGCCACTATTCGACGACGTTGCCGTAGACACAGCTGCATCGTACGGCCGGGGGGTGCGCGCGTCCCCCGTGGTCACGCGCTACCTTTCGGCTATGTCCGCTTTATCGCATGAGAGTCGCGCCTTCCGTGACACCGTCGGCGCCTTTGCCACCGGCGTCACCGTCGTCACGACCCAGCATGGCGGTGCCCCGCAAGGGATGACGCTCAACTCGTTTACGAGCGTCTCGCTCGACCCTCTCTTGGTGCTGGTGTCGCTTGCCCATGGGACGCGCACGCTCGATGGTGTCAAGAGCAGCAAGAAGATGGCCGTCAATGTCTTGCATCGCACGCAGCAGGAGGCCGCGCTCGCCTTTGCCAAGCGCGGCGGCGAGTTTCCGACGGATCATGCGGTGCTCGATCCGCACGGCTTTTACTCGGTCCGGCATTCGCTGGCGATCATGCGCTGCGAGATTTTTGACATCGTCACGGCGGGCGATCACGACTTGGTGATCGGCGAGGTTGTGCATTTTGAGAGCTCGCCGGGCGAGCCTTTGATCTTCCATCGTGGCGCGTTTGGCGGCCTCGACGAGGACGCGTTGGTGCCGCGAGGGCGCGTCATCGGCATCGCCGACGGCGAAGGCTGGATGTAACGCGGCGTCCCGATTTGCACGCCTATGGTGCATTTTGTTGCCAAATCAGTTAGTGTGGGTTCGGTTCCCGCCCCGTGGTGGGACGTGAGGCCCGGCGCACGGGGTCGATAGAGAAGGACGGGTGCCGCATGGCGACCGGTGTTGTGAAGTGGTTTTCCGATGCAAAGGGCTATGGATTCATCGCCCCCGATGGCGGAGGGAAGGACCTCTTCGTTCACTACACGAGCGTTGCAGGAACTGGCTTCCGCACGCTCCGCGAAGGTGCAAAAGTCACCTTCGAGGCGCGCGAAGGACAGAAAGGTCCTGAAGCGATCGATGTCGAGATGCTCGACTGATCGCAGCGTCTTGCGGCGCCGTCTCCACCTTCGGGTGGGGGCGGCGCCAATTTTTTTGCCCGCGTCGCGTGATCGCTCTGTGACGGGTAGGCTCTGAGTTCGTCAAGGAGCAGTGCTGTGAGCGATACCTGGAGCGCCTTTGAGGCGCGGATGAATGAGCTGAGTGACTTGGGTGGGGTGATGGGTCTGCTTGGCTGGGATGAGCAGACGATGTGTCCGCCTGGTGGGCGCGGCGCGCGTGCACACCATGGCGCGACGATTGCGACGATTGCGCATCAACGCGTGGTCGATCCGGCCTACGGTGAGGCGATCGAGGCGGCGGGAGTCTTGCCAGACTTGACGGTTGCTCAGCAGGCGATGGTGCGTGAGGCGCGGCGTTCGCGCGACAAGGCAACCAAGCTGCCGGAGTCGTTCGTGCGTGCGATGGCGGAGCAGCGCTCGGCCACGAACCAGGCCTGGGAGCATGCGCGCGGGACAAAAGCGTTTGCCGACTACCAGCCTGAACTCGAAAAGTTGATGCGCCTCAAGGTGGAGGAGGCCGATCACCTGAAGGGCGACGGCACGCGCTACGACGCGCTGCTCGACGACTTCGAACCGGGCATGCGTCTCGAGCGCCTGCAGCCGCTGCTCGAGTCGTTGCGCGATCGCCTCGTGCCGTTTGCGCAGCGGGTGCTCGATGCGCCTCAGCCGGACACGTCGGTCTTGTCCCAGGGCTTTGCGACGGCGGATCAGTACGCCTTCTCGCTCCGCGTCTTGAGCGATCTCGGCTTCGACTTCGAGCATGGCCGTCAGGACCTCTCGACGCACCCCTTCACCGGCGGGACGGCGCCGAGCGATGTGCGCCTGACGACGCGCGTCTGGGAGGACTGGCTGCCGGCCTGCCTTTACGCGACGGTGCACGAGTGTGGGCACGGAATGTACGAGCAGGGGCATGCCCCCGAGTTGTGGCGCACGAGCGTCTGTGGTGCGCCCTCGCTGGGTCTGCACGAGTCGCAGTCGCGCTTCTACGAGAACGTGATTGGCCGCTCGTTGCCGTTCTGGGAGCACTATCTACCAGTTGCGCGCGAGTTTATGCCCGGCAAGCTCGATGGTGTCGATGCTGAGGCGATGGTTCGCGCCGTCTGTGCCGTTGGGCGCACGCCGATTCGTGTTGAGTCGGATGAGGTCACCTACAACCTGCACATTTTGCTGCGCTTCGAACTCGAGGTCGAGCTGATTGAGGAGCGGGTAGCGGTTGCCGATCTGCCTGAGGCGTGGAACGCCCGGATGGAGCAGTACATCGGCTACACGCCGAAAGATGATCTTGAGGGTGTGATGCAGGACGTGCACTGGTCGGAGGGTCTGTTTGGGTACTTCCCGACGTACACCCTCGGCAACCTCTACTCAGCCGCGATTCGCGATGCGATGGCACAGGATCTTTCGATCGACGATCACGTGCGCGCCGGTGAGTTCGCCCCAATTCTCGGCTGGCTACACGACAAGGTCCACGCAGTTGGTGCCGTCCCACTCGGCGAGCAACTGATGATCGACGTGACGGGCAAGCCATTGCAGATCGACTCGTTTATGAACTATCTCGAGACGAAGTACAGCGCGCTCTACGGTCTCTGAGCGGTAATCAGCTTTGCTTAGGGGTCAGACCGCTAAACAACGTTGGCTGCAGCTTTGCGTAGGGGTCTGACCCCAAAGCAAAGTTAATTACGGCGCTTTGCGGCCGTGCTCAACGAAGTGCCGGTGCGTAATCGGCATGCGCGTCTCGAAGAGCGCCTCGACTGCTTCGGCGTAGCGGCGGATTTCGCGCTGGGCGTGTTCTTGGTTGCGCAGCGAGAGGAAGTTCATCAGGCTGCGGGCGTTGAGCGTCCAGAAGAACTCGGTCATGATCCCAACCGGTAGGACGCTACGGGCGACTTCGCGGGCGACGCCATCGGCGAGCATCGCCTCGTAGGCGGCGTACGAGGCGCTGTACGACTCTTCCATCGCCGAACGCGTGCGATCGGCCACGTCGGGCGCGACAGTCTCAAACGTGTAGGCACCCGGCTTACCGACCTGCGTGCGGACATCCTCAACGGACGGGATGTAGAAGGAGTCGTCGATCTTGGCGTAGCGGCCCGACAGCTCGTTGAAAGAGCCGACGCGGTGGCGAATCCATTCGCGCATCACGAAGATCGGGCAGCGCACGTGAAATCGATACGCGTTGTGTTCGAAGGGCGTGCCGTGCCGCTCTCTCATCAGAAAGCCGATCAGGCCGTCATCGCGCTCGTCCATCGTCTCCTTGCGAGTGCCGAAGGAGACGCGAGCGGCATTGACGACCGAGAGATCGTCGGCCATCGCCGAGTCGAGTCGCACGAAGCCATCGGTAAAAACGTCAATCTGATCCATGCATGGAATCTAGTCGGTGGGGCGGACTGGACGACTGACGTCAGTCCATGACATCAGTCGACGAGTCGCCCGCCGTCGACGACGAGTTCGGTCCCCGTCACGAAGTCGGCGGTGAGCAGATAGCGAACGGCGCCGGCAATGTCGGTCGGCGTCCCAATGCGCCCGAGTGGGATCCGTTCGACGATGCGCTCAAGGCTGGCGGCATCGCTGTCGTCTGGCGGGAGCACGGTGCCCGGGTGGATCAGGTTGATGCGGTGGTGCGGTGCAAGTGAGCGGGCGAGGCCAGAGACGAGCGTGCGCTGGGCGCCTTTCGCGGCCGAGTGAGGCAGGTACGAGGGCCAGCCACGGACTGCTGCAACATCGCCAATCACGACGAGGGAGCCACCGTCACTGAGCACGGCCTGTGCCGACTGGGCGACGAAGATCAGGCCGCGCACGATTGAGCCGAGCGCTTCCTCCACGAGGGCGGGCGTAAGCTCGGCGAGTGGGGTGGGAGTAAACGCGCCAGCGGCCGCGTAGACGATGCCGTCGAGCCCACCAAGGGCATCAGCGGCGGCAGTGACAACGCTGCGAGCCTGGTCGGGGTCCGCGAGATCGGCAATCAACGCTGCGGTTTCTCGCCCCGTCTGCACAGGGACAGGGACGCTCTGCGAGCGCGACGAGATCGCCACATGGCAGCCCGCGGCGGCGAGATCCTCGGCCAGCGCTCGTCCCAAGCGGCGTCCGCCACCACAGACCAACACGCGTGCGCCGTCGAGTTCCAT
>Ga0114966_10005698_pt1 | contig 10487 bp, 7 predicted proteins | sample M_130207_XF_Meta_FD_87029 | JGI IMG/M metagenome (GOLD analysis project Ga0114966, IMG submission 87029) | Freshwater microbial communities from Lake Montjoie, Canada to study carbon cycling - M_130207_XF_MetaG | ecosystem: Environmental > Aquatic > Freshwater > Lake | place: Lake Montjoie...
AGCGTCGAGGTCGGCGGTCGCAGGCTGCCGTCCACTTACGGCCGCCTGCACGCGGCGCTGCCCGAGTCCTGCGGGATCGGGTTCGAGGAGTTCGCCGACACGCTGCTCGCCCTCGATCGCGAGTGGGCCGACGGGGCGATGCGCGAGGGCGTCGAGATGCCCACGCGCGAGCGCTTCGCACGCCTCGCGCGACGGCTCGGGCTGCACGCGGACGAGGACCTGCCCGGTACGCTGACGCGTGTCCATATGGGCGGTCTGCGCTCGGTCGCGGAGGTGCCGACCGCGCACCCGGCCCTGCTCGAACGGCTCGCGGCGCGCTACCGGCTCGGGCTCTGCTCGAACTTCTCCGACGCCGCGACCGCGCTCGGCCTGCTCGAGGAGGCGGGGCTGCTGCGCTTCTTCGACGCGCACGCGATCTCGGAGACCGAGGGGCTGCGCAAGCCGAGGCCCGAGATCTTCCACGCGGTGCTCGGCCGGCTCGGCGTCGATCCGTCGCGCGCGGTCCACGTCGGCGACCACCTGCGCGACGACGTCGCCGGGGCCGACGCCGTGGGCCTGCGCACGATCTGGGTCACCCGGCGGGTGCGCGACCCGGAGGCGAGCCGCGGCGAGCAGCCCGGGGTCCGGCCCACCTGGGTCGCGACCGACCTCGCCCAGATTCCCGACCTGCTTCCCTGAAGTGGCGGCGGGGCGACGGCGCCGATCATCGGACCGGGCCGAGTCGATCCCTTCTCGTCAGGTCGCACGCGCCCGTGATAGGCGCTGACCATGCGCATGCTGCCGCTCCTCGCCCTTCTCCTCTTCGGCTCCGCCTGTGGCGACGTCTCGAACGCGCCCGCGCCTCCCGCCGCGACCGCGACGGCGCGCTTCGCGCCCACCGCCGCCTCACCGATGGCCTGGGGTGTGGTGCCGTTTCCGAGCGACCTCTACCGCGACGCGAGCGGTTCGATCGCGCTCGGCGCGCTGCCGAGCGCACTCTCGGACGCACCGATCTTCGACGCGATCCGCGAACTGCTCGCCGCGCGCGACGGCTTCTGCAACACCTGCGGCATCCACTTCGCGATCGACGGCGCGCTCGCGCCCGCCGACTGGCCCGCCCCCGGCTTCGGCGCCGCCCCGGCGACCGACGGCGATCGCGCGGCGCTGCTCTCGGGCGACGTCGTGCTCGCCGACGTCGACCCGGCCTCGCCCGAGCGCGGGCGCGTCTTCCCGGTGCGCTACCAGTGGGATGCCGTGCGCGGACGGCTCTCGGTGCGGCCCGCCCCGGGGATCACGCTGCACGGCGGTCGCCGCTACGCAGCGGCGCTCACCGCGCGGGTGCACGCGCTCGACGGGACGCCCCTCGGACCCGATGCGGCGTTCCGCGCCGCGCGCGACGGGCGCGGCGGCGACGCGCTCGCGGTGCGCGTGCGCGCGCACGTCGCCCCGGTCCTCGACGAGTTCGCCCGCATCGGCCTCGACCGCGCGCAGGTGGTCGCGCTCGCGGCCTTCACGACCGAGGATCCGACGATCGACCTGCGCGGTGCGCGCGCGGCGGTGCAGGCCGGGGCCGCTCCGACCGCGACGATCGACCGTGTCTGGCGCGGTGCGGAACTCGACGAACTGCTCGGTCTACCCGCCGAGGACCGCCCGGGGATCGACGTCCCGCCGGTCGCGGGTTCGGGCGGCTCGCGCTCGATCGTCCATCGCTCGATCGCGGCGGTCGTCGCGGGACGCTTCATGGCGCCGCGCATCGTGACCGGGAGCGGCAAGGAGATTGGCACGCTTCGGCGCGACGCCTCCGGCGCGGTCGCCGCCGGCCCGCTCGAGGAGGTTCCCTTCCTGGTCACGATCCCGTCCGGGACCGATGCGTCGGACCTGCCGGTCGCGATCGCGCACCACGGCTTCAACGCGAGCCGCACGACCGGCTTCGCGACCGCGGAGACGGCGGCGCGGGCCGGCGTCGCGGTCCTCGCGATCGACGCCTTCCAGCACGGTGCGCGCGCGGTCTCGGCGAGCGACCGGGTGAACTCGATGCGCGGCGGGCTCGCCGGTGCCGACGGCTTTCCCGAGGCCGAGCCGGCCGACGTGTCGGCGCGCGTCTTCGGCATTCTCGGCACCGCGCCGGGCCTCGAGGGATTTCCGGGCTACCCGCTCGGGACGCTGCTGCAGTTCACGGCCGACGTCGCCTCCGCCGCCCGACTGCTGCGCGAGGGGAATCTCGCGGCGACGGCGGGCCGGCAGCTGGGCATGGCGGTCGGCTTCGATGCCGCGCGCATCGGCTTCATCGGCAACTCGCTCGGCGCGGTAGTCGGGATTCCCTCGCTGGTCGTCGAGCCCGCGCTGCGCGCGGCGGTCGAGAACGTGCCGCCCGGATCGATCGTCGAGGTGCTCGCGACTTCGCCGGAGTTCCGCCCGCTCGTCGACGTGGTGTTCCTGCCGCGCCTGGGGATCGAGGGGCCTTTCGACGAGGTCGAGCGCCACCTGCTGCTCGACCCGGTGATCGACCTCTCGCGCTGGATCCTCGAGCCGGCCGATCCGCTGGCGCTCGCACCCTACGTCTTCGCCGATCGCGTGATCGACGGGTCCGCGCCCGAGGTCCTGTTCCAGGCGGCCGCGCTCGACGAGGTGGCTCCGCCGGGTCCGACCGAGTCGCTGCTCGCCGCCCTCGGCGCGCCGCTCGTGCAGCGTTTCGACCCGGCGGCCCATGGCATGCTCGAAGTGCTCGTGCAGTCGTCGCGCTTCGAGCCGCCGGCAGCGCCGCCCTTCGTGTCGCGGCCCGAGCCGATCGCGGTGGAGAATCCGATCGTCGCCGAGCACGAGGAGATCCGGCGGTTTCTCGAGCGGACGCTGGGGGGCTGAACGGTCGCTTCCGGGGGTGGAACGGGGTCGCCTTGCGTCCCGGACCGCGGTGCGGTTGGTATCGCCCCCGTGGCAAAAGGGGGTGCGGCCAGGAGCCGCGAGGTCCGCAGGGCCGTGCTCGAGGCGTTGTCACTGGAGATCCGCGCGGTCGGAATCGACCGCACCAGGGTCCATGCGACGGTCGCCCGGGCCGGCCTGACCACCGGGGCGCTCTACAGCCGCTGGCAGGCGCTCGAGGAGTTGATGGTGGGACTTTGGGCGGAGCGCCTCGCGCCGCGCCTGAAGTCGCTCTTCGAAGCGGCGCTCGCTGCGACCACCGACCCGGACGGTGCGGAGGCCCGGCGCCTCGAGGCTAGCCTCGAGGCCGCGTCGCGCTGCATCGAGGACGACGTCCTCGCGGACTTCCTGCTCGCGAGCCGGCGCTTCCAGGACCTGAAACGAGCGATGTCCGTGGAGATTTCGGGGTGGCTCGACGTGCCGCGGGCCGGGGGTTTCAAGCGCGAAACCATGGTCGCGATCCTCGGCGCGGTGACGGGCCAACTGATCCATGGCGGCTTTTCCCGGGAGAAGTCCTTCGCCTGGGCACGGCTCTTCGCCGATCTCGCGGCGGCGTCGCATTCCCCCAGAAAGTTCCGGGTGCTGAAGCTGCGGCCCGCACCGCTCGGCACGATCGAGCGGGTGTCCGAGGATCCAGCGCGCCTGCGGCTGATCACGGCCGCCGCTGCCGTGATCGCCCGCAGCGGCATGGACGGGGCGACGGTTTCGCGTATCGGGCGCCTCGCGGGGGTCGACGGCACGGTGCTCTACCGGCGCTACGCCGGAGTCGAGGAACTCCTCCTCGATGCCCTGCGCGCCCACGTGGCGTTGAACGTCGAGGCCGACGTGAAGGTGATCAGCGACGCCTATGCGCGCGAGGAGTCGGCGGAGGTCACCGCGGCGGTGGCGATCGCCGCGCTCGCGTCGCCGGAGCGCGAGCAGTGGCGCGAACTCCACTACGAGAGCCTTCTCGCGGCCCGGGTGAGACCCGAGATCGGGGACGACGTTCGCGAGCGGTTCGACGGTCGGCTCGCGAACCTGCGCCGCGCGGGGAGCCGCAAGTCACGGGTCGCGGCACGACACCCGGCACGCGACCAGGTCCGCTTCTACCAGACCCTCACCCTGGGCACCGGGGTGCTGATCCATTGCGTGGGCTTGCAGGTCCGGCAGATGCCGGCTCTCCAGCGCACCTTCGCCCATGTGTTCGACGCGGCGCGCAAGCGGGTCCTCGCGGTCGGTCCACCTCCGCGGATCGGGCCGGGCCTCGCCAGGCCGAAGCCCTGATCCGGGCGCGCTCCCGTCCGGTCGATCCGTCGGGCACGCCGCGACCGGGTGGCCGGCGGGGCCCGCTTGCTGCCCTGCGCCTTCGGGGCGAGGATCGATAGGTGTCCGAGGAAGACGAAACCCCGATCTTCAGTCTGCGCCTGCTGACGAGCCTCGTCCACGACGTGTCGCGCGAGTCGTGGGACGCGCTCGTCGGGGCGGAGTCGCCGTTTCTCGAGTGGGACTGGCTCGCCTCCCTGGAGGAGGCGCGCTGCGTCGGCGGTCGGAGCGGCTGGAGCCCCCAGCACCTGGCGCTCTTCGCGCCCGACGGGCGGCTGGTCGCGGCCTGCCCGATGTACCTCAAGACCAATAGCGAGGGCGAGTTCGTCTTCGACTACTCCTGGGCCGAGGCCGCGCACCGCGCCGGCATCGACTACTACCCGAAGATGCTGGTCGGCGTGCCCTTCACGCCCGCCGCCGGCCTCCGTTTCCTGACCGCCCCCGGCGTCGACCGACCCGCCGCGGTCCGCGCACTCGCCCGGGCGCTGCGCGACTTGTGCCGCGAGAACGAGGTCTCGTCGGTCCACGTGAACTTCTGCACGCCCGAGGAGGCGGCGCTCCTGCGCGGCGAGGGCTGGCTCGAACGACGCGGCTTCCAGTACAAGTGGCGCAACTACGACTACGCGACCTTCGACGACTACCTGTCGGCGCTGCGCCACAAGCGGCGCAAGCAGGTGAAGCGCGAGCGCCGCGAACTCGCGGAGCAGGGCGTCGAGATCGTCGCGCACGAGGGCGACGACATCCCCGGCGAACTCTTCGAGCCGATGTACCGGATCTACGCGACCACGGTGGACAAGCACGTCTGGGGGCGACGCTACCTCACCCCGGAGTTCTTCGGGCTGCTGCGCGATCGCTTCCGGCGCAACCTCTGCTTCCTCGCTGCGCGCCGGCACGGCGAGCTGGTCGCCGGGACGTTCAACGTGCGCAAGTCGGGGGTTCTCTACGGCCGCTACTGGGGCGCCTTCGAGGACCTGCGCTTCCTGCACTTCAACGTCTGCTACTACGCGACCATCGAGCACTGCATCCGCACCGGAATCGAGCGCTTCGAGCCCGGCGCGGGCGGCGACTTCAAGTGGCTGCGCGGGTTCGACGCCGAACCGACCGCGAGCCTGCACTGGGTGCGCGACGAGCGCCTGTCGCGCGCCATCGAGCACTTCCTCGTCTCGGAGGGTGCCGAGGTCGATCGCGTGATCGGGGTGATGCGCGACCGCAGCCAGTTGAAGCACGACGACATCGACCCGGCCGACGGCGAGGATTGAGGCCTGCCGCCCCGGCCCGGCCGTCGGCCCGCGGCGCCAGGGTGTGCCTGGCGCCGCCGCTCAGGGCAGGATCGCGATCACCCGGGCCGCTCCACCCGACCCGCCACCGATCTTCATCGGCAGGACGACCAGCACCGCACCCGCCTCCGGCAGGCGTTCGAGATCGGCGAGGTTCTCGAAGCCCGGGCGATCGGCTCCGTTCATCGCGCGGTGCACGACGAAGTCCTTCGACGGCCCGTGGTCGATGCTCGGCGTGTCGACCGCGATCCCGGCGATGCGGCGCTCCTGGAGGAGCCATTTCGCCGCCTCGATCGAGAACGACGGGAAGTGCAGGTTCGCGACGTCGCCCGCCACGGCCGTGCCGAGCACGCGCTCGCGGTCCGGCCAGCGCGCGCTCCAGCCGCTGCGCATGACGACGATCGCCCCGTCGGGGATGCGCCCGTGGGCCGCCTCCCAGCGCTCCAGGTCGGCCTGCGCCACGCGGTAGTCGCGATCGGCTGCCGCGCTCGCGGTCACGTCGACGACCACCGCGGGCCCGATGAGCGACGAGAGCGGCACGCGATCGGCGGTGAGTCTGCCCGCGGCGAAGTGGATCGGCGCGTCCATGTGCGTGCCGCCGTGCTCCGGGATGTGCACCTTGTTCGCCGTATAGTGCCAGCCGCCGGGCGTCGGTCCGTCGTGCTCGACTTCGAGGCGGAAGCCCTCCTTCTCGGTCGGCCAGTATACGGTCGTCGAGTCGAAGGTGTGCGTCAGGTCCACCACCTTGCCGGCGGCGAGCGCCGCGAGGAGGGCGGGTCCGGCGCCCGTGCCGGTCGCCGTGTCGCGGCCGGCCGACGGCGCGCCCGTGTCCGGGGTGCCGCTGCGCGCGATGCCGCCCGAGAGTTCCGCCGACGTCGCCGGTCGCACGGCCGCCCTACCGCAGGCGCTGCACGGGATTGCCATCGCCAGGAGCACGACGGCGCGGGCCGTCACCCTTCGCGACGGCTTCGTCACTTCGACCGCCACCAAGGATAGAACGCCGGCATGTCGGTGCTCGGTTTCATCTTGAACTGCGCGGGCCGCTTCTGCAGGAACGCTGCGACGCCCTCGTAGGCGTCGGGCGAACCGCCCATCGAGAAGATCGCCTTGGAATCCACCCGGTGCGCCTCGATCGGGTGGGCGGCGCCGAGCATGCGCCACATCATCTGGCGCGCGAGCGCGACCGACACGGCCGAGGTGTTGTCGGCGATCTCGCGCGCGAGCAGGCGCGCCGCGGGCATGACGTCGGCTGGCGGGACGACCCGGCTCACTAGGCGGCCGGCGAGCGCCTCGTCGGCCGGGAAGACGCGCCCGGTGTAGACCCACTCGGCCGCGCGCTCGATCCCGACCAGCCGCGGCAGGAACCAGCTGCTCGCGGCCTCCGGCACGATCCCGCGCCGTGCGAACACGAAGCCGAACTTCGACTCCGTCGATGCGATGCGGATGTCCATCGGCAACGTCATCGTCGCCCCGACGCCGACTGCGGGCCCGTTGATCGCGGCGATGACCGGCTTCACCGACTCGAAGATGCGCAGCGTGACGAGCCCGCCGCCGTCGCGGTGCGTGTCCACCGTCGCGGCGTGCCCCTGGGCCTCGCTGTCGAAGGTGGCGCCGCCGACGCCGAGGTCGGCGCCCGCGCAGAAGGCGCGCCCGGATCCGGTCACGATGACCGCCCGCACCTCGTCGTCGGCGTCGGCGAGGTCGAAGGCCCCGATCAACTCCTTGCACATCCGCGCCGTGAAGGCGTTCAGGCGCTCGGGGCGATGCAGCGTGAGCGTCGCGATCCGGTCGGCGACCTCGTAGCGGATCTCCTGAAACTCCATGGGGGGACTCCTCTGCCGCGCTCAGGGCGCGGTCCCTGCGGCCTTTGCCGTCGTCGCGCCACCGGGCGCGACCGGTGGCGCGACGACGACCGGTGTCGGCCGGCTGCTGCGACGGCTGCGCCGCGCCGCGATCGCCCGCTCGTAGGTGCGCTCGTAGAGATCGGCGCCGACGCTCCACGGGAAGCGCAACGCCATGCCGGCCCGGCGCATGCGGGCGACGTGCGACGGCTTGTTCCACCAGGTCTCGACGGCGCGCATGATCGCCGCGGCCGCGGCCTCGGCCGTCGCGTCGACGAAGACGAAGCCGGTGCCGGCCCCCGTCTTGGGCTCGTGGTCGGACACGGTGTCGGCGAGCCCGCCGGTCGCCCGCACGACCGGCAGCGTCCCGTAGCGCATCGAGTACATCTGGTTCAGCCCGCAGGGTTCGTAGATCGAGGGCATGAGGAAGAAGTCGGCCCCCGCCTCGACGAGGTGCGCGGCCTCCTCGGAGTAGCCGAAGAAACCGCCCGCGGAACCGGGGTGGTCGCGGACGAGCCCGCGGAAGAATTGCTCGGTGTGGGCGGCCCCGGAGCCGATGACGGCGAGTTGCATCGCACCCGCGTCGAGCAGGCGCGGCAAGACCCCGGCGAGCAGGTCGAACCCCTTCTGTGGCGCGAAGCGCGAGACGATGCCGAACACCGGCAGGTCGGGTCGCGCCTCGAGGCCGAAGCGGCGTTGCAAGGCGCGCCGGCACTCGAACTTGCCGCGCATCACGTCGGGTCCGTAGCAGGCCGGCAGGAGTGGGTCGGTTTCGGGATTCCAGACGTCGTCGTCGACGCCGTTGAGGATCCCAACCGTGCTCGCGGTGCGCGCGGCGAGCATTGCACCGAGGCCGTGGCCACCGGGCTCGGTCGTCATCTCGCGCGCATGGGTCGGCGAGACGGTCGTCAGCTCGTCGGCGTAGGCGATGCCGCACTTGAGCAGGTTCAGGCCGCCGAAGTCCTCGATCCGGTCGGGCCGGAAGACGTCGGGCGGCAGCCCCATCCACGCCAGCGCGTCCGGTGGAAACTTGCCCTGGTACTCGACGTTGTGGATCGTCAGCACGCTCGCCGTCCTCTCGAACGGGAGTTCCGCGGGGCCGAGGCCGTCGGGGTCGAGGTAGGCGGCGACGAGCGCGGTCGGCCAGTCGTGCAGGTGCATCACGTCGGGCACGAAGTCGAGGTCGAGTCCGAGTTGCAGGGCGGCGCGCGAGAAGAAGGCGAAGCGCCGCGCGTCGCGCTGGTAGTCCGCGCCGACGCCGTAGATGCCCGTTCCGCCGAAGAAGCCGCCGTGGTCGAGGAGGTAGACGGGAACGAGTCCGTCGAGCAGCGTGTGGCAGAGGCCGGCCCAGATCTCCTCGCCACCCATGTGGACGCAGATCGGCTGGAGCGACTCGACGTTCCAGCGCCGGCGGTCGATCGAGCCGTAGAGGGGCAGGAAGATACGCGCGTCGTCGCCGCGCCGCACGAGTTCCTTCGCGAGCGCGGGCACGACGTCGCCGAGGCCGCCCGCCTTGGCATAGGGCAGGCATTCGGACGCGACGAAGAGGACCTTGCGGCGGGGACCCGACATGGCCTGCGAGGTTCGCCCAGCGCGCCCCCCAAGTGCAAGGCGGCTGGGGGCGCGCGGCAGCCCTGCGCTCCGGGGGGAGTCCGTCCCCTGCTTCGCATCGGCCTTGCGAAGCCCCCGGGGAAGCGGGATACCGGGGGCCATGAGCGCTCGCGACCCTCGCTCGATCGCCCCACGCCTGCGGCGCTCCCTGCTCTTCGTCCCGGGCGACGACCAGCACAAGATCGACAAGGCCTGCCGCGTCGGCGCCGATTCGCTCATCCTCGACCTGGAGGACGCGGTCGTTCCCGATCACAAGGCGTCGGCGCGCGAGCGCGTCCGCGACGCCCTGCGCACGATGGAAACCCACGGCACCGAGCGCCTGGTGCGCATCAACCCGATCGAGACCGGGCTTGCCCTCGACGACCTCACCGTGACGATGGCCGGGCATCCCGACGGCTACGTCATTCCCAAGTTGCGCAGCGAGGACGACGTGCGCTTCATCGACCGCGCGCTCTCGACGCTCGAGGCGATCACGCACCGGCCGCAGGGTTCGGTGGGCCTCGTCCTGCTGGCGACCGAGACGCCCGAGGCGATCCTCAACATCCGGCGCATCGCGCAGGCGAGCCTGCGCTCGGTCGCCATGATGTGGGCCTCCGAGGATCTCTCGAACGCGATCGGCGCCCGTCGCTCGCGCAAGGCCGACGGCTCGATCCCCGATGTCTTCACCTTCGCGCGCTCGGCCTGCCTGCTCGCGGCGGCCGCCGTCGGCATCGAGCCCCTCGACATGCCCTTTTTCGACTTCCACGACGACGCCGGCCTCGAACGCGAGGCGCTCGAGGCGGCCGAGGTCGGCTTCACCGGCAAGGCCGCGATCCACCCGGCGCAGGTGCCGATCATCAACCGGGTCTTCATCCCGACGCCCGAGGAAGTGGCCGAGGCGAATGCACTCCTCGCGGCGGCGACCGAGGCTTTCGCGCGCGGGCAGGCAGCCTTCGTCTTCCAGGGCGCGATGGTGGACGCACCGCACATCAACCGGGCTCGCAAGATCGTCGCGCGGGCCGCCTCGGCCCCGGCGACGCCTTGAGCGGGGGCGCCTCGGCCCCCGGTTCGGGGGCGCGTCCCGCGGGACGCGGCGCTTCCTTCGAGGCCGGGGGGCGTGCGACCGTTCGGCCGCGCGAGCGGGTCGCGGAGCGCGATCCGCTCGCGGAGACGCGCCGCCGGCTCGGGCGGGCGGTGCTGTTCACGCTCGCCCTGCTCGTCGTCGGGACCGTCGTCTACCGCATCATCGACGGCGGCGAGCGCGGCTGGCTCGACTCCCTCTACATGACCGTCATCACCCTCACGACCGTCGGCTACGGCGAGATCATCCCGCTCGACCACAGTCCGCTGGGCCGGCTCTTCACCATCCTGCTCCTGCTGAGCGGCATGGGCGGACTGGTCTACGCGGTCTCGGCGGCGACGGCCTTTCTCGTCGAGGGCCAACTCGGCCGGATCTTCCTGGAGAGGCGTATGCAGAAAGCGATCGAGCAGATGAGCGGGCACGTCGTCGTCTGCGGTGAAGGGCCGATCATCGAGAGCGTCCGCGACGAGATGTCGCAGACCCAGCGCCCCATCGCCT
>Ga0114966_10005701_pt1 | contig 10485 bp, 6 predicted proteins | sample M_130207_XF_Meta_FD_87029 | JGI IMG/M metagenome (GOLD analysis project Ga0114966, IMG submission 87029) | Freshwater microbial communities from Lake Montjoie, Canada to study carbon cycling - M_130207_XF_MetaG | ecosystem: Environmental > Aquatic > Freshwater > Lake | place: Lake Montjoie...
GAAGTAAAGGGGCACCAATTATTGATTTGGCTCCCCCGGACGGCATGTCTCTGGAATCGCAGCGAACCATTCTCGATGCATTACGGGAGACGAACGAACAGCATCTGCTTTCGCGAGCCGACAACTCAGAATTAGCCGCACGAATTGCCTCCTATGAACTGGCTTGGAAGATGCAGGAGCATGCGCCGGAGGCAGTAGATCTTTCGCAAGAAACCGAAGAGACAAAATTACTCTACGGTCTCGATGCAGAACGAACGCTCGATTTTGGCAAGCGATGTTTGCTCGCGAGAAGGTTAGTGGAGCGTGGTGTGCGTTTTATCCAGCTCTATTCCGGTGGTGCACACAACGATGACAACTGGGACGCTCATGGTGATCTTGTTCGCAATCATGAGTTTCACGCGGGCAATACCGACAAGCCGATCGCTGGTCTGTTGGCCGATCTTGAGCGACGTGGGCTTCTGGAGAGCACGCTCGTGATCTGGGGCGGGGAGTTTGGTCGGCAACCCACTGCGGAATATGCCGAGGGCACGGGACGCGATCACAATGCCTACGGATTCACGATGTGGATGGCTGGCGGCGGAGTGAAGGGCGGGACAAGCGTCGGAGAGACAGATGAACTCGGTGCAGCGGCAATCGCACCGGTGCACGCTGATGGAAAGAACGGTTTTCACGTGCGACACCTGCACGCAACGGTTCTGCATCAAATGGGGTTCGATCCGAATCGACTGTCATACTTCTTTGGTGGACTCGATCAAAAACTTGTCGGTGTCGAGCACGTGGAAGCCATTCGCGAAATTATCTAGAGACGGTGTATCTCAGTTCGCTCAACTCGCGCAAACAAAATAGAAAACTGGCGATCACTTATTTTCGTTAGCGGTCGCTTCTTTCCGATAGAGCGGCAAGTGCCTGTAGTAAACTTCGAGTGTGCAAATCGCCAAGCAGGTCATATAAATTCGACCGCCAGCATTGGCTTCGCCACCTCCACGAGGATCCCAGCTACCAGCTTTGTGCCCTTTTTTCTCTTGCGACCCTGCCAAGATTGGATGCATCGCCTCGTTCCACTGTTCCCACGGCGGTCCGCCCACGTGATGAAGTACTTGAGTGCCGTAATACCAGTAGTAAATATCAGTGCGACGCTTGTTTGGCAGGGCCCGGGTAAGCAGTTGATCGATGCCTCGCTCGAGTCCTGGTTCGTTCGCTTGCCATCCAAGATATTGTCGGCACAGAAGTCCTTCGGCAGTCATTGCCGGAGTTGAATCTCCTTCCGGAAGATACGCGTATTCACTGCCGTCGGAGGTGGTTGCTACGGAATCGAGAAACACTGTCGCGCGGTCAAGCGACTCGGGCGATACTGCAATTCCTGCCATGCGCGCCGATTGCAGGGCCATCACCATCCATCCTGTCACACTCAAATCACCAGGAGTGTTTGGTTCATAACGCCACCCGCCTCCCTGATGTTGCGTTTTTTCCAGAAAGCGAACGGCTCGTTCTGCGGCATCGGCAATCGCTTTCTCTGGGTGCATCGCATGGGCCTCACACAAGGCGATGGTTCCCTGAGCGTGCGAATACATTCGGCCACGACCGCGGTCACGAAGATCGCCGTTTGGAGACTGCAGAGAGAGCAACCGATCGACACCTCTGCGAACCACATCTTTATAGATGCCAGAATTGGTTGTTTGTCCGGCGCCTAGAAAAGGTAGAAGACCCATTGCTGTTGCGGCAATCGGGCACTGCGCAATTCCCTGACCATTGCACTGACCATTGCATGAATGCGTATTGTGAAACTCAGCAAGATCCCATCCCCCCTGTTCGTCCTGATGGCCTGCGAGCCAGAAAAGTCCCTTGGCCACGGCGGCCTCAGTTTTTTGTGAACCTCCTTCTCGACGAAGCACCATCGTGCGGATTTTTGGGTCGCGACCCTCAAACATTTGCTGACCACCATCGATGACGATCGGTGCTGGTGCATTGGCCATGGGTTCCAGCATTTCGGGTACGTTTTCATCGGTATCTGTTGTCTCAAGAGACAACATTGCTACCGCCTCTTCGAGTGTGGTTGGAATCGCATCCATCGACGGTTTTGGATTCGGAGACGAGGCATCCTGCTGAGGAGTCTGTTGATCGTCCGGGGATTGCGTTTGTTCCTGGCCCGCTAGTTTCGCAATGATCGCGTCATCTGCTGCCGCAGCGTGCTGAGGACTTCCATCGGAGTTGCGATCAGAAAACGTTGCCACGAGCATGACGCGGGGAACGTATTTAAATTCACGTCCCCGTGCCACAATCACCGCAAGAAGCATCAGCAGTATCACGTGAACAAAAAGGCTCGCAAACCAGGCTGGAAGATCGTCTAACACAAAGCCTGCAGGCTTGATTGCGTTGGACGAAATTGTTTTGTGGCGTTTCTTTTTCTTGGTTAAAGATTGAATCGGTGCTGTCGGAATACGACGTGAAATCAAATGCGATGAAGCAGAAGCAGAAGCAGAAGCAGAAGCAGAAGCAATTGCAGGGCCTTCGGAGACCGCTTGAGTTCTCTGCGGAATTGAGTCGGATAGCACTGCAAGCGATAGCTCGATGCTCATTCCACAGTTGAAACAATCCCCTGCGAGGAGCCAGCCTCGAACCGAGAGCGGTCCGCCACATCGCGGACAACGGTAGAGAAACGCCGACTGATCACCGGGCAGTTGTGCCGCGTCGATCACGTCACAACTCCATGACGTTGCAGAGATGGTGCTCACATGTTTCATAAGTGAAGCGGGATACCAAGAAAATCATCAAGAGGAGTCGTTGGAAATCACCGAGTGTGCTGACAGAAACACTCGGTAATCAGATATATTCTACGGTCGGCGCGAGAGCTTGTGGGAAAGTGACTCCCTGCTTCTTGTGCAGCTTCAAAGAGGGAGTAGGATCGCCGAGAGTTTTTTTACGTGCACCAATACGATTCCCTCTACGAGAGAGAGAAAGGAAGAGGCATGTCTGAAGCACTTGAGCGGCGAATAGACACAGAACTCTCCAGGCTTACGTTCATTGATCCGCACACACATATTGATCCCAAGGCTCCCGCTGCCAGGTCGCTGTCTGATCTTCTCGGCTATCACTACTACACGGAACTCGTTCACTCGGCGGGTATTTCACGAGAAAAGATTGAGGGTATTGGTCTTTCCGACGTCGAACGAATGGCAACGATCGTTGAAGGTCTTGCCATGCTCACCAACACCGTTCAGCACTCGTGGCTGATGGAGATTGCCCGAGGACTTTTTGGATTTGAGCACGATACGCTTGGACCAACCACATGGAAATCGCTCGCCGATGCGGTGAGTAAAGCGACAGCGGAGCCCAATTGGAGTGACACCGTTCTTGCCAAAAGTAGGATTGAATCAGTCTTTCTCACGAATGACTTCGACGATCCGCTCGAAGGATTTGATACCGCCCGCTATGTCCCTTGTTTGCGAGTAGACGAATTAGTTTTTCATCTGGCTCGTCCGGAAGTGCGCAGTCGCTTGGGAAGTGTGTCTGGAATCGAGCCAGTGTCCCGCGATTCTGTGCACCGGGCAATCGAAGAACGTTTTGAATTCTTTCTCAAAAAGGGAGCACGTGCAGCCGCCATTTCCCTTCCCCCAGATTTTCGTCCGAGACGGGTTCCGAAGGAAGAAGCTAGAGGGGCGATGAATCGAATGCTTCATGAAGGAAACGATGTCGATCACTCTACACGAAGCATCGTAGCAGCCGATCTTTTTTGGAAGATCGTCGAATGCTGTCAGTCGCATGCTCTCCCGATGGATCTGATGATAGGCGTCCGTCGCGGGGTCTATGCGGCGGGCGTTCATCAAGGACAAGATTTATTCGACGGAAGACTTTCTCTTGCGGATTATGCAGAGTTGTTCAATGCGTTTCCGGATGTTTTGTTTCCGATTTCCGTGCTCTCCCAGCCGCTGAACCACGAACTCGTGAGCTTCGCCTGGATCTTTCCCAACGTACTCCCCTTTGGGCACTGGTGGTATTCCAATACTCCGTCGAGCATCGAGCGAGACTTGGAGCAGCGCATCGAAGCGGTTCCAAGAACAAAATTGCTGGGCTACTACAGTGACATGTACAAGCTGGAATTTGGATATCCAAAGTTTGCAATGTACCGCAGAATTCTCGCGCGAACCTTGGCGAAGCGATATGTCGTTGAGCAACGCTGGACCGAAGAAGCCGCAGTCGATCTCGGAACCGATCTTCTCAAGCGAAATACGGAGAGAGTCTTTTACGCAAAAAAACTCGACGCATCTTCCTGAGTCTTCTACGGATTCATCGAGTCAAGTTGTTTTGTGATTCCATCCTGCGTAGGCCATGCAGAGCCAGCCTGCGATCAGAAGACCTCCACCGATAGGAACAACCGCTCCGAGTATTTTTATTCCGGAGAGTGCAAGAACCGCCAAGCAGCCACTAAAAAGAAGCGTTCCAAAAAGAAAACACCAACCGGCCCTCGACAGCCATACGCGGACATTCGCAAAGGATTCGATTTGGTGTGCAATGCCAACAATCAACAACACGATTGCGTGAAAGAGGCAGTACCGAACAGCTGTTTCCCAGTTGTCTGTCTGGTGAATCCTCTCAAGATGAGTTTTGAGCCAATGCGCGCCAAAAGATCCTAGAGTTACGGAAAGTCCGCCAAGAAGTGCGCCGCAGAAGAGCCATGAGTTGTTGTGTGTCATGCGAGAGGCAGGCGTGTCTTACATGGGATTATCGATTGAAAAATAATGGTGTCGATGCAGATCAGAACCTTTTGTTTTCCTACGGTTTGCTCGTGCCGAGGAGGTTGCTCTCTTCCTCTTCTTGAATGATGATCCGAGGGGTGACCATCAACATGAGACTTTGTGTTGTTCGGGCGATGCCTACATTTTTGAAAAGTCGATTGATGTAGGGAACTTTCGAAAGAATAGGGACTCCGAACTCGTTTCGGCCTTCGCGAAGCCGTTTGATACCGCCTAAGAGAACCGTGCCGCCGTCAGGAACGCTCACGGTTGTCGTGACCGTCGTAAAAATGAATTCAGGGAGCTGAATTGTTGTACCTTGGGCCTGTACAACGGTGTCGTTTGCCCTTCGGCTTGCGAGGTTGACTCCCGGAGTAATAAATCCTCCGACTCCAGGAATGGTGTTCTCTCCGTCGGCGCCAACTTTTTCATCGCTGCTCTTTGACGATGTTGAACGCGAGCCATCGAACGTAAATTCTTGCACCTCTCCAATCTGGCTAAAAAATGGAACGAGTGTCAGTCGCACAAATCGGCGATCGTTGCTCACCACGGCTTGCACGTTGAGAGCGGTGCCTTCAGATAAAACGATTACCACCGGCTGTTGGGCTGCAGCGAAATCACCAACGACCGGCACAACACTTGAAACAAAAGGTCGCTGCGTCGTATCAGAAACAAACGCCTGCTGGCCGTTGAAGAGCGTGACTTTTGGTGCTTGCAGAATATTTGAACGGGTGTTTCCCTGTGCGGCTTGAATCAAAAAATAGGCCTCGATATCACTCAAAATGGCGAATCCCATATTGGCTGCCGACCCTGCCACATCGGGAAGCCCGGGAAGCGATGGAACCGTGGCCGAACCAAAACTATTTTGTCGAAATGGAATTGAAAATGAATTTGGTGCAACAACACCCGGATTGCCGGTCGGATCGAGGCCGATGACCTGACTCGTTGTGCCCCCTGGTGTGAGACCCAACGACTGCGGTGAAACAGAGGTGTTGTTGGCCCGTGGCACGGCCGTCATGTTCAATGGTCCGGTGACACCAGAGGCAATATTAAAATCAAAATCGACCCCGATTCGTTCAAAGAACGTGTCGTTTAAAAGAATAAAACGAACCTCGATTGTCACCTGAAGATCCTGTAACCGCCGCAACTGTGTGAGAAGATCAGCAAGATCCTCGTGCACTTCTTGCGTCTGGCTGACGACCAAGCTCAGATAGTTTGCAAAGGGTTGAATGGCTCCATTTCCACCGACGGTGTTCCACGATTGTGGAGCCACAGTTTGCTGAATGAGATCGATAAGCGATTGAAAGTCCGCTTGGGAGCCTCCTAGCTTCGGTGGACCGAAGCCACTGGGCTGCGCTGCTCCAGAAACAGGCCCGTTACCTCCCTGCATCTGTGCAAGGGAACCGGCATGAAAAGAGGAATCGTTTGAAGCGTCTCCAGAAGGAATTCCTGCCGGAGCTGGACCGGTGGCAACCGAAAGTCCTGGGCCAGAACCAAATCCAATACGTGCGTGAGCATCGCGAAGAGCGCCGGTGATCCCTGCGCCATTGTCCGAAGAAAAACTGCGAATGGGAATGACTAGATCAGCTACTTGGTAGGAGACGGTGTAGAGTTCCCCCTTGATAGCTCTCGGACTGGTGATTTTAAGAACTTCATCTTTGATCACATAATCGAGGTTCAGCGGTTCCAGTATCAGTTTTAAAACACTCTTGAGCGAGATTGGTTGATCGAGCGAAATTGAGATCGGCGTGTCGGTGCCAACGGTCTCTTGTTCCAATCCAACCAGATCGAGATGAATAGGAATTCCAGATTGTTTTCCCAACTCCCCAACAACAACCGCAAGGGGTTGGTTGTGATAGTCCAACTTCACCGGCGTACGAAGTTTCTTTTCGATGGCTTGCTCAGAAGCATTTCCTCGTCCGGCTGCTTCGGCTGCCAGTCGACTTCGACTTTTGGTGAGATCTTCCCAGTCTTTTGTTGCGGGAAACTCGATCGGCCCCACAAAATTTTTGCTCGATCGTTCTGTATCTTCGACAACATCCAGAAAACCGCTGCTTTTATCGGTGTCGATAGATCGCTGCGTTTCCAACCTGCGAATCGTTCGGCTCTGAGAAAGGAGCTGTCGAACGACGATGTTGTCGGGAGATAACTGCCCGGCTTTCTTTGCAATGGCTTCTGCCTCGGGAAACCTTTTTTCATCAATGAGCGTGTTGTATTGTTCCACGAGCATCGCCAATCGCTTGTCAACTTCTACTTTGGCTGCTCGTTCTTTATCAATTTTCTTCAATACCTCGTTGTTCTGTTTGTCGAGTGCGACTTCAGAACGCCGTTTTCCAGAAGACTCCTCAATTTCTTTTCGGGTGCGTTCGATGCGACGAGAGAGCTGTGCTCGAGAGTCCTCAGGAATGTCAGTTGCTGCAATACGATCCCCAGCCTCGTCAAGGAGCGTCATGGCCTGCGAAGGATCACGCTGCGAAAGACGTTTGGCTTCAAGTTGACTCGAAGCAATTTCAGCAGACAGCTTTGCGATCTTCAGATCGACAGGTATGGAGGTTGTGGTTGCATCGGCGTTGGAAGGGAGGGCCGCAGGGGGTGGCAGAAGATTTCTTTTTGTGGGTACGTTGGAGCTTGGGTCCGCTGCCCGCGAGAGCACGTCGTCGATCATGCGACGAGCCTGAGAAGAATCTTGCTGAGAAGAACTTTCAACAGCGTCTTCCGAAGGCGTGTTTTGTGAAGTGGATTTGATTTCATCCGATCGCTGTAACGCAGCATTTGGAATTTCGTCTTCCAGAGACGTTTTTACAACGCCCACAGGAGCGTTGGACGGAGAAGCTTTTCTCGCAATGGACTCGACTGAGGGTACTTGCTCGGAAGGCGGTTTCAAAGCTGCGAAAACTGCCCGAAGTTCTTGTGCTTGCAGGGCGAGTTGCTTGGCGACTCCAAACTGTTCGTAGGCAATCAATCCCTCCGACTGTTCGACCAAGATATCTGCAAGAGTCTGGGCAGCGCCCGGCTTCTTGGAACGGTAGTCAGTGCGAGCTTGTGTCATGCGATTTGACAGCGATTGGATGCGAGCGACATCGTCACCTTCGGCGCCCGTGGCACCGGTCGACTGCGCTAACCGAAGTGCCTTGCTCAAAGCTTCTCCATCGGCACGCGCAATCGCCAGTCTTGCAGTAAGAAGCGGATTTTCAGGAACGACGTTTGATGGCTCTGGACCAAGGGGTTCTGGGGAAGTGACTGGCGGAGCAGCGTTCAGCATCAGTGAGTAGAAAGAAAAAAGTGATGTCAGAAAAATCAGCATCAAACTTTTTGAGAAGAACGCGGATACGTTTCTCACGATTGAGCATGACGGTTGTTGCATCGCATCGATCTTGGAAATCGACAGTGGAGCGTGCTGCGCGTGATATTGCACAGGATCGATAGAAATACAAAAAAGACGCGTGCGTTGCATAATCATTGATTCCTGAAACAAATATGCCGTCGCAATTTCGTGGATGAAGGCCTCTTTGCCTTTAGAATGCATGCGGGGCTTTTGTTGAAGCCGGAGAAATACAAGCCAGAAATGGATTGGGTCAAGGCCATGTCTGCACTGGATTCGCCACGTCTCTCGATGCCAGCGAAAACGTCGGGATTACCGGGGCTCGAAGAGGTTATGGAGAAAGCGTTTCAAATCGAAATCGTGCTTGAAGAACAGCTCAATAAAGAGGCTTGGCAAGCTGGGGGCACTGCAACGAGGTCGATCGGCAGAAAATCGTACTTGCTGCTTTTGAATATTCAGTGGGTGCAAAACAGTTTCTGAGCTATGGATCAGTAAGACTTTGGTGCCTCGACACCACTGATTGCTGAATTCGCATTTATTGAGATCGATTTTTCCACCGTGTCCAGAAGTTGATCAATTCGAAAAGGCTTAAAAAGCACAAGTTCCACACCTGCCAAACGAGCCTTCACGATGGAATGTCCCGGATCGTAGCCAAATCCAGTCATGAGTATCAAAGGAACTGGATCGATGATTTCTCGCAGCTTTACGAGAAGGTCGTACCCACTCATGTCGGGAAGTCGAATGTCAGCAATGATGACATCATAAGAATCGGCGCCATCTGCTCGAACAAGCGATGTAGCCTCAGTGCCGTCGCGAGCTGTTTCAACCGTGCAGCCAAATCGTTCGAGCAGAGAATGCGCGGCGACACGAACTTGATCATCGGAATCAACTACAAGAATTCTCTTGTTCAAGAGTTCGGGCCGACGCTCGCCGTGCCGAATCTGCGAATGAGCCGAACTCGGCGCCATTTTTTCGCCCATCTTCTGAATGACCTGTTTGATGTCTCTTGCATTGCGAAGAATGCGCTGAAGCCGTTCCACAACCTCGGTTTCATGACCGATGTAGCGTTCCATGACGCTTACCGCGTCATTTAAAATAGCATCCACGGGCAAAGCCACCGCCCCATGGATCGCTTCGACGCTTTCAGCGGCGGTCGACGCTTTTTCCGCGACAAGCAGTTCGAGTGTGTTGAGAGCCACGGCAACATCGCGGGAGAAAATTTCAAGAAACTGCAGGTCGATGTCAGTAAAACCACCAGGTTCTGGGCTTTCCACGTTGAATGTGCCAATCACATCATCGTGAAAAAGTAACGGCACCGTCAGAGAACTCTTTGCACCTTTGCAGCCCTCCAGATAGAGCGAATCTTGAGTTGTATCGTTGCAGAGATAGCTTTTTCCAGTGGACGCAACGTAACCAGTGACACCGTTGTGTTCGGGACGAGCGTGGAGTTCGCGACACTGAGCCTGAGGGTCCATCCCTTCAGCCAGAAGTGGTTCGAGTCGGCCTGTCTGTTGATCCAGAAGTCTGATTTCAACAACGTCGAACTGCAGGAGGTCCTTTGAGTAGTGGAGAATATTACTCTTCAGAAGTTCGATGCGTTCTTCGATCGTCATGTCGGCAAGTTCAGTCGGAGTAAGATCGGCCAGTTTTTGTCCGGCTTGATGAATAGCGGCACGTTTTTGCTGTTCGAGAATGTCATGCGTGGCATCTCTTACCGTAACAATCACGTGGATTGGAACGGTTGCGGTGCCGCATAGGGCAGGAGAGGCATGGACGTGAAAATATCGATTGTCAGAAGCGCGAAGGATGGAACTGCTGGTGCGCCCCGTGGAGATCGCCGTGTGAAACGGGCAAAAATCGGGTCCAAGAATTTCTGGTCCACCCAGGGCTGCATAAAAATTACAGCCCTCGAGCCGTTGACTGCGACACCATCCCGCCAGTCTTGCGTTCGCCCATCGGATTGTATTTTCGGCATCGAGAAGCGCAGCGCCGTCAGGCAACTGGTCAATCAGAGCAGGAAACTCGATGAGTGATTCGATCGACTCCGGATTCGCAAGAATGCTACCGGTCAATATAAGACCGGCGTATCGGTGGTCGGCGTGCGCAAGTTTTGAAATAGCCTCAACGACAGAATTCGCTTCCTCGGTCGTGCATCCCGGAAAAGGGGGTACTCCCTGAAAGCGATGTTTGTCGAGAGGATCTCGAACAACCAGAAAGTGGCGAATATCCGACACCGAGCAGTTCTCCCAAAATCATTCACGCTTTGAGTACGAGAGTCGATTTCCATGCGTTGCACGTTTGCAATCGACGCAGCAGGTTCTACAAACTTCGAAAAAGAAGTATAGAAGTCTTTTGTTGCTGCTACAAATCAGTTGCAATCAGATCGGCACAGCGACGGCCTTGGAAAGAGTCAAACGTGGAACTCAGAATAAA